>Ga0335085_10005646_pt1 | contig 20010 bp, 15 predicted proteins | sample Lox_Sample_45_FD_206712 | JGI IMG/M metagenome (GOLD analysis project Ga0335085, IMG submission 206712) | Soil microbial communities from Loxahatchee National Wildlife Refuge, Florida, United States - Lox_Sample_4.5 | ecosystem: Environmental > Terrestrial > Soil > Wetlands | place: USA...
GCGTCGTCCGGACGGGTCGTGGCATCGTCCTCGCCCGCGCCCTGCTCAAAGGCGACCTGCTCCTCCTTCTTCCCGGGACGGCTGAACCCGACTTCGACGCCGTCACGGCCTTCGACCCCGCGACGATGTCGAAGGCGGTGGTGGGGACCCACGTCCTCCTGATCCGGCGCTGAGGAGCGGGCGGGTGATCGTCGCCCCCACTACCGCATCGCCTCGTCCGGCCTCCGAATCCTCCTCAGCAGGAGCGCCCAGTCGTTCCAGCCCGGGGCCCGGGGCGACCTCCACGAGGACCCGTCCACGCTCACCTCGCCGAGCGGGGCGGTGTCGCCGGTGAAGGCGTCGAACCAGCTCGCCTCGTAGCGTCCGGGCTCGGCGCGCAGGGAGACCTCGCCTCCCTTCGGCAAGTAGACGGCGTAGGTCCGCCCTGGCTCCGCGAGGCAGTACGCTCCTTGGCCCACGAGCTCGTCGTGCGGCTCGGTCTTCCACCACTCGAAGCTGGTGAAGAACTCGACCATGTGCGCGTAGCCCCTGAGCATGACCATCGTGTCGTCGCCGCGGCCGTTGATCCAGCCGCCGCCGGTGTCCGGCCAGACGTTCGTGCCGCGGCGGGCGCTCTCGCCGGCGGTCCCGTAGGCCCCGGCCATCGCGATGTCCCACGCGACGTGCCGCAGCGTCTCCGCGGAGTCGCCGGGCGGGGCGGGCGCCCAGGCCGGGTAGTGGTCCTCGTAGCCGTACTCCTCGTTGGCCTGGGGGATGATCCGGCCGGTCGCGAGCTGGATCCGCCGCTCCTCGAGCATCAGGTCGTGCTGGGAGCGCGACCAGTCCTGGATCGAGGTGAAGCCGAACCAGGCCGAGGCCCGGTCCTGGTGCTCGCGGTGGACGGGGTGGCTCGAGGCGAGGTGCCGGTAGGGGTCCCGGTCGTGGAGGAGCGTGCCCGTCTCGTGCGTCCACTTCTCGTCCCGGAAGCTGTCGAGGTCGTCGCCGAGGTCCCAGGTGACGTTGGAGAAGGCCCCCAGCCGCGCGATGGCGTAGCGGTAGTACCGGTGCTCGTCGTCGCTGCCCGCGGCCGGCTGGGAGTGGTGGGTCGAGATGTCGAAGATGACCGAGATGACGACGTCGCGGTCGCGCGCGAAGCGCAGCATCCGCTCGTACTTCTGCCAGTACTCGACGCGGAAGCGCGTGAAGTCGAGCCCGGGGTGGTCGAGGCTCTCCGGCGCCTCCGCCGGCCACGGCCGGAGGGCCATGGTGAAGCTCTCTGCGGTCATGACCGCGTCCCCCCAGAAGAGGTTGGCGTTCCCGGCCAGCAGGGCGCGGATGCGGTTGACCTTGAGCTGGTGCAGCCGTTCGATACTGTAGCGGATGTGCCGCTCGTCGCGCCAGCCCATCAGCCAGAAAGCGGTCGTCCCGTTGAAGTAGTAGTGCTCGCCGGTGCCCTCCCAGATGAAGTGCCAGGGATGCGCGGGATCGACGCGAACCGGCCCGCGGCGGCGGCCGTCGGTGGCGCGGAAGGCGCCGCGGCTCTTCTGCTCGAGGGCGCCCTGCCGGTAGACGACCTCGTAGGCGTAGTCGCCGGGGGAGGACGGCATGAAGCGGATGCGGAAGAGGCTCCCGTCGGCGGCGTCGCAGAACCCCTCGACCGCCACGTGGTCGTTGCTGCCGGCCCTGGCGAACCATCCGGTGAGGGACGCGTCGTTGAACGGATTGCGCGCGTCGGGTGCGCCGAGGGTCGCCGTCACCTCGACCAGGTCGTAGGCCTCGACGGCGGGTGCGGACTGCGTGAAGCGAATGCCGGCCGGCGCGGCGGAGGCGACGGGGGGCAGGGCGAGCGCGGCGGCACAGAGCCAGCGACCTGACATCGGTTTCACCTCAGGCCTCCGTTCCTGGACCACCCGCACCGGCCCCGGAGGCCTGAGGGCCGGCGTTGCGAACGGTAGCACGGCCAGGGAGTGCCTCATCCGCGGCCGCCGTTGCCGGGCTTCCGGAGCCGACGTATCCTGCCTCGTGCGCGCGGGTAGGCCCAGCCGGACGGCACTGGCCGCCGCCATCCACCGTGCCGAGCACCAGGTTCTCGAGCACGGACGGATCTTCTCGGACCCTCTCGCCCTGCGCATCCTGGGGCGGGACGCCGAGACCATTGCACGCCACGCCGACCCGCGCCCCGGCCGGCGCCTCATGCGCCTCTTCATCGCGTTCCGGACGCGCTTCGCCGAGGAGGCCCTCGCCGCGGCCCTCGAGCGCGGCTTCTGCCAGGTGGTGATCCTCGGCGCCGGCCTCGATACCTACGCCTGCCGCAGTGCTTCTTTGGGCGGCCAGCGCGTCTTCGAGGTCGATCATCCGGCGACGCAGGAGTGGAAGCGGGCGCGGCTCGCCGCCGCCGGCATCGAGCTGCCGCGTGCGCTGACGTTCGCGCCGGTCGACTTCGAGCGCGAGACGCTGGACGACGGCCTGGCGGCGGCGGGGTTCGAGCGTGGCCGGCGGGCCTTCTTCACCTGGCTCGGCGTCGTGCCCTACCTGACCGAAAAGGCGATCGCGTCGACCCTCGGGTTCATCGGGGGCCTGCCGGGCGGCGCCCACGTCGTCTTCGACTACAGCAATCCGCCGGACTCGTTCGCGCCACGGATGCGCGCCGCCCACGACGCGCGCGCCGCGCGCCTGGCCGAGCTCGGCGAAAGTCTGGTCACCTATTTCGAGACCGCGGCCCTCCACGCGAGGCTCGGGGCGTTGGGCTTCTCCACGATCGAGGACCTGTCGCCGGTGGAGATCGCGTCGCGCTGTTCTCCGGACCAGGCGCTCGCTCCTGCGCGGGGGGGTGGGCACGTCCTGCACGCCTCGACCGCCCGCGACGCCTGATCGTCCGGGAAAGTCGCCGTGATCTTTTCGAGACGAAAAGCGGGTCGTCACCCGGGGTGAGGCGACGCACTGACCCGACGCCTCCTCGGCGATACGGTGATCTCGCCGGGGGTGATCCGGGTGGCGATCTACAGCCGAAAGACAGTCTGCACCAAGGGCCACAGGATCGAGGTGTCCTTCGAGTGGGATCCCCAGGAGACGACGGGAGGCCCGAAGGACTACTCGGAGCCCTGCCCCGTCGAGGGCTGCGATGGGCAGGTCGCCGGCAAGCTCCCCATCGGCACCGTCTCGACGACCCTCAGGCTGAGCGGGTGCTAGCACCGCCCGGACTCCGGGCGTGATCGCGGTCACCGGTGCCTGCCAGAGCAGGCCGAGGGTCTCGCCGGAGCGACCGATCTCTTGTCAGTCTCGCGGCGCCCGCGGCGCCGGTGCGTCCATCCGTCTCATCTCACCCGCGATCTCCGGCACCATCTTCTCCGCCCGGTAGGTGTCGGAGCTCGTCAGCATCACGATCAGCCGGTGCTCGTCCAGGTACCACAGGTAGCAGGCATTGAAGATTCCGTTGCCGCCGGAGGGGCCGAGCGTGCGGGTGCCCCGCCGGTTCGCGGTCACGCTCATCCCGAGGAACGCGTCCCGCTCGGCCGGGGGCAAGAGCCTATCGGACTCCAGGGCCTCGATCCACCGGTACAGGTCAGGCGCCGTCGACAGCATCCCTCCGTTCCCACGCAGGTTCCACGACGGTCCGTCGGGCAGCCAGGCGTGATCGAGCGGCGTGCCCCAGGGCACGTCCCGCCGGTATCCGACCGCCAGCTCCTTCGCCTGCCATCCCGGAGCCAGGTACCCGGTGCGGGTCATGCCCGCCGGCTCGAAGAGCTGCTCACGCAGGTACGTCTCGAAGTCCCGGCCCGAAGCGAGCTCGACGATCACGCCGAGGAGGCTGTACCCGAGGTTGGAGTACTCGGACCTCCCCCCCGGCTCGCCGACCAGGCGCGCGTTCATGGCCCGGCGGACGATCTCGTCGCGCGAGACGGGCTCGTAGTCGAACTCGGTCGTGTACTCGACGGGCGTCGAGCGGGCGTCGACGATGTCCGGCAGCCCGGCGGCGTGCGTCATCAGCTGCCGGATGGTGATGTGCGCCTTGTCCGGCGGCACGCCGGGAAGGACGGAGGAGATCGCGTCCGTGGCGCGCAGCTTCCCCTGGCTCTGCAGCTTCAGGACCGCGGCCATGGTGAACGGCTTGACGAGGGAACCGATGTCGAAGCCGGTCTCGGGGGTGACCGGCCGTCCGGTGACTCGGTCGGCCGAACCGTATCCCCGGCTCAGGAGCACCTCTCCGTGATCGACGAGGAGGACGCTCCCCGCGAAGCCCCTCGGCACGAGCGATCGCAGCCTAGCGTCGATCTGCGAGACGAACCCCTCCCTCGGCGGCGGGGGCTGGCTCGGCTCGCCGCGAAGGCCCGAGGCCGCCGCGACGGCTCCCACCAGCAGGGGGGCGGCCAGGGCGAGGGGCATCGTCGGTCGGATTCCGGTGTGACCGGAGGGAAGGGTCACACCCCGGCGATCACTTGTGGGCCTGGTTGGCCGCCTCGGCCGCCTGCTTGAGCTCGTTGTTGACCTGCTCGAGGAGCTCCTTCGCCTTCTGGGCGTGGCCCTTCATGTCCCACTCGTTGGCCCGTTGAGCGGCCACGATCTTCTCGAAGGCCTGCTCGGACAGCCGTTGCGCCGCGGCGATGTTCGGGTGGCGCTTCGGGCTGACGTTCTGGGCCGGCTTCTGGGCGAACGCCACGCCGGCGAGCAGGAGAACGCCGACCGCGACCATCGTCTTCACGTTCTTCATGGAGTTCCTCCTTTGGGGAACGCACGAGCCTTAGGACCTGAAGGGACCGACCTGGACCAGCCTATCACCGAGGCGCGGCCCACGGAGAATCGAGGGGTCTCGTCGTCACGCGGGGAATCGTCCCGCGTGATGGTGTTCACGGAATCGAGGCCGCCGGGAGGCGTGAGTTTGCGCACAGGCTCGCCGGACCTCGTCGGGTAGAGTGTTTCGGGGGAAGGAGAGGACGATGACCTTCCGGAAGTTCGTCCTGTCACGTGCAATCCTGGGCGTCGCGGCGCTGGCCGCGGCGGGTTGTGGCAGCAGCAGCCCCAGCGGGCCCTCGGGAACGGGGAGCGTACGCGTCGAGGGGACCGTTCTCGGCGGTCCGGCCGGCGTCGGCGTCGCGGCCCGGTCGACGGGCACGGCCCAGTCGGCGGGAGCGGCGAGCGGACCGATCATCGTGACCGTGACGGGGACCTCCATCTCGGTCACGGTCTCCGGCAATGGGACGTTCGAGATCGAGGGCCTGCCCGAGGGCACCTTCACCCTCGTCTTCACGCAGGGCGGTGTCATCCTCGGCCAGGTGACGGTCACGAACGTCGCCGCTGGAGCGGACGTCCAGGTCGTCGTGCAGGTGACCGGCGGCACGGTGATCCTCGTCCAGCTCAAGATCCAGGGCCAGGAGAAGCCGGAGAGCTCGACCTCGTGCCTCATCTCGGGCGGCACGGTGGGCCAAGGAATCGAGCTCGAGGGCGACGTCGCCACGATCGTGAACGCCGCGAGCTTCAAGATGGACGTGAACGGGAACCGCTCCCGCGGCCTCGCGGACGTCAGCGCCTCGGCGGCGAGCTTCACCTGCGTGGGGAAGGCGAAGAGCGACGACTGCAAGGCGCAGCTCCAGGTCGGCGCGAAGGTGCACGTGAGCGGGACGCTCACCACCTGCACCCCGACGGCGGCCACGGTCGTCGCGACCGGGGTCAAGATCCAGAAGTAGCGCGCGGAGGGCGACTGGTTGCCGATCCGGCGCGCCTGGCTCGTCCTCCTCCTGACCCTGCTTCCCGGGCTCGCCGGGGCGGGCGGGGCCAAGCCCGGCAAGGCGCCGCCCGGCTGGCACCCTGCGGAGCCGCCCGGCCCGGACGTCTTTGCCGCGTACTCGTACACCCATGCGGGCGAGGCCAGTCTCAACGGCTGGCAGCTCACGGGCACCCTGCCGTTCCGGAAGGGGATCCGATGGGAGGCCGACCTGAGCGGTCACTACGGCTCCTTCGCCGGCGCCGACCTGAGCCAGCTCACCTTCCTGGCCGGCGCACGCTACGTCTTCCATGGATCGCGGTTGAGGCCGTTCGGGCACGCCCTCCTCGGGGGCGTGCGGCGGACGACGAGCGTCCCCGGTGCTTCCCTGAGTTCGAGCGACACCGACTGGGGCGGCGGTCTTGGAGGGGGCGTCGGCGTTCGCATCGCCCGGCGCTGGGCGGTCCGCGTGCAGGCGGACCTGCTCCTGCTCCACGGCCTCGGCCAGTGGGATGCCGACCCGCGGCTCTCGCTGGGCGCCGTCTATCGCTTCGGGCGTTGAGGCTCCGCGAGCCCGTCGCCCTTTGCCGGCGCATCTCGGCGTCGATGACGCCGGCCTCGCCCGCGGTCGACGTTGGCTTGACTGCCCCGGACCGCACCCCTAGAGTGACGCCCGTGACGCCCACGTCCAGCGCTTCGCGCATCGCTCTCGTGGCTCGGCCGCTTCTCGCGATCGCGCGCCGCCTCTGGCGCTCGCCGCTGCTGCTGCCCCTGGTGGTCCTCCTGGCGTCCCTCGCCGCGGCGCTGCGGAGCGCGCTGGGGTGGACGGGAGGCCGCCTCATCTACGCCGTGGACGACGCCTACATCCACATGGCCGTGGCCCGGACGCTGGCGAATCACGGCATCTGGGGCTGCACTCCTTACCACTTCTCGTCGTCGTCCTCGTCGCTGCTGTGGACGTTCGGCCTCGGCGTCGCCTATCGCCTGTTCCAGGTGCACGACTCGATCCCGCTCCTGCTGAACGGCGCCTTCGCGGTCGGGACTCTGGTGGTCGCGAACGTCTCACTGGCCCGGTTCGGCGCTCCGCCGGTGCTGCGCGCCGCGGCCCTTCTCGGAATCGTCGTCGCGTTCCCCATGGCCGGGATGGTGCTGATCGGGATGGAGCACATCCTCCACCTCCTCCTGACGATCGGGTTCGCGACGGTGGCCGTCGAGGCCCTGACGGGCCCTTCGGAGAGCCCGAGCCTCAGGCGCCGCCGAACGGTGGCGCTGTGCGCCCTGGGTGCGCTTCTCGGCGCGTCCCGGTACGAGGGGTTCTTCCTGATCGGTCTCGCGTGCCTCGCCTTCCTGGTTCGCCGCCAGGTGCTGCGCGCCGTCTCGATCGGTGTCGCGGCGCTCCTGCCCGTGGCGGCGTTCGGTGTCTTCTCTGTGGCCAACGGCTCGTACTTCCTGCCCAACCCGCTGATGGTCAAGGCTGTCGGCGAGACGGCCTCGACCTTCTCGGCGCTCCTGAAGCCTTTCGGCAGCGAGGACCTGGCGTTCCTGCGGAACAACCGCGCGATGCCGATCCTGCTCGGCCTCGGCGTGCTCGGCGCTCTCGGGCACTGGCGCGCCCGACGGAGGCTCTGGCGGCCGGAGGTCATCTTCCCGCTGCTGCTCGCCGCGATGATCCTGCTGCACGGCCACTTCGTGTTCTCGCCCCTGTACTGGGTGTACCGCTACGACGCCTACCTGGTGGCGTTCGGCATTCTCGTGGCGGCCGTGGTGCTGGTCGGGATGCCGGCGCCGAGGTCCGTTCCGCGCGGCGCGCTGCCGGCCATCCTCGTGCTCGTTCTGGTGCCGGTCGTCGCCGACGTCCGTGAAGGCCTGGTCCCGGAGGCGGAGATCGAAGGGATGCGGAACACGTACCTCGAGGAGTACCAGACGGCGGAGTTCATCCGGCTCTACTATCCGGGAGCCGCAGTGATCGTCAACGACCTCGGCGCGGTCACCTACTACACGGACGTGCGGATCCTCGACCTCGTCGGGCTGGGCGACATCGAGCCGCTGGTGATCATGCGACGGACCGCCTACACGAGCCGCCACGTCACGGCCTGGACGGCGCGGTACCAGCCCTCGATCGCGATCCTCCAGCTCGGATGGAGCGTGGTCGGCCCGCTGATCCCCCCCGAATGGGTCAGGGTCGCGGTGGTCGAGGTGCCGCCGCACCGCCACCGCGTCGGCTTCTTCGCCATCAATCGCAAGGAGTGCTGGACGCTCCGCGCGAGCGTCGCCCAGCACTTCGCGTCCCTCGGCCGGGATCTGGGGTACCGCGTCAGGCTCCGCCGCCCCGAAGCCGTGGCCGCCGCCGCTGGTGCCGCGCCCCCGCCCGGAGTCGCCGACCAAGACCCGCTTCGAGCGGAGCCCTCCGTCGACGCCGCGGAGAGGGAGGTCGCGGGATCCTGAACCCCGGACGGCAGCCGGCCTCAGCGATCCCCGGCCAGGGCTGCCTCCGGCCTCGCGAGCCGAGCCGTGCGTCGCGTCCAGCTCCGGCCGGTAGTAGACCGACGCCAGTGGCCGCTCCATCGGTCCTGAGCTGACCCTCGGTCGTTGCGGCGAGGTACTGGCTCGGCCTGAGCGATGACGGCGACGCTTGAGCTGTCGGGATCATTGAAGTCAGATGTCGGTGACTGCTATCGAGACCAGTTGGACAATCACTCGGAATCCCCATCAGCCGGATCGGACCGCCAGTCGAACTGAGCGGAATCGTCCGCTCCGACAGCGAGAGCCCGCGCCGCGCGTCAGCAGAGTGACCGCGGAGCGCTTTGAGACTCTGCCCTGGTCCATGGAGGGGACCCTGCGGCCAGTCTGCCGGTCACGGCTTGCGGACTCGAAGAGAGAGGGGGGCCATGTTGCGAACCACTCGCCGTCTCGTGCTTCTGGTGGCCGTAGTCGTGCTGATTCCCGCCGGCCTCGCCCTTGCCGCCGACGATCCCCCGACGGGCGTCGGATCCTCAAGCTCTGACGTGAAGGCGCAGAACCCGAAGGGTCCGTTTCCAAACCTCCCGGGCAAGGTCCTACCCCCGAGTGCTCCCGGCCTGCAGGCGGCCCCGAACGTGGCGGCAAGGGCCTTGATCGCCGGACCCGCCCGCCTGCCGGATTCAGCGAACAAGGCCGCCATCGAGCTGGCAACCTGCCCGGACGACGCGCTGAACTACCCCGGCCCCGTCGTCTGCGGCTACGTGCCGGTGCCGCTCGACTGGAGTCACCCCGGAAAGCTCGGGAAGATCAAGATCTACTTCGAGCTCTACACGCCCGACCACTCGGCCCGCGCCGTGAGCGTGATCCTCCAGAACTACGGCGGGCCGGGGAGCACCACCACCGGCAACCGCTGGCTCGCCTTCTACTTCTTCGGAGGCAACCTCGACGAGCACGACCTGCTGCTCATCGACGACCGGGGCCGCGGTCTCTCGACGACGGTCGTCTGCGACACTCTGCAGTACGGGATCGCGCCGTTTGCGGAGGCAGAGGCGGCGTGCGCCGCGCAGCTGGGGCTCGCCGCCAGCAGGTACGGGACCGGCGACATCGCCCAGGACACGGACGCGGTGCGGGCCGCTCTCGGCTACGACAAGGTCGACTACTTCGGCTGGTCGTACGGCGGCGCTGACATCGAGGCCTACGCCACCCGGTTCGGCAAGCACCTGCGCTCGATCGTGGCCGACGCCCCGGTCGGGACGCCCGGCACCGACATGCTGGTCTTCGACCAGGCGCGGATCCAGGGCGATCGGCGCCTCGTCCGCCTGGACTGCCAGCGGTCGCCAACCTGTGCCGCCGACCACCCGTCGCCTGATGCCGAGCTCGACCTGCTCGTGCAGTCCGTTCGCCACCACCCGGTCGAGGGGGATGCCTTCGACGCCTACGGCAACCCGACGCACGTGAGAATCGACGAGGAGGGCCTCCTCAACTTCCTCGTCGACAACCCGGCCGCCAACTTCGTCAACACCGGCGAGCTCCTGGCGGCGGGCTCGGCGCTTCGGCGAGGGGACCCGCTACCCCTCCTGCGCCTCGGTGCCGAGAGGCACTGGACGCTGGAAGGCAACGGCGGCGACCCGACCAACTGGTCGGCTGGCGCGACGATGGCGACGGCGTGCGTGGACTTCGCCCAGCACTGGGACTGGTCGGCGCCGCCGCCCGAGCGACAGGAGGAGTACGAGGCCGCCATCCGTGCCCTCCCGCCGTGGTCCTTCTTCCCGTTCTCCAGGGTCGCCGCGACCGGGATCCTGTACGACTTCTTCGGGAAGCAGTGCCTGTGGTGGGAGAGGCCGACCCCGGCGTCACCCATCGCGCCGCCCCACGCGCGCTACCCGCACGTTCCCACGCTCGTTCTCTCCGGCGACATCGACCAGAGGGTTCCGCTCGAGATCACGAGCCAGGTCGCCCGGCTCTACCCGGGGAGCACCTTCATACCCGTGGCGGAGGCCGGCCATCCCTCGCTCGTCTGGTCCTCGTGCGCGGTGAAGCTCGCGTCGGAGTTCATCCGCACCCTGAGAGTGGACAGGACGATCTGCGACCCGAGCACGCCCGACGTGGTGTGGCCGGCGGTGGGCCGCTTCCCGCGCTTCGCCCACGATGCCCGGCCGGCCGAGGTCGACGTGACCGGCGGCAACGAGATCCGGATCGACGAGCGAAAGGTGGTCACTGTCGCCGTGGCCGCCGCCACGGACGCGCTGCAGCACGCGACGGTCGGCTTCGGCGCCAGCGGAGTGGGTCTGCGCGGCGGGACGTTCGAGGCGGAATACGGTGACTGGACCACCTGGACACTGACCCTCGCCGACTGCGCCTTCGCCGAGGACGTGAAGGTGAGCGGCACCGTCGCGTACAGTCCCAGCTCGCCGGCTTGGCTCGGGACCATGGGTGACGGCTCGTTCAAGGCCGACCTGGCGGTGACGGGGAGCGGGACGAAAGGCGGCACGCTGCACGTCGAGGGTACGTGGCAGGTCTCGGGGCCGGTCGGAACGTTCAAGGTCACCGGCACGCTCGGCGGCAAGAACGCGGCGGTGCTCGTACCCGAGGCGTAGCCGGAGGGACCTGGCGCATGGCAGGCCGTCGATCATGGCGCTGACGGGGCCTGCCCCGGTGGGGTGAGAGCCGCAGCACACCATCGGATCGTGCCGCAGGTCGTACGCCGCAGGGCCGGCTGCTCGCCCGGGGCCGGCCCTTCTTGCTCCCGACGCCCCGGTTCAGCGCTGGCTCGCCGACGGCCGCTCCGCCGCCAGCAGCCGCTGCCGAGCCGCCTCCAGCACCACGTCGCGGCCGGCGCGGATGTCGTCGACGGTCGGCGCCATCTCCAGGTCCGGCCGGATGCCCACGCCCTCGAAGCGCGTGCCGTCCGGGAAGGTTTCGCGCTTGGCGCCGACGAGAGCCATCATCCCGTCGCCGAGGTCGAGCACGTAGGGTTGGCCGCTGCTGCCGCCGGTCGTCTCGCCGACGACGATCGCGCGGCCGTTGTCCTTGAAGGGCATGACGAGGTCCTCGCACGACGACAAGCACCCGCCGTCGACGAGCAAGGCGAGGCGGCCCCGATAGGCATCCAGCGCCGCCTGGGCATAGGAACTGCGCCACAGGAGCTCCGGATGGCCGAACGGTTGGTACTGCCACTGTCCCTCGGCCGCGCGGAGGCGGAAGAAGGGCAGGCTGGCCGGCGTCGACTCGGTCCACCATCGGTGCGGCCGGTTCATGAGCGCGGTGGTCAAGTCGCTGGGCGTGCTGCCGCCGCCGTTCCCGCGCACGTCCACGATCAGGGCCGCCGCGTCCTTGTACTCCCGGACGAGCTCGATGGCCCTCTTCTCGAAGTCGGGCCCGAGGAACGAAGGCACGCGAACGTAGGCGACCTTGCCGGGATCGAGCCAGCGCCCCTCAGTTGCTCCGATGGCCAGGTCCGGCAGCGAACGCCGATCGACGGCCACCTGCCTGCCGTCCGCGAGCCCTAGCAGAAAACGCTCCGGCAGGAGGTGGGTGTAGGGCGCCATCCCGGGCAGCCGCACGAAGAGCGCGCGCGGCGCCCACTGCTCGGTCGAGGCGGAGATGAAGGGCCGGAGCTCGCGGAAGAAGTCCTCGAATGGCCGGCCGTCGATCGTCCCGAGGACGTCGCCGGGGCGCAGCTCCGCCGTACTGCTGGCGGTGACGACCCAGCGGCCGGCGAGGGGGCGCGCGTAGAAGGGGAGCCGCCCTCCCTCCTTCGCGAGGACGGTATCGAAGAAGAAGGTGTGGGCGTTCTTGAACGTCGCCAGGAAGCGCATGCTCGCGCGGCTGAAGGTCGCGCGATCGTCGCTCGCCACCCCCGTCCCCTGGTTGGCGGGGTCGCCCGTGTCGTGGGGGGCCTGGGCGGGGGCGTCCGCCCTGGGGGCGTTGTTGGTGGGGGCCGCGGGGTCGCCGCGCCTCGCCCGGTAGGCGCGTTCGGCGGGCGGCATCCGTGCGGGATCCGTGTCCTGCGCGAGAGCGACGGTCGAGGCCGCCGATTGAGCAGCGCCGATGACGAGAGCGGCGACGCGCAGCCGCGGAAGCAGGTCCATCATGATCATCCTCCTGCGTCAGGACCACGATCACGCTCGGCCAGGGCCGGCCCTTGGTTCCCCTCCGCCGCGGCTTGCGGGATTCTATCCTCTGGAAAGGAGGGACCGCAGCGGCCGGCGCTCGTCCAGGTCGGCCCACTCCATGCTCGTGCGGCGCGTCGACACGCCCTTCGCTGCGGAGTAAGATCCAAGGCGCTGATGATTCCGTCCGTCGGCACCCGCATCGGCCCGTATGAGCTCGTCTCCGTGCTTGGTGCGGGCGGCATGGGGGAGGTCTTTCGGGCCCGCGACGCGCGGCTTGGACGCGACGTTGCCATCAAGGTGCTGCCGGGGGCGTTCCGGTCGGATCCTGACCGCGTGGCGCGATTCGAGCGAGAGGCGCAGTCGCTCGCGGCCCTCAATCATCCGAACATCGCGGCCATCTACGGCATCGAGGAAGAGCCCGGCATCCTTGCCCTGGTCCTCGAGTTAGTCCCCGGTGACACGCTCGCGGAACTCATCGGGCGTAGGCCGCTGCTGATGCCCGACGGGCTCGACATCGCGCTGCAAATCGCGGGTGCGCTCGAAGCGGCGCACGAGCGCGGGATCGTCCATCGCGACTTGAAGCCGGCCAACGTCAAGGTGACTCCGGCGGGCATCGTGAAGGTGCTCGACTTCGGGCTGGCGAAGACCACAGCGGACAGCAGTCCGCGAACGGATCTCTCCCGGTCACCGACGATGGCGGCGGGCGCGACGCGCCCGGGCCAGCTTGTCGGGACCGCGGCATACATGAGCCCGGAGCAAGCCCGCGGCCTGCCAGTCGACAAGCGTACCGACATCTGGGCGTTTGGCTGCGTGCTATACGAGATGCTGACCCGTGGTGCACCTTTCGTGGGCGACGGCGTCGCCGAAGTCCTGCTCGGCGTGCTCCGGCTGACACCCGACTGGACGGCGCTGCCTCCCGACACCCCGACAATCGTAAGGCACCTGCTGGGACGATGCCTCGAGAAAGACCCGAAGAAGCGGTTGCGGGACATCGGAGATGCGCGCCTGGACATCGCTGAAGCGCTCGAGGCGGCGGCAGGCGTTGCGTCGACCGGAACCGCTCAGGTGCGGCCGCGGCGCGAGATCGAGTTTCAGCGGCTCACGGATTTCGTCGGGATGAAGGAGTCGCCAGCGATCTCGCCCGACGGGAAGATGGTGGCGTTCGTGGCGCTGGTCGCAGGCAAGCGCCAGATCTGGATCCGGCTGGTCTCTGGCGGGGCACCGCTACAGATCACTCGCGATGACGTCGATCACGAGCAGCCGCGCTGGGCGCCCAACTCGAGCACCCTCATCTATTACACACGCCCGAAGGCTCCCGGTGGCCAGGGGACCATCTGGGAGGTGAGCGCCCTCGGCGGGCCGGCGCGGCGCGTGACGGCCTCGATTGGCGGGGCGGACATCAGCCACGACGGTGAAGCGATCGCCGTCTTCCGACCAGCCGAGGGCCGGATCGAGCTCCTGGCCGTCGGGCGCGACGGATCCCAAAGGGCCCACCTGGCGTGGCTGCCCTCACAGTATCTCTACAGCCTGCCGCGCTGGTCGCCAGACGATCGTGCGATTGCGTTTCAAAGCAGCGGCATCGAATTCGACACCCGCTTGGAGATCGTCGTGATCGAAAGTGGCGAGCGCCGGGAGGTAACTCGCAGCACGGCTTTGAGGGGGTTCACGTGGCTCTCGGACGGCGGAAGACTGGCCTACAGCTCGTCCCGGTGGAGCACACTCCTCTATCCGCCAGTCTTCAACTTGAGAATGATCGGGGTCGACGGCACGGGGGATGCCCAGGTCACCTTCGGCGACGTCTCGCTCTGGGAGCCCGACTTCCACCCATCGGGACGACTGCTGGCGTGCCGGTTTCGCGGCCAATCCGACGTGTGGAGGTTCCCGGTCGAAGGGTCGGCGGCAGAGAACACGAGGGGCGCTGCGCGGATCACCCGGCAAACGGGGCACGTGCAGGCGCCGTCGGTGAGCCCGGACGGGACGGAGGTCGTTTACCTGTCGGACAACGGAGGGCACGGAAACCTCTGGGTCGCGCGAACGGATGGATCGAACGTCCGGCAGATCACGTTCGAGCACGACCCGGCGGTCGTCCTTGGCGTGCCGATGTGGTCACCCGCCAACGACTGGATCGTGTTCATCGTCACGCGCGATGGTCAGACGGGGCTCTGGCTGGTGCGGCCTGATGGAAGCGACTCGAGGCAGCTGGCGGAGCGTGGCTTCTCGGCTTGCTGGTCGCCCGACGGCCGGTGGGTGTACTACACGAAGCGTGACATAGGCTCGGGACGACACGAGAAGATCCCGGTGGAAGGCGGAGCCCCGGTGGTGGTGAGCGACGAAACCGGCGCCGGCACGGTCGGCGCCGATGAGCAGACGATGTACTACGCGGCAAGGGTCGAGTCGCAACACCTTGGCCGGTGGTCGGGCGACTGTGAGATTCGCAGAGTGCAGCTGGAGGACCGCGCCACGACTGTCCTGGGGCGCATCGAGGGCTCGCGTGTACCTGTCTCGCCCCTGATCCTCCAGGTGTTCCTGTCTCCAGACGATCAGTGGCTGGCCACCCCGCTGGCCGATGGGGCGACCACGAATCTCTGGGCGATCCCAACCGCCGGCGGACCCATGCGCCAGCTGACGGATTTCGGTGACCGATCGATTCTCATCGCCCGCAGCCTCTCGTGGTCCGCGGACGGAAGGTCGCTCTACGCGGCCGTCGCGGAGACGGAGACCGACATCGTTTCGTTCGACGGCATCGTCGGGTAGCGTGACACGAGCGGTCCGTCGCCCACTCCGTGCTCGCGCGGCGCGGCGCGCAGGAGCAGAATGATGGAATGGCTGAGAAGCTGGACGAAGCCGGAGGTCGGACCGAGTTCCAGGCGATCGTGAAGGAGCTCCAGGCGGCGCGCGCGCACATGCGGGCTCTGCTCGCCCGCGTGAAGCGCACGCACGGGTTTCACCGGTCGCGGAGGGCTCTCGGCGTGGATGTGAACACGCCCGTATCCCTGCCGTTCGTGTGGGCCGGGAAGCTCGGGGTGGCTCTCGAGGCCGTCGAGGAAGCGATCCGCGAGATGCGCGCGGGCGGCCGCCCGCGACGGCGCGGGTGAGGCCCTCGATCCTGCACCGCTGATTCCAAGCCCTTCGGTTCGTGGACGACGCCGCGGCCGCTCAGCGGCTATGATGCGGGCCATGACGAAGTTCCCACCGCCATCTCCCGCTCTCGCCGCTCGCAGCCTTCCGGCACTCGCCGTCCTCTGTGTCCTCGCCCTGCCGGCCCTCGCCCAGGAGCGGCAGTACCTGGAAGGCCGTGTCTACGTGACGGCCCAGTCCCCGGAGCAACTCCTGGTGGATCGCGGGTTCACCGCCTTCGAGCCGCTGGAGCAACCGGACGAGAACTACCCGACGATCATCGTCGACCCCGGGCGCAGCTTCCAGACGATCGAGGGCTTCGGCGGGGCCTTCACGGACGCCGCCGCCGACGTCTTCGCCGCGCTGCCCGCCGCCTCGCAGGAGGCGTTCCTGAAGGCCAGCTTCGACCCGGTGGAGGGCAACGGCTACACCCTGTGCCGGACGACGATCCACAGCTGCGACTACGCGGCCGGGATGTACACGTACGACGACGTGCCGGGCGACACAGCGCTGGCTCACTTCTCGATCGAGCACGACCGCAAGAACCGCCTGCCGTTCATCAAGCGGGCCCAGGCTGCGGCGAAGGGCAGGCTGCGCCTCTACGCCTCGCCGTGGAGCCCGCCGGGGTGGATGAAGACGAACGGCGAGATGCTCCACGGCGGCAAGCTCAAGCCGGAGTACGGGCAGACCTGGGCCGACTACTTCGTGAAGTATGTCAAGGCGTACGCCGCCGAAGGCATCCAAATCTGGGGGCTCACGGTCCAGAACGAACCCCTGGCCACGCAGGTCTGGGAGTCGTGCATCTTCACGGCCAACGAAGAGCGGGACTTCGTGCGCGACTACCTCGGCCCCACGCTCCACAGGCACGGGCTCGCGGACGTCAAGCTCATGATCTGGGACCACAACCGCGGCCTCATGTACCAGCGGGCGGAAGCCGCCTACGCAGACCCGGTGGCGTCGAAGTACATCTGGGGCACCGCGTTCCACTGGTACGTCGGCGACCACTACGACAACGCGCGCGTGCTCCACGACGCCTTCCCCGACAAGGCGCTGCTCTACACGGAGGGCGGGATCGGCGGCAGCTGGGAGGCGGCCTCACGTCTGGTCCGCAACGTGATCCTGGACCTCAACAACTGGACGGTGGGCTGGACCGTGTGGAACCTGCTGCTCGATTCGGAGGGCGGCCCGCGTCACTCCGGCGGCCTGATGGGCGGCACCATCGTGAACGCGGACCTGCGAACGGGGCAGCTGCGCTTCAACCCGCCCCACTACGCCTTCGGTCACTTCTCGCGCTTCGTCCAGCCCGGCGCCCGGCGGGTCGCCTGCACGTCCAGCAGCGACGACTTCGTGGCGACGGCGTTCCTCAATCGCGACGGGAGGATCGCGGTCGTGCTGACGAACTTGACGAACCATCAACAGATCTTCCAGCTGTGGGTCGAGGGTAGGGCGCTCAGGTACTTGAGCCCCGCCGGCGGAATCATCACCATCGTCCTGTAATGGTGCGGGCACCGGGGCAGACCTTGCGCCGGCATACACTCACATACTGGAAGAGAGGGCTCCCATGAGGAGACGACGGCTGCTCGCCGCGCTCGGGCTCGGTTCTTCGATCGCTGCGTTCCTGACACCGGCGCGCGCGGCGCAGGGGCCCGCTGCCCCGGCCCCCGCGTCGCAGCAGGCGGCGGCATCGACCCCTGCCGAGAACGCGGCGCCGACGGGTGCGAAGATCTGGCTCGGGCGCCATGCCGAGTTCGAGAAGTACCTGAAGACCGCGCCGATCGCCCGGCTCGCCGGAGTTCCGGTCGGCGTCACCAGGCCGCAGCGGGCGTTCTTCGCCGAAGGCGGGCTCGCGGGAAGCGCACTGCTCAAGCACCTGCCTCCGGGCAGGAGGGCCGGATTCTGGGAGAGCTACAAGTCCGAGATCGCCGCTTACAGACTCGACCGCGTGCTGGGGCTGGACATGGTTCCCCCGACGGTCGAGCGCAGCGTCGAAGGCGAGCTCGGCTCGCTCCAGCTGTGGGTCGAGAACTGCCAGCTGCTCAAGGATGTCGAACAGTCCAGGGTCTCCGGGTCGGTGCCCTGGGCGAAGCAGGTCTGCCGCCAGCGCACGTTCGACAACCTGATCGCCAACATCGACCGCAACGCCGGCAACCTGCTGGTGGACGACCAGTGGAACCTGATCCTGATCGATCACTCGCGGGCCTTCGCGAGCAGCACGATGCCCTTCATGAAGGAGATGCAACGGGTCGACCGCGATTTCTACGATCGGCTGAAGGCGCTCGACGAAGCGACCCTGATGCGCGAGATCAAGCCCTGGGTGCTGGACGGGGGCTCGGTCCGCGACATCCTGAAGCGCCGCGACAAGATCATCCAGCAGTTCGACCGTCTCGTGCAGGAGAAGGGCGAGTCCGCGGTCTTTCCGTTCTGAAGCGCTCGCGAGAAGGCTCCGGGGGCGGCTCTCCACTACGCCCCGGTGACCGGGAGGGCCAGGAGACGGCGGCGCGGCCCGCACCGACGCTCCACGCGGTGGTAGATTGCACGAGTGGTGACACTACCCCTCCTGGCCCTCCTGCTGGCCGCCGATCCATCGGCGCCGGCCGAGCGTCCCAACATCCTCTTCGTCATGTCGGACGATCACGCGGCGCACGCCATCTCGGCCTACGGGTCGCGCGTCAACCAGACGCCTTCCCTGGACCGGCTCGCGCGAGAGGGGATGCTCTTCTCCAGCACGTTCGTGACCAATTCCGTCTGCACGCCCTCCCGGGCGTCGATCCTGACCGGCAAGTACTCGCACCTGAACGGCGTTCCGGTGTTCAACCGCTTCGACGGCTCTCAGCAGACGGTCGCCAAGCTGCTCCGTGCCGGCGGCTACTACACGGGGATGATCGGCAAGTGGCACCTCGGCAGCGATCCGACCGGCTTCGATCACTGGGAGATCTTCCCCGGCCAAGGCGTCTACAACGACCCGGTGCTGTACACCGCCACCGGCCAGAAGACCTACACCGGCCGCTATGCGACGGACCTCGTCACCGACCTGGCGATCGAGTTCGTTCGGAAGCGCCCCAAGGACCAGCCGTTCTTCCTGATGCTTCACCACAAGGCGCCCCATCGGCCGTGGACCCCGGACGAGGCTCATCGAAAGATGTTCGTCGACCGGAAGATCCCCGAGCCACCGACGTTCTGGGACGACTACAAGACCCGAACCGATGCGCTGCATGAGAACCAACAACGCGTAGCGGCCGACCTGACGCGTCGGGACTTGAAGCTCGAGCCCCCGGCGGGTCTCTCCGGCGAGGGGCTCGACCAGTGGCTGAATGTCAAGCCGACGGAAGTGACCGTCACGACCGGCGGCGCGCGGGAGATGCTGACGGGAGAAGCGCTCGTGCGCTGGAAGTACCAGCGCTACATGCAGGACTACCTGGCCTGCGTCCAATCCGTCGACGACAACATGGGCCGGTTGCTCGACGCCTTGAAAGCCGACGGGCTCGAGCGCAACACGATGGTGATCTACACCAGCGACCAGGGCTTCTTCCTGGGCGACCACGGTCTCTTCGACAAGAGGTTCATGTACGAGGACAGCCTCCGGATGCCGCTTCTCGTGCGCTGGCCCGCGGCGGTGAAGCCGGGAACGAAGAGCGACGCGATGGCGCTCAACATCGACTTCGCTCCCACCTTCCTGGAGGCCGCCGGTCTGCCCGTGCCCTCGGATGTGCAGGGCCGCAGCCTGCTCGGGATCCTGCGTGGCGCGCCGCCCGTCGACTGGCGCACCTCCATGTACTATCGCTACTACCACGACCCCGGCGATCACAACACCCGGGCGCACTACGGGATCAGGACCCGTACCCACAAGCTCATCTACTTCTGGACGAAGAAGCAATGGGAGCTCTACGACCTGCAGAAGGACCCTCTCGAGCTTCGAAACCTCTACGGCCAGCCAGGAGCGGAAGGGCTGACCGCCGAGCTCACCCGGGAGCTCCAGCGCCTCAAGAAGGCAGTCCGCGACGACGATCAGTTCGCCGGGGAGCAGCTGCCCAACGGCGTCGACGGGCCGATCGCGAGGCTTCGTGGCAAGTAGGCCGGCTACCGGTGTCGTGCGTCCTAAACGGGCGGCTGCCCGTCCGCCACGGCAACCCTCGGCTGAATCACGGGTGCAGCAGGTCGTCGACGGCGTTGGCGAGAAAGATCCAGTGGGCGCAGATGTCGATCACGTACTCGTTCTCGCCCCACAGGAATGGCCAGTCGTCCTTGCTCTCCGGGAAGTCGGGCTTCAGCACCAGCACCCCCGGCACGACGCCGCCGGCGATGAAGGTGAAGTCGGCGCGGTTCTGACCGTAGGCGATCCGCTTGGAGCGGGTGCCGACGCCGGAGACGAACGAGACGTTCGACGCCGGGTGGCGACCGAGAATGTAGGTGAGCCCGTCGAGCACCGCCTCGCGTCCGACGATCTCAGGGAAGGCCTTGTGGAGGTGGTAGTTCGTGGCCGCCCAGCTGATCACGGCCTCGTTGCCGGCCCAGCCGCGCCGGGTGATCGGAACGCCGTACGGGTTTTCCGTGGCCAGCCGGTCGATCTCCTCGCGGTACCTGCGGACGTACGGAAGGAGCCTCTCGCGGTACGCGGCATCGAAGAAGGGCAACCCGCGCACC
>Ga0335085_10005647_pt1 | contig 20009 bp, 23 predicted proteins | sample Lox_Sample_45_FD_206712 | JGI IMG/M metagenome (GOLD analysis project Ga0335085, IMG submission 206712) | Soil microbial communities from Loxahatchee National Wildlife Refuge, Florida, United States - Lox_Sample_4.5 | ecosystem: Environmental > Terrestrial > Soil > Wetlands | place: USA...
TCAGCGAACCGCCGCCGGCTGACGAGCAGCCCTGCCGCGCTCTGCGGCAGGACCAGCCGGGCGACGGCGGCGGCGAGCAGTGCCCCGCCGACCACCCCGGCGCCGTTGCCCACGTCGTGTGACCCGCGCCAGGCCCACACAATGCCACCTGCCGTGCAGGCCACCACCACCAGGTAGGGGACCTGGGCCAGCGCCGCCGCCGCACGCCCGCGCGAGGGCGGGGGTACCGGGCGGCGGCCGCGGGACGGGGCCCGGCCGGGGACCGCCACGGGGGCCGATACGGGAGGCCGGAGTCCCGGGCCGCGGGGCACCGCTTCACCCGAACGGGCCGGGGCGGGCCGTGGCCCCCCGCCGCGGGGCACCGCTTCACCCGAACGGGCCGGGGCGGGCCGTGGCCCCCCGCCGCGGGGTTCCGCGGGGCGCGGCGGCTGCGGGGCCGGGCCCCACGGGGCCCCGCGGGCCTGAGCCGCGTACCGGAGCGCTTCGGCGCTGGCCAGCGCCTCTGCCTCGCCCGGAACCGTCCAGTCCGGGCGGTTCGCGCCGGGGCGCCGGCGCGGGAGCGGCGCATGGCCGGGAGTAACGGGGACTTCGGGGGTGCCGGAGGCGCCAGGGACACCGGCGACGCGGGTGAAGCCGTCGGCCGGTGTGTCGCCGGCGTTCCTCACCGCTGCTCCTGCTGCACAGGCTGCCTCCCGGGCTACTTGCTGGCAGTTTACCGGCGTGCCGCCTGATCGATGGCCGATGCCCCGGCGGGTGCTCAGCCGATCTCGGACAGTGCCGGGCCGACGGTAGGCGGGGCGTGTGCCAGGGTAACTGATAGGTGATGGATAGCTCACGGCTCCGATAGGCGGGAGGCCCGTTGTGGATACGCCTTACATTCGCGTCGAGGACAGTGGTGACGTCGTGCCACTAACCGGCGAGCTGACGACGGTCGGGCGCGGCCGGGCGGTGGACGTGCGCCTGAACGATCCCAGCGTGTCGCGGCTGCACGCGGAGATCGTCCGCCGCGGGCCCTACGCCTACGTGGTTGACCTGGGATTATCACGCAACGGGACCAGGGTGAACGGCCGGCCGGTGGGCCGGCGGCTGCTGGAAGACGGCGACGTGGTGGCGTTCGGCGCGGCACGATGCCGCATCGGCGGCCTCCCCCGCGAGGATCTCCCCACCGAATCCGAGCTGCGTCGCCCGGCCGTGCCGGAGCTGACCCGGCGGGAACTCGACGTGCTGGCCTCCCTGTGCCGCCCCGCGCTGTCGGACGACGCCTTCGTGGCGCCGGCCACAGCCCGGGAGATCGCGGCCGATCTTGTCGTCACGGAAGCGGCGGTCAAGCAGCATCTGCTGCGCCTGTACCAGAAGTTCCGGATTTCCGGCGGGCTGAACCGGCGGATCCGGCTGGCCAACGAGGTGGTGGCGCTCGGCCTGGTCCGGCCCGCCGACCAGCCGGCCGCGCCCGGGTACGTGCCGGAGGCCCGGCTGCCCGCCGACCCCGAGGTCACCGGCCCGTGCGCCTGAACGGTCCCGGCTCCCGCCGGAGCGGGTCAGCCCAGCCGGGACGGCCCCACGCCGAAGTGCGGCAGGGTCAGGTGCGGCAGATGCAGCACGTTGTTCAGGCTGGCGGGCAGGTGCGGCAGCACGCCGCCGAGAGAGGGCCAGTACAGCGGGGGCTGTGACGCCGCGGCGGCGACGACCGCGACCGCCAGGCAGAACATCACCAGGGTCACGATCGCAGCGGACCCCCTCGTCCGCGCGACCGTGCGGAACATCCGGTTCAGCTGCCGCCGGGGGGCGGCCGAGCCCGGGCCGATCGCGTAGAACGCCACCGCGGCGCCCGCCGCGTACGCCCCGGCGAGCGGAGCGGAGCTGGCGGGGCTCAGCACCAGCGTCGCCACGAACACGACCGCGGCGGCCAGCGCCGCGAGCGGGGCGAGCAGGGCCAGGGCCAGCACCGAGCGCGCGATGGCCCAGGGCGCGGTCGCCACCCCGACCAGGATGTCCGCTGCGCTCGGCCCGCGCACCGAACGCCGCACGGTCAGGGCGCTGCTCGCCCGGTCGGCCGCCCGCAGCAGGGTGATGACGACGAGGGCGCCGACCGTCCCCGCGACCGGCAGCATGACGCTCACCGCGATGGCGATGACCATGATGGCCAGGCCGAGCAGCCGGGACGGCTGGGCCCGCTGGGCGCTGTCCGGCTGCGGAGCCGGCCGGGCCGGGCGCAGGGCGCCGGCGTCACCGCCGCGGGCGGGCGCGGCCGGATACCCGGCGCCATTGACGGAGCCGTACGGTGCGGCCACGGCGGGCCGGGCCTGCACGGCGCCCGCGGGCGCGTACTGGACCGGCGGCAGCAGGTCGGCGTACTGGGCGGGCCGGATGGGCGGCGGCGGGCGCTGGCCGCCGTACGCTGCGCCAGCACCGTAGGGGGCGGCGCCGGGCGCACCGTAGGCGACGCCGCTCCCGTAGGCCGGGGCCTGGGTGGTGGGGCCGCGCAGCACCGGTGGCCCGTCGGCCAGGCCGGGCGACGCGCACCGGGCGTGCAGCCACGCCGCGGTGGGCCGGGCCCGCGGGTCCCGGCTGAGCGCCGCCGACACCAGTTGCGCGAGCGGCCCCGGGATGCCGGCGATATCGGCGTTGCCCTGCACGATGCGGTAGAACACGTTCTCGAACGACCCGCTGCCGAACGGCGGCCGCCCGGTAGCGGCGTAGGCGATGGTCGCGCCCCAGGAGTGGATGTCGGACGCCTCGCTGCTGGGCTGGCCCTCGATCACCTCGGGCGCGAGGTAGCCGGGTGTTCCCATGAACATCCCGGTCTGGGTCAGCTTCGTCGCGTCGCCGGTGTGCGCGATGCCGAAGTCGATGACGACCGGGTCGCCGTCGTACAGCATCACGTTGCCCGGCTTCAGGTCGCGGTGCACGATACCGGCCGCGTGCACGGCCACCAGCGCCTGGGCCAGCCCGCGCGCCAGCCGCTCAAGGGCCCACGGCGGCAGCGGCCCCTGCCGGCGCACCACCTCGTCCAGGGTGTGGCCGGGCACGTACCGGGTCACGATGTACGGGAACTTGCCGGTGACATCGGCATCGAGCACCTCGGCGACGTACGGGCTGCGGACCCGCCGCATCGCCTCCACCTCGCGCGCCAGGCGGCGGCGGGCGTTCGGCTCCTCGGCGACCCTGGAATGCAGCACCTTGACCGCGACCATCCGTCGTTCCCGGTCACGGGCCAGGTAGACCGCTCCCATGCCGCCTTCGCCGATCCGCTCACGCAAGCGGTACGGCCCGAGCCTGTCCGGTATCTGGTCCTGTACGGCCATCGCCTCACCAGACTACGGCGCCGCGCAAGCATTCCGCATCGATTGGGCATGTGCGCAGGTCACCCGGCCCGGGCCCGGTCAGCTGCCCGCGACCAGCTTGCGCAGCGCGCGGGCGGCGATGGCGTTGCGCTCCGCGTGCGCGACGAGCGCGCCTGCGAGCGCGGCCGTCCACTCGGGCAGCGGAACCGGCGTCCGGGACAGCACCACCCCGCGGACCTCGCGGCAGATCTCGGCGGCGGGCTGCCCGCGGTTGACGCTCAGGCTCATGATCTGGTCGCCCAGCCGGACGACGATCCGGGACACCTCGCCGGGGCGGCCGCGCATCCGGTCCGACACCGAACGCTCGCGGTCCACGGTGACGGTGCCGGGCGGCAGCGCGTCGCTGAGCGATTCGGTCAGCACCCGCGCGTAGATCGCCACGTCGGCGCTGTCGGCCCGCAGCGCCGCCGCGACCAGGTCGAAGGAGGGCGCGTCACTGGATTCGGTCATATCTCACCGGCCGGTGAACGTTGCCTTCCCGGGCCCCTTCTCCAGGAAACTGCGCATCCCCGCCGCCTGGTCCTCGGTCCCGAACAGCCCGGTGAAGTGCAGCCGCTCGATCTCCAGGCCCGCGTCCAGGTCCAGTTCGAGGCCCTCGTCGATGGCCTGCTTGGCGGCGCGCAGCGCCAGCGGTGCCCCGCCCACGTACTGCGCCGCCATTTTCCGGGCCGCCTCGTATACCTCGGCGTCGGGCACGACCTGGTCGGCCAGGCCGATGCGCAGCGCCTCGGCCGCGTCCATGAAGCGCCCGCTGAAGACGAGATCCTTGGCCTTCGCCGGGCCGATCAGCCGGGGCAGCCGCTGGGTGCCGCCCCCGCCGGGAATGACGCCGAGCAGGATCTCCGGCTGCCCGACCCTGGCCTTCTCGCCCAGCACGCGGAAGTCGGCGCACAGCGCCAGTTCCAGGCCGCCGCCCAGCGCGTACCCGGTGATCGCCGCGATGACCGGCTTGGGGATCCGGGCGACAACCTTGAACGCGTTCTGGATGCCCGCGCCGAATTCCATGATCCGGGCGTGGCTGGCCTCGGCCATCTCCTTGATGTCGGCGCCGGCGGCGAAGACCTTCTCCCCGCCGTAGAGGATGACGGCGCGCACGTCCGGGTCCGCGCCGGCCTGCGCGGCCGCGGCGCCGATCTCGTCTTGCACCTGCCCGTTCAGCGCGTTCATCGGCGGCCGTTGCAGCCGGATGGTCGCGATACCCGCCTCGGTCGTTATCCGTACGAAGTCACCCATGACAGTCCTCCACCTCATCGCGGTGTCCCGCCTCAGCCTTCCCGGGTATCAGCCTCTCAGGAAGACCCGGCCCGCCGGGAGCCGGCCGGCCCGCACGCGGCTCAGCGGAGGTCGCCGTTGGTCATCCCGGCCGGCGCGTCGGGCGCGGTCACCAGCCCCAGCTCGGCCCGGCTGGCCAGCAGCGGGTGCCGTGGCAGCACGCGGATCGTGTAGCCGAACGGGCCTGGCTGGGCGAGTTCGATCGCGCCGGAGTAACGCACGGCCGCGCCCGGCTGCGGCTCACCCGCGGCGCCGCCCGCCCCGGCACCGTCGGGTGACAGCGGGACGAAGGACGGGTCGACCAGTTCGTCGTGCTCGCTGGTCCGGCCGGAGACCACCTCGACACAGACGTCGTCCGGGGTGAGGTCGCCCAGCGCCACCAGCGCGCGCACCGTGAGCGGCGTGCCGAGCTGCGGCTCGCGCGCGTCCGCCTCGACGTGCTCGATGTGCACGGCCGGCCAGGCCGCCTCGACCCGGCGCTTCCACGCGGCCAGGTCGCGGGCGGGGCGGTAGGTCCCGGCGTCCGCCAGCGCCCGGGAGGACTTCGTCGCGGGCGCGTACAGCGCGGTGACGTAGTCGCGGACCATCCGCTCGGCCGGCACCCGCGGCCCGAGCACCCGGAGCGTGTGCCGGATCGTCTCGACCCAGCCGCCCGGCACCCCGTCCGCATCCTGGTCATAGAACAGCGGCGCCACCGAGTTGCCGAGCAGGTCGTACAGCGCCGTGGCCTCCAGCTCATCGCGGCGCTCCGGGTCCGTCACGCCGTCGGCGGAGGGGATCTCCCAGCCGTTGCCGCCGTCGTACCACTCGTCCCACCACCCGTCGCGCACCGACAGGTTCAGGCCGCCGTTCAGCGCCGCCTTCATCCCGGAGGTCCCGCACGCCTCGAGCGGGCGGAGCGGGTTGTTCAGCCAGACGTCGCACCCGCGGACCAGGGAGCGCGCCATCGCCATGTCGTAGTCGGGCAGGAAGACGATGCGCCCGCGCACCCGCGGGTCGTCGGTGAACTGGACCATCTGCTGGATCAGCCGCTTGCCGCCCTCGTCGGCCGGGTGGGCCTTGCCCGCGATGACGATCTGGATCGGGCGGTCCGCATCCAGCAGCAGCTCGATGAGCCGGTCCTGGTCGTGCAGCATCAGCGTGAGGCGCTTGTAGGACGGCACCCGGCGGGCGAAGCCGATGGTCAGCGTGTCCGGGTCGAGCACGTCGTCGATCCAGGTCATCTCGGCCGCGCTGGCGCCGCGCTGGCGCCAGGAGGCGCGCAGCCGCTTGCGCGTCTGGTCGACCAGGTTGGCCCGCAGCACGCGGCGCGCGGACCAGATCCGGCCGGCGGGCAGGTCCGCGACCCGGTCCCAGTCCCAGTCGCCGCCCTCGCTCAGCAGGTCGGCGCCCGGGTCGGCGAGCTCCAGCATCTCGCTGGCCACCCAGGTGGCCGGGTGCACACCGTTGGTGATGGAGCCGATCGGGACCTCGGCCTCCTCGAATCCGGGCCACAGGCCGGAGAACATCTCCCGGCTCACCGCGCCGTGCAGCCTGCTGACCCCGTTGACCCGCTGCGCGAGCCGCATGCCCATCACGGCCATGTTGAAGACGTCCGGGTCGCCGCCCGGGTAGGTCTCGGCCCCGAGCGCCAGCACGCGGTCGGTCGGCAGCGCCGGGTCGGCGGCCTCCTTGCTGAAGTACCGCTCGACCAGATCGCGGGGGAACCGGTCGATGCCGGCCGGGACGGGGGTGTGCGTGGTGAACACGGTGCCGGCCCGGCACGCCTCCAGCGCCGCGTCGAAGCTCAGGCCGCGCGCCGCGTAGGTGCGGATGCGCTCCAGGCCGAGGAAGCCCGCGTGGCCCTCGTTGGTGTGGAACACCTCTGGCTCCGGGTGCCCGGTGATCTCGCAGAACGCCCGGACGGCGCGCATGCCGCCGATGCCGAGCAGCAGCTCCTGGCGGAGCCGGTGCTCGGTGCCGCCGCCGTACAGCCGGTCGGTGACCTCGTGCAGGGCCGCCTCGTTGCCCTCCACGTAGGAGTCGAGCAGCAGCAGCGGGACCCGGCCCACCCGGGCCAGCCACACCTGGGCGGACATCTGGTACCCCTCGGCCAGGGTGACGGTGATCCGCACCGGCGCGCCGGCGGCGTCCCGCAGCAGGTCCAGCGGGAGGCCGTTCGGGTCGCTGGCCGGGTAGCGCTCGGCCTGCCAGCCGTCCGCGGACAGCGACTGGGTGAAGTAGCCGTGCCGGTACAGCAGGCCCACCCCGATGAGCGGCACGCCCAGGTCGCTCGCGGCCTTGAGGTGATCGCCGGCCAGGATGCCGAGACCGCCGGAGTACTGCGGCAGCACCTCGGTGATGCCGTACTCGGGCGAGAAGTAGGCGATCGCGGCGGGCGCCGCGACCAGCGGGCCGCCCTCGGCGTCACGGACCCGCTGGAACCAGCGCGGACCGGTCAGGTAGCCGTTCATCACCTGCGCCGCGGTGTTCAGCCGCGCCAGGAAGTCCTGGTCCGACGCGAGCGCGGCCAGCCGCTCCGGGCTCATGGCGCTGAGCATGGTGATCGGGTCACCGCCGGACGTCTCCCATGCCGCCGGGTCGATCGACGCGAACAGATCGACGGTTTCGGGATGCCACGACCAGCGGAGGTTGAGCATGAGGTCGCGCAGCGGAGCCAGCGGCTCGGGCAGCACGGCGCGGACGTTGAACCGGCGGATCGCTCTCACGAGGAATGCTCCCTCAGCGCTGTGACCTTGGCAAACAGGCCATCAGGCACCCGCTCCGGGCACATTTTGGGCACATGAGCCTGTGCCGGTGCCCGCGAAGAACGCATTCATGACCTCCCGAGCCCGTTCATCGTCCGATGGCAGGAAGTGAGCATAGACCGACAGCACGGTCTCCTTGGTATCGCCGAGGTACGCAGCGACCTTAGCGAGTGAGACACCAGCAGCGAGCCAGGTCGTGGCGGCTGTGTGCCGTGTCACATGGAAGCCGTTGCCCCGTTCCTCAGGGATACCGGCAGCCTTACGGCCTCTGGCCCACAGTTTATTGAAGCGCTGCCGGACAATTGCCTGGCCTGGGGGCCAGGTGAACATCAGGTTCCTCGTCACCGGCTTGCCGTCTGGTGTCCTCCACGGCAGGGTCACCGACACGGAAGGGTAGGCCTCGATGTGCTTGGCGAACACCGGTAGCACCTCGTCAGCCATCGGCACGTCGCGGATCTTCCCGTTCTTGATCGGCGCGAACACCAGTACCCCGCCGCGAAGGCACTTGATTTGCACCTCCACGTGGACGCTTCGAGCCTCAAAGTTGAGATCATCGGACGCCACAGCGAATGCTTCGCCTTGACGCAATGCACATGCCGCACCAAGATAAGGAATGGCTGACAGGCGCTCGGGCAATTCATTGGCCATGGCCTCAACATGCTGGGCGGACCACGGTGTAATTTCGCTAGCGGTTGGTTTCGGTTTCTGCACCGATCGCGCTGTTAGTGGATTTCGCGAGATGATTCCGTCATCGACGGCCGCCGTGAGAACCTGAGATACGTCTTTGATGACCTGCCGGGCACTGTTAGGACCCAACTTAATCCCGCTGATCCACGCTTGCATGACGGACGGACGCTTCGCAAGGATGCTGAGCGGGTAATCACCGATAGCGGGTGCTCCTGAAGGTGTAGTGCCCAGGTGACCAGCATCAGCGTAGACGTGGATGCGGAACTCGCCCTCGATCCGCTCAGCTGTAGCCAGGTCGTGAGTCCGGGCCTTCCGCCACGCTTCGGCAAATTGCCGAAAGGGAGTATTGGCGTCCTTTAGGTCTGCGTAGGAGCCGTCATCGAGTGTCGTCTTCACCTTGGCATCGAATGCGCTGGCGTGCTTTTCAGGGTCGTTGCCGTCGCGTCTCTCGAAGTTGAGTTTGCGCTGACGTCCGGTCTCGTCGCGCCAGCGGACTTGCCACCGGTCGCCGTTGCCGTGATCAGCAGTCGGATAAAGCTTGGTGCGACCTCTGCTGTGCTCACTGCATGGCTCGTCGCCGGGGCGAGGACGGCTTTTATGCCAGCGGTCGTAAACCTCACGCGGCCTGCTCCTGCTGCTGCCGGAACCAGGCGATAACGTCGGCGGGGTCGTACCGGAGCCAACGGCCGACCTTGCCCGCTTTCGGGCCGGTGCCAAGGTAACGCCACTGGTAGAGCGTCGCCTGGGGAACGCGAAGGTAGCGCGCGGTCTCTTCGACGGTCCACAGGCAGTCGCTGGGAACGGTCACGGGTACATCGCTTCTCCTTCGGTCGGGGATCGGGTGTCAAGCGAGGGTTGACGCTGGATCAAGCGGCAGCGTCGGCCCGGCCGTGGTGCTCGCGTGCTCGGGCAGCCGACGCGGCGGCCAGTTCAGCGTCGGGGGTGGCGGTGTAGCCGGTTCCGGCGTAGGTCCAGGTCTTGATGACCAGGACCATGGCTTCATCGAGGGGGCGGTCCCAAGGATCGCGTTCCCCGCCAGGGTGGCGCTGGGCGTGGCGGTGGGTGGTGCGGGCGGCGCGGAGCTGGCCGAAGGTGACCGAGTAGCGGCGCGATTTGGTGAGGAAGTGGCCGCCGTAGCCGAGCATGTGCGCCCATTGCCGGAACCGCGGATCGCCGGTGGCGTGCCTGCCGCCAAGCTGCCAGGCGGTGGTGATCATCTGCTGGTAGTGGCGGGAACAGCGCAAGCCGCGAAGATCGAAGGCAGTGCGGATACGCTTGTCCGGCACGCCGGGCACAGCCAGGCTCTTGGTGGCGTACTTACCGATATAGTTGGCCACGGCTTGCGCGCTGAGCCCGTGCCCGGTACCGGGCAGGTCGTCGCCGTGGCGGATGGGCCGGGCGTCGGTGCCCTGCGGTGCGCCGAAGGTGAGCCGGACGGCGGGGCCAGCCGGGCCGGGGCTGACGGTCAGGGTGACGGCGGCGGTCGCCTGGCGGATCGCGTCGCACAGCATCCTGGCGGTGTAGCGGGCGGGTGGTGGCTGGTAGTCCTGGCCGGGGGCGTCGAGGCGGATGACGGCGTGGAAGTGGACGATGCCGCGGGCCTGGTATTCAGCGACCTTGACGTAGCGGATTCGCAGCACCGCGCGGAGCGCTTTCTGGGTGACCCCGGCCAGGCGGGCGAGCTGGCGGGGCAGGTAGGTGGTGAACCGGCGCCACAGGTCTCCCGCGTAGGCGTTGAACAGGACAGCAGCTTCGTAGTCGTAGCAGTCGAAGCACATGGGCTGGCCGAGCCGGGGGTCATCGTCCATGTGCCGGGTCGGGCAGGAGATGTCCCGGCCATGCGGGCAGCGCCGTGCTTTGGCGTCACGGCGGGGACGGCAGGGCAGTACGGTCTTGCCGCGCATGCGGCGGGAATGGACCGGGCCGAACGAGGGCGCGGTCAAGGTGGCGAACACGCACGGATGAGCCGTGATCGTCTCAGGAATGCCCTTGCCGCCGCTCATGCCCGCACGGACGAGCTGGCGCGCGTCGCGCTTGTAGACGGCTGAACAAGCGGAGCAGACGGACTCGCGGCGGTTCCCGCACGCCACATGCAGCACTCCCCCGGGCTCACGGGCAGTGTCGTAGACCGGGGCGATCTCACCTGTCACACGGTCGATGGCCTCGATCCGGCCCGATAGGCGGATGGGGTGGGAGCAGATGCCAGTGGTGGCGAGCTGGCGTTCCCACTGCTTGAAGTCGGCCCAGGTGATGGTCTCTGTGTCGTCGGCGGTCGCCCCCAGCCCCGGGCCATGGAACGGCTCGGGGCTGAGAGCGGCGGTCGCGGCGGTGGTCAATGGCTGCCCCAGCGTTGCTGGGCGGCCTGGCGGGTGATACCGAGACGGGTGCCGATGTCGGCCCAGGAGTAGCCGGAGCCGCGCAGCCCGGTGATGGCCTGGCCGATCACGGTGTCGATCTCGGCGGCGAGGCCGGTCATGTGGGTGAGGGCGTCGATGTCGCCGGTGGCCACCCGGCGGGCGTAGGCGCGCAGGACACGGCGGGCGAACGCGGCGAACTCGTCGTTTTCGACCGGCCGCCCGGCGCGGTGTGGTGTCAAGGAGCGGTTGACAGTGTCCGGCCGGGCAGCGCTGGCCGCTGGTGATGGGCCGTGGAGACGGTTCAGGGTCGTGGTGTGGCTCATGCGGCGGCCTCCGCGTTGCGCAGGCGGGCGGCGTAGGCGGCGGTGTAGGCCACGTCGTCGTCGGTAAGGTAAGCGGCCTTGATCCGGCGGGGGATGCCGGTTTCGGACAGCAGCCAGCCGACGCCGCGTGCGGTGGGGTCGATGTCGGCGGCGGTGAAGCCTTCGGATGCCCAGCCGTGCCCGAGCACGGTGTCAGAGGATGAGTCGGTGGTACAGCGGAAGGCCCACCGGTAGCCGAACAGGTCCCGCATGGACGGGTCGATGACCTGGTGGGAGGGCCGCTGGGTGGCCAGGATGACGATGACCCCGGCCGCGCGACCCCTAGCCACGAGGTCGCGGGTGAGGGCGGCGAACTTCTCCCGCTCCGTCTTGCTGCCGACGGTGGCGGAGAAATAGGCGTACTCGTCAATGACGATCAGGTAGACGTGCTCGCCGGAATCGCGGGTGATCTTCCGGCGGCCGGTGGCCAGGAGCGTGTCATAGCGGGCGTCCATGGTTTGCTGGAAGGACTCGAACGCCTCGGTGGCCGCTTTGATGGACGGGCCGATGAACATGCCGGCGCAGTGCCGCCACGGGCCGAGCTCGACCCGCTTGCCGTCGACCAGGATGAGCTTGCAGTCATACGACAGGGCGCCGTGCGCGGTGATCAGGTTGATGCCGGATGATTTGCCTGCGCCGGGTTCGCCGCCGAGCAGCATGTTGCGTTCGGCCAGGTTGACGTAGACGTGCTCACCGTTCTCGTCGATGCCCAGGTGGATGGGGTCGAACATGGAGAACGGGAACGCGGGCGTGGTAGGGATCATGGTGGTGTGCCTCCCTTCCGGGGGAAGAAGGGGCAGGGCACCGTGCAGGTGCCCTGCCCGTGGGTGGATGGGGTGCGGGTCAGCGGGTGACCCAGCGCTGGGTGCGGCCGTCCCAGACCGGTTCGGGGGCGTCGCGGGTGGCGAAGATGATGCCTTTGCCGTCGCACTCGGGACAGGCTGGTAGCCGTGCAGGTAGATGCGCTCGCCGGGCGTGATGGCCTGCCAGCGGGTGTCGCGGGCGGTGATGACGGCGAGGTTTTCCCACGCCAGGCGGATCAGGGCCTTGGAGCCGAAGGGCTGGGCAGCGGTGACGGCGAACCCGCCGAGGCCATCGAGGTGGATGTGGTCGCCGCGGGTGAGCTGGGTGGTGAGCTTCACGAGTGGCTGTCGCATCGCGTCATGGCTGGTGGTGGTCATGCGGCGGTCTCCTTGTGCGGCTGGACGGTGGCCGGGGGGATGACGCGGGACCGGATGATGACCTGGGCGGTGAGCGGGTCGTGGCGGATGACGTCGACGGTGACGAAGTGTGACCATTTCTTGTTGCGGATGACGCGGGCTTCGCGGGCGTAGCAGGCCGCGCCGATCTCGGCGTGGTAGGCGTCGAAGTCATCGGCGCAGACCCCGGCCCGGCACAAGATCCAGGCGCGTTCCCCGACTTTCGTGGGGCGGATCCAGAGAATGAGCGGGAGCCGCCCGGCGCGGGTGTGCATCCGGGTTTCGTAGAAGACCCGCTGGAGCCGGTGCCGGGAGATGACGCACCAGGCCCGGCGTGTGAGGAACCGGCGCGAGGGCGGGACCGCCAGGACGACCGCGAGCAGGCCCGCGAGCGTGATAGCGGCCCAGGTGGTGGTGATGATGGCCGCGAGCCGGACGTATCCGGCAATGGCGACGGTGGTGAGGGTGAGTTCGGTGCGCCAGCGCCAGGCGATCCCGGCCGGACTGCGGTGGAAGTCCACGGCCCAGCCTTCGATCAGGTAGGGGTTGTTGCGCTGGCTGCGGTTGCTGCTGTCGCTGGGCATGGGTCACCGCCGGGTGAGGGGGTGGCGGGCGTCGAGGATGAGGCGGCCCTTGCAGGGCTCGCAGTAGGCGCCGTTCCAGTGGCCGCGCTTGCGGCATCCGGCGCACGGGAACTTGCCGTCGCTGACCGCGAGGATGGCGGCCAGGTCGCTGATGGCGGCGGCGAGCTGGTCGGCGTCAGGGACGGTGCGGGCGGCGTTGTGGTTGCGGCGGGGCATCGTTACCGCCCCCCGCCAGGTGGGGTGTCCCATTCCACGACGCAGGCGACCGGCCAGGCGTTGCCGCACGTCGTGCAGGACAGGGCGATTTCGGTGATCCCGTCGCCGGTGCCGATCTCGGCTTCGGTGATGTCGAACGACCCGCAGGCCGGACAGATCGGCTCGTGGTAGATGACCCGGTGGCCATCGCTGGCGGACCGGAACTGGATCGTTCGCGGGCTGGGCACGCCGGGGGGCGCGCTGGTAGCCTTGGGCATATCACTCTCCTTGTTTTCGCTGGTTACGGGATGAGGACTGGTGGTTCGCCGGGCCGGGGGACGGGCATCCCCCAGGCCCGGCATTTGCGCGCGTGGGGTCAGGGGCGGGACAGCAGCCGTCCGGCTGCGGCCTGAACATTTGCCCAGTCCGGGGCGGCCGGGCTGAATCCACCGCTGACGAGCCAGTCACGCAGCGCGTGATTCAGTTCCGCGAGGCTGGTGCGGGCGTCCTGGTCGCCGGGTTCGGTGTGGAGCCGGGCGAGCAGAAGCCGCTGGGCGGCGATGTTGGCATCAGGGTCCATGAGTGCTTCTCCTGGTTACGGGATGAGGAATCGGTGGTGGTGGGGCCGGGCCGGGGGACGGGCATCCCCCGGCCACGGCGTGCCGCCTGGTCAGGTGGCGGTGGTGATCTCGCGGATCAAGGTGAGGGCCCGGTGCTTGAGCGGTTCCGGGCGGATCAGGGTCCGGTTCAGCCGGGTCTCCCAGGACCGGGCGGTGCGGACGTGATCGAGGTATTCACCGGCCGCCTGCACCAGCCCGTAGGCTGTCCCGGTGACCTGCTCGGTGGTGGCGGACTCGAAGATCGCCCGCAGCGCCATGCGGGCTTCGTCCACGTTGCGGGCCACCCGGTCGGTGACCAGGCCCTGGGGTGGCATGGGGATGAACTCGGTGACGAACAGTTCCCGCTGCTTCGTGCTGATGGGGATGCCCAGCAGTTGGGCGGCTAGCTCCTGGTAGCGGCGCATTTCGGTGCGGGCGCCGGTGACGGCCTTGCGGGCCTCGTCGATCCGGTTGCGCCAGGATGACTTGTGGATGAAGGAGAACGTGGCGCCGGTGCGTTCGCCTTCCAGTTCGGCGGCGCGGAAGGTGTTGGCGCACACGATCCGCACGGCGGTGGCGCGCAGCGCGCAGGCGGCGGTGCCGTCGTGCCGGTTCGTAATCGCGAGGTACGGCAGGGTCGGGCTGGCATCGCCCGGCAGGGTGATCGGCTCGTCCAGGAGCGCGAGGCACCAGACGGCCTTGCCGCCGTCGAGGACGCCTGCGGTTTCCCATTTCACGTTGGTCTGGGCGAGGACGGCTTCGACGATCTCGCCCATTTCGCTGTGGTCGATGACGGTGTAGGTGTCCTTGTTGATGGACAGGACGGCGCCGGTGTCGGAGCGGCTGATCGTTTTCCAGCCGCCGATCGGCTCGTAATGCTCAGAGCCGTCAGGATTGATCCCGACCACCGCGTACACGCTGGCGGTAACCGGGTCCCAGTCCAGCCCGGCCAGGGTACGGGCCTCAACCCAGGAACCGGGGTACTCGGCCAGGATGGTGCCTTCGCGGTGCCAGGGCATCTGGCGGACCGAGAACATCGACTCGATGTTGGCAGGCATGTGTTTCTCCTTGCTATTGCTGGTTACGGGATTTCAGGGATGGTCTGGTGAGGGGGCCGGGCCGGGGGCGGGCATTCCCCCGGCCGGGCACGGTCCGGTCAGCGGGCGGTGGTGGCGTGCACGTAGGCGTAGGCCTTGACCTGCACCCCCGCGTAAGGGAACTTGACCTCGCAGCGGACGGCCGGTTCGCCGTGGACGTCTTCGGCGCGGGAGCCGGTGACGGTGCCGCCGAACTTGTCCGCCCAGCGGGCCAGGGTGTGGAAGGTGTCCGGGCTGCTGCCGAACTGCATGTCGATCTCCTGGCCGGTTACCGACAGGGACAGGTACCGCGGCTGCGGCAGAGCCTGGTCCTCGGTGAACATCGCCACCAGGGCCACGGCCAGCTCAGCCATCGGCTTGTCCGGCTCAGGCTCGGTCATGGTCACGAAATCGGGGACCTCGATGACTTCGGACGGGATGCGGGTAACGCTCATGATGCTGGTTCTCCTTGTTCTCGCTGGTTACGGGACGTGGATCGATCGGTGCCCTGGCATCTGCACAGGGCGACGGCCGGGAAACGGGCAGGCGCGGACGTGACCGCAGGTCACGCCGCAGCAGCCCTGCGGGCCTCCGCCGCAGCAGTGACGGCCTCGGCGCGGAACGCGCGGACGATCTGGTGGGTCTGCTTGTTCACGTACGGCGCGTACACCAGGCCGTGAACGGCCGCGAGCTCATCAAGGGTCAGCCTGGGCTCATCTCCAGCCACCTCGACCCAGATGGTCTCGGACGTGTTACTGCCGGTGTCGACCGCGATGAGGCGGACCGTCCAGACCAGCCGCCCATCCGGCGTCCGCCGCTGCGCCGGGTTCGCCCGTGACTCCTGCCGGGGCTTCGGCAGCCCGGCTACACGGAACTTGACCTCGCTCGTGTCGATCCTGAGTCGCATGACACTGTGTCCTTCCTCCGTGGGATGATCGGCTCTATGCCGTCTTAGACACATCATCTGCCTCTTACGGCATGTTGTCAAGCCCTATGCGGCATCACACCTGACGAATTAGGCGTTTTGGCTGCTGACCCATGGGTCAGGCATGATGACTACATGGACATCTCCGAGGTCATCAAGCTCCGGCGGGCGGAGCTTGGCCTCTCCCAAGCACAGCTGGCCAAAGAAGCTGGCATCAGCCTGCGCCAACTTGCCCGCTACGAAGCGGGCGAACAGCAGCCCGTCCTGTCAGCCGCCGTTGCCCTCGCCGACGCTCTTCGCATCTCGCTCGCCCAGCTCGCCGGGCAGGTCACCTACGATCTCGATCTTTCCGGTGATTGGTGGTGCGCCTGGCAGACCTGGAAGGACGGTGCCCCTCGCATCGACACACAGCGCCTGGAGGTGCACCAACGAGGTGAACTGCTACAACTCGATGCCGACCGGGCGCTACCTGTCGCAGATGGGAGCTATCAGTGGCGCGGCGAGCTCCGACTATGGGACAACGAGGCCCTCATCGGCTGGTACCGCTCTACTGACGCCGCCGTCCGCTCCAAGGGTGCCCTCTACCTGGTGCTTCACCCGCATGGCACGCACGCATCGGGCCGGTGGGTTGGTATGAGCTACGACGGAGCAGTCATCACCGGATGGGGTGCCATCGCCCGCACCGAAGACGAAGCCAATAAGGTCGTCCAGGACCTAATCAACGCGGAAACGTCCTGATCATGCACCGCAGCCGTCTGTGTCACTTTGTCATCGACGTCTCTGACCTTGATCAGGGCGTCTCGTTCTGGTCCGCCGCACTCAACGCCACCGAAGAACCCCTGCCTGAGAACAGCCGCCCCGTCTACCGCCGACTCCGCCTCCCAGACTCCGAGATACGAATCCTCCTCCAGAAGACCAACGACGAAAAAACCACAAAAGAACGCATGCACCTCGACCTGGAGACCGACGACCTCGAAGCCGAAGTGGACCGCCTCGAAGCACTCGGCGCTAAACGGTGGGATCATCAGCAAGAACGCGGCTTCGAGTTCTGGGTCCTGCGCGACCCATGGAGCAACGAATTCTGCGTACTCCAACCAGAGTTTCCCGAACTCCTGGCCCGGCAAAAGCCATGGAACTCATCAGCCCATCCGCCCCAGCAGCTACCCCCAGCACACTACCCCCAGCAGGGCCTGTTACAACTTTCTCTACAGCTTCAAGGGCGCGCCTTTGGCACGCCAAGCGCCGGGCCGGTGGCCCGGACGCGGGCAGGAGCCGCGAACTCATCGAGCGGGGATGCGTGACTGAGACGGCACCACCGCCAGGGCCACAACGGGGGAGCCGGTCGGGCTGCTGTCCGACTCCGGGGTGGCGGCCATGTCGCGCCCCTTCGGGCGGAAGCCCTACGGGCGCGCCGCCGCCAGGTCGGGCTGCCCCCGTTTCCGCAGGTCGGCAGTCCCCGCCGTAACGTCCCCGATGACGCGCGGCGCGGGCTGACCTCGGCCGTCATGCTCGCGCCAGGTGCGCCGATCGCCGGGCGAAAGTCACCGGGCAAGGGACGGAACGCCACGCATTGTCTGGGTCGGCCCCTCCAGCGTCAACGGTGCTCCGCATCCGTGCTCCGCACGGACGCGCCTACGGCGCGCCGTTGACCCCGGAGCCTCTGCCGACCCAGCGGGCCTGACGGCGAGGGCCAGGCCGAAGGCCAGGCCCAATTGGCGCGCGGCGAACCTCAGCACCTACCAGGACGACGGGAGAGAAGTGAGGCAGTTTGCCCTGCTCACTGATCATGATTCGTGTTTTCGAATTCCGCGATGGCTGCTGTAGCTTGATAATTGCCACGGGAGTGTAGATAACCATTATGCCTTCCACGATGCAGCAATGACCATGACCAGCGTGGCTTGACTTTAGCCCTTTGACGGAGCAGATTGTCAGTGTCGAAGTAAGCGCGAACCGCATCGTTGATTTGCTTTGCCAGAGGCAGGTTCATGACGGGCCTAGCCGGGCGGGGTCACGGGCCAGCCAGCCGGTCAGGAATTGCAGCAGCTCGGCGAACTCGGCCGCGTCACCGGCATCCAGCCCGACATCGGGCATCGGGGGTCACCGCCTTCCCGGGCGCAGGAAATGTGGGCTAACCGCCGCGGGCTGACATCATGGAATGCACGTAACATTATGCGTCGCCTGCGCTTGTTCACCACTACTGGAAACCTCTGTCAAAGTTACCGTGAACTGTCCAACCTGCCCCACAGCGCACATGAAGGTTTGCTCACCATTTTGAGTGAGTGTTATATAGTAACCCTCTGAATTGGTCCAGTAGGCTTCTTTGTGGGGACCGTTGGCGTGGCCGAACAGCATGAAACTCCTGCCTTCAAGAACAGTACTCGGCCCAGTAATCGTAACACCCGGTTGAGCGTTTATCTTGAGATAGGAGACGATAGCCGCTGCAATGACCGCTGCAATGATCCCGGCTGTCCATCCCCAGAATTTCCCGCTCATTCCGTTGTCGTTTTGTGGAGATTGGTACTCATCGCTTATCCTCCCCTGTAACACGATGTAATTGAGGATTGACGTGCTTCCGACTGTGGAGTGCAGACCACCCTCTGAATAGAGAAGTGCTTTCTAATCCTATGGGACTGGCCTTATGTCTGTCCAGTGTCCTGCCAGGGTAGGAGCATCAAGCACCTACCACCGCCAAGTTCGGCAGTGGATCCCCATAATTCGAAAAGGTGTGTTGCCAGTCCTCACCCACGCCAATGACTAGCACGTGATCGCGGCAGAACTGATGCGACCCGGCCGCCAAGCGGCTGACTTCTCTAGGGGTCAGGACCGGGACAAATGGTGCGTCTTCACGGATCATCCTGGTAGAGCCATGATCAACTACCCGCCGCCGCTGCCTAACCTGCTCCAACTCAGTCCCAATGAGTTCGAGGAATTCATCCAGAACCTGTTCACCAAGATGGGCTTCGACACCAAGCTGTCCCGGGCCACCGGCGACGGAGGCATCGACTGCGTCGCCTACGACCCGCACCCCATCACCGGCGGGAAGTTCATCGTTCAGGCCAAGCTGTATACCCGCACTGTTCAGCCAACCCACGTACGTGACCTGTGGGGGACTGTGCAGCACGAGGGCGCAACCAAGGGAATCATAATCACCACGTCCGGCTTCGGCCCGTACAGCTACAAGTTCGCTGGTGGCAAGCCACTCAACCTCATCGACGGCAGCGGCCTGCTTTCTCTCTGCCAGCAGCATGACATACCAGCACGCATCCTCTGACCACCAAGGTTGACCACAACGGGGGGGCGACGCGGATCGATCCTGACAGACACACCATTGCCGGAACCCCAGGTGAGAGACGGCAGCCGACAGTCTGCGCGTATTTTGCACGCAGAGGGTCTTCTATGCTTCTTCGAAGAAATTCTCATCTACTTGCTTCAGGACAAAGGATTCTTCGACGATCACGCCACAGTCGTGTTCGATCATGAGGGCCGCTAGTTCGGGGCCGTCAATGAGAACAAGGCGTGCGTTGACGCGTTCGGCGTAGTCGCGGGCGTCGGCGCTGAACCGGCGGCGAACTGCCCGGCAAGGCGGGCCAGCTCGACCGTCCGGCAGCACTCAGAGATCCAGCTAGCTTAGCTAGGCTCACGATAATGCCCAATTGTCGCTCTATCTCCCCGTTTCACCCTGGACTGTTCAAGTATGCGATCTCGCCCAAACAGTCGGCCCGTACCGGTCCACCGGCACGGGCCGACTACTAGGGAGATTGGGGTTCTAACAGCCGTTGGGGTTTCCGGACGTTGGCAGGTTCCACAACCAGGTGCCCGGATTCGTGCCGGGCACAAGGTGCGTACCGTTGAAGCCAGGACTGACATGAGCGGTGCCGTTCGAGACCTCGGCGTCCCACGGTGCATACGTACGGTTGTCGCCTCGGTACAGGGCGAAGGTCATCGAGTTAGTGTCAGCGCACGCACCGGCGTTCGGGACCTGGCGGAGCTGGCCGCCGACCCGCACCTGCTGAACTGTCGTAAACGCCGATTCGATCGTGCTCGTTCCGTAGAAGTCCAAGCCCAAGTTTGACGACATCATATGGACTGTCCAGCGCCCGGCGCCTGTATAACCAATGTCGGAATAAAGAGATGTTCTCGGCGATGGCGATGTGAACTTCACGATGTGTAGATAAATATTCGGCGTCTTTCCAGCCGTCGTTATATCCGCCCAATACAGAACGTAGGCACCGCAGCCGTTATTGATGCACGTGGACGATCCTCCTGAGCCTGATTCGTACGACGTGTAGACGCACTCGTAAGGGAATATGCCGTCGCATTGTCTGCCACCGTTCTTGTCTACCCACCCGTCAAGGATCCCCGTCTCGATCTCGTTGAGCGGGCCGCCTAGGTAAGCCGATAGCGTGCTGCTGATGTGGGCTGGGTTGCTCGAGTTGGCGCCACCCGATGCCATGTTCACCAAGTTCATGGTCGCCCGGGCGCCCGTCCATGGGCTGCCGCTCATCGAGGCTGGGCTGATGGCGACCGACTCACAGCTCGCGTACCAGCTACCCGCCGTACAGCTTGGATTACCAGCAAACGCTGGAACCTCGACTTTCGCAGTTTTGCGGTTGGCGGGACGGCGTGATTACTTCCCGGCCGGTGGGCCTGCGTAGAGAGCGA
>Ga0335085_10005650_pt1 | contig 19998 bp, 13 predicted proteins | sample Lox_Sample_45_FD_206712 | JGI IMG/M metagenome (GOLD analysis project Ga0335085, IMG submission 206712) | Soil microbial communities from Loxahatchee National Wildlife Refuge, Florida, United States - Lox_Sample_4.5 | ecosystem: Environmental > Terrestrial > Soil > Wetlands | place: USA...
GTCCCGCTGGCACCCCGATTGCCGGCCCAGGGTGACGGCCCGCTGGCACCCCCCATTGCCGGCCTAGCGGGACGGCTCCCCGGGACCCTCAGAGCAACGTGCGGCCGGGCGCGGGCGTCACGGTGAGCCGTGTGGCGGCGGACCCGAGCCCCGGGTGCTCTGCCGTGATCGTCACCAGCCCGCCCCGGCCGGGCACCGAACGCACGAACGCGCCGCCGACGCCGCCGTATATGCCGAACGGAAATGGGTTATCGCCGACCAGAATGGCGGGGCCGGCCAGGCTGAGGGACACCGCGCCGTCCACATAGGGCCGCTGATTGCCGTAGGCGTCCAGCGCGCGGAACGTCAGCCGGGTGGTGTCGGACCCATCGGCCCGGATCGAGGTGTCGTCCGCCACCAGGGACAGCCGGTCGCGGGTGGTGTCTGCGGACATGCGCACCGACGCCGCCAGGGCGCCGGCCACGTAACCGTCAATCCGCAGCTCGGGCCGGCTGGCCCCGTCCACCGTCAGGTCGGCGAAGGCCAGCGGGTGGGCCAGGTACCCGTAATCGGTGACGTCCGGGGTGGTGCTGGCGATGTGCTGCCCGTCCAGGAAGATGTCGAGCCGGTCGCAGTTGGTGGCGATGATCGAGCCTTGGCCGGGCCCGACGATCGGGGACCCGGGACCGAAATCCCAGAAGAACATGGGCAGGATCACCGGCTGGTCCGCCGGGGACACCTGCGAGCGGTAGAACGCCGCGCCGGGCTTCGGCACCCGGAACGTGTCGAGTACGCCCGGCGTCTTCAGGTTGTCCCAGATCCTCCTCCCCCCGTTCAGGGAGGCGTAATCGAAGGCGCACCAGCCCAGCACGCCCGCGTACCGGGGATCGGACTGGGCGATGTTGTGCACCTGGGCGTGCATCTGCCCCTGCCGGGCGAGCACCGCCCCGGCATCGGTCCAGCGGTAGAGCGGCGGCCCGTCGAGCGCGCCGACTGCCTCGCTGACCAGCCACGGAACGGCCGGCAGCGGTGGCTCCAGCGTCGCGTTGCCGTCCACCGCATGGTAGTCGTCGTAGCCGAAGAGGTCCTCGGCCCAGCCGGTCAGCGAGTAGCTGGACATCGCGCCCGTGGTCTGCCGTGTCCCGTCGAGGTCGTACGCCAGCTGCCGGGTCTGGGCGTACAGGTCCACGGCGCTGGCGGTCTCGTTGAGCCGGGTGGCCCAGACGATGACCGACGGGCGGTTCCGGTCGCGGACCACCATGTCGTGCACGTTCTGCAGCACGATCTGCTCGAAGGCGGCGTCGCCCGTGTACGCCCAGCCGGGCGGTTCCTCCCACACCATCAGGCCCAGCTCGTCGCAGGCGTCGAGGAAGTGCGGCGACTGCGGGTAGTGCGAGCAGCGCACCATGTTGCAGTTCAGCTCGTTCTTGAGGATTTCGGCGTCCCGCCGCTGCAGCCGCGCGCCCGCCGCCATGCCGAGGTAGGGGAAGAGCTGGTGCCGGTTCAGCCCGAAGATCTCCAGCCGCTTCCCGTTGAGGTAGAAGCCGTCCGGCTGGAACACCGCCTGCCGGAACCCGGTGGTGACGTCGACGGTGTGCGGCGGCGCTGTACCGGGCGAGATCGTCGTCCGCACGGCGTACAGCTTCGGCGTGTCCGGTGACCAGAGCACCACGTCGGCCAGCCCTGTGAGGGTCAGCTGCAGCACGGTCGCGCCCGTGGCCACGACCGGCGCGGCCATCGCGGCCGCGGCGACCTCGCGGGCTCCATCCAGGAGTTGCACGGCGACCTGAAGCGCGCCGTCCGGCACGCTCGCGGCGTCCAGCGTGACCTGAACCTCAAGTGCCGGGTCCGCGGTGAGCACGTTGACGGGCCGGGCCCACACGTCGCGGATGTAGACCTCGGGCACGACCCGCAGCGCCACGTCCCGGTAGATGCCGCCCGGCTGGAGGTAGTCCACCGACGCGGTCCCGCCCGGCGGGTTGTCCGGCGGCACGTCCAGCCAGCGCGCGTCGACGATGACCGCGAGCACGTTGTCGCCGTCGGTCAGGTGGCCGGTCAGCTCGGCCGAAAACGGCAGGTAACCGCCCTCATGAGTGGCGACGGTCACCCCGTTGATGACCACCGCCGCGTTAACCATGACGCCGTCGAAGTCGGCGAACACCCGGCCGCCGCGGACGTCGGACCCCGCGAAGTGCTTGCGGTAGATCCACACGTTTTCCCAGGTCGTGGGGTCCCAGTTGGCCCACGACAGCGGGGTCACCGTGTGCGGCAGCGTCACCCGGGTGAACCCGTCGTCGGGGTAGCCGGGCTGCTCGGCGCCGGCCAGGTAGGCCCCGCCGAAGAGCCAGCCCTGGCCGAAGTCGTACTGGCGCGCGGGGGTGGCGGCCGTCCGGTTCGCGGCCGTGAGCGCGCCCTGCCCCTCCGGTGCTGCGCCCCGCCCGTCCCCTGGTGCGCCCCGCCCGTCCGGCGGTGTGCCCCGCCCCGCCCCGTCGTCGATACGCCCCCGCCCAGCCAGCGACAGCAGCGCCATGCCACCGAACGCCCCGCCGCGCAGCACCGCCCGCCGGGACGGCAAGGCTCCCGCCGCGGGAAGGCCGGATCGCCGCCGAGCGTGGCTCATCGTCACCTCTTCCGTGCTGTCCGGTCTCCCGCCGCGCATCGATTTTTCCAGCCAAGACGGGCTCTGCCGTGACGTTTCCCACTCTGAGTAATTAGTAAACTACTGAGTGTCACATTCTGTGTGCGGGCGTTGCGTATCCCCGGGGCGGTTCAGCCCGGAACGGAGGCAGGCGCCCGGGTGGGCCCGTTCGGCTGCGTGCAGAACGGGGGCGGCGCCGGCGGTCAGTCGAGGCGCTGGCGGCCGGCCGGCGTGACCGTGAGCACGACCCGGGCGCGGCCGAGATCGGGGTGGTCGGCGATGACCGTGACCGGGCCCGACCGGCCCGGCTGCGAGCGCAGCCAGACCGCGCCGAGCCCGCCGTACTCGCCGAGCGGGAACGGGTTGTCCCCGATGAGCTCGGCGGGTCCCATAACGTGCAATTTGACCTCACCGGAGGAATATCTGCGCTGGTTGCCGTAGGCGTCGACCGCGCGGAACACCACGCGGGTGGCGTCCGAACCGTCGCCAATGATCGCCGCGTCGTCGGCCGTCATCGCGAGCCGGTCGCCGGCCGGATCGCAGGACATCCGGACCACCGCGACCTGCCTGCCGCCGAGATAGCCCTCGATGCGCAGTTCGGGACGGTCGTTCCGGGACACGGTGAGGTCGACCAGGGTCGGCGGGTAGGCGAGGTGGCCGTACAGTTCCGCGTCCAGCAGGGGCCGCCCGGTCCCGGCGTGGTCACCGCCGATGAAGACTTCCACCTGCTCGCAGTTGCTCGCCAGCATCGCGTTGGGGCCGGGTCCCCGCGGCGCCGCCCCGTCCGCCAGATCCCAGAAGAACACCGGCACGACCACCGGCCGGATCCCGGGATCCACCTGCGAGAGGTAGATGGCGGCGCCGGGCTTGGCGACCCGGAACCCGTCGGCGACGCCTGCCCACTTGATGCTCTGGCCGCCCGGCCCCTGCAGTGAGGCGTAGTCGAACGCGACCCAGGCGAGCAGTCCCGCGTACCGCGGATCCGACTGCGCGATGTCGTGCACCTGCGCGTGGTAGACGGCCTGCCGGGCCAGCAGCGCCGGGGGATCGGTCCAGCGGTAGTGCCGCGGCTTCGGCAGTTCCACTCCCACCGACTCGGTGACCAGGTACGGAACGTTCGGCAGCGGGGGCAGCAGCCGGTAGTGGCCGGCCGCGTTCAGGTGGTAATCGTTGAAGGCGAAGACGTCCTCGTCCCAGAATTCGGCGCTGTGGCGGTCCATCGCACCGGACGAGGGCCGCGAGCCGTCCAGGTCCTTCGCGATCTGCCGGGTCCGGCGGTACAGGCCCGGGTAGTCCCTGGTCTCGTTGAGCCGGGTACCCCAGATGATCACCGATGGCCTGCTGCGATCCCGGACCACCATGTCGTGCACGTTGGCCAGCACGATGTCCTGCCACGCCGCGCCGCCGATATGGTGCCAGCCGGGCGTCTCCTCCCACACCATCAGGCCCAGCTCGTCGCACGCGTCCAGGAAGTGCGGCGATTGCGGGTAGTGCGAGCAGCGCACCATGTTGCAGTTGAAGTCGTTCTTGATGATCTCGGCGTCCCGGCGCTGGATGCGGGCGGGCATGGCCATCCCGGCGTAGGGAAAGAGCTGGTGCCGGTCCAGGCCGAATATCTTCAGCCGCTCGCCGTTCAGGAAGAAGCCGTCCGGCCGGAACGCCGTCTCGCGGAACCCGATCCGCTGCCGCACCGAATGCGTGCCGGAGCCCGGGACCGACACGGTCGTCGTCAGGCCGTACAGCTCGGGGCTGGCCGGCGACCACAGCCCGATGTCGCCTAGGCCGGTGAGCGACAGGGCGGCCACCGTCTGGCCCGCGCGGACCTCATGCAGCGTCCGGGAGACCGTGGCGATCTTCCGGGTGCCCTGGGCCAGCGCGGCGGTGATCCGCACCGGCGCGGTCGGCGCCCGGGCGGCGTCGATGGTGCAACCGATGCCGACGCTGCGGTGCGCGGTCAGCACGTTGACCGGCTGGGCGAACACGTCGGACAGGAAGATGTCCGGCAGCAGCCGCAGCCGGACGTCACGGTAGATCCCGCCCGGCTGCAGGAAGTCGACGGTGCCCGGCGCATCCGGGAACTCCGGCGGGACCGGGATACAGCGGGCGTCGACCACCACCGCGAGCACGTTGTCGCCGGGCTGCAGCAAACCGGTCAGCTCGGCCGAGAACGGCAGGTAGCCGCCCTTGTGACTGGCCGCCGTCCGGCCGTTGATGATCACCGTGGCGTTGACCATCACGCCGTCGAAGTCGACCAGCACACGGCCGTTGAGCAGCCCTGTGCCGCCGAAGGACCGGCGGTAGACCCAGACGCGCTGCCACGCCGCCGGGTTCCACTTCTGCCAGGACAGTTTGGTGACGCAGTGCGGCAGCGTGACCGGGGTGAGCTGCGTGTCGTCATACCCGGCCTGCTCCGACCCGCGGGCGTACCCGCCGAACACCCAGCCGCTATTGAACGGGTACTGCAGCGCCGTGACCGGGCGATTCCGTGCCGTGGAGTGTTCCCACCCGAGCCGGTCAGCGGCGTCGCCGGGCGCCTGCCTGGCCCCGCCGCGGTCCAGGGCCAGCCCGATCGCTGCCGCGCCGGCCGCCCCGGCCAGCCCCCCGGCCAGCAGCGTGCGGCGTGATGGCCCGCCTGATCGCGCCTGCTGTTCTCCCGTGTGCGCGCGGCCCTGTCCCGTGTGCGGGGGTGGTTCCCCCGCTTCCCCCGTCGGCGATCCCATGCCGGATAAGTCCTCCCACGTCGCGATCGTTCGGCGCGTGCTGCCGCCGCGCGATCTAGGGCCCAACATTCACCGGCCGGCCCCGTGCCTGCGGTGCCGTTCCCCCGGTCACCGCCCGCTGGGTCCCGGCAGTGGCCCTGCTGCGGGTTTCCTGGGAATCGCCGGTGAGGTTTCGCTATAACGACGATGCAACGGGTCATTTAGTTGCGACCTGTGCGGTGGTAGCCCTCCCCGTGGATCTTCGGCGAACGGGCGCACAGGCCCCGGACCAGGCAGCCGGCCGAACGGCGACTCCCGGAAACACCGCGTAACTCTGTCATGACACATCCGCGTTCGGTCACGGACGAACGTCCTGGAAATCCCCGTCCCTGGGATCTCGCCACGTCCTCGGTGGCGTCATCGTCGACGTCATGGCGGTCACGATGGGCGTCATCGTGGCCATTCCGCTGACCCGGCCGCCCGCGCCCCGCCGCCCGTGCCCCGCCCGCCCGCGGGCTGGCCGGAATGTCGGACCCCCCCGCTACATTCGAACGCAGGTACAAACGGACTAGACACACAGCCGAAACTGTGTTCGACTGGATGTGTGAAGGCCCCGGCCGCCTGACCCCCCTCGGGCGGCCGGACCCCGTGCCAGGCGTGGTAGCGGGAAGTGCCTCGCCTGGCACGGTTCCGCACGGAAGAGAGGACGCGATGGTGAACGCAGTCACCTCAGCGCAGGTACGCACCCCGGTGCGTACCAGGACGGCCGACCGCGGCTCCGCGGAGCGGGCCCCGGCGGAGCGCGGCCCGGGGAACGGCAGGCCGTCACCTGGCGGGCAGCCGCGGCGCAGGATGGCGCCTTCGGCCATGGCGCTGCTGGAATCCGCGCGGTCCGGGCTGGCTGAGGCCGTTGATGAGACCTCGCCCGCGGGACGCTATGTTGCCGCCCACCTGGCCGCGCTGCGGGCGGCCGCGGCGGTGGTCGCTGTCCGCGGGGAGCCGTCCAGCGGGTCCCGCCGCCGGCGCCCCCGCAGTGTGTGGGAGCTGCTGCCGCAGGTCGAGCCCACACTCGTGGAGTGGGCCGCGTTCTTCGCGGCGGGGGCGAGCAAGCGCGCCGCTGCCGAGGCCGGGCTTTCCCGGGCGGCCACCGCGCGAGAGGCGGATGACCTGCTGAGGGACGCCGAGATATTCCTGTCCGTGGTGGAGACCGCGCTCGGCGTACCGGGCCAGTCTCCGCTCCCGCTCCGCACGGCGGGCTGACCTGGCGGCCCGACCTGGCCTCGATGATCCCGGCGTCTCAGCCAGCGATACCGGATTGAGGTAACACGGCCGGGGCGCGGTGACCGTTCCTGCCCCGGCCCCCGAGGCGGAAGCAACCGTTTCTTCCCCTTCCCCGCCTGGATGCCAGCGCGATGAGCGCGGGGCCCGGGCGGGAAAGGGGGTACGGGCGGGAAAGGGGTACGGGCGGGGAGGCCTAGCCGTCAGAGCGTGTCGATGGCTCCGCGAGCTTCGGAGTCCAGCACGCCCCAGTTGATCAGTTCCTCGGTCAGGTCGGCGGGGGACTTGTCGTAGATGACGGCCAGCGACCGGAGGTCCTCCTGCCGGACCGACAGCACCCGGCCGTTGTAGTCGCCGCGCTGGCTCTGGATGGTGGCGATGTAACGGGCCAGCGGGCCGGACTTCTCCTTGGGCAGTTCGTTCATCCGCTCAAGGTCGATGACGAGCTTGGGTGTCGGTGCGAGCGGTGCCGGCGTCGAGTCGCCGGGCAGCAGCTCCGATACCGGAACGCCGTAGAATTCGGCCAGTTCGGCCAGCTTCTGGACGGTCACGGACCGGTCGCCGCGCTCGTAGGAGCCAACCACGACGGCCTTCCAGCGGCCGCGCGACTTCTCTTCGACCCCGTGCAGGGACAGGCCCTGCTGTGTCCGGATCGCGCGCAGCCGCGCGCCCAGGGTCTTTGCGTACTCAGATGGCATTTTTCGGCCCCCCGGCCAGTCGTAGCTTACGGTAACGGTTACGGACAGTGACGGTAAGCCGCGAGCACGACAAGGTCAAGCCGAATGGCAAAAACTGGTTGAACCTAGCCGGTAACCGGCCTGCCCTACCGGAGCGTTATCTACCCCGCGCGCTGCGTGCGGGAACCTCGGCCTGGCCGGGCTTTATCGACGGTCTGCGACCGTTTTGGGGCACTCGGCGGGGGGTTGTGGCGTTCTGTGAGCGACCCCTGTGGTGTGACCCAAATCACACTACAGGGCGCGGTTTCACGAGCACGTGCCGCCCCGATTTATCCCGCGGCGCGTCGTCCATCCGCCCCTCAGCCGCCCTGATAACGTGATGGCGACAGACGTCCTTTAAGGACCGTTCCGTGAGGCGGTGAAGGAGGTCGCGGATGATGCATGCGCACAACGCGGGAGACGGGCCAGCTGGCCCGCACGCCGACCGCGCAGGCCGCTCGGGCGACGCAGGTTCCGCAGGTTCAGGCCCCGGCCGAGACGATCCCGGCGGGCATAAGCGGGTCTTTGAGCCCACAGAGATCCGGCGGGCGCTGACCCGGATCGCGCATGAGATCCTGGAACGGACCCACGGCGCCGACGACATCGTGCTTCTCGGCATTCCCACCCGCGGCGTCCCGCTCGCCGAGCGGCTCGCCGAGCGGGCCGCCGAGTTCGAGGGCCGGCCCGTTCCGTGGGGCTCGCTCGACGTCACCATGTACCGGGATGACCTCCGGCTGCGCCCCGCCCGGGCGCTCGGCCGCACCGAGCTTCCCGCTGACGGCATCGACGGCAAGACGGTCGTCATCGTCGATGACGTCCTCTACTCCGGGCGCACGGTCCGGGCCGCGCTGGACGCGCTGACCGACCTGGGCCGCCCGCGCTCGGTGCAGCTCGCGGTCCTCGTCGACCGCGGGCACCGCGAACTGCCGATCCGGGCCGACTACGTGGGCAAGAACCTGCCCACCTCACAACGCGAGATGGTGCGGGTCCTCCTCACCGAGACCGATGGCGAGGACGCCGTACTGCTAGGTGAGTGGAAGGGGGCGCTGGCATGAACCGGCATCTGCTCTCGGTCGCCGACCTCAGCCGGGACGATGCACTCCTGATCCTGGACACCGCAGAAGAGCTGGCGCGCGTGTCCGACCGGCCGATCAAGAAGCTGCCGACGCTGCGCGGGCGCACCGTCGTCAACCTGTTCTTCGAGGATTCGACCCGGACCAGGATCTCGTTCGAGGCCGCCGCCAAGCGGCTGTCCGCGGACGTGATCAACTTCTCGGTCAAGGGGTCCAGCGTCGCCAAGGGGGAGAGCCTCAAGGACACGGCGCTGACGCTGGAGGCCATGGGCGCCGATGCCGTGGTCATCCGGCACGTCGCGTCCGGCGCGCCGCAGCGGCTGGCCGGCTGGATTCGCGGCCACGTGGTCAACGCCGGTGACGGCATGCACGAGCACCCCACCCAGGCGCTGCTCGACGCCTTCACCATCCGGCGCCGGCTCGGCCTGCGGCCCGGGGCCGGGGGAAGCGGCCCGGGCGGGGCCGGCCGCCCGGCGCCCGGCAGCGGCCGGCCCGGTACGGGCGGGCTGGACGGCGTGCGGGTGACGATCGTCGGGGACGTCCTGCACAGCCGCGTGGCCCGGTCGAACATCACGCTGCTGAACATCCTCGGCGCCGAGGTGACCCTGGTCGCGCCGCCCACGCTGCTGCCCATCGCCGTGGACGGCTGGCCGTGCGAGGTCAGCTACGACCTGGACGCGGTGCTGCCCAAGAGCGATGTGATCATGATGTTGCGGGTACAGCAGGAGCGGATGACCGCCGCGTACTTCCCCAGCGTCCGTGAGTACAGCCGCCGGTACGGGCTGGACACCGGGCGGATGGCGGCGCTGCCCGAGCACGCCATCGTGATGCATCCGGGGCCGATGAACCGGGGGGTCGAGATCGCGGCCGAGGTGGCAGACTCGCCCCGGTCGACGATCGTGGAGCAGGTCGCGAACGGCGTCAGCGTCCGGATGGCCGTGCTGTACCTGCTCCTCGGCGGCGCGGAACTGCCCGGGGAACCCCGGTGACCGGCCAGGCGCCCGGGATGGCCGCCGCGAGCACCACGATGGAAGGCGCCGCCTGAACACGGCGACGGAGGGCACAGTGGAGACGACGGAAGGCACAGTGGAAGGCCCAGTGGACGGCACAGCGGAGGAAGACACGGTGGAATGGTGAACGGCATCGCGGACACCTGGCTGATCAGGACGGTCACCCTGCCCGGCGGCCAGCGGACCGACCTGCTGCTGCGCGGCGGGGTGATCGCGGACACCGGGACGCGGCTCGCCGCGGCCGGGGCCCAGGTGCTGGACGCGGACGGCCTGATCGCGCTGCCCGGGCTGGTCGACCTGCACACCCACCTGCGGGAGCCGGGCCGCGAGGACGCGGAGACCATCGAGACCGGCACCCGGGCGGCCGCGCTGGGCGGCTACACCGCCGTGCACGCCATGGCCAACACCGAGCCGGTTGCCGACACCGCCGGGGTGGTGGAGCAGGTGTGGCGGCTCGGCCGGGAGGCCGGGCACTGTGACGTGCAGCCGGTCGGCGCCGTGACGCTCGGGCTCGGCGGAACGCGCCTGGCCGAGCTCGGCGCGATGGCCGACTCGGCCGCCCGGGTCAGGGTGTTTTCCGACGACGGCCGCTGCGTGTCCGACCCGCTGCTGATGCGCCGGGCGCTGGAGTACGTCAAGGCGTTCGACGGGGTGATCGCGCAGCACGCCCAGGAGCCCCGGCTCACCGAGGACGCCCAGATGAACGAGGGCGCGGTGTCCGGGCGGCTGGGGCTGGCGGGCTGGCCGGCCGTGGCCGAGGAGGCGATCATCGCCCGGGACTGCCTGCTGGCCGCGCATGTGGGCTCGGCCCTGCACGTCTGCCACGTGTCGACGGCCGGGTCGGTGGAGATCATCCGCTGGGCCAAGTCCAAGGGGTGGCGGGTCACGGCCGAGGTCACCCCGCACCACCTGCTGCTCACCGATGAGCTGGCCGAGGGCTACGACCCGGTGTTCAAGGTCAACCCGCCGCTGCGGACCGCCGCTGACGCCGCGGGCCTCCGGCAGGGCCTGGCGGACGGGATGATCGACTGCGTGGCCACAGATCACGCGCCGCACCCGGCCGAGGCCAAGGACACCGAGTGGGCCGACGCCGCCTTCGGCATGACCGGCCTGGAGGTCGCGCTGCGCGCGGTGCAGCGGGCCATGGTGGAGACCGGGCTGCTGGACTGGGGCGGGGTGGCGGACCGGATGTCGGTGCGGCCGGCCGGCATCGGCCGGCTGAGCGGGCACGGCATCCCGCCCGGGACCGGGGCGCCCGCGAACCTCACGCTGTATGACCCGGCGGCCGCGGCCGAGCCGGTGGACCCGGCCGCGCACGCGTCGAAGAGCCGCAACTCGCCGTTCCGCGGCGTCGCGCTGCCGGGCAAGGTGGTAGCCACGTTCCTGCGCGGCACCGCGACCGTGCTCGACGGGAAGCTGGCGTCATGACCGCGGACGCCGCGCCGGCCGCCGCCGGCCAGGCCGCCGACGGCCGTGCGGTGCCGCCGGCCCTGCTCGTCCTCGAAGACGGAACGGTCCTGCGCGGGAGCTCGTTCGGCGCGGAGGGCGAGACCTTCGGGGAGATGGTGTTCAACACCGGCATGACGGGTTACCAGGAGACGCTGACCGACCCGTCGTACGCGCGCCAGATCGTCGCCATGACCGCCCCGCACATCGGCAACACCGGCGTCAACGACGAGGACCCGGAATCGCGGCGCATCTGGGTGGGCGGTTACGTGGTGCGGGAGCCCGCCCGGCTGACGTCGAGCTGGCGGGCGGCCCGGGACCTGGACGCCGAGCTCCGCGATCAGGGCGTCACCGGCATCGCGGTCCGCGGCACCCGCGCGCTCACCCGGCGGCTGCGCGAGCACGGCGCGATGCGCGCGGCGATCAGCACCACCGAAGCCGACCCGGCCGCGCTGCTGCAGCGCGTGCTGGCCAGCCCGGGAATGGTCGGCGCCGACCTGGCCCGGACCGTCACCACCTCCGAGCCCTACACGGTGAGCCCGCCGGCCGGGACGCCGGCCCGGTACCGGGTCGCCGCGGTGGACCTGGGCATCAAGGCCTCGACCCCGCGCTACCTGGCCCGGCTCGGGTGTGAGGTGCTGGTCCTGCCCGCGGACGTCACCGCCGCCACGATCCTGGAGCGGGACCCGGACGGGGTCTTCTTCAGCAACGGCCCCGGTGACCCGGCCGCGGCCGGCTATGCGGTGCAGGCGATGCGGGACGTGCTGGAGGCCGGCCTGCCGGTGTTCGGGATCTGCCTGGGCAGCCAGATCCTCGGCAGGGCGCTGGGCCTGGACACCTACAAGCTCCGCTACGGCCACCGCGGCGTGAACCAGCCGGTCATGGATCTGGCCACCGGCCGGGTCCAGGTGACCAGCCACAACCACGGCTTCGCCGCCGCGCTGTCCGGCGCCCCGGCTGGCTCCCCGGGGGAGGCCCGCGCCCCCGGGCAGGCCCGCGCCCCCGGCCGGGTCCGCCCGGCCGGAACCGAATGGGCGCACATCCCCGCCGGCGCCCGCCAGCCCTTCGATACCCCCTACGGACCCGCGGTGGTCAGCCACGTCAACCTCAACGACGGCGTAGTCGAGGGCCTGCGCATGCTGGACCGCCCCGTCTTCAGCGTCCAGTACCACCCCGAGGCCGCCCCCGGCCCCCACGATGCAGCCCCCCTCTTCAACGACTTCGTCGCCGCCATGGAGCGTCCCCAGTGATCGGCCAAATGAGGACGACACACCAGGCGATGGGGCGGCTGGGATATGCGGGGCACATGGGACATCCGGGGAGCGCCTCGGCCCCCGTCCGCGTGGTCCTTTCCATGACCGACGTCGGTCTTCCGCAGGATGTGCGGAAAACCAACACGCTAAGCGCCCCCGCCGCGCCGCCGCTGTCCGGCACGGGGGCGGTTAGGACGCAGGGGACTAGCGGGACGGGCGTGGGACGCACCATGCGCGAACAGCGAAGAGATAACGGGAGCGCGTGATGCCGCGTCGCAGTGACCTGAAGTCGGTGCTGGTCATCGGGTCGGGGCCGATCGTGATCGGGCAGGGGTGCGAGTTCGACTACTCCGGGACGCAGGCGTGCCGCGTGCTCAAGGCCGAGGGCATCCGGGTCAGCCTGGTCAACTCGAACCCGGCGACGATCATGACGGACCCGGAGTTCGCCGACGCCACCTACGTCGAGCCGATCACGGTCGACGTGCTGGAGAAGGACATCGCGATCGAGCGCCCGGACGCGGTGCTGCCCACCCTGGGCGGCCAGACCGCGCTGAACGCCGCGGTCGAGCTGCACGAAGCGGGCATTCTGGCCCGGTACGGCACCGAGCTGATCGGGGCCAGGATCGACGCGATCAAGGCCGGCGAGGACCGCGAGCGGTTCAAGGAGATCGTGACCAGCCTGCTCCCGCTGGGCGGCGGGGCGGAGGGTCCCGGTGACGTGCCGCAGGTGCCGGACAGCCGCATCTGCCACTCCCTGGAGGGGGCCTTCACCGCGGCGGAGCAGCTCGGCTACCCGGTCGTCGTCCGCCCCTCCTACACCCTCGGCGGCTCCGGCTCCGGGATCGCCCGGACCCGGGACGAACTGCGCCGCATCGCCGGCGCCGGGCTGGACGCCAGCCCCACCACCGAAGTCCTGCTGGAGGAGTCGATCCTCGGCTGGAAGGAGTTCGAGCTCGAGCTCATGCGCGACCGCAACGACAACGTGGTCGTGGTCTGCTCGATTGAGAATATCGACCCGATGGGCGTGCACACCGGCGACTCGGTGACCGTGGCCCCCGCGATGACCCTCACCGACCGCGAGTACCAGCGCATGCGCGACACCGCGATCGCGATCGTCCGGGCGGTCGGGGTGGACACCGGCGGCTGCAACATCCAGTTCGCCGTGCACCCGCGGGCCGGCCGCATGGTCGTCATCGAGATGAACCCCCGGGTGTCCCGCTCCTCGGCGCTGGCCTCCAAGGCGACCGGTTTCCCGATCGCCAAGATCGCGGCGAAACTCGCCATCGGCTACTGGCTCGACGAGATCCCGAACGACATCACCGGACAGACCCCCGCCTGCTTCGAGCCCGCGCTCGACTACGTGGTGGTCAAGACGCCGCGGTTCGCGTTCGAGAAGTTCCCCAGCGCCGACACCGAGCTCACCACGCACATGAAGTCGGTGGGCGAGGCCATGGCCATCGGGCGCTCCTTCCCCGAGGCGCTGCAGAAGGCCCTGCGGTCGATGGAGTCCCGGGGGGCGCCGTTCGGCTGGGATGAGCCGCCCGGCGATGCGGCGGAACTGCTGCGCCGCTGCGCCATCCCGCACGACGGCCGCCTCGGCACCGTCCACCAGGCGCTGCGCGCAGGGGCCAGCGTGGCCGACGTGGTAGCGGCGAGCGCGATCGACCCCTGGTTCGTCGACCAGATCGCGCAGATCGAGGAAATCGCCGAACGGATCCGCGCCGCGAGCCGGCTGGACGAGGCGACGCTCCGGCTGGCCAAGGGGGCCGGTTTCGCCGACGCGCAGATCGGCCAGCTCCGCGGGATGCGCGAATCCAGCGTCCGGGAGATCCGCTGGGGGCTCGGCGTCCGGCCGGTGTTCCACGCGGTGGACACCTGCGCGGCCGAATTCGCCGCGCGGACCCCCTACCTGTACTCCACCTATGACGACGAGACCGAGGTCCCGCCCGGGGACCGGCCCAAGGTGATCATCCTGGGCAGCGGGCCGAACCGGATCGGCCAGGGCATCGAGTTCGACTACGCCTGCGTGCACGCGTCGTTCGCGCTGGCCGAGGCCGGATATGAGACGGTCATGGTCAACTGCAACCCGGAGACCGTCTCCACCGACTACGACACGTCAGGGCGACTGTACTTCGAGCCGCTGACCTGTGAGGACGTGCTCGAGGTGGTGCACGCCGAGCAGGCCAGCGGGCCGCTCGCCGGCGTGATCGTCCAGCTCGGCGGGCAGACGCCGCTGGGCCTGGCGCGCGCGCTGGAGGCGGCCGGCGTGCCCATCGTCGGGACCAGCCCGGAGGCCATCCACCTGGCCGAGGACCGCGGCGCGTTCGCCGGGGTGCTCGCCGCGGCGGGCCTGCCGGCGCCGCGGTACGGCATGGCCACCTCGGCGGAGCAGGCCCAGCAGGTGGCCGGGGAGATCGGCTACCCGGTCCTGGTGCGGCCCTCCTACGTGCTCGGCGGCCGCGGTATGGAGATCGTCTACGACGACGACACCCTGGCCGCGTACGTGCGCCGCGCGACGCAGGCCAGCCCCGAGCATCCGGTGCTCATCGACCGCTTCCTCGACGACGCGATCGAGATCGACGTGGACGCGCTGTACGACGGCGAGGTCCTGTACCTCGGCGGCGTGATGGAGCACATCGAGGAGGCCGGGATCCACTCCGGCGACTCGGCGTGCGCGCTGCCGCCGATCACGCTGGGCCACGCGGACATCGAGGCCATCCGCGACGCCACCACCCGGATCGCCGCCGGGGTGGGCGTGCGCGGCCTGCTCAACGTCCAGTACGCGCTGGCCGCCGGCGTGCTGTACGTGCTGGAGGCCAACCCGCGCGCCTCGCGCACGGTCCCGTTCGTCTCCAAGGCCACCGCGGTCCCGCTGGCCAAGGCGGCGGCCCGGGTCATGCTCGGCGCCAGCATCGCGGACCTGCGCGCCGAGGGGCTGCTGCCGCCCGACGGGGACGGCGGCACGCTCCCGCTGGACGCCCCGGTGGCGGTGAAGGAGGCCGTGCTCCCGTTCGGCCGGTTCCGTAACACCCAGGGCGAGGGCGTGGACACCGTGCTCGGCCCGGAGATGCGCTCCACCGGCGAGGTCATGGGCATCGACGAGATGTTCGGCACCGCGTACGCGAAATCGCAGGCGGCCGTGTACGGGTCGCTGCCGGTCAAGGGGCGCGTGTTCGTGTCGGTCGCCAACCGGGACAAGCGGTCCATGGTGTTTCCGGTCAAGCGCCTCGCCGACCTGGGCTTCGAGATCTGGGCGACCCAGGGGACCGCCGAGGTGCTGCGCCGCAACGGCGTCCGTGCCAAGATCGTCCGTAAGCACGGCGACGGCCCCGGGCCCGACGGCGAGCCGACGGTCGTCACCCGGATCCTGGACGGCGAGATGGACCTCATCGTCAACACGCCGTTCGGCAGCCCCGGGCACACCGGTCCCCGGCTCGACGGGTACGAGATCCGCTCGGCCGCGGTCCGGCGGGGGGTGCCGTGCGTGACGACCGTGCCGGGCCTGGGGGCCGCGGTGCAGGGCATCGAGGCCATCATCCGCGGCGAGGTCGGCGTACGGTCGCTGCAGCAGCACGCGGAGCGCCTGCGCGGTGCCGGCTAGCCCTTCGGCTAGCCCCGCGCGGCCCCGGCCGGCGCCGCCAGGCGGTACGGTGCCGGATAGCACGAGCCCGATCGGACGACGCTGGCAGCGCGGTGACCGGATTTCCCTGGCCGCATGAGCGCGGAGGGGTCATGACGACGTCCAGAACGTCAAGGGATGGTGAGCAGGGCGTGGCGCCGGTTCAGGTACGCGGGCCGGTGCTCGCCGTGCGCCGGATCGATGCCTACCACGCCCTGACGATGGTGGCCCCGGCCATCGCGAGCCGCTCCCGGCCGGGGCAGTTCGTCACGGTCGCCGTCGGCGGGCCGGAAAGCTCGATGCTGCTGCGCCGGGCCTTCACCGTCCACGACGTGCACCCCGACCACGGCGGCACGGTCGAGTTCGTCTTCACCGCCAGCGAGCCGGGCACCCGGTGGCTGGCCCGCCGCCGCAGCCGGGACATGCTGGACGCGGTTGGCCCGATCGGCCGGCCGTTCCCCGTCCCGCGCGAATCCGTGAGCTGCCTGCTGGTCGGGGCCGGGCTCGGCAGCACCGCGCTGTTCCCGCTCGCGGACCGGCTGCGTGAGCGTGGCTGCCAGGTCGACTTCCTCCTCGGCGCGCAAAGCGCGGACCACGTGTTCGGCGCGCTGCGCGCACGCCGCACCGCGCGCAGCGTGACGATCACCACCGGGGACGGGTCGCTGGGCACGCGCGGGGTCGTCACCGACCTGCTCAGCCAGGTCATCCACGAGGCCCGCAGCGACGTCATCTACGCGTCGGCGCCGCTTCCCGTGCTGCGCGAGGTGACCGCGCTGGCCGGCCGGTACGATATTCCCGTGCAGGCCTGCGTGCAGGAGGCCATGGGCTGCGGGACCGGGGTCTGCATGAGCTGCGTGCTGCCGGTGGTCGGTTCGGACGGGATCACCCGCATCGTGCGGTCGTGCGTCGACGGCCCGGTATTCCGCGGCGACGTGGTGCGCTGGGACGACGTGGGGACGATCCCTTTCGACGCGCTGGGCGCCCCCGGCTGGAAGCCCCCCCGCTCCCCCCGCGAGGCCCCGGCCGATCACGCGGCGGCTCAGCTACCCCACTCCGCACGCCAGCCGCAGATACCGCGGCCGTCCACGGCTGCCCGCCCGGTCCAGCATCCGCGCCCACCCCAGGCCGGCCATGCCGGCTGACCTGCGGGCCCGGCTCGGCCACGTCGAGCTGCCGAACCCGGTCCTCACGGCTGCCGGATGCGCGGGAACCGGCCGCGAGCTGGCGCAGTTCACCGACGTGGCCAAGATCGGCGCCATCGTCACCAAATCGATCATGATCGAGCCGCAGGCAGGCCGGCCGACACCGCGTACCGCCGAGACTCCCAGCGGCATGCTCAGCTCGGTCGGCCTCCAGGGGCCCGGGATCGATGCGTTCCTCCAGCGTGACCTGCCCTGGCTGCTCTCCCGTGGTGCCCGCACGGTGGTCTCGATCGCCGGCGGCAGCCCGGGCGAATACGCCGAGCTCGCCGCGCGGCTGTCGGACGCCGCCGGGGTCACGGCGATCGAGCTGAACCTGTCCTGGCCGGACGCCGCCGCCCGGGGGCAGGACTTCGCCTCCCAGCCCGACGCGGCGGCCCGCGTGGTCGAGGCCGCGCGCGGCTCCGCCCGGTACGACATCCCCGTCTTCGCCAAGCTGTCCGCGGACGTCACCGACATCGTGACCATCGCCCGGTCCTGCGTGGCGGCGGGCGCCGACGGCCTGTCCATGATCAACACGCTGCCCGGCATGGTCATCGACCCGGAAACCATGCGCCCGGCGATCGCGGGCGCGCTGGGCGGCCTGTCCGGCCCGGCGATCCGCCCGGTGGCCGTACGGTGCATCTGGCTGGCGCGAGAGGCCCTCCCCGACGTCCCCATCATCGGCATCGGCGGCGTGCGCACGGGCCGCGACGCGCTTGAGCTGATCATGGCCGGTGCGTCCCTGGTGGGCGTGGGCACGGCCATCTTCAACGACCCGTCGGCCTGCACCCGGATTCAGCGCGAACTGGAGGAAGAGCTCACCGGGCTGGGCGCCGGGCGCCTCGCCGAGGTGACCGGGCTGGCCCATCAGGCCGGCGGCTACTCCACGCCGTTGCGCCGCCGCCCGGCCTGACTCCCGTACCCCGGCAGACTTCCCTAAACCGGCCTGAGCATCTCCTGCGCGGGCTTCCCGCCCGGCTGACGGGGCGCGCGGTGCCGGTGGGGCCCGTGGTGCGGCCCCCCTAAACGCTTACCATGATCGGCGCCGCTTTCCCGCAGCACCTGCGGCAAACCCGCGCCGATCAGGAAAGCCCCGGCCCGCGGCGCCCCGCGCGGCAACTGGGCTTACGTGACCGATGCGGCCCGTGTGACGAAAAATGACGCGCCCGCCGCGGCGGTGGGCCCCGAGCCGGGGCGACCGCCACCGTGGCGGTGCCCACGCAGACATGGCGGTGGCCCGTGGGGGGTAAGCGGTTACGTAGAACGACGCCGGGCCCGCGTCCCGGCGCGGGAGAGCCGAGGTGCCGCAGGTACGACACGTGCCTGGAAGACGCACAGGGCTGGTGGGGTCGTGAACGCTGATGCGGGACGCAAGTGGGGCCGGGGTGCATTACTCTCGGGGACGGCTGCGGATCTCCCCGCACATGCCCGGTGACAGGTGCATCTCCCCGCGGCTCGTCGTCATGCATCAGCGATCACGAACCGATGGTGCCGCCCGCGCGGCGGTACCACGGCCAATCGCCGCCTGGATGAGCGGGCGCGCAATGCCGGCAAGTGTGAGCGTTAACGCGGAGCCGCGGGCAGTGCGCACGGAACGGACCCGGGAGCAGGTGCTCGGCGCGGGCCTGGGGCGGACGGGACGCACGGACCGGAACCCTGCTGGGCACGAGTTGAAGGAGTGGCCTTGAGCAACCCCGCGCCAGTCGCCGTCGCGCTGGACGCACCCGATCTCGAAACCGCCGCGCGCTGGGCCGGTCTGGTGACGCCGCACGTCAGCACGGTAAAGATCGGCCTGGAGCTGTACCTGCGGTACGGCCCGGATGTGGTCGCCTCGATCAGGGGGGCCAGCGGCGTGCGCGTCTTCCTGGACCTCAAGCTGCATGACATCCCGGCGACGGTGGCCCGCGCCGCGCGGACCGTCGCGCGCCTGCACCCTGACCTGCTGACGGTGCACGCGAGCGGCGGTGCCGACGTTGTCCGCGCCGCCACGGAGGCCGCGCCCCGCACGAAGATCGCCGCGGTCACCCTCCTCACCTCACTGAACGAGGCCCAGCTGGGGCAGATCGGCGTGACGGGGAGCGTGCACGACACTGTGCTGCGGCTCGCCTCGCTCGCCGTCGAGGCCGGCGCCGGAGGCATCGTCTGCTCGCCACGCGAGGTCGGTGCGGTGCGGGCGGAGGTAGGGCCCGACATCACGCTCATCACCCCTGGCGTGCGGCCCGTGGGCTCGGCCGCCTACGATCAGGCCCGGGTAGCCACGCCCGAGGAGGCCGTCAAGGCGGGCTCTGACCTGCTGGTCATCGGGCGGCCCATCACCAGCGCGGCCGATCCCGGCGCGGCTGCGGCCGCCGTGGCGGCATCCCTGCGGCGGCTCACGCCAGCTCACCGGCTGGCGTTACCTATGAGCCAGGGTGAAATGCCACCGCGTAGCCGGGCACGGTAAGGAAGCGCTAAGCGCGTGTGGTAAGGATCACCTGACCGATTCGTATGCAGATGATTGGCCGTTTGGCTTCACCATAGGATGGGCATGGCCTTGAAAGGTAAAATATCTACTCGCCATGCAACTCCGGCTGCCGGTCCGTTTCCATGGGATTGCAGCGCCTTGCTGTGCCAGTCTGTGTGGTAACTGGGGGAGTGGTGACACACGCCGTATGGAGTAACGGCTTCAGTGGTGTGCGGCGGCCATCATATGCGCGATCGGGCGGTGGCCAAATCCACGAACCGGTGCGGGGCCTGGGTGTGTGCGCGGCGAGCGGGCCGTATTGACCGCCGGGCGACGAAGTAATCCCTCCGCCCCTGTTCAGGAACGGCGTCAGTTGGCTTACCCTTGCGTGGATGGCCCATCGTGACGGCCCCAGTGACGGGGGCGCTCGGTGCATTGGTGCACGGCCGGCAAGGCGGACAGGAGAGCGTGTGACCGTTGGTTGCTTGCTCATAGTGATCATTCGATCACTCAAAGTAATATCCTTAAATTTATTACGACATAAACGGGGATTCGCGTTGCCGAAAGGTACGCTTACTCGCTAGTTTCCCCCCCACCAACGTTTTTACCGACGAAACCCGAGGTGACCTCGAGTGGCTCTTCCTCCCCTCACTCCTGACCAGC
>Ga0335085_10005651_pt1 | contig 19994 bp, 13 predicted proteins | sample Lox_Sample_45_FD_206712 | JGI IMG/M metagenome (GOLD analysis project Ga0335085, IMG submission 206712) | Soil microbial communities from Loxahatchee National Wildlife Refuge, Florida, United States - Lox_Sample_4.5 | ecosystem: Environmental > Terrestrial > Soil > Wetlands | place: USA...
TCGCACCCCGCCCGCTCGAACGGATTCAGGCTCTCGCTGAGAACGCGGCGCGACGCCGTTGCGGGCACCGGTGAACCGTTCCCGGTCGGGATCTAGCCCCGCCGCGTCGAGTCCGCGGGCGCGGGCGTGGGGCGTGCGCCGCGATGCCCGCTCCTGGGCTTGTGCTTGCCGGCCCCGCCGGGCGCGTGCGCAGGGTGGGCGCGCGCGCTGTCGGCCGCCGCAGGCGGCGCCGGCCGGACCGGCGCATGGAACGCCGGCGCCGCGGGCGCGTGGTCGACCGGCGAAGGCGCGGGCGCATGCTCGTCGAAGTGCGTCGGGCTCTGCTGCACGGCGGGTGCCGCCTGCTCCGGCGCGGGCGCGGGTGCGACCGGTACCGCGGGCGCGGCGGGCATGCGGGACCCGGCCGCGCGTGGCGGCCACTGACCGCGCTCGCGGAACGCGCGCGTCTCGCGGGTCGCCTCGGTGACGAGGCGCGTCGTGCCCGCCTGCACGTCCGGAGAGCTGCCACGCGTCGCGGGTGCGCTCACGCTCAGACGCCGGAGCGTGGACGGATCGACGGGCTCCGGCAGCGCGACGCCGCGCGCGCGCAGCTGCGCGATGTCGGGCCCGCGATTGAACGTCGCGCCGCCCGCGCGGCCGACGTTCACGATCGCGCTCGGCACGGCGACCGTCGTCGGCAGGCTCGTCACGAACATCGATTGCGTGCCCACGTCGTGGTTGCCTAGCGCGTTCAACGACGTGTACGTGAACACCCCGCCCGGGACCTGGCCGTAGCCGTCGTACTGGCTCGGCGCGAGCGGCGCCCAGCCGACGTAGTCGCCGGCCTGCACCCACGCGACCCACGCGGGACCCCACACCGGGCCCGGGGCCCAGCACCAGCCCTGGTAGGGATCGTAGAACCACGAGCCGTAGTGGTACGTGATCCAGCCGAACGATTCGGTGGAGTTCCAGATCCAGCCGTACTCGTCGGAAGGTTCCCACCAGCCGTATTCGTACGGCCGCCACGCGTCGAAGTTGACGCGCGGCCGGAACACCCAGCCGTACGGCTCGATCTGCGTCCAGTCGCCGTCGTCCTTGAGCTCGTCGAAGAAGACGCGGTACTCGGGCGGCAACCCGATGCGCGCGGGCGGTTGCGGCGGCCCGTAGGCCGACGTGTCGCCCTCGCTGTAGACCGAGCAGCCCGCCGCGAAGAGCGCGAACGCGACGAGGAGCGCGGGCAGCAGGCGTCGAGCGGTCACGGGCGGCCTCACAGTCGTTTGTAGTCCGGACCGCCGCCGCCTTCCGGCGTGGTCCACGTGATGATCTGGTACGGATCGGCGATGTCGCACGTCTTGCAGTGGACGCAGTTCGACGCGTTGATGCGCAGCTTCAGCTCGCCCGGTTTCGCCTCGTCCGGAACCATCTCGTACACCTGGGCGGGGCAGAAGTGCTGACAGGGATTGCCGAACTCCGCGCGGCACTTGGTCGCGCACACCGAGGTGTCCGCGACGACCAGGTGCACCGGCTGGTCCTCGTCGTGCATCGTTCCCGAGAGGTAGACGTCGGCGAGCTTGTCGAACGTGAGCGTGCCGTCGAACTTCAGGGCCGGAGGCTCGCCCGCGGGGTGCACCGCGCGGAGAGGTTTCATGCGCTCGTGGCCGGCGTGGCCCGGCAGGTGGTCGCCGAACGGATCGCGGCCACCCATGAACATCTGCAGGCCGGTGCGCGGCAGCGCCTGCCAGAGGCCGCCGTCGAACGCCTGGTGGAAGTTGCGCATCCCGCGCAGCTCCGCGCCCGCCCACGACGCCGCGACGCGCGATTCGTAACCCGCGAGTCGCTCCCTGGAGAAATCGCCCGCGAGCAGGCCGTCGAACGCCGTTTCCGCCGCGAGCATGCCGGACTTGATCGCGAGGTGGATGCCCTTGAGCCGGCCGCCGTTCAGGAAGCCGCCGGCGTCGCCCGCGATCATCACGCCGTCGGCCGACAGCTTCGGCATCGCGTACCAGCCGCCTTCGGGAATCGCCTTCGCTCCGTACGCGACCGGCTTGCCGCCCGCGAGCAGCTCGCGGACGAGCGGGTGCGTCTTGAAGCGCTGCAGGTTGCCGTGCGGATCGCTCGTGGGATCGGCGGCGTCGAGCCCGGTGCAGAAGCCGACGGCCCACAACGTGTCGCTCATCCCGTAGATGAAGCCGCCGCCGAACGTCGCCGCGGGCAGCGGCCAGTTCATGGTGTGGATGACGCGGCCCTTCTGCGCCTGACCGGCCGGCACTTCCCAGAGTTCCTTGACGCCCGTCGCGTAGACCTGGGGCTGCCGGCCCGCGGTGAGCCCGAGCGCACGCTCGAGCTGGCGCGTCACGGTGCCGCGCGGTCCCTCGCAGAGCACCGTGACCTTCGCGAGGCAGTCGGCGCCGGGCTGGTACGTGGGCTTGTGCGAGCCGTCGCGCGCGACGCCCTTGTCGCCGGTGCGCACGCCGAGCACGCGGCCGTTCTCGAGGAGCGGCGTCTGCGCCGGGGTCCCGGTCGCGATGAGCACACCCTTTTCCTCGGCGATGCCGGCGAGCCAGCGCGTCACGTCGCCCAGACTCACGATCCAGTTGCCGTGGTTCTGGAGCACCGGCGGGAGCAGCGGCAGCCGGAACTGGCCGCGCTCGAAGAGCAGGTAGACGTCGTCGCTCACGACCGGCGCGGCGAGCGGGCAGCCGCGCTCGACGAAGTCGGGGATCAGCTCGCGCATCGCGCGCGGATCCATGACGCCGCCCGAGAGGGCGTGCGCGCCGACCTCGGCGGATTTCTCGAGCACCGCGATGCTCGTCTCGGGGATCGCGGTTCCGGCTCCGCCGGCCGCGACCCACGCGTTGTGCGTCCCGATCAGGTTCGCGAGGTGGATCGCGCCCGCGAGCCCGGCAGGTCCCGCCCCGACGAACTGGACGTCGAACTCGAGCTGCTCGCGCTCCACGGCCGGTCGCGCTCCCTTATCCCGAGTGCGCCGGCGCGCCGGCGGCCTCGGCGTGAGCCTGCGCCTCGAGCCAGCGTTCGCAGTCGATCGCCGCCATGCAGCCGCTGCCCGCCGCGGTCACGGCCTGTCGGTAGATCGCGTCGTGGACGTCGCCCGCGGCGAACACGCCCTCGACGCTCGTGAAGCTGCGCCCGGGCTGCACCACGACGTAACCCTTGGGGTCGAGCGCGATCTGGCCCGCGAGGAACCCGGTGTTGGGCTTGTGGCCGATTGCGACGAACACGCCGTCGATCGCCAGCTCGCTGATCGCGTTCGTCCTCGTGTCGCGCAGGCGCACGCCCGTCACGTGCTTCTGGTCGACGCCCTGGATCTCGATCACCTCGGCGTTCCAGAGGAAGCGGATTTTCGGATTCGCCTGCGCGCGCTCGCGCATGATCTTCGAGGCGCGCAGCTCCGCGCGTCGATGGACCACGATCACCTCGCGGCAGAAGCGGGTGAGGTACGTCGCCTCCTCCATCGCGGTGTCGCCGCCGCCCACCACGATCACGCGCTTGTCGCGGAAGAAGAAGCCGTCGCACGTCGCACAGGCGCTCACGCCGAAGCCCATGAACTGCGTCTCGCTGGGCAGGCCGAGCAGCAGGGCGCTCGCGCCGGTCGCGACGATCACGCTGCGCGCCGCGTGCTCGTGGCCGTCCGACACGATGCGGAAGGGGCGGCGCGAGAAGTCGACGCGTTCGACCGGCGCGTCCACGACTTCGGTGCCGAAGCGCACCGCCTGCTCGCGGAACTTGTCCATGAGCTCGGGCCCGAGGATGCCGGCCGGGAACGCCGGATAGTTCTCGACGTCGGTCGTGATCGTGAGCTGGCCGCCGGGTTGGAGCCCGGAAAAGAGCAGGGGCTTCAGGTTCGCGCGGGCCGCGTAGAGCGCGGCCGTGTAACCGGCGGGGCCGGAGCCCAGGATGATGACTTCGCGGACGGACGACACGCGGGCCTCCCTGGATGGAACGGCGATGAGCGTCGGGATTCTAGCGGCGGGGCGTGCGGCGGACCAGCGAGCGGCGCGACGGCGCTCAGCGAATGGATGCGCGGATCGCGCGTCGCGACGCACCTCTTTGCGAGAGCGGAACAGCCCCTGCCCGCGAAAGCGGAGTGGGTCCAGGCTGGCCCGCGGGCGCGCAATCTCCTAACATTCACGCACCATCCCACGTCTGCGCCGCAGCCGGGGCGAGTCGTCCCGCACCCGGCCCGGCCCCGGGCCCGCCCTTCCAGGCCGAAACGAGTGACGCCATGCACCGCATCGCTGCCGCGCTGATCCTGCTCGCCGTCGGCGCACCCGCCGCGGCGTCCACCATCACGGTCCCGACGAACTTCGCGGATTCGATCGTGGTCACCGGTTTCGCCCAGCCGCGGGCGTTCGCGTTCCTGCCGGATGGCCGCGCACTCGTGCTCGAGCAAGTCACGGGCAAGATCCGCCTCGTGGTCGGCAACCACATCGCCTCGACCGATCCCGTCGGATCGGTTTCGCCGACGACGTCGGGTGCCGAGGAGGGAGCGCAGGGGATCGCGATCGATCCCGGCTGGCCGGCGCGGCCGTACGTCTACGTGTGCTACACGGGTTATCCGCACGTCGTCTACGTGGTGCGTTTCACGGCCAGCGGCCAGCTCTCGAGCCCCACCGGTGAATCGATGTCCCTGGGATCGATGCTCGTCCTGATCGGCGATCATCCCGATTCGGACGGGGAGCACCATTCGGGCTGCCTGCGCTTCGGCCCCGACGGCATGCTCTACGTGAGTTTCGGCGACAACGACGTGTGGTGCTCGGCGCAGGACTCGACGTCCCAGTGCGGACAGTTCGAGCGCCTGCGGGTCGACCTGCTGCCGACGGGGACCAATGGCGGCGTGCAGGTGCCGCGCGGGCTGATCATCGCGCCCGGCAATCCGCTCTCCTCGCCCGATTCCAACGCGAAGCTCGTCTGGGCGTACGGCTTCCGCAATCCCTGGTCGTACAACATCGATCCGCAGACCGGCCTCATCTACAGCGCCGACGTCGGCGACGCCACCGAGGAGGAACTGGACGAGGTGCACGCGGGCGGCATGTACGGCTGGCCGTGGCGCGAGGGCAACATCGTCCGGGGTCGCAACGACTGCCCCGAGCCCGGCGGTCAGGGCAACCCGGCGAACGGCTTCGTGGCGCCGATCGCGGCGTACCTGCGCGACGACAACCCGCATGCCATCAGCTCGCCGGGCATGTATCGCGCCCCCGCGGGCGGCGCGGCCGACTGGCCATCCGGGTACGACGCGAGCGTGTTCTACGTCGACTTCTTCGTCGGTGACCTCTATCGCATCGTGAAGGATTCGATCTCGGGCGCGTGGAACCCCGCGCCGTCCGTGCCCGGCCAGAGCGGCGCGCCGTGGGGGAGCGGATTCCTCTATGGAGCGGACTGGCGCATCGGCGCGGACGGCAGCTTCTACTGGCTGCAACAGTCGACGACCGGCGGGTTCACCTCGACGGACGGCGCGCTCCACCGGCTGAGCTACGTCGGCCCGCCGGCCGGCGTCGCGCCCGGCCCGGCCGGCGCGCTTCGACTCGCCGCGGGTCCCAATCCGTTCGGTTCAGCGACCGCGCTCTCGTTCGTCCTTCCAGCGGCCGGGCCGGCGCGGCTCGCGCTCTACGATCTCGGCGGGCGGCGCGTGCAGACGCTCTACGACGGCGCGGCGCCGGCGGGCGAGACGAGGATCGAGTGGAACGGCCGGGACGCCGGCGGTCGACGCGTCGCACCCGGACTCTACGTCGCCCGCCTCGAAGCCTCGGGCGGCGTCCGCACGCTGCGGCTGTTCCGCGCGCAGTAGGTCCCGGCCGGGGACGCCGCACGGCGCGCGCAGCGTGCTCGAGCGGGCTCGGGACGCGGTGGGAGCGCATCGCCGTCGCCGGCCGGACGGCGCCGGCGGGCGGGGCGCTGGCGCGGCTCCTCGTGTTGCGCGGCGCTCCGCGGCGACCGTACACTCGCTCGCGCGTTTGCGTGCGAGTTCCGCTCCGGCGCGGGGCGACCGACGAGTTCGGCGCCGGCGCCGTCGAGTCCTACGGAGGTCACTTCATGCCGTTCATCATCGCCGAGCCCTGCATCGGGGTGAAGGACAAGTCGTGCGTCGAGGTCTGTCCGGTCAACTGCATCTACGAGGGCGATGATCAGTTCTACATCCACCCCGACGAGTGCATCGACTGCCAGGCGTGCGAGGCCGCGTGTCCCGTTCAGGCGATCTTCCCGGACAACGGCATTCCCGAGAAGTGGCAGAACTTCATCGCCAAGAACCGCCAGTTCTTCGTCAAGTGACGACGCGCGCCGCGGACGTGCGCGCATGACCGTCGGCACGCTGCCCACGCGCGGTCAGGCGCTCGCGCTGCTCAACGAGTGGGTGCAGAACCCGGCGCTGCGCAAGCACTGCCTCTGCGTCGAGTGCGCGATGCGCGCCTACGCGCGCAAGCTCGGCGGGGACGAAGCGCGCTGGGGCCTCGCAGGCCTGATCCACGACTTCGACTGGGAACGGCACCCGACGGCGGACCTCCATCCGATGAAGGGCGTCGATTTCCTGCGCGAGAGCGGCTGGCCCGACGACGTCTGCCGCGCCGTGCTCGGACACGCGACCCACAGCGGCGTGCTTCGCGACACGCCGATGGCGCGCGCGCTGTTCGCATGTGACGAGCTCTGCGGTTTCCTCGTCGCGTGCTCGCTGGTCCTGCCGGACAAGTCGATCGCGGGCGTCGAGGTGGCGTCGGTGCGCAAGAAGCTCAAGCGGGCCGACTTCGCGCGCAACGTGAACCGCGACGACATCGTGAACGGTTGCGCCGAGCTGGGCGAGGACCTCGACGCGCACATTGCGTTCGTGCTCGCCGCGCTCCAGGCGGATCGCGAGGCGCTGGGGCTGTGAGCCCTGACTCGGCCGCGGCGGCCGCAGGCGCGGCCGACGGCGCGGCCGACGTGGCGCGAGCGAACGCCACGGGCATCGCGTGGAACCTGCTCGTGCAGGTCGGTCGCATGCGCACCGGCACCGGCGCACCCCGGTTCTGACGTGATGGATTCCGCGGCAGAATCGCCCGGCCGGCGCGTGCTCGCGCTGTGGCGCTCGCTCTCGCCGTGGCCGTTCGGCGCCACGCTCTTCGGCTGGGCGTTCGCGCGTCAGGTGCCGTACTCGGGCGCGCTCGGGGCGCGCGTGCGGGTGCTCGAGCCGGGCTACGCACGCGTCGAGCTGCGCGATCGGCCGGGTGTGCGCAACCATCTGCGTTCGGTGCACGCGGTGGCGCTCGCGAACCTCGGGGAGATGACGAGCGGGCTCGCGATGGTGACCGCGCTGCCCGCGAGCCTGCGCGCGATCGTGACCGCCCTCGCGGTGGAGTACCGCAAGAAGGCGCGCGGCGCGCTCACCGCCGAGTCGCGCGTCGTGCTGCCCGCGATCGCGGCCGACACCGAACTCGAGGTGCACGCGGCGATTCGCGACGCCACCGGCGACGAGGTCGCGACGGTCACGGTTCGCTGGCGCGTCGGGCCGGCGCGTTCCGCCGCATGAGCGCAACGGACCCGCTCGGGACCGCGCTCACGCGCCACGCCGGGATCGAGGTGCCGCTCGTCTGCGGCGCGATGTACCCCTGCAGCAACCCCGAGCTCGTCGCGGCGGTCTCGGAGGCGGGTGGGATCGGCATCGTGCAGCCGATCTCGATGACGTTCGTTCACGGACACGACTTTCGCGAGGGACTGCGGCTGATCCGCGCGCGGACGAGCAGGCCCATCGGCATGAACGCGCTGATCGAGCGCTCGTCCCGGCGCTACCTCGAGCGCATGCAGCGCTGGGTCGACGTCGCGATCGAGGAGGGCGTGCGTTTCTTCGTCACCTCGCTCGGCAATCCGCGCTGGGTCGCCGAGCGCGCGCACGCCGTCGGGGGCGTGGTCTACCACGACGTGACCGAGGCGCGCTGGGCGGCCAAGGCGCGCGACGGCGGCGTCGACGGGCTGATCGCCGTGAACGCCCGGGCCGGCGGCCATGCCGGCGCCCGATCGGTCGAGGCGCTGCTCGAGGAGCTTCGGCCGTTCGGCCTGCCGGTCGTGTGCGCGGGCGGCGTGGGCGATGCCGCCGGGTTCGTCGCGGCGCTCCGCCTCGGCTACGCGGGCGTCCAGTGCGGCACGCGCTTCATCGCGACGACCGAGTGCCGGGCGAGCGAGGACTACAAGCGCGCCATCGTCGCGGCCGGCGAGGACGACGTGGTGCTCACCGAGCGGCTGACCGGCGTCCCGATCGCGGTGCTGCGCACGCCGCGCATCGAGCGCGACGGCCTGACGGTCAACGCGTTCGAACGCGGGATGCTCCGGAACCCGCGCACGAAGCACCTCATGCGCAGCGTATTCGCGCTGCGCTCGGCGTGGTGGTTGCGGCGCGACTCGCTGGCGGCCGGCCCCGTCCGCGACTACTGGCAGGCGGGCCGCAGCGTCGCGACGATCCGCGCCATCGAGCCGGCCGGCCGGATCGTGCGCGAGTGGGCGGCAGCAGCGCGGCGCGCCGCGACCTGACGTCGCGACGCGCGCACCGCCTCCGGCGCGGGGCTCAGAGCTTCTGCATCGCGGCCAGTAACGCCCTGCCCTTCGGCACGCCCCAGCCGGTCACGGCGTCGAAGCCGGCGCGTGCGCGATAGCCGCCGATCGTGGCCGAGATGTTGTCGCCGCTCGTGATGTCGCGGCACACGCCCGCGCCGAGCGCCCGTCCGCCCGCTCCCGCGCCGTAGAGGAGCGGCGTCAGCCAGCCCGTGCGTTTTCCCGCCGGCAGCTTCGCGTTGACGCGCGCGACGAGCGCCGCCCAGAGCGGCGCCGCCGCGCTCGTGCCGCCGATCACCCCGCCCTGGCCGTCGACCACGACGAAGTAGCCGGTCGTCGCGCTCGCGTCGGCGGCGACGTCGGGCAGCACGCGGCCGTCGATCGCGCCTGGATTGACGGAGGCGAGCTTCACCTTCTGCCACGCGGGTCGCGCGAAGTGGACGCTCACGCCACCGCCGCTCGCACCGCCGCCGTCCGAGCGCAGCCCGTCGCCTTCCTTCCACGCCTGCTCGCGAGGGATGCCGGCGCGCACGTGCAGCGTCGTGCCGCCGACCGCGAGCGCGTACGGGCTCGATGCCGGGAAGTCGACGTGCGCGTGACCGTCCTCGATGCCGTCGGCGGAGCCGTCGTCGCCCGAGGCGACGCACACCGTGACGCCGAGCAGCGCGGCGTCGTGCAGCGTTTCGTGGATCGCGTCGATCGCGCCGGCGGACCAGTCGTCGTCCTCGGCCCAGCCCCAGCTCACGGACACGACCGAAGGCTTGCGGGCGTCGTCGTGCACCGCGGCGTCGATCGCGTCGATCCAGCCCTGCTCGGTGAAGCGGCTGAAGTAGACCGCCAGTTTCGCGCGCGGGCAGACGCCGGCCACGACCTCGACGTCGAGCATGACCTCGTCCTCGGCGCCGTCCTTCGCGTTGGTGGGCGCGCCGTGGACGCCGATCGCCTCGACCACGGGCGGCGGCACCTTCGCCTGCTGGCAGTAGCTCGCGAGGTCGGCCGGGAAGTAGCCGCCCCCGAACTCGAGGATCGCGACCGTCTCGCCCGCGCCGTCGCCGTCCGGGAAGTCGTAGATCGCGGCGAGCTCGCTTGCGAGGAACCACGCGCGCGCCGACGCCTGCGGGACCGCGATCGCGCGGCGCCGGCGCGAGGGCCGTACCGTACGCACCATCGGCCGGTCATCGAGGCCGAAGACGCCGGTGACGATGCCGGCGAGCTCGGCCGGAACCCGCACCGCGCCGACGCGCCCGCGGTAGACGCCGCGCGCGCCGCCGAAGCGCATGAGCCGCACGTCGAAGCACTTCTCGATCGCTTCGGCCGTGCCCGCCACGCGCAATGACCGGGCCGCGGGATGCGAGCCGAGCGTATCGAGCCCGTGATGCTTCAGCGCGCGCGTCACGCGCGCGAGGTCGGTGTCCGTCGCGCCGTGCCGGGCGGCGAGCGCGCGGCGGGTGAGCGGCGCATCGGGCCGCGCGATCAGCTCGGGCGCCGGGCTCCGGCGCCGGACCTTGATCGTGAGCTCGACCCACTCGTGAGCGTCGGCGCGACCGGTCGCGCGGGCGCCGTGGGCGATGCGTCGCTGACTTCCGGGCAGGAGCACGTGACGTTGACTCGGCATGCTCGTCCTCCTCTGCGGGCGGCGCGGGCGCCGCCGGATGGAGCGTGCTCGGGGGAGGACCGCCGCGTTCGCTCGGATTCGCGGCTCGCGGCGGAACCCTCGTCGATACGCGGCCGCCCGGCCCCGTGTTGCGCGCGACAGCGGCATTCGCGCCGGAGTGGCAGGTGCGCGCCCCGACCCGCGGCTATCGTCGCAGCGTCAGGCGGTGGGTCGCGAGCGTGCGACCATTGATCGCGAGGCGTGCGAAGTAGACGCCCTCGGCGCACGGCCGGCCCGCGTCGTCGTGCGCATCCCACGGCACGGTGTGCCCGCCCGCCGGCAGCGTCGCGCTCGTCACCGTGCGGATGCGCCGGCCCGAAGCGTCGAAGATCGCGAGCTCCGTGCGGCCCGCGCCCGGCAGCGCGAACGAAATCTCGGTCGCGCCCGGCGCCGGGTTCGGCGCCGACGAGAGCGCGCCCACGAGGCGCGTCACGAGCGGGGCCGTCTCGGGCGGCGGAATCTGCTGGGCGTAGAGATCGTTGCCGTTCGAGCGCTGATCGACCCAGACCACGATGCCCATCGAATCGGGGTTCGAGACCACGGTCGCCTGGTACTGACTGCCCGGGGCGTTCGAGGTCACGTCGCCGTTCGGCGTCCACAGCGCCGAGCCGTCGGGCCCGAGGCGCTGCGAGTAGATGTCGCCGCCGCCCGCACGGTAGTCCTCCCATGCGACCAGGGCGCCGCCGTTGCCGTCGCTCGCGACCGACGCGAACTGCTGCAGGCCGGCCGCGGTGCAGACGGGATCGCCGCCGTAGCCCCACAGCAGCGTCCCCGTCGTGTCGACGCGCTGCGCGTAGATGTCGCCGTCGGTGCGCATGTCCGTCCAGGCGGCGATCACGCCGCCCGCACCGTCGCTCGCGAGTGACGGATCCGTCTCGTCGGCGAGTCCCGAGCTCAGCGCGATGCCATCGGGCGTCAGCGTCGGCAGGCCGTTCACGTTCATGCGCTGGACGTAGCTGCCGAGCGACGTGACGCGGCCGTCCTCCCACGCGAACCACGTCCCGCCCGCGCCGCCCGCGAGTGCGTGGGCGTGGAATTGATTGCCCGTCGCGCCGCAGACGCGCACGCCGAGCGAGTCCCAGAGCAGGTCGCCGCTTCCGTCGACGTGCTGCGCGACGACGTCGTAGTCGACGTCCTGCTGCGACCACGCGACGTACGCGCCGCCCAGGGATGCCGTCCACCGCCCAGAGGGGCTGGCCGTTCGCATCGATGTGCTGGGCGTAGATGCTGACGCCCGAGCGATGGTCCTCCCACGCGACGATCGCACCCGAAGGATTCCCGTCGTGGCCCGTGCCGTCGCTCACGACCACCGGGTTCGACTGCTCGTCGGTGGCGAGGCAGACGGGAAGGCCGTTCAGCAGCCACATCATGTTGCCGTTCGGATCGACGCGCTGCGCGAAGATGTCGCCCAGCACGTTGTAGCGTCGGTCGCGCCACACGACGATCACGCCGCCCGCGTCGTCCGAGACGAGCGTCGGCTGGTCCTGCACGCCGGGGGCGCCGCCCGTGAGCCGGCCGTTCGTCAGCCACAGCGCGGTGCCGTCGGCGCCGATGCGCTGGACGTAGACGTCGGCGACGACGAAGCGCGTGTCGGTCCACGCGACGTACATGCCGCCCGCGCCGTCGGAGATCGCGGTGCGGTAGTTCTGGAGCCCCGGCGACGTGCACACGGGAACGTTCGTCGAGACGGGTGGCCAGTCCAGCCGGTTCGCGAGCGCGGCGCCGGGCAACGCCACGATGGCCAGGAGCGCTGCGGCGAGCGCGCGGAGCCGGCTGCGGAGTCGAGGACGAAGCGGGGCAGCCGGCACCGAAGGCCAGCCTCCTGAAGGGGTGCATCGGGGTGGGGATTCTCGAAAATGGTCCCCGCCCCGGCCTGTCGTGTCAACGACGGACCGCGCGTTCGCGGCGCGCCCTCACCCCTTGATAGTCTGCGGCATGGCCCTCACCGCCGATGCGCTCGCCGAGCTGCGCGCCCTGCTGGGCGAGGACGGCGTGCTCGCGAGCGAGGCCGCGCGCTTCACGTACGAGGCCGATGCGATGACGCAGGAGCGCGCGGCGCCGGAGGTCGTGGCGCTGCCGCGTTCGGGCGACGAGGTGAGCGCCGTCGTGCGCTGGGCGCGCGCGCACGGCGCGCCCGTGACGCCGCGCGGCGCCGGCACCGGGCTCGCCGGCGGCTGCACCTGCGAGCAGGGCGGCGTCTCGCTCTCGCTCAACCGCATGGACCGCATCCTGCGCGTCGACGAGGAGCGGATGTTCGCGTGGGTCCAGCCCGGGCTCGTGAACCTGTGGCTCTCCCAGCGCCTCGCGCCGACCGGGCTCTACTTCGCGCCCGATCCGGCGTCGCAGCAGGTGAGCACGATCGGCGGCAACGTCTCGACCAACGCGGGCGGACCACACTGCCTCAAGTACGGCGTGACGCTCAACCATGTGCTCGGCGCGACCGTCGTGCTCGAAGACGGCGCGGCCGTGACGCTCGGAGGCGAGGCGTGCGACGCGCCCGGCGACGACCTGCTCGGGATCGTCGTCGGGAGCGAGGGCACGCTCGCGATCGTGACGTCCGTCTGCGTCCGGCTGCTGCCCCGGCCCGAGGCCGTGCGCACGCTGCTCTTCGACTTCGACTCGATCGCCGACGCGTGCAACACCGTCTCGCGCGCGATCGCCGAGGGCATCGTCCCCGCCGCGATGGAGATCATGGACCGGCACACCGTGACCCTCGTCGAGGCGTGGCTGCACCTGGGGCTCCCGACCGACGCGGCCGCGGTGCTGCTCATCGAGGTCGACGGCCCGGCGGTCGCGCTGCCCGCGCAGGCCGAGCGCGTGACGGCGCTGGCGCTCGCGCACCGCGCGCGCTCGACACGGGTCGCGCGCGACGAGGCGGAGCGCGCGCAGCTCTGGCGCGGACGCAAATCGTCGTTCGGCGCCTACGGCCGGACCGCGAGCGGCTTCTACATCATGGACGGCGTGGTGCCGCGCACGCGCCTCGCCGAGGCGCTGGCGCGCGTCTACGAGCTCGCGGCATCGCGCGGACTCGAGGCCGGCAACGTCTTCCACGCGGGCGACGGCAACCTCCACCCTCACGTCCTGTTCGACGCCGCGTCGAAGCGTCAGCAGCAGGACGCGCTCGAGATCTCGCACGAGATCCTGCGCATGTGCATCCGCTTCGGCGGCACGATCTCGGGCGAGCACGGCGTTGGCATGGAGAAGCGCCCGATGATGACCGAGCTCTTCGCCGCGGACGATCTCGCGGTGATGGAGCGGGCGCGCGCGGCGTTCGACCCCGGGCGGCGGCTCAACCCGGGCAAGATCCTGCCCGGCGGCGCGGGCTGCGGCGAGGCGCACGCGCGCCGGCCGGCGCAGCTCGGTGGCCAGCGTCCGCGCGCGGACGCCGAGGGGCCGTGGATCTGAGCGCCACGCTCGCGCAACTGCCCGCGGCGAACGCCGCCGATCCGGCGCGGTACGCCCTGGGCGGCGTCGCGCCCGCGGCCGCGCGGCGCCCGGCGGGTGCGGACGAGGCCGCGGCGATCGTGCGCGCGTGCTCCGAGCACGGGCTGGGGCTCGTGCCCTGGGGCGGTGGCGTCACGCTCGCGCACGAGCGCGCGCCCGGGCGCTACGATCTCGCGCTCGATCTCTCCGCGCTCGATCGGGTCACGATCTTCGAGCCCGACGACTTCACGGTCACGGCCGAGTGCGGCGTCACGCTCGATGCCCTGCGCGCAGCGCTCGCCGCGCACGGCCAGGAGCTGCCGCTCGAGGGCGCTGCGCCGGCGCGGGCGACGCTCGGCGGCGTGCTCGCGGCCAACGCGAGCGGACCGCGCCGGCTTCGCTTCGGCTCCCCGCGCGATCGCGTGCTCGGCGCGCGCTTCGTGACCGGGGACGGCGTGCTCGCGCGGACGGGCGGGCGCGTCGTGAAGAACGTCGCGGGCCACGCGGTGCACCGGCTGCTCGTGGGATCGCGCGGCGGGCTCGGCGTGCTGCTCGAAGCGAGCTTGAAGCTCCTGCCCGCGCCGCCGGCACGCGCCTGCCTCGTCCACGGACTGGACGCCATGGCGCTCGCCGATGCGGCACGCTGGCGCGGGTTCGCGCGCCGCGAGCCGACGGCTCTCACCGTGCTCGCGGGAACCGGCGCTGCGGCCGCGCCGTTCGCGACCGGAGCGTCGTTCACGGTCGTGACCGGCTGGGAGGGCGATCCGGCGTGGGTCGACGCGTGCGTCGAGTGGACGATCGCGCGACTGGGGCGCCCGGCCTCACTCCATCGCGACCGCGACGCGGAGCCGATCGTACAGGCGCTCGCGGACGCCGCGGAGGCGCCGGCCACGCGCCTCACGCTGGCGAGCGCACACAACTCGCCCACGGCGATCGCGGCCCTGCCAGCCGCAACCGCGCTGGTCTTCCACGCCCCCGCGGGCCGGCTCGAGATCACGCCGCGCCCGGGCGGCGAGGCGGCGCTGCTCGAGGCGCTGATGTCGCGGGGCTTCGAGCCCATCGACGTGCGCGGGCTCGCGCTCGAGTTGCCCGCCCCCTCGACGCGCGTGCGTGCGTTGCGCGCGCAGCTCGCCGCGGCGCTCGATCCGCGCGGCGTGATGGCGTTCGGCCCGCACTGGAAGAACCGCCGCTGAGCCCCGGAGCGGACGCGTCGGCTCCGGCCCGCGCGCTTCGCGTGGGTATCGGGTGAGCTGACCCTGCGGTTGGGCGATTGCGCGCGGGCGTCTCGATTACGCGCACCGCCGCAGTTCGCACTTGCCCGCGTTGCGCCGTGCGCGCGAGCATTGATATCGCACCGCCCCCTTTGCCGCCCCTTCTTGCGTTTCCGCATCCCGCCACGACAGCGAAGGGAGCGTCATGCTGGTCGCCTCGGGCGCGCGCCTTTCGCGCGCGCCCGCCGCACGCACGCGTCCGCCCGGCCTCGGCGGAGCGCTGCCGCCCGCGGCCTGCGCGCTGGCGCTCGTCGCGTGCTGGCTCGTGCTCGACGTCGCTGCGGCGATGGGAGCAGGCTGCCCCGGCTTCGGCGCGGGCGCGACCTACGCCGCGGGCGCGAACCCGCAGTGCGTGGTGAGCGCCGACTTCAACGGCGACGGCATCGCGGATCTCGCCGTCGCGAACCTCACCGGCCCCGCACTTCAGATTCTGCGCGGCCTGGGCGGCGGCGCGTTCGCTGCGCCGGTCTCGTACGCCTCGGGCACGGCCGCGACCGCGCTCGCGGTGAGCGACTTCAACGGCGATGGCATCGCCGACATCGCCGTCGCGGTGAGCAACGGGGTGGCGATCTGGCTCGGCACCGGCAAGGGCACGTTCACGGGCGGCCGCATCGTGCCGATGGGCTCCGCGCTGCACGGCATCGCGTGCGCGGACTTCGACGGCGACGACATCGTCGACCTCGCGGTCGCGAGCAACGCGAACAACACCGTGCTCGTCGCCCGCGGCCAGGGCGCGAACGGCATCGGCGACGGCACGTTCGGCGCGCCGGTGAGCTACGCGGTGGGCAGTGCTCCCGCGCGGCTGGTCGCCGCGGATCTGAACGGTGACGGCATCCTCGACCTCGCGGTCGCGAACAACGGCTCGGCGAGCGTCACGATCCTTGCGGGCCGCGGTGCGAACGGCGTCGGTGACGGCACGTTCACGACGTCCGCGACGGTCCCGGTCGCGGGCTCGCCGTGGGACCTCGCGGTGATCGACTGGAACGGCGACGGCGTGCCGGATCTCGTGGTGAGCAACGGCGCGGGCAGCGCTCTCGCGCTGCTGCGCGGCACGGGCGGCGGCGCGTTCGTCTCCGCGGGAACGGTGGGCACGCCGTCGGCGCCGCGCGACCTCGTCGCGGGCGACTTCGACGGCGACGGCCTGCCGGACGTGGCGGCGGCGTGTGCGGGCACGGGGGTCGTCGCGGTGCTGCGCGGCACGGGCACCGGCTTCGCCGCCTCCGGCACGTTCGCTGCGGGCCCGGGCGCGACGGGGCTCGCCGCGGGTGACTGGAACGGGGACGGCGCACCGGATCTCGCCACGGCGAACGCGGGCGCCTCGAGCGTCACGCGCCTTCTCACCGCGTGCCCGCCCTCGCCGGCCGCCGCGGTCACGCTGATCTCGCCCGTCGGCGGCGAGTCGTGGTGGCCGGGCGTGCCGCAGACGGTGAGCTGGAGCCGCGCGGGCGGCGTTCTCGCGGTCGACGCGGATCTCTCACGCGACGGCGGCGCGACGTGGACGCGGCTTGCACGCGGCACGGTCGCCGACCACGCCGTCGTTCCCGCAGTCGGCGTGCCCGATCCGCACCTGCGCGTGCGGGTCCGCGATGCGCTCGTGCCGGGCCGGCAGGACGCGAGCCGCGCCGACTTCACGCTCTGCGGCATGCTCGGAGCGCCGATCGCCTCGGACGCGGGGCTCTCGCCCCTCGCGCTCGCGAGCGCGGACCTCGACGGCGACGGCGCGCTCGACCTCGTCGCGGCGGACTCGGCGAACGTCGTGGTGTTGCGCGGCGACGGCACGGGCCGCTTCACCCCGTTCGGCTCGTTCGCGGCGCCCGGCACGCGGCGGTTGCGCCTCGTCGACGCGGACGGCGACGGGCGCGCGGACCTCGCCCGACTCGCGCCCGCCGGGCTCGCGCTGCGGCGCGGCGACGGCGCGGGCGGCTTCGGCCCGGAGTCGCTCGTCGTCGCGCTTCCCGCGACCGACTTCGCGTGCGGCGACCTCGACGCGGACGGCGCTCCCGACTGGGCGCTGCTCGCCTCCGATCCCGCCGGCACGCGCATCGTCGTGCAGCCCGGCGCGGCTCCCTCGCCCGGGTGGAGCGCGACGCTGGCGGGCGCGCCGGATGCGATCGAGTGCCGCGACGTCGACGGCGACGGCATCCTCGACCTGGTCGTCGCGACCTCGAGCGCCGTTCAGGTGTGGTGGGGAAACGGCGCCGCCGCGCGCGGCGACGGCACGTTCCGCCCCGGTCCCGCGCGCGCGCTGGCCTCGCCGCCCGGCGATCTCGCGCTCGGCGACTTCGCGCGTGGCGGCACCCCCGGCGTGCTCGCCTGCGCGCCGGCGACGGGCGATCTCTGGCGGCTCGACCTCACGGCCGCGGGTGCGGGCGATGCGGCGGGCGCGATCGCGTGGCCGATCGCGAGTCACGCGGGCGGTGGGCCGCGTCGACCGGTCGCCGCCGACCTCGACGGTGACGGCACGCTCGACGTCGCGGTCGCACTCGCCGGCGAGGCGACGCTCGCCGTCTTCCCGGGCGGCGCGGCCGGCTTCGGTGCGCCGGTGCGATTCGCCCAGGGCCTCTGCGGCCCGGCGCTTCTCGTCGGTGACTTCAACGGCGACGGACGGCCCGACGTCGTGGTCGCGGGCAACGACGGACGCGTCCGCTGCCTGCCCTCGCCGTGCGCTCCGCGCACGCCGGCCTCGCTCGCGATGCGCGCGCCCGCCGACACGAGCGTCGCGACCATCGGGTTCGCGCGGACGTGGAGCTGGGCGGGCTCGCCCGCGGTGGGCGCGGTGCGCGTCGAGCTCTCGCGCGACGACGGCGCGCACTGGGTCACGCTCTCGGAAGCCGTGACGGGGGACGTGTTCGCGTGGGCGCCGAGCGGTCCGGCAACGCGCGCGGCGCGGCTGCGCTTTTCGGATGCGACGTGCGCCACGCGCTTCGACGAGACGCGCGGCTTCGCGATCGTCGCGCCGTTCGACTCGCTACGGACGAGCGTCGCGCTGCCCGGCGCGCTCGCGTTCGCGTCTGCCGACCTGGACGGCGACGGCCTGCCCGAGCTCGCCGTGATCGACGGTGCGAGCGCGCAGATCCTCCATGGCGACGGCGGGGACGTGTTCCACGAGACGGCGCGTTTCGATGCTCCGGGCGCACGGCGCGTGCGCCTCGCCGACCTGGACGGCGACGGCGCGTACGACCTCGTGACGCTGGCCGCGAGCGAGCTGACGATCCGCGCGGGCAACGGCGACGGCACGTTCGGTGCGGCGCAGACGATCCCGCTCGAGAGCGGCTGCGTCGACCTCGCGATCGGCGACTTCGACCAGGATGGCGTGCCCGACCTCGTGATCGCGGGTGGCACGGGCAGTGCCGGCCGCATCACCGTGCGCCGCGGCCTCGGGCGCGATTCGACCGGTGCGTTCGCGTTCGCGCCCCCCGCGTTCCTCGGCCTGCCGGCCATGCCCACCGCGATCGCGACCGGCGATGCGAACGGCGACGGCGCGCTGGACCTCGTCGTCGCGCACGCGAACGGCCTGGCGGTGCTGCTCGGCAGCACGAGCGGCGGCCACGCGCGTGGCACGTTCCGGCTCGCGAGCAATCGCGCGTTCGGCGCGGGCGACGTGCGCACGCTGACGCTCGCCGACCTGGACGGCGACGGCCATCTCGACGTCGCAGCCGCCGATAGCGCCGCGCGCGCGTTGATCGTCGCCGCGGGCGACGGTGCGGGCGGCTTCGGCGATCCCGCGGCGCTCGCAACGGGCGATTCGCCGGTGGCGCTCGCGCTCGGCGATCTCGACCACGACGGCGCGACGGACGTCGCGCTCGCGCTCGAAGGCGGCGGGGTCGCGCTCGTGCGCGGCGATCCGTTCTCGCCGCTCGCGCGCCGCTTCGCGATTGTCGCGCACCTGGCCGCGGGCAACGGCGCGGCCGGCGCGCTCGCATTGTGCGACGCGGACGGCGACGGCGTGGCGGACCTGATCGGACTCGACCCCGCGGGCGCGATCTGCGTGCTGCGCGGCGGCACGCGGCCGGCCCTGGCGGGCTCGGGCGGCACCGGCCTCGGCTCGCCGGTGGCCGGCGTCGGCGCGTCCCCCGCCGGCGGCGCTCGGCTCTCATCGCCGTGGCCCAATCCGGCGCACGGCGCGATCACGTTTGCGCTCACGCTCGCCTCGCCCGGCCATGCGCGCGTCGACGTTTGCGACGTGCAGGGCCGACGCGTGCGGACGCTGCTTGATGCGACGCTCCCGGCGGGCGCGCAGACGCTGCACTGGGACGGCATCGGCGGGGCCGGGCGGGCGGTGCCGCCGGGCCTTTACTTCGTGCGCGTGAAGGCGCCCGGGCTCGTTCAGTCCCGCCGCATCGTGATGACGCGGTGAGCGGGGCGGGACGAAGCTCGCTCTTGACCGAGCGCTGGCGCCAGGTTCACGCTTTGGCCGCGCCGCCCGAGCTCCCCCCGGGGACCGACGCGCTTCCCTCGCCGCGCCCGTGCGTACGCCGGAGGCCCCATGCGTCGCCTGCTCCGCTTCGCGCTCCTTGCGTTCCTCGGCATCGGTTCGACCACGACGGCACTCGCGACCGACTGGCCGATCGGGACGAGCGTGCTCGTCGCGAGCGAGGTCACCAACACGCTCACTCCGGCAACGATCCAGCCCGACCTGGGCGGACGGATGCTCGTGACGTTGGGCTTCGGCAGAGCCACTTCCACGGAGATCTACTCGGTCTCGAGCGATCTGGGGGTGCTCGATCACTGGGACTTCGGCCTGCTCTCGTGGGACGGCGACCCCAGCTTCATGCCCGACGGACTTGGTGGCTGGTCGATGCTGCTGCCGACGGACAGCACGAGCACCAACGGCGGCCTGGTGCTGTGGAAGAGCGACGCGGCGAGTCAGCTCACGCAGCGCTGGTTGCCATCGACGCCCAACTACGAGAACTACGCACCAAGCCGATGCGACGACGGCTCGGGCGGGCGTTATCTGGCGTGGACCGGTGAGTCGACCACGAAGCCGAGCGGCTACTTCCTCCTGCACACCGCGACGGACTCGAGCGCGGCCGTGGGTTGGCCTGCGGCGGGAAGGCGGATCGGCGGCGTGCCGTTGCCGCTGCCTCCCGTTGCGGCTGCGCTCGCGACGGACAGCACGGGAGGCGTCGTGG
>Ga0335085_10005652_pt1 | contig 19990 bp, 15 predicted proteins | sample Lox_Sample_45_FD_206712 | JGI IMG/M metagenome (GOLD analysis project Ga0335085, IMG submission 206712) | Soil microbial communities from Loxahatchee National Wildlife Refuge, Florida, United States - Lox_Sample_4.5 | ecosystem: Environmental > Terrestrial > Soil > Wetlands | place: USA...
AGGACTGACCGGCCTGCGGCGACGACGGCGCGCCAAAATCATGGCCTTCCGGCGCGCCGCCCGCACAATCAGCTCCTTGCCATGCAACACCCTCACGACGAACCGCCGGAGTCCCGCGAAAGTTGCGGCCACCCTGCCCACGGCGAAGTGAAGCCGGCAGCGGACGCGGCCTACTTCTGCCCGATGTGCGACGGCGTGGAGTCGGACCATCCCGGCACCTGTCCGAAGTGCGGCATGGCGCTCGAGCGCAATCCGGCGCACGCCGCGACCAGAACCATCTACACCTGCCCGATGCATCCGCAGATCGAGCAGGACCACCCCGGCGCGTGCCCCATCTGCGGCATGGCACTGGAACCGAAAACCGTCGATGCCGCACCCGGGGAAAATCCCGAGCTGCGCGACATGACGCACCGGCTCCGGATCGGTGCGGCGCTGGCCGCACCCGTGCTGGCGCTCGCGATGGGGGGCCACGCCTTCGCTTCGCTGTTCTCGCCGCGCGCGTCGCAATGGGCGCAATTCGCGCTCAGCACCCCGGTCGTGTGGTGGGCCGGCTGGCCGTTTTTCGCCCGCGGTTGGCGCTCCATCCGCACGCTCAACCTGAACATGTTCACGCTCATCTCGCTCGGCGTGGCCACCGCCTACGGCGACAGCGTCGTCGCACTGCTCGCACCGCAAATTTTCCCGCCCGGCATGCGCGCGCCCGGCGGCCTGGTCGAGGTTTATTTCGAGGCCGCGGCCGTCATCACCGTGCTCGTGCTCGCCGGACAAGTGCTGGAACTGCGCGCCCACAGCCGCACCGGCGCGGCCCTCCGCGCGCTGCTCGGCCTCGCGCCGAAAACCGCCCGCGTGCTGCGCGGCGGCCGCGAGGAGGAAATTCCGCTTGAACAGGTCCAGCCGGGCGACCGCCTGCGCGTGCGCCCGGGCGAGCGCGTGCCGGTGGACGGCACCGTTGAGGAAGGCGCGAGCACCGTCGACGAATCCATGCTTACCGGCGAATCCATGCCGGTGGAAAAAAACTCCGGCGCCAAAGTCTCCGGCGCCACCGTCAACGGCACCGGCTCCTTCGTCATGCGCGCCGAGCGCGTCGGCCGCGACACCTTGCTCGCGCAGATCGTCCAGATGGTCGCCGAGGCGCAGCGCAGCCGCGCGCCGATCCAGCGGCTGGCCGACAAGGTCTCGGCGGTCTTCGTTCCGGCCGTCGTCGGCGCGTCCGTGCTCGCGTTTCTCGCCTGGATGGCGTGGGGCCCGGAGCCGCGGCTGGCCTACGCGCTCGCCAACGCCGTGGCTGTGCTCATCATCGCCTGCCCGTGTGCCCTCGGCCTGGCCACGCCCATGTCGGTCATGGTCGGCGTCGGCCGCGGCGCCCAGGCCGGGGTGCTGATCAAAAATGCCGAGGCGCTCGAGAGGCTCCAAAAAGTGGATACACTGGTGGTGGACAAGACCGGCACGCTGACCGAGGGCCGGCCGCGCCTCACCGCCGTGCAGCCCGCGCCCGGCGTCGACGCGGACGAATTTCTCGCCTTGGCGGCGGCGGTCGAACAGGCCAGCGAACATCCGCTGGCCGCCGCCATCGTGCGCGGCGCGCAGGAACGCAGGCTCGGGCCGGCGAAGGTGGAAAATTTCCAGTCGTCCACCGGCGGCGGCGTGAGCGGATGGGTCGGTGGCCGCCGCGTGCTCGCCGGCCGGGCCGCGTTTCTGCAAAGCCAGGGCGTGGCCGTCGACGCCGAGGCGGCCGCGCCGCTTCAGATCGAAGGCCAGACAGTCGTTTTCGTCGCGGCCGGCGGTCGTTTCGCCGGCTTGCTCGGCATTTCCGATCCGCTCAAGCCGACCAGCGCCGCGGCCGTCGCCGAACTGCGCCGCCTCGGCCTGCGCCTCGTCATGCTCACCGGCGACCACGAGCGCACCGCGCGCGCCGTCGCCCAAAAACTCGGCCTCGACGAAATCGAGGCCGGAGTGAAGCCGGCCGACAAGCACGCGCGCGTGCAGGCGCTGCGCGCCGCCGGCCGCGTGGTGGCGATGGCAGGCGACGGCATCAATGACGCGCCCGCGCTCGCCGCGGCCGACGTCGGCATCGCTATGGGCACCGGCGCCGACGTGGCCCTGCAAAGCGCCGGCGTGACGCTGGTGAAAGGCGACCTCACCGGCATCGTGCGCGCGCTGCATCTGAGCCGCGCCGTCATGACCAACATCCGCCAGAACCTGTTTCTTTCCTTCATCTACAACACGCTTGGCGTGCCGCTCGCCGGCGGCGCGCTCTATCCGCTCTTCGGCTGGCTGCTCAGCCCGATGATCGCCAGCGCCGCCATGAGCCTGAGCTCGGTCAGCGTCATCACCAACGCCCTCCGTATCCGTAAATTAAAATTATGATCTTAAAGAGCTTATGCCATTAAAAAATCTTACCCGCTTCTTGGCATTCGATCCGCAATTTTTGTAATCTTGAACAAATCGCGTGTTTCGCGCCCAAAATCTGATAAGGTCGGGCATATTCACATGAGGCGTTTTTTCCAGAGAAACCGCTTGGCCATCGCCGCGACGGCGCTGGCCTTGTGGTTTACGGGCCTGAACCTGTGCGCCTTCGCGATTCTCGCCCGCTCGGATGCAAAATCCTCCGGCTGCCCGTTCTGCCACGGCAAAAACGGCGCCCAGCCGGTTTCGTCATTTTGCGACAAATACAAAAGTCAGGAGGCAACCTGCCCCTCCCCGCATGAAGCGATCCGCTTTGCCGCCAGCTCGCTGGCTGTCGTCGGTTTTTTGTCGTGCGAGGAAATTCGCCTGATCCAGGCGCCCTTGGTCGATGGCGGGAGCACGGCGCCGCCACCGGGTGAACGCAGTTTTGCCGAGGTGGTATTGCAGAAGAGCCTTTTGGCCCAGGCTCCGCCCGCGTGCTGAACGGTCCCCCTCGACGGGTCGACCGCACTTTTTTCGTCCGGCCTTTCGCCCGCGATGCACGGGCTTTTCGCGTCCGCCTGCAACCTGCCTATCCGCCCATGAAAACAAATTTTCTCCGTCTTTCATTTCTGATTTCCCTTCCGGTCCTCGCCCTCTGCGGAGCCGAACCTCCGCCGTCGTCCGGACCCATTGCCGTCACCGCCGCGTTCGTCGATCGGCTCATGGCCGAGGCGCAGAGTCGCAATCCCGCCCTCGCCGCTGCCGGCGCGCGCGCCGACGCCGCCTCCGCCTCGGTCGATTCGGTCCGCACCTGGGAGGATCCCATGGTCAGCCTCGGCGTGGACAAGTCGACTCCACGCGGCATGCCCGCCTCGCAAACCGGCAACATCATCTACGGCATCGAGCAAAAGCTGCCGGTCGCCGGCCAGCCCGCGCTGGCCAGGCGCATGGCCGAGGCCGAGGCGGCGAAGGAACGGCTGAATCTCAATTATGAGACCCAGGCCCTCCGCCGTGATCTGACCGCGGCACTGGCCGATCTCGCCCTGGCCGACAAGGCCATCGAATTCGCCCAGGAAGACCTCGGCTGGCTGCAGACCCTGCTGGACGCCGTCGACCACCGTTACAAGGTCGGCCAGTCCAGCCAGGTCGAGTGGTTGAAAGTCCAGACCGAACAAGCCCAGGCGCTCGATCATCTCAAATCCCTCGAGGTCGACCGCGATCACCGGCAAGTGGAGCTCAACCGCCTGCTCAACCGCGACCTCGACACGCCATGGCCGGCTGTGGAGCTGCCAGCCATCCCGCCCGCCGTGCCCTACTCCGACGCGCTGGTCAACACCACGGTGCGGTCCGAGCCGAAGCTGAAGGTCATGCAGCAGGAAATCGCCGCGGCCGAGGCGGCCGCGCGGCTGACCCGCCGCCAGCGCCTGCCCGAGGTCGGCGTCGGCCTCGAGGCACGGCAGTACAGCGGCGACGGCGGAATTCGCGACGGCGCGCTCACCGTGAATTTCACCGTGCCCTGGTTCAACGGCCGCCGCTACGACAGCGACATTAGGCGCGACGAAGCCATGGTGCGGGCCAGTGAACGCGAGGCCGACGATTATACGCTCACCCTCCGTCGCGAACTTCACCGCCTCACCAGCGATCTCGACGACGCCCGGCGCCAGGCGCTGCTCTATCGCGACAAAATCATCCCGCTTACCGAACAGACCTTGACCAGCGCCCGTGCCGCCTGGGAAAACAATCTGGGACTTTTCCAGGACGTCCTCGATACCCATCGCATGCTGCTGGACAACCGGCTGATCCTCGCCCAATCCACCGCCGCCCAGGTGAGCCTGCTGGCGGAATTGACCTTGCTCACCGGCGTGAAAGACTTCGCTGCTTTCGCTCCCTCGGCCGACCCCACCCAATCACCGTAACCTATTTTCCCGAGCGTCCCCATGAATCGAAAATTTTTCAGGCCCTTCTTTTTTTCCTGCCTCGGCTTCGGTCTCGCAGTCTTTCTCGCCGCCTGTGCGCCGGCAAATCCGTCCGGCGGCGAGACCGCTGGCGACGTCGATTATTACACCTGCACGATGCATCCCTCGGTGCGGGCGCACGAGCCCGGCAAATGTCCGATCTGCGGCATGGATTTGGTGGCGGTGCACAAAAAAAACGCCGATTCTGCGGCCGCGCCTTCGGGTAAACGCAAAATCAAATTCTACAAGTCCACCATGATGGCGGGCGAAACCAGCCCGACACCGGCGAAGGACAGCATGGGCATGGACATGGTGCCGGTCTATGAAGACCAGACTGCGTCCGGTGAAAGCCAGCCGGCCGAATTCACCGTGCCACTCGACCGCCAGCAACTCATCGGCGTGACCTACGCCACCGTCACCCGGCGGACGCTCGAGCCGAGCATCCGCGTCACCGGTCTTGTCGAACCGCAAAAACAACTGCAATGGACCCGCGTGGCCCACACCGAGGGCTACGTCCATGCCTTGAAGGTTTTCGCGGCCGGCGATACGGTGGAAAAGGGCCAGCCGATCATGGATATTTACAGCCCCGACTTTGTCGCCACGCAAAAGGAATTCATCGACCTCCTGATCACGCACGACAAGGCGATGAAAGACGGTGCTACCGCGACCGTGGAAAGGACCGAAGAACTGATTACCTCCGTGCGCGACCGGCTGCGACAGTGGGAGGTTTCCGACAGTCAGATCGAGGACATTGAATCTTCCCGCCAGACGCAGGAATATCTCATGGTTGTCGCGCCGGTGGCGGCCATTGTCGAGGATTTGCCGGTAAATCAGGGACAGCGAGTAAAAGTCGGCGCCAAGCTGGTCTCATTCATCGATCTGTCCTCGGTTTGGGTCTGGGTCGAATTGTATCAGGACGACCTTGCACGCATGGACCATGAGCCTTTTGTCAAAATCACCAGCACCGCGCTCCCCGGTGTCGAATTGACCGGGAAGGTCGCCATCTTCGATCATCACATCGAACCGGATACGCACACCGCGCGCCTGGGCATCGACCTGGATAACTCGGACCTCGAGCTCCATCCCGGCATGTACGTGGACGTCGACTTTCCGCTCCGGCCCCAGACGGGCCTGACCGTGCCGGCCACCGCGGTGCTGCCGACCGGCATGCACAACGTCGTGTTTGTGGACAAGGGCGGCGGAAAGCTGGAGCCGCGCTTCGTCGAGCTCGCCGGCCAGTTCGGCGATGTGGACGTCGTCACCAGCGGGCTGACCGAGGGCGAACGGGTGGTGAGCAGCGCCAACTTCCTCATCGACGCCGAATCCAAGGTGCAGGGCGCGCTCCAATCCTGGTGACCGCCATGTCCGCTCCCCTTCCCCACCGCGGCCCGACGCTCATCGAGCGGCTCATCGAAGCCAGCGCCCGCAACCGCTTCCTCGTCATCATCCTCACCCTGCTCGCGCTCGGCGGCGGCTTCTGGGCCATCGACCGCACGCCGCTCGACGCCATCCCCGACCTCAGCGACGTGCAGGTGATCATCTCCACCGATTGGGAGGGCCGTTCACCCGATCTCGTCGAGGACCAGATCACCTATCCCATTTCCACCCGCTTCATCGCCGCGCCCAAGGTCAAGTTCGTCCGCGGCGAATCGATGTTCGGAAAATCCTTCGTTTACGTCATCTTCCAGGACGGCACCGACATTTACTGGGCGCGCTCGCGCGTCATCGAATACCTCAACTCCGTCCGCGGCTCGCTGCCCGAGGACGTCAATCCCGTCATCGGTCCCGACGCCACCGGCGTGGGCTGGATCTACGAATACGCGCTGGTGGACGAGTCGGGCCAACACGACCTGGCCGAGCTGCGTTCCATCCAGGACTGGCATCTGCGCTACGCGCTCGAATCCGTTCCCGGCGTGGCCGAGGTCGCGCCGGTCGGCGGCTTCGTCAAGGAATACCAGGTCGACGTCGATCCCAACAAACTTCGCGCCTACGGCATCCCGCTTTCCGACGTGGTCGATAAAATCCGCCGGTCGAACAACGACGTGGGCGGAAAAATCTTCGAGGTCGGCTCGACCGAATTTTACGTGCGCGGCCGCGGCTACATCAAAAACCTGGCCGACATCGAAAACATCCCGCTCCGGGCCGTGAACGGCACGCCGGTCTACGTCAAAAACATCGGCACGGTGCACCTCGGGCCCGATTTGCGCCGCGGCGTGGCCGAACTCGACGGCAAGGGCGAAGTCGTCGGCGGTATCGTTGTCATGCGCTACGGCGAAAACGCGCTCGCCGTCATCGACGGTGTCAAAAAGAAACTCCAGGAAATCGCACCCTCGCTGCCGCCCGGCGTGCATGTCGTCCCGACCTACGACCGCAGCGAGCTCATCCGCAACTCCATCGCCACGCTGCGTGAGAAGCTGATCGAGGAAAGCCTCGTCGTCGCCCTCGTCTGCCTCGTCTTCCTCTGGCATGTGCGCTCGGCGCTCGTCGCCATCATCACCCTGCCCATCGCCATCGTGCTCGCGTTCCTGCCCATGCACTGGCTGGGCCTGACCTCGAACATCATGTCGCTCGGCGGCATCGCCATTGCCATCGGCGCGATGGTGGACGCCGCCATCATCATGGTCGAGAACGCGCACAAGCAGATCGATCATTTCCGCGAGGCGCACAGCCGCGAACCCGACCGCCGCGAACGCCTCGACGTCATCATCGCCGCGGCGCGCAGCGTCGGCCGGCCGCTGTTTTTCTCCCTGCTCGTCATCACGGTGAGCTTCATGCCGGTTTTTTCGCTCGAGGCACAGGAGGGCCGGCTCTTCAAGCCGCTCGCGTTCACCAAGACCTTCGCCATGGCCTTCGCCGCGCTGCTCGGCGTGACGCTCGTGCCCGTGCTCATGACCCTGCTCGTGCGCGGCAGGATCGCGCCAGAAGCAAAAAATCCGGTCAACCGCCTCCTCATCTGGGCTTACCGGCCGTTCGTGCGCTTCGTGCTGCGCTTTCGCTGGCCCACGCTGATCGCCGCCGCGCTGGTTCTCGCTGTCACGGTCATCCCCTTCCGCCGCCTCGGCAAGGAATTCATGCCGCCGCTCAACGAAGGCACGATTCTCTTCATGCCCACGGCCCCGCCCGGCATGTCGATCGGCGAAGCCACGCGCATCCTGCAAATCCAGGACCGGCTGCTCCGCCAGATCCCCGAGGTCGACACCGTGTTCGGCAAGGCCGGCCAGGCCGACACGCCCACCGATCCGGCGCCGCTCTCCATGTTCGAGACCGTCATCACGCTCAAACCCCACGAGCAGTGGCGGCCGGGCATGACCTGGGACAAGATCATCGCCGAGATGAACGCCAAGATGAAGCTGCCCGGCATGGCCAACAATTTCTGGATGCCGATCCAGACCCGCACCGAGATGCTCACGACCGGCTTCCGCTCCGTGCTCGGCCTGAAGGTCTTCGGACCCGACCTCGCCACCATCCAGCAGGTCGGCACGCAGATCGAAAAAGCGCTGACCGACCTGCCCGACACGCGCGGCGTTTTCGCCGAGCGCACCAATGAGGGCTATTTTCTCGACTTCACCGTCAACCGCCAGGCCGCCGCGCGCTACGGCCTCACCGTCGGCGACGTCAACGACGTGATCGAAACGGCCATCGGCGGCAAGACCATCGCCACCACCGTCGAGGGCCGCGAGCGCTATCCCATCAGCGTCCGCTACGCGCGCGACTTCCGCAACAGTCTCGACGCGCTCAGGCGCGTGCTCGTGCCCACGCCCTCGGGCGCGCAGGTGCCCATGGGCGAGATCGCCGACCTGCGCTATCGCACCGATCCGCCTGACATCCGCGATGAAAACGGCCAGCTCGTCGGCTTCGTCACGGTCGACATCACCGCCCGCGACATCGACGGCTACGTGCGGGCGGCCAACGCCCGCATCGGCCGGCGGGTGACGTTCCCGCCCGGCTGCTACATCCAGTGGGCCGGGCAGTTTGAATATCAGCAGCGCGCGTTCAAACGCCTGCTCACGGTCATTCCCTTCACCCTGGTCATCATTTTCCTCCTGATCTACCTCAACACCAAATCCGCCGCGCGCACGGTCATTGTCCTGCTCGCCGTTCCCTTCTCGCTCGTCGGCGCCTTCTGGTTTCTCTACCTGCTCCATTACAACCTCAGCGTCGCCGTCTGGGTCGGCCTGATCGCGTTGGCCGGCCTCGACGCCGAGACCGGCGTCGTCATGCTGCTCTACCTCGACCAGGCGTGGGACAAATTCGCGGCCGCCGGCCGCCTGCGCGCGCCGGCCGACCTGCACGAGGCGGTCGTGGAAGGCGCGGTCCAGCGCATCCGCCCGAAGATCATGACCGTCTGCGCCATCCTCTTCGGCCTTCTGCCCATCATGTGGTCGCCCGTCACCCAGGCCGGCGCCGACGTGATGAAACGCATCGCCGCGCCGATGATCGGCGGCGTCGTCACCTCCGCCGTTCTCGAATTGCTGCTCTATCCGGCGATTTATTTCCTCTGGCGGCGGCGCCATCTGCCCGGTTCCGCCGGCCCGGTGCAACCGCCCGCCCCGGTCTGACTTGCGCCAGCGGCGTTTTTTCCCCGCGCTGCGCGATTGACACCCCCGCCGGGCGCAATTCACGCTAAAAGTTTTCCCCCATGATTTCCTGGATTCAGCGCAATTTCCAGCAGCACTTCCGCGCCATTTTTGCGGTCCTGCTCGCCATCACCATCATCTCGTTCATCGCCACGATCGGCGCCTCCCCCGGCATCGGTCGCGCCGACCGCGGCGCCCCGGCCGAGCTTTTTTTCGGCTACAACCTCGGTTCGCCCGATGATCAGCGCCGTCTCTTTGGCGACGCCCGGCTCAGCGTCTTTCTGCACTACGGCATCCCCATCGGCGAGAGTCCGCAGCTGGAAGCCTACGCCTTCCAGCGCGCGGCGGAACTCGCGCTCGCCAGCCAGCTCCACCTTCCGGTGCCTTCCGAAGCCACCTTGACCGATTATCTCAAAACCTACGGCGCCTTCGCCGACGCACACGGCGAGTTCGATCCCAAGCTTTATGGATCGTTCCGCGACAACCAGCTCTGGACGCAGCTCGATCCCCGCTTCACTTCGGCGGATGTCACGCGCGTCATCGCGGACGACTGGCGCTCCAGCCAGGTGAGCAAACTGGTGTCCGGCCCGGGCTACGTCGCCGCCAGCGACATCAAGAGACAGCTCGCGCTCGAAGACACGCAATGGACCGTCGCCGTCGCCAGCGCCGACTACACCAGCTATAATCCGCCGGCGGAGCCCGCCCCAGCCGACGTCGCAAAATTTTTCGAGGAGCACTCCGGCAACTACGAGGTTCCGGCCAAGGTCAGCGCCAGCTATGTGCTGTTTCCGGCCGCGGACTTCGTTTCCCAGGTTGCCGTCACCGACGCCGAAGTGCGCGTTTATTACGACGCCAATCCGGCGCGATTCCCCAAGCCGGCGGAGGCGAAGAAACCCGCCGCCCCGGCCCAGCCGAATCCCGACGCCGATTTCGCCGCCGTCCGCCCGCAGGTGGAGGCCGCCCTCAAGCTGGAGCGGGCGCAACACGTCGCGGAACAGGCCGCCTCCGACTTTACCGTCGAGCTCTACAACCAGAAAATCGCCGGCTTCACGCCCGCGCTCGACGCCTTCCTCGCCCAGCGCCACCTCGCGCTCAAGCCCCTCCCCCCCTTCCCGGTCGACGAGCCGCCGCCGGAACTCGGCACCTCGCCCGACCTCGCCGGTGAGATTTCGCGCCTCGGGCCGGACCACTTTTTTTCCGACGCCCTGGCGGCTCCGGCCGGCAGCGTGGTCTTGCTCTGGAAGGAAACCCTCCCCGCCCACCAGCCGCTGCTCGCCGAAGTGCAGGCGAAAGTCACGGCCGACTGCAAGGAGGCGATGAAACAGAAATCTTTCCGCGACCTTTGCGCCCGCGTCCACGATCAGCTCTCCGCCCGCCTCAAGACCGGCGACACCATGGAAAAAGCGGCCGCCGCCGTCTCGGCCTCCGCCGGCCTTAAGCTCGAGGTCGCCAAGACCATTCCGCCCTTCACCCGCCGCCAGCCTCCGCCCAATGTCGATCCGGCCGTGCTGGGCAATCTCGACCGTCTCGCCGCCGGGCAGCTCTCCGACATGATCCTGGCCAACGGCAAAGGATTTTTCGTCTATGTCGCGACCGAAAAAGCCCCCGATCTCTCCAACTCCAGCCCGCAGTTCGCCGCCATGCGCTCGCAGCTCGCGCCCATCGCGGCCCGCGACACTCTGAGCTCCTCGCTGGCCGAAATCATCACCAAGGAGCGGAAAAAAATCGCCCCTGCCGGCACGCCCTGACCGCGTTGCGCGAAACTTTTCGCCGCACCATCCGTCACGCGAAACATCAGTCCCTTCCAGCTTGGGGCGGCGGCGAATCGTAAATCCTTCGACACGCCGCGGCTTCTTCGCCTACTTTCAGCCATGTCTCGCTTCATCACCCGCGCTGTCTTTTTGATCTTCAGTCTGGCCGCCACTGTGGCCGCCCCGGCCCAGGATTCCGGCTCCGAACCCGCGCCGCCCCCGTTGTCCCTCGAGGCATGCGTGGCCCGCGCGCTGCAAAAAAACTTCAATGTGCGCATCCAGAGCTTCACCGCGGCGCAGGCGAAGGATTCCCTCATCACCGCCCAGGCGACCTATGATCCGACCCTTTCGCTGAGCTCGCAGAAAAGCGCGGACCAGAGCGCTCCGGCCGACGTCCCGAACAGGAACCCCGGAAAATATTCCGTACAGACCACGACCGAGCTGTCAGTCTCCCAAAAAATTCCCACCGGCGGCACCCTCACGGCAAGCGGCAGCCTGGAGCGCGACTATCTCAACCCGACCGTCAGCCCGCTCAATCCCTCCTACATCGGCGGAGCCTCGCTCAGTTTGACCCAGCCCCTCCTCCAGGGCGCCGGCATCGATGTGAACCTGGCCAGCATCCGCTCCGCCCGCCTCGGCGTCCATATCGCCAACCAGAATTTCAAGAGCAGCGTGCTGACGGTGGTCTTCGACATCGAGACGGCCTACTTCAACCTCATCTTCGCCCGCGAGCAGTACAAGGTGCAGCAGGACACCCTCAAGCTGGCCCAGCAGCTCTACGACGAAAACGTGGTCAAACGCCAGACCGGCGTGCTTACCGACCTCGACGTGGCGCAGGCGCAGGTCGGCGTCGCCACCGCGCGCAACCAGCTCATCCTCGACGAGCAGGCCGTGCACAACAGCGAGGACACCCTGCTCGAGGACATGGGCGAACGCGAGTTCAAGGCCGCGCTCGGCCCCGTCGACTTTCCCTCCAACGAGACCCCGGCCGTCTCCTTCGACTATTCCTACAAACTCGCCCGCGACAACGGGCCGAACCTCGCCGTCATCCAGTCCACCATCGAACAACTGAAACTCGATGCGCTCGTCGCGAAGCGCAACATCCTCCCCAGTCTGGATTTCAACGGCGGCCTGGGTTACAACAGCCTTGAGCCCTCCTATGCCGACGCGGCCCAGCGCGTGTGGAACGGCAACGGCTACTCCTGGCAGGCCGGGCTGACGCTTTCCTTCCCCTGGGGCCTGCGCGCCGGCCGGGCCCAGTACCGCCAGGCCATGAACAATCTCCACAGCGAAGAACTGCAGCTCGACCAGGCCGACCAGCAGCTGCTGGTCCAGGTCCGCTCGGCCACCCGCGCCGTGAACACCAACATCGAGAGCGTGCGCGCCTCCACCGATGAAACCGCGCTCAGCCAGAAGCAGTACGATCTGCAAAAGGCCAAGTTCGACGCCGGCCTGGCCACCAGCTACGACGTGATCCAGGCCCAGAACCAGCTCGAAAGCGCGCGTGTCAGCGAGCTGCAAGCCAAGGTCAGCCTGCGCACCGCCGTGGCCCAGCTGCACTTTCTCGAGGGCTCTTCGCTCCAGCTCTACCACATCAACGTCGAGGAATGAGCCGCGCTCCGCGCCGTTGGCGGGAGGCCGCGGAAATTGTCCGCCGCCAGCCCGAGTCCGTCCCGCGGATTTGTAGCGCAATATCCCGCAAACTCCGCTTTGCTGCGGACCGCCTTCAGGCAAACAGCGTCTCCGGCGCCGCCTCCGCCGCCGGCTGCACGCGATGCGGCGGCAGTTGCGTGCGGAACCATGTCCGCTGCTTCTTCACCAGCGCGCGGGTGTTTTTGGCGATCTCCGCCGCCAGCTCCGCCTCGGCCAGCCGGCCGTCGAGCATCGCCAGCACCTCACGGTAGCCGATGGCGCGGGCCGCGCTCGGATTTTGCTCCAGCCCCGCCGCGCGCAGCCGCCGCACCTCCTCCACCAGCCCGGCGCGCAGCATCGCCTGAACGCGCGCCTCGAGGCGCGCGTTCAGCTCCGCCGCCGGCCGCTCCAGCCGCGTCAGGACGACGCGCCAGTCCGCAAACGGCGCCCGCTGCCGCGCGAATTCCGCCGCCAGCTCACGCAGGGTCTTGCCCGAGGCCAGGCACCGCTCCAGCGCCCGGGCGACGCGCCGCGGATTCGCCGTATCCAGTTTTCCGATTCCATCCGGATTGAGCTGTCGCAGCTCCGCCCCGGCCTCGGCCAGCGAAAGCTTTTCGACCCGTGCCCGCACCGCCGCCGGCACGGCCACCTCGTCGGCCACCGGGGCGAAAAACGCCCGCAGATAAAATCCGCTCCCGCCCGTCGCCAGGACCGGCCTCCCCCGCGTCGCGATGTCCTCGGCCGCCGCCTTCGCCCTGGCGATGTAGTGCGTGACATCCATCCGCTCCGTCACCTCGAGGATGTCGATGAGGTGGTGCGGCACCCGCGCCCGCTCCGCCGCCGGCGGTTTCGCCGTGCCGATGTCCATGCCGCGATAAAAGAGGAGTGAATCGCACGAGACGATCTCCGCGCCGTGCGCTTCCGCCCAGCGCAAGGCGAGCTCGGTCTTGCCCACCGCCGTCGGGCCGGTGAGCACCTGAATCACGCCGCGCATCGCTTTCAAAGCCATTGGATTGTTACAACCATGTGATTTCGCCACGCCAATGCCACTTTACTTTTGCGCCCGGCGGGATTTTTTCCATTCAGGATGTGCCCTCGCATCTTCTTCAAGCGTTGAAAATCGCGCTCGTCACCGAAACCTTCCCCCCCGAGATCAACGGGGTCGCCATGACCCTGCAGCGCCTCGTCGGTGGACTGGCCCGGCGTGGACATGAGGTGACCGTCCTCCGTCCGCGGCAAAACGGCGGCGATGCTCCCGCTGCGGAGGGGGCTTACCGCGAGGTGCTCTTTCCCAGCCTGCCGATGCCCGGCTACGCCTTTCTCCGTCTCGGCCTGCCGGCGCGCAGCCGCCTGCTGGACTTGTGGACGCGTGCCCGCCCCGACGTGGTGCACATCGCCACCGAGGGCCCGCTGGGCTACTCCGCGCTACGCGCCGCGCACACCCTCGACCTGCCGATCAGCTCGAGTTTTCATACGAACTTTCACGCCTACAGCCGGTATTACGGCTTCGGCTTTCTCACCGGCGCCGCCCTCGCCTATCTTCGTCATTTTCACAACCGTGCGCTCGCGACCTTCGCGCCCACCGTCGAGCTCAACCAGCAGCTCGCGCGCGCCGGTTTCGCCCGCCTTCGTCTCCTCGCCCGCGGCGTGGACACCGGCCTGTTCTCGCCCGCCCGCCGCAGCGAAGCCCTGCGCGCGCAATGGGGCCTGGAGCCCGACGACCTGGCCGTCGTGCATGTCAGCCGCCTGGCCGCGGAGAAAAATTATCCGCTCGTCTTCGAGGCCTTCGCCGCGATCCGCGCCGCGCACCCGCGCGCCCGGCTCATCATGGTGAGCGACGGCCCGCTGCGCCAAAAGCTCCAGCGCGCGCACCCGTGGACTCATTTCACCGGCTTCCTCGAGGCCGGGGCGCTCGCCGCGCACTACGCGTCGGCCGATCTTTTCCTCTACGCCAGCCTGACCGAGACGTTCGGCAACGTCGTGCTCGAGGCCATCGCCAGCGGCCTGCCCGTCGCCGCCTTCAACTACGCCGCCGCCGCCCGGTTCCTCCGCCACGGCGAAAACGGCTGGCTCGTGCCGCTCGGCGACCGCGGGGCGTTTGTGGCCGCCGCGCAAATCCTCGCCGCCGATCCCGCCCTGCGCCGGCGCCTCGGCGCCGCCGCCCGCGTTACCGCCGAGACCGTGCCATGGGACGGCATTGTCGACGCCTTCGAGCAAGACCTGCGGGAACTGGCACCCCTCGCGCCGCAAATCCTGCCGCCTGCGAGGCAGTTCGCCCCATGCTGAAGACGCGCTTCATTTTCAACCCCCGCTCCGGCCGGAATCACCGCGATCCGGTCCTGCACCAGCGCTGCCAGGCCTTCATCGCCGAGCACCGGCTGGACGCCACCATGGTCGTGACCGAAAGGCCGCGCCACGCGACCGAGCTCGCCGCCCGCGCCCTCGACGACGGCTGCGGACTGGTCGTGGCGGTCGGCGGCGACGGCACGATGAACGAGGTCGCGCAGGCCCTCGTCGGTCGCGAGGCCGCCCTCGGCCTGATTCCCTGCGGCTCCGGCAACGGCCTAGGCCGCCACCTCGGCGTCCCCGATCCGGGCCGCGGCGCCTTCCGCACGCTGCTCAACGGCCGTATCCGCGAGATAGATACCGGCCTGGCCAACGGCCTGCCCTTCTTCAACGCCATGGGCGTCGGCTTCGACGCGGAAATCAGCTTCCGTTTCAACCATCTGACCCGCCGCGGGCTGCCCGCCTATGTCCGCACCGCGCTCGGGGCGTATTTCTCCTTCGTGCCGGAGCCGTTCGTCATCCGCAACGGCCGGGTCATCTCCACCCGCGCCTTTCTCATCGCCGTGGCCAATTCCGACCAGTACGGCAACGACGCCGTGATCGCGCCCGGCGCGAGCGTCGACGACGGCCGGCTCGACCTCGTCGCGGTCAAATCCGTCGGCCTGTTCAACGCCCTCCCGCTCGCCGTGCGCCTCTTCACCAAAACCATCGACGGCAGTCCGAGCGTGCAGCACCTGCGCGGCGACCACTTTGTCATCGAGCGCGAAGCACCCGGACTCCTCCACACCGACGGCGAAACGCACACCACTTGCGCCAACGTGGAAATCGGCGTGCGCCCGCGCAGCCTGAAGGTCATGGTTCCGGCTGCCGCCGTGCCAGCAGGTAAAGATTGCGTGACGTTTCCGCAACGGTCCTAGCCGCCCGACCGAGATTTTGCTACTCTCCCGCCGTCGATGTCGACCGATCCCAAGCCACTCAAGGTCAGGACGGTGATCATCTCCGATGTTCACCTCGGCACGTTTGACTGCAAGATCCGCGAGGTGAATCACTTCCTCAAGCACATACGCTGCGAGAAATTGATCCTCAATGGCGACATCATCGATGCCTGGGTCCTGAAAAAAGGCGGTCAGTGGCCGAAGTCCCACACCCGCTTCATCCGCATCGTGCTCAAAAAACTGGAAAAGCGCGACACTGAGGTCGTCTACCTCCGCGGCAATCACGACGACATGCTGGGAAAAGTGCTGCCGCTCGAATTTGAAAACCTGCGGATCGTCGAGGAACACATTCACCCGACCCCGCGCGGCCGCTATCTCGTGCTCCATGGCGACGTCTTCGACACCATTACGCAGAATTTCGTCTTTCTCGCCTACATCGGCGACTGGGGCTACCGCCTGCTCATGCGCTTCAACCGCCTCTACAACCACTGGCGGGCCTGGCGCGGCCTGGAATATTATTCGCTGAGCAAGGCGGTGAAGGCGCGCGTGAAATCGGCCGTCAGCCACGTTTCCAAATTTGAGGACCACATTGTCGAACTGGCCAAGCGCCGCGGCTGCATCGGCGTGATGTGCGGCCACATTCACACCGCGGCGGACAAGATGCTTGGCGACATCCACTATCTGAACTCCGGCGACTGGGTCGAGTCGCTCACCGGCATCGTCGAGCATTTCGACGGCCGCTTCGAGCTCATCGATTTCGCCGACTTCAAAAAGCTTTATCCGCTTCCGGATGAAGGCGCCGAAGCCGCCGCCGAGGCGCTCGAACTCGCGCCCGGGCCCGCGCCCAGCCCCGCGACGTAAGCGGAATCCCTACGCGGCTTCGTCCGCCGTGACCGCGCGGTTGCGGCCGCGGGCCTTGGCTGCGTACAGCGCCTTGTCCGCCGCGGCGAGGAGGGCTTCGGCCGAGTCCGCGTCCGGCGGCATTACGGCCACGCCGAAACTCATCGTCATGTGCAGGTCGGGCCCGCCGTTGACCGCGATGGGCGCACGGGTCAGCGCCGCGCCCGCCCGCCGCGCCGCCTCCAGCGCCGCGGCGCGGTCCGTCTCCATCAAGATCATCGCCAGCTCCTCGCCGCCGAAACGCGCCAGCCGGTCCACCGAACGCAGGCCCTCGGCCAGCCGGCGCGCCACCTCGCGCAGGACTGCGTCGCCGGCCTGGTGGCCGTGGGTGTCGTTGACCTCCTTGAAATGATCGATGTCGCCCAGCACGAGCGCGAAGGGCCGGCCGAAGCGCCGCGAGCGCTCGGCCTCCTCCGCCAGCAGGCGGTCGAATTCGCGCCGGTTGAGCAGGCCGGTCAGCTGGTCATGCGTGGCCAGTTCGCGCAGCGCGTCGAGCGTTTCGCCGAGCTTGAGCGCGTAACGCAGCGAGCGCTCGAGCATGCGCGGCGTGATCTCGCCCTTCACCAGGTAGTCGAGCGCGCCGGCGTGCATCGCCTGGATGTCGATGTTTTCCGAGGCTTCCGCGGTGAGAAAAATAATCGGCGTGCGGCAGCCGCCGGCGACCGCTTCCCGGATCAGCTCCAGGCCGTCCCGCATGCCGAGCTGGTAGTCGAGCAGGCAGGCGCTGTAGTCGCCGCCGAGCAAGCGGGCCAGCCCCTCCTCGTACGTGTCGGCCCAGTCGAGTTCGTACTGTCCGGCGCGGAAATTCCTGAACTGCGCCTGCGTGTAACGGAATTGCAGGCGGTCGTCGTCGATCAGCAAAATCCTTCGCGGCATGCCGGGAAAGCTAGGCCCGCCGCACGCCCGCGGCAAGGTCCGATGCGCGGGTAAAAAGCTGGGCCGGGATCTGGTCGCGTGCGGCGAGATTTTCCTGGATGACATTGACCAGCGCGCTGCCCACGACCACGCCGTCGGCGTGTGCCGCCACCTCGGCCACCTGCGCCCGCGTGGAGAGGCCGAAACCGACCACGACCGGCAGCTTCGTGTGCTGCTTGATCTGCGCGACCGCGGCGGGAATGCCGGCCGCGAGCCGGTCGCGCACGCCGGTGACACCTTCGCGCGAGACGTAATAGATGAAACCGGTCGCGGCCGTGCAGATTCTTTGCAGGCGGGCCGGCGGCGTGGTCGGCGCAACGATGAAAACCGCCGCCAGATCGTGCGCCTTGCCGGCGAGCAGCAGTTCGCCCGCCTCTTCCGGCGGCAGATCGAGCACGAGCAGCGCGTCGATGCCGGCCTGCCTGGCCGCATAGGCGTAGGCCCGGACCCCGGGCGCGAAGACGAGGTTGTAATAAGTGTAGAGGACGAGCGGCACCGACGTCATGGCCCGCACGCGGCGGGCCAGTTCGAAGACCCGTTCCGTCGTCATGCCGGACTCCAGCGCGCGCTGGGCCGCAAGCTGGTTGGTCAGGCCGTCGGCGAGCGGATCGGAAAACGGCGCGCCCAGCTCGAGCACGTCCACGCCGGCGGAAATCAGCGCGCGGCAGGCGGTGAGCGAAGTGTCGAAATCCGGATCGCCCGCGCAAAGATAGGCCACGAAAGCGGCGCGATTCTCGCTGCGGGCACGGGCAAAGGCGTCGGTAAGGCGGGACATGGAAAAGGCCGAGTTTGGAGCGGCCGGCCGGCGGCGCGAGGGAAAATTCCGGCGAAACGGCGGCCCGAGCCGGGCGGAAAAATGCCCAACCAATCTGTTACAAATATCTTGAAAATACCTGACATCGTTTTTGCTCCGTCTTGCGTCAAGCATGTCAAATCTCCGGTTCTGTTCCGGACAAAATCGCAGGCTCAATCCCTCTGCCGCCATGAAAGCTAAAATCACTGCCCTCGCCCTGTTTGTCGTCGCGCTCCTCGCCGGCTGCTCCACCGCGGACAAGCTCAATCAAATCCAGATCGGAATGACCAAGGATCAGGTGATCACCATCCTGGGCGCGCCGGACAGCACCAGCGCCCAGGCGAACGTTGAATATTTGACCTACTATCTCGAAGGAGATCCCGGCTATGGCCGGGACCGGCCCTACATGGTCCGGGTCGTCGATGGCAAGGTGGAATCCTTCGGCCGACTCCTCCAACTCTGGGATCTCTACAACCGTCCCGTGGGCAGCGCGCAAAATCCCGCCACGGTCGCCCCGGCCGCGGTCGCGCCCGCACCCGTCGATCTCGCCGGCCAGCTCGAAAAGCTGAAAGCCTTGAAGGACCAAGGCGTGCTGACGGACGAAGAGTTCCAAAAAGCGAAGGACAAGCTGCTCGCGCCGCAAAAATAACCGGTCCGCGCGGCCGGCCAGCCGCTTCTGCCCGGACATCCACCGCCCTAGTTGATGGCGAATTCCACCAGCACGGGGCGGTGGTCGGAAAGGAACGTGCGGATGACCTTGCAGCGCGCTCCGGTGCAGCGCGGGGGCAAAAAAACAAAATCGAGCGCGCGGCGCGGCCAGAGCGAGGGATAGGTTTTTACGTCGGGCGCCGGATACAGCGCGTACCGGCCGTGCCGGGAAAAATAATCGAGGAGCGAAGCGGTGGCGTCGCGGCGGTGGGAAGGATTGTTGAGATCGCCGCACAAAATGGGCGGCACATGCCAGTGGGCCCGCCGGTGGCGCTGCTTCTCCTCCAGATAGTCCATCAACCGCACCAGCTGGCGGAAACGATGGTCGCGCGAGGCAAAATGCAGGTGCAGGTTGACCACGGGCACACGGCGGCCGTGGAGGTCGATTTCGGCGAAAAGGAACCCCTTCTCACCCACCCGGCGCTGGCCGAAGGCGACGTTTTCCGATTCCAGGATGGGATGGCGCGAAAGCAGCGCATTGCCGTAGTTAAGATGGACGTGACCGGAGCGGCGGTTGTTGAGGCCGAAAACCGCGTGGGGAAAACCGGCGTGTTCGCGCAGGAATTCGAGATGATCGAAGCTGCCGGCCCAGCGGGAATTTTTGTCGATCTCCTGCAATGCCACGATGTCCGGCTTGAGGCGCGCCAGCATGTGGGCAATCCGGTTCAGGCGCGCGTGCAGCTGGCGGCGCGAAGCCAGGCCGGAGATGGGCATGAGGCTGCCGCGACCATGGGCGATGTTGAAGGTGACAATGCGGAGACGCGACATGCCGGAAGCCACAAGGAAACGCAGTCTGGCCGCGGAGACAAGCGCCCGCGGGAAGGTAAAGTCCTCACCTAACCCCCTGTCATCCTGTACGCCGCGAGTGATCCTGGCTCGCCCGGGTTGAAATTTTCTGCCGTGAAGCCGGAGGCACCGCCCGACCCCAAGAAAGATTGACAGTCCGTGGAGCGGGGATGATTTTGGCCGGCTCTCCACGGCGGCCATAGCTCAGTTGGTTAGAGCACAAGATTGTGGATCTTGGGGTCGCGGGTTCGAATCCCGTTGGCCGCCCCAACCTCCGAGAGTTCGAATCTCGTTGCCCCTCGCCTCGGCTGCGTCCGATTCTTGAAACCATGTCCGTCCCGACTGGACGCGAAAAATTCCGGGC
>Ga0335085_10005653_pt1 | contig 19989 bp, 15 predicted proteins | sample Lox_Sample_45_FD_206712 | JGI IMG/M metagenome (GOLD analysis project Ga0335085, IMG submission 206712) | Soil microbial communities from Loxahatchee National Wildlife Refuge, Florida, United States - Lox_Sample_4.5 | ecosystem: Environmental > Terrestrial > Soil > Wetlands | place: USA...
TCGAGGCCACCCCCGGCCGTCGCCGGCAGAGGCTCGGTCATGGCCTCCGGCCGCGCCGCCGCCACGACAGGGAGGCAGGGCTCGGGCGTCGCCACCGTGACGAGGCCGGCTCCGGCCCGCAGCGCGCCGCCCGCGGCCAGCACCGCCGCGCCCGTCTTGCCGACCGACCCCGCCACCACCAGGACGTGGCCGAAGTCGCCCTTGTGGGCCTCCCGCCGCCGCAGCGGGAAGGCCCACGCCGCGTCCTCGTCCTCGAGGAGGAAGAGGGCCGGGTTGGCCGCGGCCAGGCTCTCGGGCGGTATCCCGACGTCGGCCACGACGAGCTCACCCACGTGGTGGCAGGCCGGCGGCAGGACGTGACCCCGCTTCGGGGCGGCGAAGGTCACGGTCACCGTCGCCCGCGCCGCCGGCCACGGGGCGAACCCTCCATCGGACGGCACGCCCGAGGGCAGGTCGACCGCCAGCACGGGAATCCCGGCCTCGAACCGGCCCTCGATCGCCGCCACCGCCTCCGCGGCCAGGCCCGTGGGCGCGGAGCGCAGGCCTGTGCCCAGAACCGCGTCCACCACGAGGTCGGCTTCCTCCAGGCGCGCGCGGGCCTCCGCCCACTCCGCCTCGCTCTCGACCACGCTCACCCGGCCCCCGGAGCGCTCGCAGGCGAGGAGATGCGTGCGCGCGTCCCCACGCACGGCGTCACGCCCCCCGAGCAGGAACGCCCGGGCCCGCGCGCCGAGCCTGCGCGCGACCACGAAACCGTCGCCTCCGTTGTTGCCCCGGCCGCAGAGCACCACGACGTGGCGCGCGGCCGGGAAACGCTCGGCGACGATCTGCGCCACCGCCGCGCCCGCGTTCTCCATGAGAACCGGCCCCGGGAGCCCGACCTCGTCGATCGTTCGGCGGTCGGCCCGCCGCATCTCGTCCGCGGTCAGAACCGGGATCACGGTCCGACTCTAACCCAGGTGCGCGGAACGGGCCAAGAGCAGGGCCCAGACGGCGAGCGCGAACGCGAAGCGGTAGACGGCGAACGGCACGTAGCTCCTCGTGCGCACGTAGGCGAGAAGGACGCGGATGGCGAGGAAGCCGGACACGGCCGCGGCGAGCATGCCCGCCAGCACCGGGGTCCAGTCGGCGCTCTCCTGGAGGAGATGCGGCACCTTCACGAGGGCCGCCCCGAACGTGATCGGAAGGGCGAGAAGGAAGCTGAAGCGGGCGGCGCTCTCTCTCCGGTAGCCGAGGAAGAGGGCCATGCTGATCGTAGCCCCCGAGCGCGAGGTGCCGGGGACGATGGCGAGCGCCTGGGCGAGTCCGATCAGCAGGGCTTCGCGGAAGGTGACCGTGTCCGGGGCGTCGGACCCGGTCCCCGCCCGGCGGTCGGCGAGCCACAGCACGACGCCCATGAGGGCCATCATCAAAGCCACGAGGCCCGGGGAGCGGAAGGCGTTCTCGGCCCGCTGCTCGAGGAGCTTCCCGGCCAGCGCGCCGGGGACGGTGGCGAGCGCGACGTACCAGAGGAGCCGTGCGTCCGGGTCCGCGAGCGGTTTTCCGGCGAGGAGGCCCCGCAGCCCGGCCCCGATCATCCGGGCCCAGTCACGCCAGAAGGCGAAGGCGACCGCGGCGAGCGTGCCCAGGTGGAGGGCCACATCGAAAGCGAGGCCGCTGTCCGGCCAGCCCAGGAGCCAGGGCACGACGATCAGGTGGCCCGAGCTGCTGATGGGCAGGAACTCGCCGAGGCCCTGGAGGATGCCGAGGACGATCGCGCGGGCCGCGGTCACGACATCTCCGTGCGTTGACGCCCCCGAAGGGCGGATGCTAGCCTCGGTTCACCCCCCGCGGGTGCTCGTCCGGGAGTCACGATCATATGGGTTTCGCCTCCGTGAACGGGATCGTCGTGCCGGCCGAGGAGGCGCGCGTCTCGGTCCTCGACAACGGCTTCGCCTTCGGGGACAGCGTCTACGAAGTGCTGCGGACCTACGGCGGGCTCGCCTTCGAACCCGGCCGCCACTTCCGCCGCCTCCGCGCTTCCGCCGCCCGGCTCGGCATCTCCGTCCCCGCCGACGACGCGGGCCTGCTCGCGCAGGTGGACGGCCTCCTCGCCCGGGCGGGGACGACGGAATCCTACATCCGAATCGTGGTCAGCCGTGGCGTCGGCGACTGCTCCTACAACTTCGAGAAGGTGCAGGGCCCTACGGTGGTCATGATCCAGAAGCCGCTCGGGCCCTACCCGGCCGCCCACTATGACGAGGGGATCAGGGTGGCGGCGGTCGGCGTCCGCCGCAACCACCCGCGGGCCCTCGATCCTGCCATCAAGTCCAGCAACCTCCTGAACAACATCCTGGCCGTGCGGGAGGCGCGGTCGCGGGGCGCGGACGAGCCGGTGCTGCTCAACCAGGAGGGGTTCCTCGCGGAGGGCGCGAGCACCAACGTCTTCCTCGCCCGGCAAGGGGCGCTCGTCACTCCCCCCCTCTCCGCCGGCATCCTCGCCGGGATCACCCGCGAGGTCGTCCTCGAGCTCCTGCCCGGGCTCGGCATTCCCTGCCGCGAGGAGCCCCTGCACCTCGACGACCTCCTCCGCGCCGACGAGGCGTTCATGACCAGCACCACGCGCGAGGTCGTGCCGGTCCGCGAGGTCGACGAGACGCGGGTGGGAAGCGGAAGGCCGGGGCCTCTCACGCAGCGGGTGATGGCGGCCTTCCGCGCCTACGCGCCGCTCAACTGCGGTGAGGCCGCTCTCACTGCCGCCGCCAGCCGGTCCGCCCGAACCAGCGGCTGAGCTCGTCGCGCGGCACCCGGACCACGGTCGGCCGCCCGTGCGGGCACAGGGTCGGGTGGGCGGTGCGGAGGACGTCGCGCACGATCGCCCCCATCTGCTCGACGTTCAAGGGCTGGCCGGCGCGAACTGCCGAGTGGCAGGCGAGGGTCGCGGCCAGCCGGTCGCGCGTTCCCGCCACCGCCCAGTCGGCCGCCTCCCGATCCTTCAGGTCGCGGAGGATCCGCTCGAGCCCGGGACCGGGGTCCCGCGAGCCGAGCATCGCCGGCACGGCGCGGAGACGCGTCGCCCCCCCGGCGCCGAACGGCTCCACGTCGTAGCCCAGCTCCCGCAGCGCCTCGCCATGGGCGTCGAGGACCGGCCGGAGGTCCGGCGGAAGATCCACGACCAGGGCCTCCAGCAGGCCCTGCGACTCCACCGCGTGCCGGCCCGCCCGCTCGAGCAGCCGCTCGAACCGCACCCGCTCGTGGGCGGTGTGCTGGTCGACCAGGAGCAGCTGGTCCCCGTCGCTCGCGACGATGTAGACGAGGCGGTGCTGGCCGAGCACGACCGGAGCGGGGGTTTCGAGGGGCGCTGCGGCCGGGCCCGCCTCCGCCGCGGTCGAGGCCCCGGTCCCCGCCGCGGACCACAGCGGCGCCGTCCGCGGCCCTCTTCCCTCTCGCTCCAGGAACGCCGTCACCGCCGCCTCCACGGGCCGCGCCGGCTCGGCGGTCCTCCCTCCCGGCCCGGCTCGCGGGGCCTCGCGCGCGCCCTCCGACAGGGCCTGGCGCACCGCGCGCTCGACCGCCGTCCACACCGTCCGCGCGTCGGCGAACTTCACCTCCGTCTTGGCGGGGTGGACGTTCACGTCGACGAGGTGGGGCGGCACCTCCACGAACAGGAACGCCTCGAAGCCCCGGTCCCCGCCCCCGGCCGAGCGATAGGCCTCCAGCACCGCCTTGGACAGGGCCCGGTCGCGCACCGCCCGCCCGTTGACGAACAGGCGCAGGCTGGGCCGCGGCGGACGCGGGCGGTCGGGTCTCGACACGAAGCCTCGAACCGTCGCCCACTCGGTGCCGCCCTCGACCGCGACCAGGTCAAGGAGCCGCTTCGCCCCGAAGAGCTGGAAGAGCCGGGCGGCCAGGCCGTCGACCGGAGGCGTCTCGAGGATCGTCCGTCCGCCTGACTTCAGCGAGAGCCCGGTCTCGGGCCGGGCGAGGGCGAGAAGCGTCAGCGCCTCCGCCACGTGCGCCGCCTCGGTCGAGGACGCCCGCAGGAACTTGCGCCGGGCCGGCACCGCCCCGAAGAGGTCCCGGACCTCGACCGTCGTCCCCCGCGGGTGGCCGGCGTCCCTGATGTGCTGTCGCCGCCCGTGGGCGACCGACACCTCGGTGCCGGCGGGGTCGTCTCCCGCCCTCGTCCGCAACACGAGCTCCGAGACGGCCGCGATCGAGGGCAGGGCTTCTCCACGGAAGCCGTGCGTCTCGACCCTCTGGAGGTCCTCGAACGTGCGGAGCTTGGAGGTGGCGTGGCGCTCTAGGGCCATCTCCGCGTCGCGGCGGTCCATGCCCTTCCCGTCGTCCCGGACCCGCACGAGCCGGACGCCGCCGTTCTCGATCTCGACGTGGACCGACCGCGCCCCGGCGTCGAGGGCGTTCTCCACGAGCTCTTTGACGACGGACGCCGGCCGCTCCACGACCTCGCCGGCGGCGATCTTGTTGACGAGGTCGTCGGGAAGGCGCTCGACCGCGCTCACGGGCTCACCGCCGGCATTCTATCCACGCCGGAGCATCCTGCCTCCAATGTCTGTCTACTGGAAGTCCCCCCGGCATGGGGACCACGAACGCATCCGTCTCCGCCAGTCCGCTACCCCGTCCGCAGCCACGCCCCGCGGCACTTCGATCTCCGCCTCGATCACAGGTGATTGACCGTACCCGGCCAGGAGAATAGTCTTGCCGGACGCTTGACGCCCTGACGGGAGTGTGGATGGCGAACGGCGCACGGGTCGGCTCTGACACTCGCCGGACGGTCCTAGCGCCGCGGGCGCAGACGTCCGGAGCGGCGTCGGCGGGCCGCCTGGCCTTCGCCGCGCTGGCCGCCTACACCTTGCTGGTCCTCGGCCGTCTGCTGCTCGCCCCCGCGGGCGTGGCGCTCGACGCGCCCGACATCACCCGCTACTACGCCTGGGTCCACCAGTACATGTACGACAGCCTGCGCGCGGGTCGGCTACCCCTCTGGAACCCGTTCAACTACGCCGGCACCCCGTTCGCCGCCAACCCGCAGGTCTCGCTGTTCTACCCTCCGGCGTGGCTGTGCGCGCTGCTACCGCCCGTCGACGCCCAGCGTTGGCTCGTCGGCGGCCACGCGCTGCTGTCCGCGGCCCTGATGCGGCTCTACCTGCGGCGCCTCGGCCTGGGCGAGCCGTCCGCCCTCGCCGGCGCCCTGCCCTGGGCGTTCGGCGGCTTCGCGCTCGCCAACGCCTCCGTCGGTCACCTGCAGGTGTTCTTCGCCAGCGCCTGGCTGCCCCTCACCGTCCACCTCTACGACCGCGGCTGGAGCGAGCCCCGGCGCGGCTCCTGGCTGTGGGCGGGCGTCGTCCTGGCCGTGCAGCTGGTGGCGGGAGAGCCGCAGACCGTGCTCTACACCGTGCTGTTCCTGGCGGCCTACGGTCTCGGACGAGGTCTCGCCGACGCGCGCCAAACGGAGCCCGGACGGGCCTGGACGGCGCTCGCCCACTGGGCGCTCGGCCTCGGCGCGATGGGCCTCGTGGCCGCCCTGCTCGCCGCGGTGCAGCTGCTGCCGACCCTGGAGCTGCTGCAAGCGTCGGACCGTGGCCGCTCGAGCTTCGCCTTCGCCACCACGCTCTCCCTGCCCTGGGGCAGCCTGCTCGGCCTCGTGCTGCCGTGGTCGCCCTCCGTGCCCTGGCTCACCACCGGAGCCGACAACCGCCTCCTGCTGCTCCTGAACTGGGAGTTCGCCTGCCACGTCGGCGGCCTCGTGCTCGTGCTCGCCGCGCTGTCGCTGCGGCGCGCGGTGCCGGCCGCCCGCGGGTTGCAGGGCGCACTGCTGCTGGGGCTGGTGCTGAGCCTGGGGTCGCATACGCCCCTCTACCGGTTGCTGTACGAGGTGGTGCCCGGCGTCGCCGCCTTCCGCATCCCGGCGCGGGCCCTGGTCATCGTGGTCTTCTGCCTGAGCGCCCTCGCCGCCTGCGGGCTCGACCGGCTGGCCCGCGAGGAGGAGATGCGCCGTCGGCTCGGCTGGCGGGCCGTGGCGGCCGGGCTCCTCGCGGCCCTGAGCGCCCTGCTCCTGCTCGCGCCGCGGGCCGGCGACCTGCGCCTCACCGAGATGAGCCTCTACGGCGTCGTCTCGGCGGTGCGACCGCTCACGGCGCTCGATCCGTTCCTGCTCTATCCCGCGCTCCGCCTGCTCGGCGCCGCGGTGCTGCTGCTGCTCCTGGGGCGTCTGCCCCGGCGGACGGCGGTGGTCGCGCTCACCGGTCTGGTGGCGGTCGATCTCCTCGGCGCTCGGCCGCAGCTGCCGCTCGCGCGCTTCTCCCCCGAGACCGACCCGTCCTACCGTGCCCTGCGCGGGCTCGCCGCGCAGGCGGGAGCCCCGCCGTTCCGGGTCGACCTCGCCCCGAGCCATGTCTCCGCGGCCGCCGCCCTCGGCGCTCGAGTCGAGAACGTCAACGGCTACTGGCCAGTCTCCATCGGACGCTTCTTCCGATATGCCTACGGCATGCGCGGTCTCGAGACACCGGCCCACCTGCGGCACCAGCTCGTCGACCAGCTCTACATGACCGGCGACCCCTTCGCCCTGCGCCTCCTCAACGTCGGGGTCGCATCACGGGTCGCCCCCGACGGCACGAGCGTCTTCCTGCGCGATCCTCATCCGCTGCCCCGGGCGTGGATCGTGCTGCGCGCCGAGCGCGTGGCCGGGGAGACGGAGGCCCTCGCCCGTGTCCGCTCGGCCGACTTCGACCCGACCTCGACGGTGGTGCTGGAGGCCGAGCCGCGCCTGGCCCTCGCCGGCGGCGGCGCCGCCGCGGGCCACGTGATCGCCCGCACGCTGCCGGGAGGCGGGCTCGATCTCGAGACCGACAGCCCGCAGGACGGCTACCTGGTGCTGAGCGAGGTCTACTATCCCGGCTGGCGGGCGAGCGTCGACGGCCGGCCAGTGGCCGTCGAGCCCGCCGACGACGTGCTCACCGGGCTGCCGTTGCCGGCCGGCCGCCACCGTGTCCACTACGACTACGCCCCCACGAGCGTGCGGGTCGGGGCGGCGCTCACCTTGACGACGCTGGCGCTCGCCGCGTTCCTGACCCGTGGCCGACGCGCCGGTCTGCCGCTTCGGGCGGCGACCCGGCTCGACACGGGCCCGCGCACGCATCCGGAACGACCGGCGTAGTTGCATTCACCCACCCGGGCGGCCAAGATCGCGGCCATGGCGAGCCCGCCGGCCATCGATCGACCGACGATCCTGGTCGCGGACGACAGCACGGTGGCCCTCCACATGCTCGAGGCCCTGTTCCGTGGCGCCGGATACGGGGTCGTCACCGTGACCGACGGCCTTCTCGCGGTCGAGGCGGCGTTCACTCGCCCCGTGGACCTCATCGTCCTCGACGTGACGATGCCGCACCTCAACGGGTACCAGGCCTGCCGGCTGCTGAAGAGCGATGAGCAGACCCGGTCGATCCCGGTCGTGATACTCACCAGCCGCGATCAGGCCGGAGACCGCTTCTGGGGGCTGCGCACCGGCGCGGATGCGTACCTCACCAAGGACACCGCACCGCAGCAGCTCCTCGAGCTGGTGGCCCGGACCCTCGCCGCGCGCGGCCCGGTCAGCCCCCCTCCCTTCTCCGCCCGGACGGAGACGACCATCGACGTGCTCGCCCGCGTCAACGACCTCCTCGACCGCCAGCTCTACGAGGCCACCATCCTCTCGGAGATCGGGCGGGTGGCGCGCTCCCCGGTCCGGCTCGACGAGACGGTCACGTCGGTGCTGGGCCTGATCGGCCGCGTGGTCGATTTCGCGCTGGGCGTGGTCGCGTTCGTCGACGGCGACGAGATGGAGACCGTCTTCGTGCTCCGCCACCCGGACACGGAGGCGGCGGTTCAGGCGATCCGCGGCCACGTGATGGAGACCGTCTTGCGCCATCGCCCCGGGGCGGGGCTGCGCGAGGTGCGCACCCGGGTGCTGACGCCCGCGGACGGGGGGGAGGGGGCGCCCGGGCCGGAGGGCCTCGACGTCTGTCGGACGTTCCCCGTGGTGACCGGCCAGCAGCTGGTCGCCGTCTTCGCCCTGGCCGGCCGCGCCCTCGCCCGGATTCCGCCGGAGACCGAGGCTCTTCTCGCCCAGGTGACGAACCAGGCCCACATCGTGATCGAGAACGGCCGGCTCATCGAGCGCCTCCGCGACCTCTCGATCCGTGACGGGCTCACCGAGCTCTACAACCACCGTTTCGCGATGGAGCTGCTGGCCAACGAGCTCCCGCGCGCCGACCGGTATGCCTCGGCCCTCTCGGTGCTCCTCATGGACATCGACCGCTTCAAGAGGGTCAACGACCAGTACGGCCACCAGACCGGCGACCTGATCCTGCGCGCGGTAGCCCGATCGGTGGCCACGTCCCTGCGCACCGTGGACACCGCCGGCCGTTACGGCGGCGAGGAGTTCCTCGTCATCCTGCCCCAGACCGGTCACGGCCCGGCGCGAGGGACCGCGGAGAGGTTGCGGCGGGCGGTCGAGGAGGCGAGGTTCGCGCCGGCGGGCGGCGACATCCGCGTGACGGTCAGCATCGGGGTCGCGACGTACCCGGCCGAGGGCGTCCACACGGTTTCCGACCTCGTCCTCGCCGCGGACAAGGCCCTCTACCGCGCCAAGGAGGCCGGCCGCAACTGCGTCGTAGGCGACCGCGATCCCGCCCCGGAGCCGTCCTCAGGATCGCCCGAGGGCCGCTGACCGGGGCAAGAGATTCCGTGGGGTCCCGACGAACCGGGGCCCCGTCAACGGACAGATACTTCGGGCTGCCGCTCAACAGGACGAGCGGCAACCCTCGGTGTCAGTCGCTCGCCTTCGACTCGAGCTGCGCCTGAGCCGCCGCGAGCCGGGCGATCGGCACCCGGTACGGGGAGCACGAGACGTAGTCGAGACCCACCTTGTGGAAGAAGTGGATCGAGCCCGGGTCGCCGCCGTGCTCGCCGCAGACGCCGATCTTGAGCTTCGGCTTCACGCTGCGTCCCTTCTTCACGCCGATGTCCACGAGGAGGCCGACACCCCCGGCGTCGAGAGTGACGAAGGGATCCTTCTCGAGGAGCCCGTGCTCCTGGTAGTAGAGCAGGAACTTGCCGGCGTCGTCGCGGGAGAGGCCGAAGCCCATCTGGGTGAGGTCGTTCGTGCCGAAGGAGAAGAACTCGGCCTCCTTCGCGATCTCGTCCGCGGTCACCGCCCCCCGCGGGACCTCGATCATGGTGCCGATGAGGTACTCGACGCCCGACCCCTCCTTGCCCAGGACCTCCTGGGCGGCCTCGAGCACGATCGCCTTCTGCCGCTTCAGCTCCTCCACGTGGCCGACGAGCGGGATCATGACTTCGGGCTTCACCGGGATGCCCTTCTTCGCGACCTGGAGGGCCGCCTCGAAGATCGCCTTCGCCTGCATCTTGGTGATCTCGGGGTAGGTGATGCCGAGACGGCAGCCACGGTGGCCGAGCATGGGGTTGAACTCGTGGAGCTCCTCGACCGCCCGCAGCAGCTTCTCCTTGGCCGCGATCGCCCTCTTGTTCTTCGAGGCGCTCTTGGCCTTGAGGGTGGCGATCTCGACCATGAGCTCCTCGCGCTTGGGCAGGAACTCGTGGAGAGGCGGGTCGAGGGTGCGGATGGTGACCGGCGTGCCGTGCATCTCCTTGAAGAGCCCGGCGAAGTCGGCCTTCTGCATGGGCTCGAGCTTCTTGAGGGCGGTCCGGTAGTCCTTGACGTACGGGCCGTACTCCTTCGCGACCTTGGCGATCTCCTTCCGGATCTCGGCCGCCCGGTGACCCTTCGCCTCCTTGAGCTGCTCGGTGAGGCGCTGCGTGACGTCGATCCCCCGCTGCCCGCGGGCGGCAGCGAGGATCATCTTCACCACGTGGGGCAGGCGCTCCTCGCCGAAGAACATGTGCTCGGTGCGGCACAGGCCGATGCCGCGGGCCCCGAAGCCGAACGCCACCTTGGCGTCCTTCGGCACGTCGGCGTTGGCCCGGATGCCGAGCCGGCGTACCTCATCGGCCCAGCCCAGCAGCTTCTCGAACTTCTGGTAGATGATCGACTTCTCGGCCTTGAGCTTGCCCTCCACGACCTGGATGACCTCGGAGGCGCTCGTGGGGACCGCCGCCAGCATCACCTCGCCGGTGGAGCCGTCGATCGAGACCGGGTCGCCCTCCCGAATGACCCTGCCCGCCACCTTCATCGTCTTGGCCTTGGCGTTGATGTCGAGCGCGCCGCAGCCGACGACGGAGGGCTTGCCCATCTGGCGGCCGACGACGGCCGCGTGGGAGGTCATGCCGCCGGTGGCGGTCAGGATGCCCTGGGCGACCGACATGCCGTGGATGTCGTCGGGGACCGTCTCCATCCGCACGAGGAGGACCCGCTTGCCTCTTTGCGCCCAGGCCACCGCGTCATCGGCGGTGAAGACCACGGCACCGGTGGCCGCGCCCGGCGAGGCGGGCAGCCCCTTCGCCGCCACGGGGACCGACGTGCGCGCCTTGGGGTCGAAGATCGGGTGCAGAAGCTGGTCGAGCGCCTGCGGCTCGACCTTCAGGAGGGCTTCCTTCTTCGTGATGAGCCCCTCCTCGCACATGTCCACCGCGATCTGCACGGCCGCGAGACCCGTCCGCTTGCCGTTGCGGGTCTGGAGCATGTAGAGCGTGCTCTCCTGGATGGTGAACTCGAAGTCCTGCACGTCCTTGTAGTGCCGCTCCAGGCGGGTCGTGATGTCGCGGAGCTGCCGGTACGCGGCCGGCATCACCTTCTCGAGGTCGGCGATCGGGTGCGGCGTGCGGATTCCGGCCACCACGTCCTCGCCCTGGGCGTTCTGCAGGAACTCGCCGTAGAACTCCTTGGCGCCGGTCGAGGGGTTGCGGGTGAAGCCGACCCCGGTGGCCGACGTGTCGCCCATGTTCCCGAACACCATGGTCTGGACGTTCACCGCCGTGCCGAGGTTGTGCGGGATGTCGTTCAGCTTGCGGTAGGTGATGGCGCGGGGATTCATCCAGGACTTGAACACCGCGTCCCGGGCTCCGACGAGCTGCTCGCGCGGATCCTGCGGGAACGGGTGGTGGGTGTTCTTCTCCACCACGACCTTGTAGCGCCCGATGACCTCGTCCAGCGCCTCCGCGTCGAGCTCGACGTCGGTCTTCACCCCGGCCTTCTTCTTGACCGCGGTGAGCTCGTGCTCGAACTTGTCCTTGTCGATCCCGAGCACGACGTTGCCGTACATCTGGATGAAGCGCCGGTAGCTGTCCTTGGCGAAGCGCGGGTTCCCGGTCTTGGCCCGGAGGCCCTCCACCGAGCGGTCGTTCAGGCCCAGGTTGAGGATGGTGTCCATCATCCCCGGCATCGAGAACTTCGATCCGGAGCGGACGGAGACGAGCAGGGGGTCACCCGGATCGCCGAGCTTCTTGCCCTGGAGGGCCTCGAGGCGGGCGAGGGCGGCGTCCGTCTGCTGGTCCACCTCGGGGGGGAGCTTGCCTCCGCTGTCGTAGTAGGCGTTGCAGGCCTGGGTGGAGATCGTGAAGCCGGGAGGAACCGGCACCCCGGCGTTCGTCATCTCGGCGAGGCCGGAGCCCTTGCCGCCGAGGGTGTCCTTCATGTCCTTGTTCCCGTCCGCCTTGCCGCCGCCGAAGAAATAGACGTATTGACTCACGAGGTACCTCCGAGACTTGAAACGTCCGCGATGCGATAGAAGAGCGAGAGCGTGAGATTGAGAAGGGCGAGCCGGTTGCCGCGCACCCGCGGGTCCTCGGCCATGACGAGCACGTCGGTGAAGAAGCGATCGACCGGGGCGCGGAGCGACGCGAGCCCGCGGAGATCGCGGTCTGCGCTCGCCGCCGGGTCCTCGGCACTGCCGCCGACCTGGGCTCCACCGCCTTCGGGACCGAGTCGCCTCACCGCCTGGTAGAGGGCGTGCTCGGCCTCCGCCTCGAAGAGGCCCGGGTCCACGCTCGGGGCGGGCTGTTGCTGGGCGAGGATGTTCTTCGCGCGCTTGAAGGCCTCGGCCAGAGCCGCGAAGTCCGCGGGGACTTCGCGCCTCACGCGCTGCAGGGCCTCCACGCGCCGCAGCGCGTCGATTGGATCGGCGAGGGCCCGGATCCGGGCCGGGTTGGGAGGGTCCCGCCAGGCCGAGGCGAGGTCGGCCGCCTGCGGGGCGGCCACCACGGCGGAGACCTCGTCCGGCGAGAAGCCGCGGGCCCCGAGCACGTACACGAGGCGATCGAGAAGGAATCCTTCGGCGTTGCGCACCGTCAGGTCCACGGGCTGTCTCAGGGAGCCGTACCCATCGACCGCCGCCCGGAGGAGGACCTGCAGGTCCGGGGCGCGCTCCCCGGCCTTCGGCCGCCAGAAGTCGAGGACCGCGCGCACCGCGCCCTGGCCGGCCCGGCGCAAGCCATAGGGGTCGCGGCTGCCGGTCGGGCCTTCGCCGAGGCCGAAGTAGCCGGCCAGGGTGTCGAGCTTGTCGGCGAGCGACGCCGCCGCGAAGACCCGCGCCGCCCCGTCGCGGCCGGCGAAAGCGGCGGCCGGCTCGGCCTCCGGCTCGACCGCGATCGGGTGGTAGTGCCACCGTACCGCGGTGGCCACCTCGTCCGCCGCGCCCTCGGCGATCAGGTAGATCCCTCCGATCACGCCCTGCAGCTCCGGAAACTCCCGGACCATGAGCGTCGTGAGATCGGCCTTGGCGAGGCGGGCGGCCTCCGCCGCCGCGCGCCCCTGGCCCTCGTCCAGGGCCCCCTGCTGCACCATCGCCCGCACGAGCGTCGCGAGGCGCTCGGCCTTCTCGCGGTAGGTGCCGAGGCCCTGGTGGAACGCCACGCCGGCGAGGTCGGCCACGCGGTCGCCGAGGGCGCGCTTCCTGTCCTCGGCGAGGAAGAAGGCCGCGTCCCGCAAGCGCGCCACGACCACGCGCTCCATGCCCCGGACGATCTCGGCCGATGCCGCGCCGTCGCCGTTCACCACCGCCGCGAAGCGCGCGATCTTCCCCTCGGCGTCGTGCAGCGAGATCGCCTTCTGGTGATGGACGAGGACGGTCTCGAGGACCTCGGCCGGGAGCGAGCGGAACTCGGCCGGGATCCCACCGGTCACGACCGTCGGGTACTCGACGAGGTCCCGCCACTCCTCGCGCAGGCCGTGGTCGTCGAAGGCCCCGCCGGTCGCGGCGAGCCCGGCGTCGATCCGGGCCGATCGCGCCGCGGGGCTCAGGATGACGAACCGCTCCTGCAGTCGGCTCCCGAGGTCCGCGAACGACCGGACCTCGACCGGACGGCGGCCCCCGCCCCTCGGCAGGAAGCGGTGACCGCGGGTGGCGCGGCCGCTCTCCACGACCACAGCACCCCTCGCTCCTCCGACCAGCGCGTGGATCGCGAACGGGACGACCGCGCCGTCGAGCAGCAGCACCAGCCAGCGGATGGGCCGGCCGAACGGGAAGGCGCCCCGCCCGTCGTCGAGCCCGGCGTCCCAGCTCATGCGCTTCGGGAAGGCGAGCGCCCGGAGGATCGAGGCCAGGAGGCCGGGGAGGACCTCGGTCGTCGGGCGGCCGGCCACCTTCCGGACGTGAAAGAGGAAGAGCTCGGCCGGCTTCGCCGGGTCCTTGGCGGCCTCGCCGAGGCTCTCGACCGCGACCGCGTTCTTTTTGGCGAAGCCCCGCGCCGCGCCCGTCCACTGCCCCGCCGCGTCCTTCGCCACCTTGAGCGCGGGTCCCCACACCGGCTCCTCACGGTCGGGCTGGCGCGCCGGCACATCGGCCCGCAGCACCAGGCGTCGCGGGGTGTGGAAGACAACCGCGTCCCGGGCCTCGAGAAACTCGCGACCGGCGGCGTCCAGGAACCGGGACCGCAGCTGCTCGGCGAGGCCGGGCAGCCAGGGCGCCGGCATCTCCTCGAACCCGACCTCGGCGAGCAGCTCAGCCACGGCTCGCCTCCACGCCGCCCGGAGCCGGCGCCGGGGCGACCGCGTCCACGTAAGCCCGGGCCACCGCGCAGGCCAGCCTGCGGATCCTCAGGATCATCCCCGCCCGCTCGGTGACCGAAAGGGCGCCGCGGGCGTCGAGGACGTTGAAGGCGTGGGAGCTCTTGAGCGCCCAGTCGTAGGCCGGCAGATAGGCGCGGCCATCGGCGGTCTCGAGTAGCCGGAGGCCCTCGGCCAGCGCGCTCTCGAACGTGCGCCGGTGGAGCTCCACGTCGGCGAGCTCGAACGAGTAGCGGGACAGCTGGAACTCTTCCTCGTGGCGCACGTCGCGGTAGAGCGTGTCCTGTGACCAGCGCAGGCGATAGACGTCCTCGACGTCCTGGAGGTACATGCCGATGCGCTCGAGGCCGTAGGTGATCTCGCCCGAGATGGGGGCGAGGTCGATCCCCCCCGCCTGCTGGAAGTAGGTGAACTGCGTGATTTCCTGGCCGTCGAGCAGGACCTGCCAGCCGATGCCCCAGGCACCGAGGGTCGGGGACTCCCAGTTGTCCTCCTCGAAGCGCACGTCGTGCACCGACGGGTCGATGCCGAGGGCCTCGAGGGAGGAGAGGTACTGGTCCTGGATGTCGCCCGGTGGCGGCTTGAGGATGACCTGGAACTGCTCGTGCTTGTAGAGACGGTTCGGGTTCTCGCCGTAGCGCCCGTCGGCGGGCCGGCGCGAGGGCTGCACGTAGCCGACCTTCCAGGGACGAGGCCCGAGGACGCGAAAGAAGGTCTCGGGGTGCATCGTGCCCGCGCCCACTTCCGCGTCCCACGGCTGGTGGATGAGGCACCCCCGCTCCGACCAGAACCGTTCGAGGGCGAAGACGATCTCCTGGAGGGTCACCGCGCGACCGCCCGGGCGATCTCGCGGATGACTCGGGGCGCGCGCAGGTCGCGCTCGAGGTGCGCGGCGATGAGATCGCGGTGGAAAGGCTCCAGCGCCCGCGCCGCGGGATCCGCCTTCGCTCCGAGAGCGTCGGGCGCACGGCGGAAGAAGTCGACGAGCGCCCGACGGGCCGCCGCCGGCAGCTCCGGCCCGGAGGCGGGCCCGCAGCCGCGGCAGACGAAGCCGTGGGCGACGCGGTCGTAGGAAAGCGCCCCCTCGGGAAGACCGCCGCCGCACGAGGAGCAACGCTCGAGGGGCGGGTAGAGCCCGTGCAGCCTCAGCAGCCATGCCTCCAGATACCGGCCCAGGAGCTCCGGGCTCGCGTCGTCCTCGGCGGCCCTCACCACGGCGAGAGCGAGACGGTACAGCTTCTCCTCGGCCTCGCCCTCCGGGCAGAACGCGTCGAGGAGCTCCGCGCAGGCGGAGAGGAAGAGCGCCGCCTCGAGGCTGCGTGTGCCGGCGCGGAACGCCGAGTGCAAGAGCTCAGCCTGGCCGAGACGCAGGAGGTCGGCGCCCTGACGCCCATAGAGGGTCACCCGGACCTCGGAGAGCGGCTCGAGGGCGGACTGGTAACGGGGCTTCCCCCCGCGCGCTCCCCTGGCGACCGCCCGCACCTTTCCCCGCTCCCGCGTCAGCAGGACGATCACCTTGCTCGTTTCGCCCAGCTTGTAGCCCCGGAGAACCAGGGCCTCGGTCGAAAGAAGGGCCATTGGCGAGACGACGCCGCTCCGCAAACCTGGCTAACGTAGCACAGCGCCCTCTGCTTTTCTTGATGCATTGGGAGGGTGCGTGCTACTTTCACGATATGTCCCTCGACTGGAAGCGATTCGTCCTGATACTGGCGACGGGGGCCGGCGCGGGCCTCTTGTGGAACGCCGCGAGCGGACGCGGGTTCGCCATCGGCCGCAGCGTCCTCGCCCAGGCGGGCGACGAGCTCGTGACCGCCGCGGACGCCAAGGTCCTCCTCGGTCGGGGCGCCCTCTTCCTCGACGCCCGGCCGCGGGACTTCTGGAAGATGAGCCGCATTCCCGGGTCCCTCCCGCTCCCCGAGGAGGACTTCGAACGGGGGCTCGCGGTGGTGGAGGCCCGCCTGCGCCGCGCGAGCGCCATCGTCGTCTACTGCAGCGGCTACGGCTGCGAAGCGAGCCACGTCGTGGCCCGGAAGCTCCGCGAGCGGGGCTTCCCGGCCGCCATCCTCGACGAGGGCCTCCCCGCCTGGCAGGATGCCGCGGGGCCGATGGACTCCGAGCCTCGCCCGTGAACGGACTGCTGCGCGGCCCGCGCTTCCACCTCCTGCTGCGCCTCCTCCTCGGGGGGTTCTTCGTCTACGCCAGCCTCGACAAGATCTGGAGCCCCGCCGCCTTCGCGCGGATCGTCTACGCGTGGCAGGTCGCGGGGCCGGTCCCATCGAACCTCGCCGCGGTCACCCTTCCCTGGATCGAGCTCCTGGCCGGCCTCCTCCTCCTCGGAGGCGTCTGGAAGCGGGAGGCCGCGCTCACCGTCGCCCTGCTGCTCGTCGTCTTCCTGGCCGCCGCTTCTTCCGTCCTCGCCCGGGGCATTGACGTGGAGAACTGCGGCTGCTTCTCCGTGGCCCAGGCCGAGGCGCCGTCCGCGTGGCCTCCCGCGTGGACGAAGGGCGTGGGCGGGTTCCTCGTCGCCCGCAACCTGGTGCTGCTCGGCGCCGCCTCCGTGCTCGCGTTCTTCTCGCCCTCGCGGCCCCGGGGCGCCCCGCGAGGCGCCGAGGCGCGGCCCTCCCGGGAATCGGAAGCGCTCCCGTCGTGAGTGACGCCACGACCCGAGGGGTCCACGTGGAGGTGCAGAGCACCTACGAGCCCGACCGCAGCTCCCCGCGCGACTCCCGCTACTTCTTCTCCTACCGCATCCGGATCTCGAACCGGGGCGAGGAGACCGTGCAGCTCGTCAGCCGGCACTGGGTCATCACCGACGGCGAGGGGAGGATGGAGCACGTGCGCGGGCCGGGTGTCGTCGGCGAGCAGCCGGTCCTCGAGCCCGGCGAGAGCTTCGAGTACACGAGCTTCTGCCCTCTCCCCACCCCGATCGGCTCGATGCACGGCACCTACCAAATGGTGACCGCGGGCGGCTCCACGTTCGACGCGGAGATCGCACCCTTCCGGCTGGCGGTCCCGAGCGCCCTCAATTGACGACCATCCGAGGCGCTCCGGTTGCGTCGCGCGCCGAGGGATGCTCGCCGCGCGCCCGCTAGCGGGGCAGCCAGTCGCCTTCGTACAGGATCTCGGCCTCGCCGGTCTGGCGGACGCCGCCGCCCTCCCGCCACTCGATCTCCAGCGTCCCGCCATCGCAGACGGCCTGGACGCGGCGGCCGGTCCGGCCGGTGACGATCGACGCCACCGCGGCGCTCGCCGAGCCCGTGCCGGAGGCCATGGTGTAGCCGACGCCCCGCTCCCAGAACCGCACGCGGATCTCGGCGGGCGAGACCACGGTGACGAACTCGACGTTGGTGCGCCTCGGGAAGAACGGGTGGCGCTCGAGGGCGGGTCCGAGCGCCGAGAGCAACGCGTCGTCGGCGGGCTGGTCGAGGAAGACGGCGCAGTGCGGATTGCCCATCGAGGTCGCGGTGATCCGGACGGTGCGTCCCGCCGCCTCGAGGGGGTGGTCCACGACGGCGGATTGCGGGGGATCGAGGGCCACCGGCACGTCGCGGCTGCCCAGGGCGGGTGGCCCGAGGTCCGTGACGATCCGGTAGACGGACGGCGACACGGCGCTCACCTCCACCGCCTTCTTCCCGACCACGGTGCTCACGACGTGCCGTTCCGGCGCCCAGCCGTTCCGCACCGCGAGGGCGGCCAGGCAGCGCAGGCCGTTGCCGGAGATCTCGCCCGGGAGGCCGTCGGCGTTGACGAGGCGGAACGACGTTCCCTCGGGCGTCCGGCCGTGCAGGACGACCCCGTCGCCGCCGATCCCGCGATGGCGGTCGCACAGCCGCGCCGCCCACGACGACACCGCGGCCGGGGCGGCCTCCTCCGCGACGAGGATGAAGTCGTTGCCCAGGCCGTGGGCCTTGGCGAACCTCATCGCCTCGGCTTCTTCCCCGACTGCGGCTCGGGGGGCGGGAAGGTCGCCACCGTGAGCACCACCTGGCCCGCAAACCCCGCCGGGGTCCAGTGCTCTCCGGCGTCGGCCGTCCGGAAGAGGCCCCGGTCCGTGGCCAGGAACGCCTCCAGGCCCGCAGCAGGCGCCAGGGGGAACATGAGGCGCGCCGGCGTTCCCGGGCTCGCCGACAGGCGCGTCCAGCTCGCCCCCGCGTCCTGGCTGCGGTAGAACCCGTTCTCTCCGGCCGCGTACAGGAACGGCCCGAGCCACACGAGGTCGCCGACCCGCTCGCCCGAGAGGCCGCAGGAGGTCCAGGTCGTCCCTCCGTCCGAGGATCGGTAGACGCCTCCCGAGGCCGGCGCGGCGAAGAGGACGGGGTCGACGATGAAGAAGGAGGACAGGGCCGTCGCACGGACGGGGCCTTCTGGCAGGCCCCGGCCCGGCCCCTCGAAATGGCGGCCCTCGTCCCGGCTCACCAGGAGGCCACGGTCGCACGCGGCTACCAGCGCGCCGCCCGGCCACTCCAGCCGATGAACGGCGGCGGCCACGAGGGCGGTGCGCTCGAACGTCCGGCCCCCGTCCCGCGAACGCAGGACCCCGTCGCCGGTGCCGAGGAACACGGTCGGTTCGGCCTGGGGCCACTGCGAGGGCAGGGCCTCTCGTATGCCGGACGTGAGGGAGAGGGCCGCCCAGGTCTCTCCGAAGTCGTCCGAGTGGTAGAGGCCGCCGTCACCCCCCAGCCAGACCTGGCTGCCGACGGTGTGGATCGCCCGCACGGCACCGATCCCGTCGAGCCGCACACCGGACGGACGCCCCTGGACGAGCGCCCACGACCCGGCCCAGTCCGTGGAGCGCCAGAGGCCCTCCGCGGTGCCGGCGAAGAGGGTGAGGGACGTGACGATCCGGCCCTGTTGTGCCGAGACCGCGGCCGCGACCACGAGCGCCGCCGCCGCCGCGACGAAGCGCCGCGTCATGGGGCGAAGTAGGGTCGCAGCCGAAGGCAGGCCTGCTCGGGGTCCTCGGGGATGACGCGGGTCCCCGAGACCACGGTCATGAAGTTCGTGTCCCCGATCCAGCGCGGCACCAGGTGCATGTGGATGTGGTCGGCCACGCCGGCACCGGCGGGGCGGCCGAGGTTCATGCCCAGGTTGATGCCGTCCGGCCGGTACACCTCGCGAAAGACCGCCTCCAGCCGCCGCGCGAGGGACATCATCTCGGTGAGCTCCTCCGGGGTGGCCTCGCCGAGCGAGCCCACGTGCCGCCGGGGGGCCACCATCACGTGTCCCCCGTTGTACGGGAAGAGGTTCATAAGCACGAAGCTCCGCTCCGTGGCGTGCACCACCAGGCGGCCCGCCGCGACCGCCTGGCAGAGCACGCAGCCGATCGCCTTGTCCGCCGTCGTCACGTAGGCCATCCTCCACGGCGTGAAGAGCCGCTCCACGCGCTAGGTCCTTCCCCCGACGTCGGCCTCGTAGACGGGGAGACTCGAGCGCACCCCCTTGAACTTGGCGTCCCCCGCGTAGCGAATGAGGATGCGGCGGTCGATCGCCTCGTCCTCGTACTCCACGACCCCCTCCTCGTTCCGCACCACCGCGAGGTGGGCCTCGAGCTGGGCGAGGGCGTCCCGGCTGATGACGATGCCCTCGTTGAAGAGCGTCCCCTCCGCGTCCACGCTCACGCCCCGGCCCGCCGCGGGCAGGGCCTCGACGAGGGTCCCGAAGGCGCCCTCGTCCTCCTCGAGGGGACGCTTCGCGGCGGAGGAGAGCCGTCCGGCGAGGTTGACGTGCCGGCCGATGACCGTCGAGTGGAGCTCTCCGCGGCCGGCCACGAAGCGGGCGAGGTACACGCGTCCGTGGTGGATGGCGACGCCCATCTTGAAGAGCGTGTGCCCGGCCTCCCGCTTCCGGCGCAGGGAGTCCTGGCAGAGGATGGCGGTCCGGAGCGCGTTCAGGGGGTCGAGGGGGTCGGCCCGGTCGGTCCCCCAGGTCACCATCATGCCGTCGCCGAGGTACTTGTCGACCTTGCCCCCGAAGCGCTCGACGATCGGCACGAAGTCGTCGAAGACGCCGTAAAGCTCCTGGGTCAGGTCCCG
>Ga0335085_10005654_pt1 | contig 19988 bp, 14 predicted proteins | sample Lox_Sample_45_FD_206712 | JGI IMG/M metagenome (GOLD analysis project Ga0335085, IMG submission 206712) | Soil microbial communities from Loxahatchee National Wildlife Refuge, Florida, United States - Lox_Sample_4.5 | ecosystem: Environmental > Terrestrial > Soil > Wetlands | place: USA...
ACGATCGCCTGCTTGACGTTATCGTGGACCGGCGCCTCCTTCGTCGCGATGAAGCGCGTGCCCATGTTCATGCCGTCGGCGCCGAGCGCCAGCGCCGCCACCAGCGAGCGGCCGTCGGCCATGCCGCCCGAGGCCACGAAGGGAATCTTCAGCTCTTCGGCGGCCCGCGGCAGGAGGATGAAGTTCGGGATGTCGTCCTCACCGGGATGGCCGCCGCACTCGAAGCCATCGACGCTGACCGCATCGCAGCCGATCGCCTCGGCCTTCAGCGAGTGCCGCACGGAGGTGCACTTGTGGATCACCTTGATGCCGTGCTCCTTCAGCGCGGGCAGCCACTTCTGTGGGTTGTTGCCCGCGGTCTCGAGGATCTTCAAGCCGCCCTCGACGGTGGCGCGGATGTAGCCCGGATAGTCGGGCGCCTTCAGCGCCGGCAGGAAGGTGAGGTTGACGCCGAAGGGCTTGTCGGTTCTCTCCCGGCAGCAGCGGATCTCCCTGGCCAGATCCTCGGGCGTCTTCTGCGTCAGCCCGGTGATGATACCGAGCGCGCCGGCGTTGGACACGGCTGCGGCCAGCTCGGCAAAGCCGACGTAGTGCATGCCACCCTGGATGATGGGGTGCTCGATGCCGAACAGTTCGGTGATGCGGGTTTTCAAGGTGCGATTCTCCGGTTGGTGGAAGGCAGGAACGGACTGTCGGTGATCAGACCTCGCCACCGAAGCGGCGGATCAGGTCGTAGGTGAATTCTCGATCAGCTTCTAGTTCTGGCCGCGCGCGAGGGGCTTTGTCAGGCCAGGCAGCGGCACGACGAGCTCGGTCCGCAAGACTGAATGGCTGCTTGTGGCGACAGTGAATGTTGGTCGAATATCGGCTCTTTCGACATCTGGCGGCAAACGACGATCGCCAGCACGACCGCAGCAGCTATCGTTCCATTGTCGTCAATCATACAAATGCAGCGCTGCAATGTTTGGCCGATCTCGATCAGATCCCCGAAGTCCTTCCAAGCGCTCAAGTCAGGCAAGCGTTTTGGGGGCAACGGCGGGGGCAACTCGCTTTCGTTTCGATCGCTTTTCACTCTAGCGTTCGATTCCCGCCGCCTCCACCATCCAAGCTTCGACCCGGCGGTCGTGGTTCGCGCTCTGGATGCACTTGAAATGCTGAAGCGTCGCGACAGCGCGGGAAAGACGGCGTTCTGTCCAGAAACGCGGCCGACTCTCTCACGCGGCGGCGTGATGATAGAAACTCAGCATCCCACCGAGCCGCATTCGCCGCTGCACAGGCCGATCGGTCGGGACTGAAGCCGGCTCCGCGCTGATCAGCCGGTTGCCTAAGCCTTGATGGTTCCGCTCTCCGTGATAGTGCTTCATGAACTCGGCGATCGCGCGCCGCAGCGATGCTTCACCAATGAAGATCATGCGATTGAGGCACTCGTCTTTAATCGAGCGCACGAACCGCTCCGCGTAGGCATTGAGGTTTGGCGATTTCGGCGGCAAGCGGATGACCTCCACGCCCTCCCTTTTGAGCCACACGCGCCAATCGTGCGAGTACTTCGTGTCGCGATCGATAATGAGTTTCGTCGCTTCGCGCAGCACACCGTCTTCGACATCACAAAGGTTGCGGGCTATCTGCAGCATCCAGGCTTCGGCCGGATTGGTCGTGATGCCCGCAATCTTCACCGCTCGGGTCGGCAGCTCAATGAAGAACAACACGTAGTAGGTGACCAGCCCTCCGAGCTTCCATACCTCGACGGTCAGGAAATCAGCGGCTGCCAGACTTCGCCAGTGCGCCTTCAAGAACACCGACCATGGCGTGCGCGTGCCGCGCGTCGGCGCCGGATCGATTCCCTCGCGCTTCAAGATATTGGCAACTGTCGTACGCCCGACGCGATGCCCGAGGTTTGCTAGCGCGCCCTGCAGACGTGTGTACCCCCAGCGGGGATTCTCGCTCGCCATGCGCCCGATCAGTTCTTCGATCGCCCTCCTCACCCGTGGCCGACCGGGCCCTCTTCTGGCAAACGTCCACTTCATCGCGATCAGTTGACGGTGCCACCGCATCAGCGTGTCGGGCGAGACGATCGGTTCGAGCTCGAACAGTCTCCTGCGGCCGACCGCCTTCGCATGCCGGGCCAGCAGTCGGCGTTCGGCATCGCTGAAGATCACACGGCGGCGGCCGAGACGTGCTTTGAGCACTCGATTTTCGGCCTTGAGGTATTCGACGAATGACTCTTGCTGCCGGGCAAGCCACGCGGCAAGCACCACGATCAGAAACTGCACCAGCGACGACGCCTGCGCCATGCCGCGAGCCTACTTCATCCCGGTCACCTCACCGTTGCTCGACCCGCACGAGTATTTGGACACAACGCGCTGTCCCGAAGGCAAGCCGCTGCGCAGCTCCTGGCGCTCCTTCTCGACGCCGCGTTCGCACGTGACCAAGGCAGACACGATCATCTATCGGTCAAGCCAGCACGACTGCGCCGGGTGTCCGATCAAAGATCGCTGCTGCCCGAACACCTCGACTCGGAAGATCGCTCGCAGCGTTCATGAAGCTGCGCGTGATGTAGCGCGAGCCATCCGGAGTACTGAGCAATACCGCCGGTCGAGGCGACAGAGAAAGAAGGTCGAGATCCTGTTTGCGCACTTGAAGCGAATCCTCAAGCTGGATCGGCTTCGCTTGCGCGGACTCACCGGCGCAAGAGACGAGTTCACGCTCGCCGCGGTCGCGCAGAACCTGCGGCGGCTCGCGAACCTGGCGCGGCAAGCGCCACCACATCCATTTGCTGCGTGACTCGGCCGCTCCAAAATCCAGAATTACGCGCTACTAGCGGCAACGCGCTTCCGAAATATCGGCGAGTCGCTCCGCAATCCCTTCCCCGCGCGCTCGCCAGAGCTGTGTTCTTCAACGGAATAGGCCACAAGCGGACGCCGAGGAGCACGCCTTCACTTGATGGTCCTGGTTCACAGGTGCAGGCACCTACTGTCTGAAGTCGAGGTCGGCGATCAGTTTCGACTTGGTCGCCCTTTGCTTTGCACCGACGGCATCGGAATCGTCCCATCGGTAGGTTGCACCCCACTCCCACACACTGCCTTCGATTTCGAGAAACACGAGCTCGCCGGATTCCGCAGAAACTCGCTTGCGTTCGGTCCGTCCATCCCACTCGAACGACACCTCAACGTCACCGGGAGGAGTGCGAACGCGAATCACGGAACGCGGAATCGTTTGAACGGCAGTACGGCCATCGATCGTTACCGGGACTCTGTTCACGTCATCCGCCCAGCGTCTGCGCACGAGATACAGCGTGACGGCACCTGGGCTGGGGAGGAACCGCTTTGCATCGACCTCCATGGCATCGCTCGGAACGGCCGTGGTCGTGCACGTGAGCGTAGGCCGATGACTCCTTCCAACGCGATAGCAATAGGTCCCGTCCGCTTGCAGGTGTGATATCGGCTCTGTCATGCAGCCGGCGGACAAGATGGCCAGCGCACCGGCGCCGAGAAGAGTGACGGATGACGACTTCATCGCGTTGCACCGATTCAAATCACGGGAGAGGCACGGTAGAGGCTGAGTAACGGCCATCCACCTGGCCAGGCTTGCTCGTGCGCTGGAAAGGATGCACTGGACCAACACGGCCAACTCGCTATCCTCGCACAACACTAGGGAACAGCGGCAAGCCTGGCCGGTAGCTGACCGCTAGGTGCGGTCTGCTACCGCAATCGAACTGCGTGTCGTGCAGCGCCGCGGGCTCGTGCCGGCGCTGACGCGGCGGCGTGCGCAGCCCGCGAGTCGCTTCGCTGATCATCGAGTCAACGGCGGTGGCGTCGTGAAGCGCCCGAAGCGCAGCAGCGCCGCGGGCAGCACCAGGAGGTTGAGCAGTGTCGAGCTGACAAGGCCGCCGACGATGATGATCGCCATCGGACCTTCGATCTCGCGGCCCGGTTCTGCAGCGCCCAGGGCCAACGGCGCGAGACCGAGCGCCGTCACCAGCGCGGTCATCAGGATGGACGGCAGCCGCTCGCGGGCGCCGCGCAGCGCGGTGTCCAGGTTCCAGTCCATGCGCTCGACCGCGACCAGATGCTGGTAGTGCGACACCAGCATGATCGAGTTGCGCAGCGTGATGCCGAACAGCGTGACGAAGCCAACCACCGCGCCGACCGAGATCACGCCGCCGCCCGCCAGCACCGCTGCTACTCCGCCGACCAGCGCGAACGGCATGTTGACGAATGTCAGTGCCAGATGACGCAGCGACCCGAAAGCCAGCCACAGCAACGCCGCCACGCCCACGCACGCAACCAGCGCCGTGCCGATCAACTCGCGACGCGCGCGCGCCTGCGCCTGGCCGGCGCCAGTCAGCTCGACATGCGTGCCGGGCGCCAATTTCAGACGAGCGACGCGCTGCTCGGCCTGCGCGAGAAAAACCTCGGGATCGCGGCCACGCTCGACATTCGCAGTGATCGTCTGCACGCGCCGCGCTCCGTCGTGCAGCAGCTTGTAGCGCCCATCGGTGACGGCCACGTCAGCGACCTCGCCAAGGCGGACGGTACGCCCCTGCACGGTGCCCACCGGCAGTGCGGCGAGCTGCGTTGGGTCGCGCCGAAGCGACGGCGGCAGCAGCACCGCGATGGGCGTGCGCGCCGCGTCATCGCCCGCGCGTGCGACCACGGCGCCCTCGTAGGCGATCTGTACCGCCTGCATCACGTCGCCGGCGGCAAGGCCGTAGGCCGACAAGCGCTCGCCACGCAGGCGCACCGCCAATTCTGGCGCGCCGGGGGGCGCCAGCAATTGCACGTCGCGTGCGCCGCGCAGCTTGGCGATCGCCCGCGTGGCCGCTCCTGCGTCGGCGTCGAGCGCATCGAGGTCGGTGCCGTACAGGTTCACGACGAGGTCGGCCGGGAAGCCGCTCACGGTCTCACCGATGCGCTCGGTGAGAAACGTATTGACCGCGAATTGAAGCCCGGCGAAACCGTTGTCCAGCGTGGCCTGCATCTCGCGAAGGATGCGTCTCTGCTCGGCGCCCGCCAGCTGGCCGATTTCGATTTCGAGCTCGCTGTAGTGCGAGCCGAACGTATCGGCACCGTTCTGCGCCCGCCCGACCCATTGCGCCACGGAACGCACACCGTCGATCTTCCGTAGCGAAGCCGTCACCTCGCGGCCCAACCGCAACGACTCGTCCATCGATGTGCCGGGCAGCGCCGTCATGTGCAGGATGAAGTGCCCTTCCTTCAGCGGCGGAATGAACTCGCCCTCGAACAGCGGCAGCACGGCCAGGCCGACGATCATGCCGGCGCCCACGATGGTGAACACCGCACCGCTGTGTCGCTCGATCGCAAGCAGTGCACGCCGATAGTGCGGATCGAGCCAGCGGATCAGAGGCGGGTCTGTCGGCGGCAGCCGTGACCCCGCCAGCAGCAACAGCGCGAGCGCGGGCGTGACGGTCAGCGCCACGACGAGCGACGCGAGGATCGCGATGACATAGGCCAGCCCGAGCGGTGCGAACAGCTTGCCGGCCACGCCGCCCAGGGTCAGCAGTGGCATGAACACCAGCGCGACGATGAACGTGGCGTAGACGACCGACGAGCGCACCTCGAGCGAGGCCTCGTACACGACGCGTGCCGCCGGCCGCGGCTCGCTCAGCGTGCGGTTCTCGCGCAGTCGGCGATAGATGTTCTCGCAGTCGATGATGGCGTCGTCGACGACCTCGCCGAGCGCGATCGCCAACCCGCCGAGCACCATGATGTTCAGCGTGAAACCCAGGCGCTGCAGCACCAGCACCGCGGTCAGCAGCGACAGCGGGATCGCCACCGCCGATACCACCGCCGTGCGCACGTTGTAGAGGAATGCAAACAGCACCACCACGACGAGCGCGGCGCCGGCGAGCACGTCGCGGTTGACGTTGCCCACCGCGGTGTCGATGAAGTCGGCCGGACGGAAGAGCGCCGGATGCAGCTGTGCCCCCTGGCGTTCGATGAGCGGCTTCAGCTTGGCGAGCGATGCTTCGAGGGACTGCGTCACGTCGCGCGTGTTGGCGCCCAATTGCCCTTGCACGAGCATGAACACACCGGGCTTGCCGTCGATCTGCGCGGCGTTGATGCGCGGCGCGCCGCCCTGCACCACGCGCGCCACGTCACCTACTCGCACGATGCGCGAGGCGTGCTCGCCAACCACTGCCTGCGCGAGCGAGTCGACGTTCGCCGGCGGCGGCACCAGTGAGATGCCGATGCGCTGGTTCGCCGTCTCGATGTAGCCCGCCGCCGGCTGGCCACTGGTGCGGCGGAGCGCAGAAGCGAGATCGGCCAGGGTCCAGCCGAAGCGTGCCAGCGCGTCCGTGTCGGCCTGCACCTGCCACTGCCGCACCTCGCCGCCGAAGACGTTGACATCGGCGACGCCGGGCACGGCCAGCAGCTGCGGCCGCAGCTGCGTATCCACCAGCGTGCGCAGCGCCATGCCGTCGAGCGTGGTCGACGTGAGTCCGAGGCCGAGCACGGTGCTGGCCGACGACGTGAGCGGCGTGAGCTCGGGCACCACACCCTCGGGTAGTCGCGGCACGGCCTGCGCAATGCGCTCGGCCACCGCCTGACGATCGCGATGGATCGACGAGCGGTCGTCGAAGATCATGGTGGCCACCGACAGCCCGGCGATCGACTGCGAGCGCAGCGATATCAGATCGGCCAGCCCCGCCACGGCCTGCTCGATCGGCTGCGTCACCAGCGTTTCCACCTGCGCGGCGGTGCGTCCCGGCGCCTCGGTCTGCACCACCACCTGGGCCGGCGAGAACTCCGGGAACACGTCGAGGCTGGCGTCGAACAGGCGCGCGATGCCCAGCACGACGACCGCGCCCGCGAGCGCGACCACGAGGCCGGGGCGTTGCACCGAGAAGCCGACGATCCGCGACAGCATCAGTCGTCGTTCTCGTTGCGGAGCTGGGACTTCAGTTCCTCCGACAGTAGAACCTGAGCGCCTCGCATGACCACGGTGTCGTCGTCATCGAGCTCGGGGACGAACCAGCGCTCGTCATCGCGCTCGGCGTCCACCAGTGCCCGGCGCTGGAAGGCATCGCGCGCAGGTTTGCCGTTGGCAGCCGGTGACGAAGCGCCGTTCGCCTGCGGCCGCGCTGCCACCGGTGCGGACGCGGCACCGGCGGGCGTGCCTGCGTCTCCCGGCTTGGTGTCGTCATCGTCGTCGTCGGTCCTGAGGTAGATCCACGGCTGGCCTGCGTGCCAGACGACCGCGCTGTCCGGCACCCACGCACCCCTGCGGCGCGATGCGCGGTCGAAAACGCGCGCGGTCAAGCGCTGCCCCGGCACCAGGTCCGCCGACTCGACGACGTAGAGGCGCTGTCCCGGCGCAGCGGCAACAAGCGGGTTGGCGTCGCCGCCGCCATCCAGGCGCAGCGTGCCCTTGGGCACCGGCTTGCCCGGCATGGCCAGCGCGCGGAGCAGCGCGGCCCGCGCGGCGAGCAGGCGATCGAGTTGCGCAGCGTGCGGCGCGTCGAGCCAGCCGGCAACCACGCTGCCCCAGGTGGCACGCAACGCTGCGCGTTGGCCGTCGAGTGCAGCCTGCAGTGAGCCCAGGCGCGCAGCGTCGGCCGCGGCCTGTGCGCGCGCAGCCTCCAGCGCGCGCTGGGAGGCACTGCGATCGTCGTCGTAGAGTGCCTGAACGCGCCGCTGCTCACGGGCGCTCGCCTCGGCCTGCGCTCGCGTCGCTTCGAGCTCCTGCGCCGCGGACCTGAGGCGGCCGCGTGCCTCGGCCAGCGGCTGCGGGTCGACAACGAGCAACTCGATCGGCGCACTGCGCGTCACGCGCTTGCCTTCGTGCGGCCGTGCCACCTCGAGCCCGACATTTCGCTGTGCGGTCTGGGACAGTCGCACGCGAGGCGGCCCATCGTCCTCTTCGCGCTCTTTCGCCTTGCCCGCGACGTCGCTCGCGTCCTCGCGCCATAGACGGAACTCGTCGCGGCCGAGCCAGACGGCCAAGCCGGCCCCCAGCGCCAGCAGGACACTCTGAACCACCACAAGCACGACGAGACGCTGGGGCTTTGCCATCATCAGCGATGACCGATGCGCACCGGCGGCATGCCGGCGATGCCGCCGTCGAGCGGACGCTGCACCACGTCTTCCAGGCGAGACCGGGCGGTCAGCCAGGCACCGCGCGCATCGATTACGGCGCCCTGCGTCTGAAGGACCAGTTCGCGCGCGCCGAGCACGTCGGCGCGATCGGCGTCGCCGGCCTCGAGTCGGCGCTCGACCCGCGCCACCGACGCGACCGACTTGCGCATCTGTTCTTGCGCCAGCATGAGCTGTTGCGCAGCCGACTCCGTGGCGAGCCGGGCCGCTTCCAGCTCGGAAAGGGCATGGGCCTGCAGCGCCGTGAAACGTACACCCTCGGTATCGCGGCGCGCATTAGCCTGCGCGATGGCCCCCTGGTTGCGCTCGAAGAGAGGTAGCACGAAGCCGACGCCGAGCGACCAGAGAAGATCACCCTGGTCCCACATGAAGCCGGGCTTCAAGGACAGCTCCGGCCACTGCCTCGCGATCTCGACGCGCAGCGCTGCATCGGCTGCGGCGTAGCGTGCGAGCTGCGCACGCAACTCAATGCGGTCGAGCAGCATGTTGCGCTGCAGGTCGACGTCCTCCAGCGGCGCCGAGGGCGCCGCATCTTGAGGGGGCGCTGCCAGCGGCAGCGCTTGCAGCTGCGAAAGCGGCAGCGTCAGCGAACGTGCTAGTGCCTGGCGCGCCTGCAGCACCACGGCCTGCGCCGCCGCGCGTTCTCGCGCGGCCTGAGCCTCACGCTGGCGTGCGAGATCGAGGGCACGGGCATCAGCGGCGCCGTGGAAGAGCTGACGTTCGGCCAGTCGCAGTTGATCGGCCCGCAGCATGGCTGCCTCGTCGGCCTGGCGCTGGCGGTGCTGCGCAAGGTCGAGGTCACGCGAGGCGTCGCGTACGCGCTGCCTCACCTGCCATGCAGCGAGTGCGGCGCGCAGCAGGGCTTCGTCGGCCAGCGCATCGGCCTGTGCGCGCTGCGCCGATCGGCGCTCGCCCCCGCCGACGACGCCGTCGAGCGCAATGCCGAGGCTCCATGGCGAGTCCGTCGCGCCGGGCACGCTGTGATGTTCCAGCGCAAGCTCGAGGCCAGGATCGGCGCGTCGGCCGGCAGCATCGCGTGCCGCGAGCGCTTCGGCGGCCTCTGAGCGTGCGACCGCCAAGTCCGGATCGCGCCGTAGTGCCAACACGGTGAGGGCTGGAAGATTCCAGGCCGGCAGCGGCCAGGCCGCGACGTCGACGCCGGCCTGTTCGAGGGCGAGTCGCAGCGAAGGATCGCCCGGCTCGACGCGGGCCGCCGCGATCCAGTCGTGCTGAACCTGCGCCGCATCAAGCGGTCGCGGCTCGTGGCGCTGCAGCGCACAGCCAGCGAGCGTGAGCACGGCGAGCAAGGTTCTAAGCGGAGGATGAGCGGCCACGAGTCGCACCCAATGTTGGTGGGTCGAGCCTATCGTAGCCGCAGTGTCCCGAGGATTGAAGGGAGGCTAACTTGCGGCTCGCGCACACGATCTGATGACGGTCTCTTTCCTGAATCAACGCACGCGAAAGCAGCGCTACGTTCGCCCGCGGCGCTGCTGAATCGAGCGCGAGCGCTTGGCGCTTGCGTCGGCGCGCGCGGCTAGTCCTTCCAAATGCCCGCTGCCTGCCGGCGGGCGTTGGCATCACCGGGGACGACGAAGTCGACCAGGATCTCGTCGCCCGCCTTCATCGGTGTCCCGCGGCGTCGGCTTGTCCACGCGCTACATCAACAAGCTTTTCGAGACCGAGCAATCGTCATTGGGTCGCTACATCTGGCAGCGTCGCCTGGATCGGTGCGCACTTCGCCTGCGTGACTTAGCCTGGGCCAATGCGTCAATCTCGACGATTGCTCTGGAACACGGCTTCAACGACTTGAGCCACTTCAGTCGTTCTTTCCGCGAGCGATTTGGGACGTCACCGCGCGAGTACCGAGCGAATCGGACCCAGCCGTTCGGATCTACCGACGTCCGCTATGGGTCTATTCCGTTGAAAAACTCTGCGCACGCACTTGTTGACATGTTTCGGGTGGTCTTTCGACCATCAACCGAGTGCCGATCGTCGATCCTGGGCCGTTCTGAGAGGTCGGATTTCCGCGACGACCCTGCGCGAGGGAGGCGAATTGAGTTTTTCAACGGAATAGGTCGTGAGCTCGCTTCCGATTCGTTTGGGAGCCGACCTCGGGCTCACGTGGCTGCGCCATGCCCGCGATCGACCGCTCAATGCCTTCCTCTCGATCTTCATGTCGAATCCATCGAAGGTCTGGTAACGAAGTGCATCGGTCCCTCGATCGGGGATCGCCATCGACGCCTCGGCCGGTCTACTACTGCCGCCACATGTGGCGCCGGTCAAAGACCGCTCCCGCTCCGCAGCAGCCCTCCTAGGCTGCTGACCGAACGGCTCTTCCTGGCCGACAGTGAATGCCGATCGAACGTCTGCTCTTTCGACATCTGGCCGCAGCAGCTATCGCCGGGACAACTTGCAGAGGCACTCGCGCTGGTCGAGGTGCGCGTCGTCGATCACCTGGTATTCGCCGGCGGACGCTTCACGTCGTTCGCTGAACGTTGGACTTATCTGACCGCATGAAGAACTTCCGGCCATACGTCTCGCCGCGGCTCGCCGCCATGAATACGAAAGGACTACGCCGTGAGCCAATGTCACTGGAACACGAGCGCCAATCGCCGCCGCTCCGGTGGTCGGGCGTCGAGTCTGAAGCCGAGCTGAGCTAGTGCCCTCCGTTGCGCGGCCGACGGTGCCTTGTCCAGGGCTGCCGGCAGGATCGCTTGGCCGCGATCCACCCGGGCTCGAGTCATGGCCCGTCATCGCGCGATCTTTCGCCTCGCAGAAAGCGACGACAAGTTGCCGCGCGCCGTAGCGCCGGCCTTCATGCCGAAGCGACGAGCCAGGCCGCGCTTCGGCGCAGGCGCTCAGTCATCCACGACGACCATGTAGGGCACGCGGCCGACCGGAATCGTCTTGATCGCCTTCGCCTGCGCGACGTCGATGACGGTCACATCGTCTGAAAGGCCGTTGGCAACAAAAAGACGCGACCCGTCGCGATTCAGAGCGACGTTCCAGGCGCGCTTGCCGACGAGCACAAGATTTGTCGTCTTGCGGGACGCCACATCGACGAATGCCACGTGGTTGGCGCGTCCGAGTGCAACGAACATGGTCTTGCCGTCGCGCGCCAGCGTCAGCCCGACCGGAGTGATGTCGTCCGGGCGCATGCCCTTGACCTCGAAGTTGATGGTCTGGACGACCGCGAGGTCGCGCGTGGAAATGATGCTGACGCTAGCTGCCAATTCGCTGCTGACCCAAAGCTCACTGCCGTCGGCCGACAGGGCGAACCGGCGCGGTCGCTTGCCGACCTGGATGTTCTTGATGACCTTGCCTGCCGCCGGATCGATCACGTGCACCATGTTCGCGACCTCGGAGGTGACGTAAACCCGACTCCCGTCGGGAGAAGTCTTCACGCCCTCGGGCTCCTTGCCCACCGGGATCGACTTGGTAATCTTCCTGTTCGTCAGGTCGACAATGTTGAGTGCACCATCTTCTTCATTGGACACGTAAGCGACCTTGCCGTCGGGAGACAGATCGAACGCTTCGGGATCCTCGCCGAGCGGAATGTTGCCTACCACCTTGCGCGCCGCGACGTCGATGAGATCGGCGCGGTTCGAGTCACCACACGCGACCATCAGCGTTGTTCCACCCGGGAGGAACTGCATATGGCGCGGCCGCTTGCAAGTTGGGATCGTTCCCGCGACCGCAAGCGATTTGACATCGATGATCGCAAGCGCGTTGTCCTTTTCGCTGGAGACGAAGGCCATGCCGGTTTCCTTAGCAGGCGCGGCGCTTGCAAGCGCCGCCACACCCAGCGCCCCCACGGCGGCGCGGAAGCATCGGAATGAGGGCGGGAAAGAGCGCATTGGTAGTCTCCCTGTTCGTTGTTGAATTTCGCTGCGGCAAGTCGCTTCAGGTCGTCGCCGCGACGCCGGAAGTGGCAGCGACAAATGCTTCCTCGAGCCTCGGCCTGGCTAGACTGCTGCCACGGCGTTCGGTGTTCCGTCTCCGAGAGGCTTGCTTTATTCAGGACGAGCACGCCTCTCGGCGGCGGCAAGTCTGTCCAGGTCGCACTGCAGCTGCAGGTTGCGGCGGACCGTAAGGGCCGAGACCGAGCCCCGATTGCTGAAACACGACTCCGATGTAACGCAAGTACTGCTGCGGTGTGCTCCCGCGAGGACAGGCCGACGATATAGACATCGCGGGCGTCGGCCGAGAAGAGTCCGGTCAGCACCTGGAACAACGTGGTCTTGCCGGTGCCGTTGGGTCCGAGCATGCGGTGAACTGGACGGGCGACGAAGCGAACGAAACCTTGTCCAGCGGGAGCGCCAAATCGTTTGACGAGTTCGCGGACTTCGAGCATTTAGAGCACTGGTTCGGGCAGCGCGCCGCCCTGAGCGATCGGTGCATAGTTTGTCGGCTCGTGCGCGCGCATGCCAGCCATAGTTGCACGAAGCAAGGTCGAGTATGCAGGCAACGAGCATCTCGCTGCGCCGGGTACTTGGACGCACTTGATCGGTACGCTTCGCGCCAAGATGCCCGAAGCACGTGATCCGCGAAGCTTGATCTCGTGAGTTTCTCCCATCATGCATCCAAGGCGCGGACGCCACTGAGACCGCGCCCGTGCCGCAGTGGTTCTCGCCCAGCAGTGACGACTACGTTCCTGCCGCAGCAGTGTGGTTGGTGCTTGATGCGCGTTCGATTGTGTCAGCCGGTGCCGCGAGTGAGCGTCTTTTGATCTTCTTCGAAAGTAGGGTGATCCGGATTCCGCAGGCGCGGTCCCGGATCGCCCGCACTTTCATCCGCGCTGGCCCGGGTCCTGACCAGGCGAGCCGCCGCAGGCCCCCGGGCGGATGCGCAAGCATCGACGAGTTCGTGCAAAGCCTGCAGCCCAAGACCTATCGCGAATATGCGGCCATACGGATGCGACCGGACCGATGTCAAGACGAGCGTGCACGCTCGCGAAGCGACCACCTCGTTCGTCACCTTTTCGCAGTCGTCGTGGTGTGACGGGCCAGTTTTCTTCTGCGCAAAGCAGCGCAGCTGCGTCACACGCCGGGTTGGAGAGTCCTCAATGCCCGCCAAACGTGTACCGCACACCTCCCCAGAACAGCAGCGTCGCACCTGGCGCATAGAAGGTCGAGTTGCGGACTGGAAAGTCGCCGTTCGCATCTGCGGGGAACGGACGACCCTCGAAGTTGCCGACGCTGTTGAAGCCGGTCGATCCGAGCTGCGCCGCCGTGCTGTAGTGCCGGTTGAACAGGTTGTTCACCTGCGCAAAGATTTTCAGCGCGCTGATCGGCCGATACTCGGCGTTGAGGTTGAACACGGCGTAACCAGGACTCTTGCCCGAGCCCAGGTAGAACACGCCATCGGGCTGGTGCAGGCCGTTCTCGTTGCCGCGTGCCACCGAGTCGCCGACTGCGACCATGTCGAGGCCAAACGCCCACTGGTCGCCGAGTTGGAGGTCGACGAACGCCTTGAAGATCTGGCGCGGCACGAGCGGAATGCGGTTGCCGGGCTGCACGGTGATAGTCCCTTCCACACCGGGGAAGCCTTCGAGCGCAGACGAATTCGAGCTGTTGGCCGAACCATCGATCGTGTCGGTGCTCTGGAAGGTGGCATCGAGATAGGTGTAGTTGCCTCCGACGACCACGCCGCGCATCACCTGCGCCGTCGTGCCGAGTTCGACGCCCTGTCGCCGCGTCTTGCCGAAGTTCTTGAAGTAACCGAATCCGGTTGCATCGCTCGAGACGAACAGCAGGTCGTCGCGATTGTCGGAGCGGAACACGCCGACGTTCCACACGATGCTCGCCGGGTTGCCGCCACGAAATCCCAGTTCCGTCGTCGTGGTGACGACCTGCTTCAATGGCGGATCTCCCGCGAATGCGTTGGGCAGCTTGCACGGACTTTCGGGATCGGCGCATCCCAGTTCGATCGACGAAGGCGCGCGGCTACCCTGGTTGATGCCGGCATATGCCGTGAAGCCCTGCACGGGCGAGACAGTGATGCCAGCCGCCGGATTGAACCGGCTGTAGGTGACGTCGCCGTCGAGCGAGCCGGTGCCGCCGCCCGGCGTGATGGCGTCGCTGTTCTTCACATTGATGCGGTTGTAGCGGCCCGCCAGCGTCAGGAACGCGTTCGGCGCGATGCCCATCACGGTGCTCGCGAACAGGCTGTACGTGTGCGTCCGCCCGGTCAGGTCGACGCGCGTGTCGTACGGAACGTCGTCGACCGTGCCGCCGTTCACGCCGTCGCCGAACGCCGCCACCGCGGTGATCGACCTGTCGGGGTTGAGATACCCAAGTTGCGACCCTTGCGTGAAGTGACTGTGCGCAACATCGATAGCGCCGCCGAAGAGCGACTGGTTCGGCATGCCGAACAACAGGCCGTCGAAATTCACCTGCGCGGAGATCCCGTAGTTGTTCTGGTCCGTATGCGTGAAGTTGTTCACGCCATTGCATTTCTCCGCGGGCTCATCGAGCAGCAGCGCATTGGCAATGCAGCGCCAGAATGGAAACGGCGTGTTGGACGAGTTCTCGCCGGAGGTCGGGAACCCCGTGTAGCCCGCGGCCGCGAGCGCAGCCTGCTCGTCGGCGTTCGGTTGATACAAGTTCTGGTCGAACGAATCGTCGTTGGCGTCGCCGTTGAAGGTGTCGGTCTTGATCTTGCGGTAGTAGACGTTGCCCGATACGGACACGTGCTCCGCCAGGCCTTGCGTGAGCGCGAGATTGATCAGGCCCGATTTGTTCTTCGTGTTGTCCGGCTTGGTGTACACGCTCGCGTAGTCGCGCTGCAGGAACCCTTGTTCCTGGAATCCGTTGCCGGTGAGATCCGTGCGGGCAAGCCCGATGCTGAGCGCGACGTCGGTCTGCCCCGCTCTGTATCCGAGCTTTCCGAATAACTGCGTCACGTCGGTCGGCGAATCGTTGCGCCACCCGTTCTCGCTGAACCTGTTGCCGGTGGCGAACCAGTGGACACCCTGTGCCTGGCTGCCACCGGTTTCGAATTCGCCCGCATAGCGCTCATGCATGCCGGCGCTGAGTTGTACCGACGTGCCAGGATTGTGAATGCCGTCCTTGGTTTGCACCGACAGCGCGCCGCCGAGGGTGTTCAGTCCGAACAGCGGATTTGATCCCGACATCAGCGCCATCGTGCTGATCGCGGACTTCGGAATCAGGTCCCAGCTCACGACGTCGCCGAACGGCTGGTTCAGGCGCACGCCGTCCATGTAGATGGACAGGCCCTGCTGCGTGCCGAGCAGAGGCGATGCCGTGTACCCGCGGAAGTTCACATCCGGCTGGAACGGATTGTTCTGTACTTCGTTGATGTACACGCTGCCGAGCCGCCGGTTCATGAAGTTGGTGAGGTCGAGCGCGTGCGTGCGTTCGATATCCTCCGCGCCCGCGGCTTGCACGTTCGCGGGAACGCGATCCTTCGGAACACCGAGGCCGGGCAACGGCGTGACGCCGATCACCGTCACGGGCTCGAGTTCCTGCGGCTTGTCGCTCGAGGTCGACTGCGCGAGAGCGACAGCCGGACCAAGAGCAAGCGCGAGCATGTGAAGCGTGAAGAGTCGGCGCGCGGGCGCAGCCGATCCTGTTGCGCGCACGACGAGTGCGCGCGAGCGCGATGTCTGAAGCATGACCTCCTCGAACCGTATGCGGCCCCGGATGCATGCCCGATGACCGCGTTCTTCTCGCCGACCCACCATCGGCGCCCAGACAGTCGCACGGTGTCAGTAACGACGCCAAGGGGCGATCTTCCCCGCGTGAAAAGGAAAAGCTCCCGACCTCTCCTTGGTGCGATTGCTGTTCACTAGCGGACGTCGGCTCTGTTGGTTCAAGCACGCGAGGACGAGGCAATGTCGGAGGGCACGATCAAGATGCTTCTGGTGGACGACCATGCGGTCGTGCGCGCCGGATATCGACAGCTGTTCAACCGGCACCACCGCATCGAGGTCATCGGCGAGGCGGGCGATGCACAGGCGGCCTACCGCGCGTTCTGCGAGCTCGCACCCGACGTCGTCGTGATGGACATCGTGCTTCCCGGAGCGAGCGGCATCGAGGCACTGCGCCGCATCCTTGCGCGAGACCCAGAGGCGCGCGTGCTGATCTTCAGCATGCACGAGGATGCGATCTTTCCGGCGCGCTCGTTGCAGGCGGGTGCGCGCGGTTACGTGAGCAAGAGCAGCGGCCTCGACGTTCTTGTCGAGGCGGTGCTTGCCATCGCGCGCGGCGAGCGCTATCTGAGTCACGACGTTGCGCAGGCGCTCGCGCTCCGGGTGCAGGCGCCCGAACCGGGCAAGGCCGTTGCGCTTTCGTCTCGCGCGTTCGAGGTGCTCCGGCTGCTGGCCGACGGCGCGACGGTACCAGACATCGCCGCGCGCCTCCTACTGAGCGAAAAGACTGTCGCCAACTATCAGTCGATTCTCAGACAGCGATTCGGAGCCAGCAACAACATCCAGCTTTCGCAGAAAGCCGCGCTGCTCGGGCTGCTGCCAGCCAGCGCCGCGGGCGGCGGAGCGACGAAGCACGACGCAGACGGCGCTTCATCGCGAGCGGAAGCAAAGCGAAACAGGCGCTGACATCGTGTTCGCTCAGACTCGCGTACGGCGAAGGGGGTTGCCAGCGAATCCGGTGACTCTGCACCAGCGCTCGCGCGCCGGTTACAAGCGCCCCGTCGCGTCGCAGTAGCGACGAAGCAATTTGGACCACGGGGATGTCAGCGCCCGCGAGAACGCTAGCATCGCTGGTTCGCTCATCGACGCGCATCAGGCCGACGTCGTGTGAATTTCCCGCGCTTCGGCGGCGTGCCTCAGGGACCTTTGATCTCGATTTTTATCGAGGCGAAGTAAGCAGCGAGATCGCGGACGTCATCGTCGTTCAGATACTTGGCGACGAGGGACATCATGTCGTTGCGTCGCTCTCCCGAGCGGAACGCGCGCAACTGGCGCTCGAGATATACGGCGGGCTGTCCCGAGAGATGCGGAGCGTCAGGGAGAAGCCCGCGCCCGTCCAACGCGTGGCATGGCTGGCACAGGTTCGCCTTCCTGCGACCGGCGTTTACATCCTGCCCGAGCGCCGCTGCGCTCAGGGAAAACGCCGTCACGGCGAGCGTGGCGGCACGGAGAAATGCGAGCGTCACCTATTGTTGATAGGTGATCTTGTAGATCGCACCCGCATAGTCGTCGGAGACGAGCAGCGAGCCATCCTTCGTCACTGCGACGTCGACGGGCCGGCCGCGGTACGTGCCGGTCGCATCGTCGAGCCATCCTTCCGCGAACACTTCGGTCTTGTCCGCCGTGCCATCTGCCTTCAGCGACGTGAACAGCACGCGCGCGCCGATCGGTTTGGTGCGATTCCACGAGCCGTGCTGCGCGGAGAAGAATCCGCCCTGGTACTTAGCCGGAAACTGCTTGCCGCTGTAGAAGACCATGCCGAGGTCGGCCGCATGCGCGTCCATGTAGACCTGCGGATCGGTGATGTTGTTCGGCAGCGGATCCTTGTCGTATCCGAACTCGGTGATACGCGTCTTCCCCTGCTTCCACGGATAGCCGAAGAACTGCCCCGCTTTCGTCGCGCGGTTGACTTCGCCCGCCGGGATGTCGTCGCCCATTCCGTCGGTCTGGTTGTCGGTGAACCAGAGCGTGTTGTCCTTCGGGTTAAAGTCCATCCCGACTGAGTTGCGCACGCCCGTCGCGTACACCTCGCGCTTGCTCCCGTCGAAGGCGTTCATCCTCACGATGCCGCCGATACCCCACTTGTTGTAGAGCGCAAGCTTGTCGCGCGGCGGCACGTTGAAAGGCTGGCCGAGCGTGATGTACAGCATGCCGTCGTTGCCGACGCGGCAGGTGCGCGCGCCGTGGTTGAACGACTCTTCCTCTTCGGGGATGAGCTTGCCCTGCCCGACCACTTCGATCACCGCCACGTCGGGGCCTTCGTAGAAAAATTCGGCCGCGGGGAAGTTCAGCACGCGGTTGTGTTCGGCAACGATCAGGAATCCATCCTTGGTCCAGCAGACGCCGTTCGGCACGCTGAACTTCAGCGACGGGGCAAAAGGCTTGACCTCGGTCGCGACGCCGCCTCCGTTGCGGTCGGTCACCGCCCATACGGTCGTCTTGCGCGTGCCGACGAACATCATGTTCGTGCTGGGCGCAACGGCCATGTGGCGCGCGTCGGGGACGATCGCATACAGATCGATCTTGAAGCCGGACGGCAGCTTGATCTTCTTCAGGTTCTCTTTGATCGCCGCGGCGTTCTTGCCTTCCTGCGGGACAGTCGGGATGTTCAGGTCGGTTCCCGAGACCTTGAACTGCTTCAGCTTCTCGATGTTCTGCTGGCTGCTTGCACCAAATGCAGCGCATGCAAGTGCCACGCCAAGTGCGGTCGCTCGGATGTTCGCCATTCGCTCTCCTCCAATGTCTTTTTGTTAGTGAAGGCGGGACAAGGGGGTGGCGAGTCTATGCAGCGCGCGCGCACGATGGCGTGCCGGGAACCGCATCATGAATTTCTCCTTGCTCCCCCGGGACGGATCCACGCGCGCGGGAGAACGGTCGACTCAGGACGATTTCCTGATCTTCGTCCAAACACATGAATCGGGAGAAACTCCGATTGCACTGTGCCTAGACTAACTTCCGTTTCGGTCGCTTTTCACTCTGTAGTTCGATTCCCGCCGCCTCCACCATCACACGCAGACTTCCCACCGGTTGCCAGCTTGCGCTGACGTCGGGTCAAAGGGAAGCAATGCTGGTGACGAAAGTCGGCGGTTTCAGGGCTTCTTTCGACACTAGGCATTCGGCAGGTCGCAGGCCAGCGAGTTCGATTTTCAAACAGGAAATCGAATAGCAGAGTCCTCCGGCGTCTACCGGCGTCGCTGGAGCGACGCAACTCTCAGCGCGAGCCTTCCGCGGTAAGCCGTCGACGTACCGATAGTCCTTGACTCGCAAGTCGTCGGCGATTCACTGAACGCGCATCCAGTTCGAGTTCAGAGCCACTCGTCTGCGCAGAGCCGGCCAATGCTCTGCTCTTCTCCACTGCTCTTGGAAAGGAGCGCATCGATGGAACCAACACCTCTGCTACGTTTGCCCGCCGTCATTCGCTTGACGGGACTCTCCCGCTCGACGATCTACACGCTCATCAGTGAGGGCAGCTTCCCTTCGGCGTTGAAACTCACTGAACGCAGCGTCGCATGGTCGTCCGGCGATATCAAGCAATGGATCGATTCACGAACGTCCGCCAGGCCGGTACTGTCGAGGGAGGAACGGGCTGAACCGATCCAGGTTGCCCGCCGGACCGGCAAGCCTGGATTTCGTCGCCGGTGACCTGCATCGCTCGAGGTTAAGCGACACGGGCCTAAAACGACCTGCATGAGCCTGAGCGGCGCCCGAGCAGCGCTCGGTCCGCCGCTCTCGGGCACAACGCTGAATTGGGCGCTTCGCGGCGTGTTGACCTGTACGGCAATTTGCCGTACGCTTCATAGCGAGGATCGCCATGCTCACCACACCTCCAGAAGGTGACGCCGAAGGACGCGCTGCGCGCCTGGAGGCGCGCATCACGCCGCGGCAGAAGGCATTGCTGCAGCGAGCGGCAAGCTTGTCCGGCCGCACGCTCAGCGAGTTCGTAGTCGCGAGCGCCCAGGAGGCCGCGGCCAAGGTGATCCAGGATCATGCGGCGATCCGGTTGACTCGCGAAGAGCAGACGGCTTTCGTTCGCTCGCTGCTGAAACCATCCCCTCCCAACGCTCGACTTCGCAAGGCCGTCGCGAAATACAAGCAACAGATGGGGCGGTGATTGCCGAAGTCCGTCGCACCCTATCGGATCACCCCTCTCGCCAAGCATCACGATCGCAGCACGTTCGCTTGCGGACATCCAGCGCTCGACC
>Ga0335085_10005655_pt1 | contig 19983 bp, 17 predicted proteins | sample Lox_Sample_45_FD_206712 | JGI IMG/M metagenome (GOLD analysis project Ga0335085, IMG submission 206712) | Soil microbial communities from Loxahatchee National Wildlife Refuge, Florida, United States - Lox_Sample_4.5 | ecosystem: Environmental > Terrestrial > Soil > Wetlands | place: USA...
GACTTTGGACGGATATTTCAGTTTTTTATCCAATTTTCTCCTGGTTTTTGGGTGCCTTTTTGAGCTTCCCCTTGTTCTCGCGGCCCTTGTCAGCATCGGCGTCGCCACCCCAGCGTTTTTGGCTCAAAAACGCAAACATGCGATCGTGGGCATTTTCGTGCTGGCCTTTTTCGTCGCACCCAGCGCCGACCCCATTAGCCAAACCCTGGTGGCCCTGCCGCTCATCGCCCTTTATGAAGTGGGAATCTGGCTTTCTTACCTGGCTGTCAGGAAAAAATAACTTTCGGAAAGAAAGATTGGGGATCGGGCAGCTTGCGTTGACTTTTACCGGTACGGCACCGATAATTTTAAAAGATTAAAGAGATGAAGGAGGAAGAAGCATGAAGTTTTTTTTGGATACGGCCAACATTGATGAAATCAAACAAGGGGTCGCCTGGGGCCTAGTGGACGGTGTAACGACCAATCCCTCCCTGGTGGCCAAAGAAGGCGTGGATTTCCACGGCCGGATTAAGGAAATTTGCGCCTTGGTTAATGGTTCGGTATCGGCGGAAGTCACCGCCACCGATTATGAAGGCATGATGAAGGAAGGCCACATACTGGCCAAGCTGCATGACAACGTCACCGTCAAGGTGCCACTTATTCCTGACGGTATCCGGGCCTGCCGTTCCTTGAGCCAGGAGGGAATTAAAGTCAACGTCACCCTTTGTTTTTCGCCCTCCCAGGCCCTCCTGGCCGCCAAGGCCGGTGCCACCTTTATCAGCCCCTTCGTGGGCCGGTTGGACGATATTTCGGAGGATGGGATGAAGTTGGTTGGGGAGATTGTCCAGATTTACAAAAACTACGGTTTTACGACCCAGGTTTTGGCCGCTTCACTGCGGCATCCCCAGCACGTGGTCCAATCGGCCCTTCTGGGGGCCCATGTGGGGACCATGCCTTTTGGCGTGATGAAAATGCTTTTTGGCCACCCCCTCACCGATATCGGCTTGAAGAAATTCCTGGCCGATTGGGAGAAGGTCAAGGATCAGGTTATGAAAAAGTAATTTGGTTTGAAGGAAGAGAAAAGGGCGGCTTCGGCCGTCCTTTTTTATTGCCCCAAGAGGTGAATTTGGTTGATTTCTCATTTGTCGGAAAGAGTTTGGTGGCCCTCGGCCTGCTTTTAATCATGGTGGGCGGGTTCTTTTGGCTAGGGGGAAAATTGCCCCTTTTGGGCCGTCTGCCCGGCGATATCCGGGTCGAGAACGATCATTTTAAATTCTATTTTCCCATAGCCACTTGTCTTCTTCTTTCCATTGTTGGCTCTATCCTGCTTTGGCTTATTTCAAAGATCAAATGAAACTCCATTTTTTATCCCTTTTTCTATTCCTGGGTTTGGCGGGCTGCGCCACGGAATCGATCGTTTCCAATCCGGGTGTGGTAAAGCCCGAAATTACCTCGCTCCAACCGACGCAGGTTGAAAAAATCCGGGTGGCTATCGCTGTCCGTCAAAATTCGGTCCATCTGGTAGCTCCTGAAACTTTTACCCTGTCAGGGTTTCCCTTTGAAACCCCAGTGGATCAACGCGGCTCCAAAAGCTACCGGGAAACGACATTGACCTCCGACCAGCTCTATGCGGATAGGGCCACTATTGAGCCGCTTGGCCAAGGCGAGATCCAAGTCAACGGGAGGGAGTTTAAGGGGACCATGGAAATTTTCCGGGAAAAGGGAGGGACCCTCACGGTGGTCAATGAACTCCCCTTGGAGGATTACGTGATGGGGGTCTTGGCCGGGGAAATTCCCCGCGACTGGCCCCTAGAGGCGCTGAAGGCCCAGGCCATCGCCGCCAGAACTTTTGCGGTTCTCAAACGTGGTGAGGCACGCGAAAAGAATGAACCTTATGATTTGGAAGGCACGGCCCAATTCCAGATGTACCAGGGATCGGGTCTGGTGAATGAGAAGATCATGCGAGCCGTTTTGGAAACCGAGGGAAGGATTGCCACCTATGATTCGCGGCCGATCCTGGCTTTTTTCCATTCCAACTGCGGTGGCGAGACCTGCGGGGCCCTGGATGTTTGGAGCCAGGACAAGCCCTATTTGCGGCCCGTAAGCTGCCCCTTTGGCAACAACGGCGCACATTTTAAATGGCGGGCCGAAATTCCGATCCGGGATTTGGTGTGCTCATTACGGAGGGCGGGGGTTAAGATCGGAGATATCGTCCGGTTAGAGCCGCTGGACCGGGACGGGTCCAACCGTATCCTGAAACTCTCCTTGATGGACGCCGACGGCTCACGGAAAACCATGCGAGGGGCCGCGTTCCGCATGGCGGTAGGGCCGGATCTCATCCGAAGCACCCGGTTTACCGCTGAGGTGGGGTCAACGAAGGTGGTTTTCAACGGGAAGGGTTGGGGTCACGGGGTGGGGCTCTGCCAGGAAGGGGCCTGTGGGATGGCCTTGAAAGGTTACACGGCTTTTGAGATTTTAAGGTATTACTATCACGGTATCATCGTGGAACCCATGAAAAGCGACCCCCGCTAATTTTCCATGGAGTGGATCCCAGGAAATGCCGTGATGGTTCGCCAGGAGCTGCATGAAAACCAGTTTTTTTGATTATAACTTACCCGCCGAGAAGATTGCGCAAAGGCCCCTTGAAAAGCGGCATGATGCCCGGATGTTAGTGCTCGACCGGAAAACAGGAAGGGTCAATCACAGCTTTGTCCGGGACCTGCCTCATTGGCTTCTTGAGAAGGACCTGATGGTGGTTAACCAAACCAAGGTTTTTCCTGCCCGTCTTTTCGCCACTAAACCCGATACGGGTGCCAAAGTCGAGATCTTCCTTCTGCGGCCGGCTTTGGATAATTCTAGCGAGGAATGGGAAGCTTTGGTAAGCCCGGCCAAACGGATCAAGGGAAATCCGGTTTTGAAGCTGGAAGGGCGGGGGGACGCGGTCATTCTGGAATCCCTCCGGGAAGGGAGGTTCATCCTGCGCCTGAATGTGGGCAATGTCCGGGCCTTCCTGGCGAAGAATGGCCATGTGCCCCTGCCTCCTTACATTAAACGCAAGGATGACGCTTCGGACCGGGAACGATATCAGACCCTCTTCGCGAAAAAGGAAGGATCGGTGGCCGCCCCTACCGCCGGGTTGCATTTCACTAAAACCCTTTTGGGAGAATTAAAAAAAAGGGGAATCCGGCAAGCTGCTGTTACCCTCCATGTGGGCATGGGAACCTTTTTGCCGGTTTCTTCGGATGAAATCGAAGAACACGTCATGCACCCTGAATGGTTCGAGATTCCCCCCAAGGCAGCTTTTGCCATTGCCGAAACACGAAAAAGACATGGCCGGGTAGTGGCCATTGGAACAACCGTCGTCCGAGCCCTGGAGTCGTCCGTCCAACCGGATGGTTCATTCCTCACCCGGCCCGATGAAACACGGCTTTTTATTTCGCCGGGTTACAACTTCAAGGCCGTGGACGTGCTTTTCACCAACTTCCACCAGCCCCGGTCTACCCTTCTCATGCTGGTCTGCGCTTTCGCCGGCCGGGAAAGGGTCCTGGCAGCCTATGGGGAAGCGCTCCGGGAAGGCTACCGGTTTCTCTCCTATGGGGACGCCATGCTGATCCTTTAAAGCTGACCAGACCTGTTTTCCGCCTGAAAGCCCAAAAAACCCGCCCATCGTCCGGAGGTTTATTTGTAAAATGCTTATGGCCTCAACAACACAGAAAAGAAAACAACATGGGCATCATTGAGAGGGAATTTAAGCTTCGGATCGACTCGGCACGGGCTAAAGACCGGGAAGCGATGGTCGAGATCAATCAGGCCGCTGCGCCCAAATGGCACAAGCTCCGCCATCTGAACGCCGCCCTCGCTGAAAAACGGGCTTTTATCGCCTTTGTCGGGCGCATTCCCGCCGGGTTTCTCATTTGGACCAAGGATTTCTACAGCCATTATTTCATCGACTTGGTGGTGGTACATCCCAAGATGCGGCGCCACGGAGTGGCGTCGGCGCTCATCCAGGCCATGGAAAGTTTTTGTCACGGCAACAAGCTTTTTTCTTCAACGAACCGGTCGAACAAAGCCATGCAAGGTGTTTTTGAAAGGGCAGGGTTCGTGAAGTCGGGCCAAATCACCCACCTCGACCGCAACGACCCGGAGCTTATCTATTACAAAAAGGTTCCCACCAAGGGTGGGACCGCAAAACCCAAAGCCCGACTGCGTCCCTCCCGCCGTCACAAGAAAGCCAAAAGGAAGAAAAGATAAAGCCGGCAGGAAAGAAACAACAACGGGGAATAGACGGCAGTAGTTGGATTCCGCCAATGCTTCTTCTTTTGGTTTGGATTTCCTTTTTCTATAAGGTTCTTTTCCTCAACCAAACTTTCGTCTTGGAAGATTCCTCGCGCTTTTTTTATCCCTTTTGGAAATGGGGGGCAGGGATTTGGAATCGGGGCGTGGTCCCTCTCTGGAATCCGGATGCGGGGTTTGGAACTCCTTATTTCGCCGATCCCCAAATGGTTGCCTGGTATCTTCCAGCCCGGATTTTTTATTTTGCTTTCTCGCCCACCTGGGCCTTTACCCTTCTTATTCTTGCCCATTATCTTTGGGCCCTTTTAGGTTTTTGGGTCTTCGCCAGAAACCGCGGTTTTTCACCTTGGATCATCCTCTGCGGCAGCCTTGTTTTCGGGTTTTCTTTCAACGCTATTGCCCTTTCCTGGGCGACTTCCATGCTCTTTGCCTATTCGTGGATTCCTTGGGTTTTTTACGGCCTAGACGCCCTGGGACAGCTCCGAAAAGGCGCATTCCTCATATTGACGTCGGCTTTGGCGCTGCAACTGGCTGCGGGTTATCCATTGTTTTTTTACATGACAGTACTGGCCATGGGAATGAACCGTTTTTTGGTTCACGCCGCTTCGGGATGGAGGAAGCCTTGGGGTAGGGAATTGGCGGCAGGAATAGCGGCAACTTTGATGGCAGTGGTATTTAATGCCGCATGGCTGCTTCCTTTCGAGGAATTTGTCCCTCTCAGTAATCTTGGGAAAAGAACCGGATTTGTGGAATCCTTGAGCTGGTCCGACCTGGCGACCTGGTTTAACCCCTTCTTTAAAGGCCACCCTTTATTTTCAAGCCCCGAGTCACCTTTTTCGGTGACAGTTTATTTCGCCGGGCTTCCATCCCTGGTTCTTTTTTTGTGGGCGATCTTATTCCGAAGGACAAGCAGGATATCCTTGGCTTTTTTCCTGCTTCTGTTGGCTCTTAGTTTGGGGACAACCACTTATTTAGGCGAGTTGTTTAAAATCCTTGTGCCGGTTTATGGACTGGTTGTCCGGTCGGGCTATTGGATTCCGTTTGTTCTTTGGGCACTAGCTGGGCTTTTGATGGAGTTGGAGAAGGATTTGAATGAAATAAGAGGGGCCCCCTGGTTTTTGATAAGCTTCCTGATTTACTTCTCGGCGTTGATTCTCGGTGTGCCATGGCAACTTTGGAGTTTTTGGCTGTCTTTGCTTTTTCTTTTTGCGGCGGGGGCATCAACCCTTTTTAACTGGAATTGGCGGCGTGTTTTTTTGGCGATTTCCCTGGCATTTTCCATTGGCCCGGTCATTCGTAGCATTCAATTTACGATGGATCAATCTTATTACAATCGACCGCCAGAGGTTTGCTCCAACATCTCACAACATGGGAGGATTTATAATGCGCCTTCCTTGGAAGATCACTTTCACTATGTTTCCGGGAATGGCGTGGCCGATTCTTATTTAAAGTTGAAGGATGCCTTGGTTTCCAACTGGCCTCTTGCCTTTGGCTTTCAAGAAACGGGCATCTCCAATTCCCTTTTTCTGAAATCCTACCTTGATTGGTACTATGCCCCTTATTGGGGAGCGGGTTCTCCCAAATTACTAGATTATCTGAACGAACGGTATGTCGTGGGTTGGATTCCATGTTTTGACAAGCGTCCCGCAATGTCGGCGGGATTGGCGCCGCTTTATGACAACCCCTCCGCGGAACCGCTATGGAGGAGCTGCCGAAAGGCCGTGCTCCAAGGCGATTGGAAAGGCGATTTTTCCGACATGTATGAAAAGGGATTCAGCTTTTCCGACGCTTGTTTTGTGGCTGACCAAAGTTTGGTGGGAACTTATCATCCGCGGACGGTTTCGGAAACTTCTATCAGTCCCAACACCAAGATTGTCAAAGCGGTTGGAAAGGGAGAAACCATATTGGTCTCGGCTGAGATGGCCTATCCTGGGTGGAAAGCATCGGTGGGTGGAAAAATGGCCCGGCTCACGGAAGTCAACCATGGGTTTCTAGGTCTGTTTCTTGAAGATGGGCAGGAGGCCGCGACAATTACCTTTTTCCCGACCTCTTTCCGCATCGGCACTTTTTTTTCCCTTATTGTTTTTGCTTTTTGGGCTGGAATGATTTTTCGTCATTTTGGAAACTTCCATGCATGAGTTTAAAGTAACCAACCAAGACCTCCGAACTCGTGCTCGGGCCGGAGTCCTGAGGCTTTCCCATGGCGAGGTCAAAACTCCCTGCTATATGCCCGTGGGCACTCAAGCTGCGGTAAAAGCCTTGTCGGCCGCGGATGTTCTCGACTGCGGTTCCGAAATCCTCTTAGCCAATACCTATCACCTCATGTTGCGACCCGGTGCCGAATTGATTGAAAAAGCCGGAGGGCTCCATGCTTTCATGCACTGGGATAAACCCATTTTAACCGATAGCGGTGGATTCCAGGTTTTTAGCCTCGCGGACCTCCGGAAAATAACGGAGAACGGCGTCCAGTTCCAATCCCACTTGGATGGAAGCAAATGGGAGATGACACCCGAGTCCGCAACCCAATTGCAGCACAGGATCGGGTCGGATATCCTGATGGCCTTTGACGAATGCATTGCATATCCCTCGCCAGAGGATTATGTGGACCAATCGGTCGAACGAACCACCCGCTGGGCCGAGCGGTGCCTTCGAACCCACCGGCAGGCTGGCCGGGAAAAAGACCAGGCGCTTTATGGGATCGTTCAGGGTTCCAACTTCCCACATCTGCGTGAAAAAAGCGCAAAGCAACTTTCAGTTTTCAACTTTCCTGGATATGCCATCGGTGGCGTTTCGGTAGGGGAACCTAAGGAAGTTATTTATGGGGTGGTGGAAAAAACGGTACCCTACTTGCCGGAAGACAAGCCCCGCTACCTGATGGGGGTGGGTACGCCCGAAGACCTTTGGGAGTGCGTTGAGCGGGGTATGGATATGTTTGATTGCGTCATGCCAACGCGGATTGCCCGGAACGGGACGGCTTTGACTCGGACGGGAAGGGTTATCCTGAAAAATGCCCAATATTCGGAGGATTTCACGCCCCTGGATTCCCAATGCTCATGCGAGTGTTGTCGCAACTATACAAGAGCTTATTTGCGGCATTTGTTCCAGGCGGAGGAATTGCTGGTCTTGCGGTTGGTTTCGCTCCACAACTTGCATTTTATGAACGACATAACAACCCTTATGAGATGGTCTATTGAGGAAGGGCGGTTTTCAGAGGCCAAAACGGAGTTTTTTCACTCTTACAACCAAGGTAACTCCCAAAAATAACTAGTATTTTGTGCAAGTTGACAAAAAACACCTTTAGGATTACCGTTTAACTAAAGGTGTTCCATGGAAAAAGAAGCCGTTCTGCGGCATATCTTGGACACCCGTTTGACAACGGAAACCCTCGACAAGATATACCCCCCATCCCGCGCTATGGAAGAGGTGCTCCTCTCCCCTGAAGAACTTACCAGCCGGCACAAATCTGTTTTTATTGATTTGTTCGAATTGATAGGTTCCCTTATTGAATTGGAAACAGGTGAAAGATTATCTGGTGATGCTTTAATGATCGTAAAAACCCGTGTTGAGAACTTTTTAATCCACCGTGGATTTCATCTCAAATAATTCTCTCCAAGCCTTAACCCATCAGATTCAACAAAGCATTTTTCGTACAACTCATCCTGCGTCAAAAAAGGGGTAAAAATTACCCGCTGTGTCCCAAAAGGATCGATTAAAAGTTTGGGACGCTTTGAAAATAGGCTTTATCAGGGATATTCGTCTTCTCTGGGTGGCATGAAGCTTGATCATTCTTAAAGCCATGATCAACACGGCAACGCTGGAAATACCTAAAAATTCCCATCCGCTTTCAAGCTCATTTCATGGGCGATTTGGTGCTCTTACCCGGCCCGCCCTCCAATTGGGTACCAAAGAAATTCTCATTCTTTTCCGGTCCCTAGTCTTTTTAGTAATTGTCGTCCTTTTGTTCTTCAACGAAAAGAACAACCAGGCGATTTACCAGGCTCGTGTTGAAATTTTTCTCGCGCTTTTCGCCTTTTCCATCGCGGGAATGTTCTTTATGGCCCCGGAACGGTTCGAAAACAAGGGGCTCCTTTCCTCCCTTTTCGTGGCTGATACGCTCTTTATCACAGCGGGGCTTTACCTTTCGGGTATCCGGGACACGGACCTTTTTCTTATTTTTTTCACGACTGTTTTTATCTCAGCCCTTTCCCAGGACGTGAAAAGCGTATTTTCCGTGGCGATCGTCGCCTGCGCCCTCTACCTGTTTCTTCAATACAAGACCACGGGTGAGTTTATGGCTTCGGATACGGTTTCGCTTGTCCGCTTTCCGTTTCTTTTTTTAGCCGCGGCAATGAGCGGATTCTTGGCCATGGAGACCAAGAAGCACGAGGACGAAAGAAAAAGACTGCAAGGGATGAACCTGATCCTGGCGGGACAGGTCGACACCTCCATCCTGAAGATGACCGAAATGAACCGGAAACTGAAAACCCTTTTGGAATACCACCATTGCGTCCTTTCCTCCATCAAGACCGGCTTGGTCGTGGTTCAAAACGACGGCAAGGTGCGGACCTTCAATTCGGGCGCCCGGCAAATTACGGGCTTCATCGAGGCGGAAATGGCCGAGAGAAAGTTGGAGGAATTCCCCGAAAACCTCCGGCCGGTGGCGGAGGCGCTTCAGCGCACACTGGCGGAAGGAAAAACCTACGTTCAGGATCACCTGGATTTGAAAACCACCCGAAATGAATCCGTTCCAGTGACGATGGAAACCTCCGTCCTGAGGGCGGGGAATGGGGAGGTGGTGGGCGCCATCGCCACCCTGAAGGATATGACCCTGCTGCGGCAAATGGAAACCCAGCTTATCCGCTCCGAGCGCTTTTCAGCGCTGGGGGAAATGGCCGCGGGCGTCGCCCATGAGATCAAAAATCCCCTCAATGCGATCATGGGTTTTTCCCAAAGGCTCTCAGACAAACTTCAAGAGACTTCCTTGAAAAAATACGCTGAAATTATTTCGGAAGAAGTGCGGCGAATGGACACCATCGTCAACGATGTCCTGGAATACAGCCGCCCGGACCGGGTCCACAAAACTCCCGTGGATGTCCATCAAGTCCTCGAGGAAACCCTGTCCTTCCTTGGTGAGAAGCTTGAAAAGGGCGGTGTGGCCGTTGAAAGGTCTTATTTCGAGGGGTTGCCGCCGGTCGCGATGGATGTCCCCAAGATCCGGCAAGTAGTCTTGAATCTCGTTTTGAACGCCCTACAGGCCATGCCCCGGGGCGGGAAATTGACACTGAAAACCCAGGTGATCGAGGGCTTACTCCCCGATGCCGTTGGGACGGAAAGCCAAGACGCCCTGTTTGAGAGGGTGTTTCTGCAACAAAAGGTGCTCTCCATCCAGGTGGGGGATACAGGTTGCGGGATTCCCAAGGAAAACCTGGGGAAGCTTTTCCACCCTTTTTTTACGACCAAAACAACGGGTACGGGCCTGGGCCTGAGCATTTGCCACAAGATTGTGCATTCGCACGGAGGGTCGCTGGACGTGGATAGCGAAGTCGGGAAGGGCAGTGTTTTTATTGTCCGCCTTCCGATGGAAGATAATTGAACAGGGAGGATGCCATGGAAAAAAGACCTTTTACAATTTTGCTGGCCGAAGACGAGGCGGCCTCGAGATTCCTTTATCTCGAGGAACTGGAGGAAGCGGGGTTCCATGTCATTCCCGTCGAAAACGGGCTCCAGGTATTAGGCACCCTTGAGGACACCAAGGTGGACCTTTTGCTGACCGACATCAAGATGCCCGATATGCACGCCATGGAGATGATCCCCCTCGTGCGCGCCGAACATCCCCACCTTCCTATTTTGGTCGCTTCGGCCTTCAAGGGGATGGAGGATGATTTTGCACTGAAGGGGTTCAACATCAGCGGCTTTTTCGTGAAGCCCGTGAACATGGACGCCTTGAAAAGGAAGATCAAGGAAATCGCGGGAGCCCTCGCCGCCACTGCCGCTTGAAGCGCCGTCCTAATCCCTTTTTTTCAGCAAGACAGCGCCTTGGTTTAAACCCAAGTTGAGCGTTGCGGCCTATCCCGCCACCCCCCTATAATGGCCCCTCATTTTCAAGGGAAAGGCCATTTGTCCGTGAAAACGCCAAAACTTAACGCACCCTCCAATGGGAAAAAGGCCAAGGGGCCCGTCGCTCCATCCGCCGCCTGGATCAAGGTTCAATTGGCCCGGCATCCCCAAAGGCCTTTTACCCTCGATTACGTCCAACGGATCTTTTCCGATTTCCAGGAAGTCCATGGGGACCGGGCCTTTGGGGACGATTTGGCCATCGTTACGGGATTCGCCTACTTGGGGGATCAACCGGTTTTCGTCATTGGGCAACAAAAGGGGCGGGACACCAAGGAAAACATCAAGCGTAATTTTGGCATGCCTAATCCCGAGGGCTACCGGAAGGCCCTGCGGGTCATGAAACTGGCCGAGAAGTTTAAAAAACCTGTGATCACCTTCATCGATACCCCCGGCGCCTATCCCGGACTCGGGGCGGAGGAGAGGGGACAATCGGAAGCCATCGCCCGCAACCTTTTGGAAATGGCCAAGTTGAAGACGCCCATTGTGGCGGCCATCATCGGGGAAGGCGGCAGCGGCGGGGCACTGGGAATCGGCGTGGCTAACAAGGTGCTCATGATGGAAAACTCGGTTTATTCCGTCATCTCCCCCGAGGGCTGCGCGGCCATCCTTTGGAACAACAGGGAGATGATCCAACAAGCCTCCGAAGTACTGCGGCTCACGGCCCAAGACCTTTTTTCCTTCAAGATCGTGGACGACATCGTGCCCGAACCCGAGGGTGGGGCCCATCTGAACCACGACCTGGCCGCCGCGAACCTCAAAAAAGCCGTCGAGAAAAACCTCAAAGGCCTGCTGGGCCTGGGCGCCAAGAACCTGGAAGACCAACGCTACCAAAAGTTCCGCGCCATGGGAGTGTTCCAGGATTAACCGAGCCCGGGCGCTCCGACCGAACATTCCAGACTAAAAAGGCAAATTCCGTGAAAGTTATTTTGAGGGTCCGAATTTTACTATTGGTGGTTTTGCTTTCCATCCCGGCATGGGGCCGGGCCAAGGCTATTATCGTGCTGGATGCCGCCCACGGCGGCGGCGATTCGGGCGTCAGGTACGGGTCTGAGGTCGAAAAGGATTGGAACCTTCGGTTCGCGCTGGCCATGGAAAAGGCACTGGAAGAAGAAGGCTTCGAGGTGGTGCAGATCCGCCATAAGGATGAAACCATTCCACTGGAAAAAAGGGCGGAGAGAGCCAATACGGCTCAGGCCTCAGCGGTTTTGGTCCTCCATGCCGATGGTGAATGGTCCGGAAACCGTGGTGGCCCCATGATTGTCGTGGAGCCGCCGACCCAGGGTGGTGAATCCTCCGAGATTCCCCGATGGGGCGTCATCACACCCTACCAGTACCGCTTGAGCCTGAAACTGGGACGGGACATCGCCCAAAGCCTGGGGTTGGGAACCGAACTTTCGAGCCTTTCGGACAGCCGGGGCACGGCAGGGGAAACACTCAATGACGAGGCCCGGCTTTTCTGCCTTCCACACCAGGGTTTGAGGTATCTCACCGCCCCCGCGGTCGTGATCACACCCCTGTTTTTATCCAATTCGGCCGACGTCCGGAAATTTTCGGCCGACCAGGCGATCGCGGATTTTGCCGACCGGGTGGCCCGGGGTGTGGCGATTTTCCTGCAATGAGGACGTTTATTTCGGCCATGAGACGGGGAAAGACCGGAAAGAAACCATGAAAATGAACTTTACCTTACAACCGGCTTGGCGACTCTACGCCCTACTGCTGATCGCGGTGGTCGGGGGCTTTCTGGTTTTCCGCCATTTCCACGCCTCCCACCGGCTGGAGCCCCTCCATTCCCAAAACCCGTCGCCCCTCTATGAAGCCGGGGACAAGCCCGAGACCATTTATATTAAGGCGGTGGCCGTGGAAAGCGGAAAGATGGTGAACGCCGCCGCAACCATAAGACAAAGCAAGAGCCGGGTGAACCAGATGAAACAGGCCATCCTGGCCTATTTACAGGGTTCCCGGAAGGGTTCGATCCAGGTGCCCGTGCCCGAGGGAACGGCCCTCAACGAGTTTTATTTCACTCCGACTGGGGCGGCGGTCGCCGACTTGTCCATCGCCGACGTGAAGAAGGAAAGGGTCGGCTTTTACGAAGAGACACTTTTCGTGCGGGGCTTGATTGAGACCCTGACCGGGAATTTTTTCGAGGTCAAACAAGTCAAGATCCTGGTGGATGGCCAGGACCAGCCGACCCTTTTCGGCCATTACGCCCTGGCCACCTCGGAGGCCTCCATGCCGGTGACGGAAAATTCGAACGGAAAATTCTAATGGAAACCCAGAATACGGAAAACACACTCCCTTCCGCTTATGATCCCAAGGCCGTGGAGGGCCGCTGGTACGAAAAATGGGAAGCCTCGGGCGCCTTCACCGCCTCGACGGCCACGGACAAGCCCGCCTTCAGCATGGTGATTCCGCCGCCCAACGTCACCGGCAGTTTGCATATCGGGCACGCCTTGAACAACACCCTGCAGGACATGCTGGCCCGCTTTAAGCGCATGCAGGGGTTCAACGTGATGTGGCTTCCGGGCTGCGACCACGCCGGCATCGCCACCCAGAACGTGGTGGAAAGGGAGCTGAAAAAAGAGGGCAAGACCCGCTACGACCTGGGCCGGGAAGCCTTCGTGAAGCGCACCTGGGAGTGGAAGGAGAAATACGGCGCCACCATCATGCGCCAGCTGCGCAAGCTGGGATGTTCACTGGACTGGAGCCGCGAACGGTTTACTATGGACGAAGGCCTCTCGAAGGCCGTCCGCAAGGTTTTCATAGATCTCTACAACGAAAAGCTCATCTACCAGGATTATTACCTTATCAGCTGGTGCCCCCGCTGCCAGACCGCCCTCTCGGATATCGAGGTGGAGCACAAGACGGTGCAGGGACATTTCTACCATATCCGTTATCCCTTCGTGCACGACCCCAAGGAAGGCCTGGAAGTGGCCACCACCCGGCCCGAGACCCTCCTGGGCGATACGGCGGTGGCCGTGAACCCCGAGGACGACCGCTACGCCGGGCTGGCTGGAAAGTCCCTGGATCTTCCCCTGCTGCACCGGCGCATTCCCATCATCGTGGACGAGTCGGTGGACAAGGAATTCGGCACGGGCGCGGTCAAGATCACGCCCGCCCACGACTTCAACGACTTCGCCACGGGCAACCGGCACAACCTTCCACGCATCAATATCCTCAATCCCGATGGCACCCTCAATGAGAACGCGGGTTCTTACAAAGGGCTGACGGTCCAGGCCGCCCGCAAGAAGGTCGTGGAGGACCTGGAAGCCCAGGGGCTGCTCTTGAAAGTCGAACCGCATGAACACAACGTGGGCCACTGCTCCCGTTGCGGCACGGTGGTGGAACCCTATTATTCCAAACAATGGTTTGTGCGCATGAAGCCTTTGGCTGAGCAGGCCCTGAAGGCCGTCGAACAGGGAAAAACGAAGTTCACGCCCGAGTCATGGCGGACTGAATTCGAGAAATGGCTGAATAATATCCACGACTGGTGCATCAGCCGACAATTGTGGTGGGGACACCGCATCCCAGTTTACACTTGCGGCGTCTGCCAAACCCAGGTGGCGGCCGAGGAGGCTCCCAAAGCCTGCCCCCGGGGCCACGCGGGAAAGATGGAGCAGGACCCGGACGTGCTGGATACCTGGTTTTCCTCCGGCCTTTGGCCTTTTTCCACCCTGGGCTGGCCCGAGAAGACCGAGGATCTGCGGCTTTTCTACCCCACCTCGGTACTGGTGACCTCCTGGGACATCATCTTCTTTTGGGTGGCGCGCATGATGATGATGGGCCTGAAATTCATGGGAGAGGTGCCTTTCCGTGAGGTTTACATGTATTCGCTGGTGGCCGACGCCGAAGGCAAAAAGATGAGCAAGTCCAAGGGCAACGTGGTGGACCCCCTGGACCTGATCGACCAATACGGCACGGATGCTCTGCGCTTCACCCTGGCCTCTATCGAAACCAAACAACGGTATGTCGCCCTGACGCCGCAAAAGCTGGAATCCTCCCGCAATTTCGTGAACAAGCTTTACAACGCCACGCGCTTCGTCCTCCTGAGTATCGCGGGAGCCGGGGAACCCCAAGCCCTTTCGAAAGAAGACTATTCCCACCTCAAGCTGGAGGACAAGTGGATCCTGACCCGTCTTTCCCAAGTGGCGGGGGAGGTGACCCAGGATTATGGCAAATACCGCGTGGCCGAAATGTCCCAAACCCTTTACCGATTCGTCTGGAACGAATTCTGCGATTGGTACGTGGAGTGCGTCAAACCCCGCCTTTACGCCGAGGCGGCGCCGGAGGAGAAACAACTGGCGGCTTCGGTGGTCCTAACGGTTTTAGATGGAATCCTCAGGCTTTTGCACCCCCAAGTGCCCTTCGTCACCGAGGAGCTTTGGCACAAACTGCCGGGCCCAAGGGAAACCATTATGAAATCCGCTTGGCCCAATCCCACCGACTATCCGGTGGACGAGGCGGCGGTCAAGGATTTCACCTTCCTACAAGAGGTGGTGACAGCTATCCGCACCAGCCGTAGCGAATTAAATGTACCGCCCAGTGCGCGCGTGACAACGGCTGTTGTTGGCACTAATGAACTCAATAATAAAATCCTGAAGTGCCAAGAATTAATTAAACTTTTGGCCCGTGTTGGAGTTTTGACGATCGAATCCAAACGACTTCCGGGACCAGTCGTCCCATCCACGATAAACGGCGGAGATATTTACATTCTTTTGGAAGGCCTTATCGACCTGAAAGCTGAAGCGGCTAAACAGGAGAAGGAAAAACAAAAGCTCGAAAAATACGTCCAGTCAATCACCGGCAAGCTCTCCAACGAGCAGTTCGTCAAGAACGCCCCGGCCGAACTGGTCGAGGCCGAAAAGGAAAAGCTGCAGGAAGCCAAGGATAAGATCGTCCGTATCACCAGCAACTTGAAATTCCTCGAAAACTGAAATCAATGAAACGTTCCCAAAATAAGGGGGTTGTGAGGGAGCTGGATCTTAAAAAAATCCGCCCCTTGCTCAAACAAGCCCTTCTCGAAGACGGGGCTTGGACTGACCGTACCACCACCGCCACCGCCCCTCCCCGTTTTCCGGCCTGGGGCGAGGTCATCGCCAAGGGTGACGGCGTTCTGGCCGGCCTGCCGGTCGTGGCTGAAACTTTCCAGCTGTTGGATAAAAGTTGCCGGCTCAAAATCCTGGTGAGGGAAGGCGCGCGAGTGCGCCGGGGGATGAAAGTAGCGCAGTTAAAGGGGTTCGCTCGGCCGCTTTTAAGCGGCGAAAGGGTTGCTTTGAACCTTTTAAGCCGGCTTTCGGGTATCGCCACCCTGACCCATCAATTCGCTTCCAAGATCAAGGGGCCCCGCCTCTATGACACCCGCAAGACCACCCCTCTCTGGCGCCTTTTGGAACGCTATGCGGTGAGGGTTGGGGGCGGCCAAAACCACCGCTTCAACCTGGCCGGCCATGTGCTCATCAAGGACAACCATCTGCGGTTGGGCGGAGGGGTCTATGCCTGCGTCAAGGCCGCCCGGAAGCTTTATGGCAAGGGCGAATTCATCGAAGTGGAGGCCGAGAATTTTGACCAGGCTTCGGAGGCCTTGAGGGCGGGAGCGGATATCTTGTTGGTGGACAATGCCTCGCCCAAGACTTTCGACAGGATTCTCCGGTTGGTGAAGGGCAAGATGCAGGTGGAAGTTTCAGGCGGGCTGACCTTTAAGAATATCAGCCGTTATTCCCGGTTGCCCGTGGACCGCTTTTCCTCCGGCTCCTTGACCCATTCGGCGCCTTCCCTGGATTTCTCGATTGAACTTTATCCGTTGAAGTAATCCCAAATGAAACCCGAACAAATCCTCAAGGGTCTCGAGACCAAGTCCTTCGGCCGGAACCTCCTCTGGCTGGAAAAAACCACTTCCACCAACGACGTGGTGGCGGAACTGGCCCGGCAAGGCGCGCCGGAAGGCACGGTCGTGGCCGCCGAAACCCAAACCAAGGGCCGGGGCCGTCAGGGCCGGCGCTGGAGTTCCACGGCGGGGAAGTCCCTGGCTTTTTCCATCCTCTTGCGCCCCAAACTCCACGCGGATGAACTTCCCGAGATCACCTTGGCTTCCGCCGTGGCGGTCGCCAAGACCCTGGAGGATTTTCATTTCAAGCCCCAAATCAAATGGCCCAACGACCTTTTACTGGAGGGCCGGAAGGTTTGCGGCATTTTGACCGAAATGGGCCCTAAAAAAGATAAAATGGCCTCCGTGGTTTTGGGGATCGGGGTCAACCTGAACCAAACCGCGAGGGATTTTCCGAAAGAGCTGGGGGGCATCGCCACTAGCCTTTACCGGATGTCGGGCCGCAAAATCAACCGGGCCCGATTTTTCCAAAAGCTATTGGGGCACCTGGAAGAATCCTACCGTTGGGTCACTGAACGTCATTTTTCAAGAGTCCTCTCCGAGTGGAAGAAAAGAGCAGTGACCTTGGGCAAGCAAGTCAAGGTAAGCCAGCACCATCACGTGTTTTACGGCCAGGTGTTGGGCGCGGATGAAAAAGGGGCGCTTTTGGTTCGAAACGATTTGGGAATGGTCGAACGGGTGACGTCCGGCGACGTGCAAATACTGCAATTGTAAATTTTAAACTTTGAGTTTTTAATTTTGGAAGTTTCCGCTTCGCGGAAACAACCGAAATTCATAATTCAACATTCAAAATTAAGAATTCCGAGCGAAGCGAGGGGCTATGATTTGGGCTGTTTTGATTGGTAATACCCGGTGTGTTTCGGCCCTGATGCGGGGCACTCAGGTGGTGAAACGCCACATTGTTCCGACCGCCCAACTGAGGAAGGGGCGGGATGCCTTTTCCTGGGGTAGGGCTTTGGCCAAAAAATCGAAGGCCGAAGGGGTCATTGTGGCCAGTGTGGTGCCGCCCGTGGATGGGGCGGTCCGGAAGGGCCTCCAAAGGGCCTTTGGGATGAAGCCGGAATTCGTGACGGCGCAAAGCCGGCTCGGCATCAAAGTCAGGATCAAGAAGCCCGCCCAGGTCGGGGCGGACCGCTTGGCCAACGCGGTGGCCGCCATGGAATTTTATGGTGCCCCTTCCATCGTGGTGGACCTGGGCACCGGCACCACCTTCGACGTGGTGGATAAAAACGGAGCCTATTGCGGCGGTGCCATCCTACCGGGCCTGGGCATCTCCTTGAGGGCCTTGCACGATTTCACGGCCAAAATTCCCCTGGTTCAATTCGAACCCGTCCATTACGCCATCGGCCGTACCACCGAAGAAGCGGTAAGGTCGGGTGTTTACCACGGGGCCATTGGCACGGTCCGGGAACTTTTGTCGGAAATCCGCGGGGAATTGGGTGCCCTGGCGCCGGCCGTGGCTACCGGCGGCTGGTGCCGGGTTTTCAAGGGAACCCGCCTTTTCCCGCATATCGAGCCGGACTTGACCCTCAAGGGCCTGGCCCTCATTTGGCGGAACCGCCATGCGTAACATTGAGGAGATCGCCGCCGAGGAAGAAACGAAAATCCAAGAAACCCGGAAAAGGCGGTTGCGGGTTTTCTTCCGGTTCCTGGGACTTGCTTTGGGATTGTGGGGTTGGTTTCTTTTCCACCAAGGGGACATGGGGAAGGGGGCCTTGCTGGTCCTAAGCTCGCTCCTGGCCTGGGGCCTGGGTTGGGGCATCCTTCGGGCATTCCAGGGCACCTTCGCTTCGTTTATTGTGGCGGTTCTTTCCGCGGCCTTCGCCTTTGGGCTTTATTTTTTTACGCGCCTGCCGTCCTTCGACTGGGGAGGCGACCCCGCCTTTTGGCTGTCGGTCCACGCGGGCGCGGTGAACGAACCCGCTTGGTCCCCCTTGAGCTATCTTTTGGGCCAAACGGCCTGTTTTCTACTGCCATCCCTCTCGTTCTCAATCCTGCCCCTCCTGTCCGGCGGTATCCTGGCGGCGGCCCTTTTTTTCCTCGCGCAGGATTATTTCTTCCAGCTTAAAAATAAAAATTTCTCCGGACTGGTTTGGATTTTCTTAGTTTGCGTGGTCTTGGCTGTCAGCGCCCCCTTTTGGGGAGCGGGGATATTGGGGTCAGGGATGGTCGCATCGCTGGGTTTCTTCCTGCTGCTTCTCCAAAGGGTGTTGCTCAACCTTGAAGAAAGGCCTTGGGGCGGTCTTTACTTGCTGGTGGGCCTCCTGTGGTCGGTTCATCCCCTTTGGGGGCTCCTGGGGCTTCTCTACCACCTGGGATCCCTGGATTTTGACGGAAAAAAATTGAGAAACCATATCCTGCCATTGCTGGCGGGGTTCACCCCTTTCCTTTGGATTTTCTTCCGGGCGGGACGGTTTTTCCCTTCGTGGGGCGGCGATCACCCCTTTTCACGGATGGGATTGGGCACATGGGGGTTTGAGCCGCCGCTGTGGGGGGCGGAAGGGATTTTTCCAGCGGCCTTGCAGGGCATGGGCTGGTCCCTTGCCCTTTTGACGGCTTTAGCGGCCCTCCTTTGGTTCCTTCACTTTTTCAAATGGAAGGCGGGATGGAAGCTCCACTTTTCCCGATTGGATTTTTGGATTTGGGTTTTGGCCGGAATTGGCGGCTTGTTTTTTTACTCGGCTTTTTCGCGGGCCTTGGGTCCGGTGATCCTCTGGTTTGCGGCGGGTTTGGGGGGCGGGGTCCTCAAACTCCTGGAAAAGGGAGCCGAAAGATCCCAGGGTACTTTTCTTTCAGGCAATGCCTTGAGTTGGCTGGGATCGATTGGTTTTCTTTTGGCCTTCGGGTTGGCCTGGCTGCCGGGACAAGAGGTCCAGCGCGGCCAGTCCTATTTCCCCTTGCAACACGCCCTGAACCTTTTACGGAGCCTTCCTCCCAAGGCGATCCTGATATGCCGGGACCCCTTCGACGCCGCCGCCTGCCGGGAGGCCCGCTTGATGGAGCCGATCGCCTTGGATGCCGTCATTTTGGACGAAAAATACCTGGACCAAAGGTGGTATGTGACCCAGGTGATGGAGCAGGCGCCCGAAATCCTTTTTTCCAACATTATCGGGCCGCCGGTGGAGGTGGTGAAAAGGATCGCCGTGGATAACCGGGACCTTTGGGCCGTGCATTGGGACCTGGCCCAATTGCCGCCCGATTGGAAGGAGCCCCCGGCGGCGCCGACGGTGCTGACCCAGCTTTTTACGGGTCCGGCCACCGCCAAACTGGACCCGGAAAAGGACCAGTACCAATTCGATTTGACGGTCCTGCCGGAGACGGCTAAAGAGGCGGACCCCCGGAGTTTGGACTATTTTTCCCGTTACGTGACGGGTTTCGACGAGCTCGGGAAGTATCTCATGGGCCAAAGCCGCTATTCCGACGCCATTCATGCTTTTGAAAGGGCGGTGAAGCTCAACCCGGATTTCCAGGAGCCCCAAACCTATTTGACCCAGATGTACACGAAAGAAAACATATTGGAGGCCGCGCAATTGGAGCTTGAGAAGGCCGTTAAGATCGACCCACAGCAAATCAACTTGCTGATGAAGGCAGTGGGGGAGGCGCAGGTGTCCAAGGATGAGGCTAAGACGGCGGAATTGTTGGCTCAAGTTGTTCAATTAAACACCCAATTGGCGACGGCCGAATACCAACTGTCCAAGATTTACGACAAAGAG
>Ga0335085_10005656_pt1 | contig 19981 bp, 18 predicted proteins | sample Lox_Sample_45_FD_206712 | JGI IMG/M metagenome (GOLD analysis project Ga0335085, IMG submission 206712) | Soil microbial communities from Loxahatchee National Wildlife Refuge, Florida, United States - Lox_Sample_4.5 | ecosystem: Environmental > Terrestrial > Soil > Wetlands | place: USA...
GCGTGGTGGCTCTTATCTCTGCCACGCGAGCTATTGCCGGCGTTTCCGCGTCGCGGCGCGCAGCGGCAACGGCGTCGACAGCACCACCGGAAATCTCGGGTTCCGTTGCGTCGTCGACGCTTGAACGCCGGTGCCGATCACCAGGTGAACGGCGCGTTCGCCGAGGCGGTCGCGCGTCGGCGGCCTCGAAATGGGTAGGGAGATCACGGGCCCGAACGACCACCCGCTCCGGGTGATCTCCGCGGATCGAGCGGCGGTCCAAGATCGAAAGACAGTGACCGAAGGTGGAACCTACGGGAGGTAGCCCCACCATGAGCACGCCTCAAACCCAGGCCGGTTCGTACTCGAGCCGGACGTATTCCGGATCGGAAACCTACAGCGGGTGGGCTGTCGGCTGGATTGCGTTCGCCGGTGTGATGATGATCATGGTCGGCGTCTTCCAGGCCACGGCCGGCATCGTCGGCATCTTCGACAACAACTTCTTCGTCACCGGGCCGCACTACACGTACACCCTGAGCACGACCTCGTGGGGATGGATCCACCTCATCGGCGGGATCCTCGTCGCCCTCGCGGGCATCGGCTTGTTCACGGGCAACATTGCCGCCCGGATCGTCGCGGTCGTTCTCGCCGTGTTGAGCGCGATCGCGAACTTCCTCTGGATGCCCTATTACCCGGTCTGGTCGATCACGATGATCGCGCTCAGCGTTGCCGTGATCTGGGCGGTCACCGCGCACGGCGGTGAGATGAAGACTTCCGACTGAGTGGGCGCGCGGGCAATTCCTGCGCTCGATTGGCTCGGCGATCACGACCGGCGCGGTGGGCGGAGTATCCATCGCCCGGCGGCCGTCCGGGCCCAACCGCGATCTCAGCGACGCGAAGGATCTCCGGGATATTCACCGGTGATCACCCATCCCGGGTGAGCCGGTCGAGGCGTCGGGTTGCCATGGTCGTCAGTGATCGAAGTGTCTGAGACAACGGAAATAAACGGGAGGCTCCAGCGATGCTCGCTGATTGGCAGGTCGGGCAAGTGTTCTTGTCCATGCTCTGGTTCGCGTTGTTCGTCATCTGGATCTGGCTGCTCATCGTCGTATTCGGCGACATCTTCCGCAGCCACGACATCGGCGGCTTCGCCAAGTTCCTGTGGTCGCTCTTCATAATCGTGATGCCCTATCTCGGCGTGTTCGTCTACGTAATCGCGCGCGGTCACAAGATGAGCGAGCACGCGGCGGAAGCGGCCGAAGCCCAGCGCGCCTACATCCGCGACGTCGCCGGATCGAGCACAGCCGACGAGCTGGCGAAGCTGGCGCAGCTGAAGGACCAGGGTGTGATCGACGACGCCGAGTTCCAGCGGCTCAAGGCCCAAGCCCTGTCATGAGCCTCGGCGACCAGAAGGAAAGCGAGAGATGACGGCGACCGACTACCCGCTGCTCAACATCTTCTTGTCGATCCTGTGGTTCTTCCTGCTCGTCATCTGGTTCTTCGCGGTCGCGGCGGTGATCATCGACGTGTTCCGAAGCCGCGACATGTCCGGCGGCGCGAAGGCGCTCTGGTTCGTGTTCGTATTGTTCTTGCCGCTCATCGGGCTGCTCTCGTACCTCGTCGTCCGCGGACCGAAGATGCAGCAACGCGCGATGCATGATGCCCAAGCCGAGGACGAAGCCATGCGCTCGTACGTGCGGGATGCGGCGGCAACGGGCAGCACCGCCGACGAGATAAACAAGCTGGTCGACCTCCGCGATCGGGGCGCGATCACCCCCGCGGAGTACGAGAAGCAAAAGGCTGTGCTGCTGCGGTGAGGGCCGCGACGTCGACTCCTGAGCTGCGCACGAAGGCGAAGACGACCACGGGGTTGGAACCCTTCGTGCGCCAGCTCGGCAAGTCGGCGAACGCGTCCTGATCTGTCGCGCACCACGCGATGTTGCGCGAACGTGTCCTGACCATCCGGCGTTCTGAGCGCCGGCTCGAGGATCGCTACGTCCTTGCCTGCGGCATGATCGTCGGGTGCATCGTCGCGTTCTCCGTGCTGAGCGACGGCAAGATCGGTCGCCTGATCGTGGTGGCCATGGAAGGCCTCACCCTGATCGTGATTCTCCGCGCCTCGCAGGCGCGCCCGCGCACGGTTCAGGTCGTCAGCGGAATGACGCTCGCCGCTCTCGTCGTCGTCGGGCTCTCGTCGACGGCCGGCGGAACGCTCGCGCTGGTGGCGCCCGGAGTTCTCGGAGCGACGTTGGCGCTGATCGCACCGGTCGTCATCGTGCGTCGGCTCGCCCAGCGCGCCACGGTTGACGTCATGACGATCGCCGGCGCATTGTCTATCTACCTGCTCGTCGGCCTGTTCTTCGCGTTCCTCTACTGGACCATTGGCGCGATTCAGGGGAACTTCTTTGCCCAGCAAACGGTGGTCGACGGAACGGACTACGTCTATTTCAGCTTCGTCACACTGACGACGACCGGCTTCGGCGACCTGACCGCGGGCCACGACCTCGGGCGCATGTTGGCCGTGCTCGAGGCCCTGTTCGGGCAGCTCTACCTCGTCAGCGTGGTCGCACTGCTCGTGTCGAACATCGGAAATGCTCGGAGGACGCGATGACGGACACCGGAACCACACCCGCAGCGACGACGACGCCCGAACCCAAACGTGCACCGCGCTGGCGGCGATGGACGGCGGGGGCGCTCATCGTGCTGAGTTGCGTGCTCGCGCCGCTCAGCGTCGTGGCCGTGTGGGTGCGCAATCAGTTGCTGAACACCGATCGCTACGTCGAGAACGTGACGCCCTTGGCGTCGAATCCAGCCGTGATCTCGACGGTCGCCACGAATGTCACCGACACGTTGTTCGAGCGAGTTGACGTCGAGACCGAGGCGAAGCAGGTGCTCCCACCACGAGCGGCGTTTCTCGCCACGCCGCTCGCCGCGGCATTGCACGACGTCGTCCTGCGGGCCGTTACGACCATCATGGAGTCGGATCAGTTCAAGACGGTCTGGGCGGAGGCGAATCGGGTCGCGCACAAGCAACTTCAGAAGGCTCTGACCAACCAAGGGAAGGTCGTCAACGTCCAAAACGGCAAGGTCGTGCTCGACCTCTCGGCCCTCGTCGAAAACGCGCGGACTGCCTTGGATCAGCGCGGGATCGGCATCTTTGATCACATTCCCGCGGCGAAGTTGTCGATGAAGGTCGAGTTGCTCGACGCCAAGCAACTGTCGAAAGCGCAGCGCGCGACGAACCTGCTGAACAAACTGAGCTTGCTCCTTCCGGTGCTCGCAGTCGTCTTCCTCGGGATAGGCCTTGCGCTGTCGCCGAACCGCCGCCGCTCGCTCATTCGTTGGGGGATCGGTACCGCGGGCGCGGTCGCATTGGTCGGCGCGGGCGTCGCGATCGGTAGGTATCTGTATCTCGATGCCGTGACCTCCCCACAACTTCCTCGCGACACCGCCGCGGTCGTGTTCGACACGCTCGTTCGGTTCCTGCGCGAAGGCATACGCGTGATCATCGCCCTGGCGCTGGTCATCGCCATCGGCGCGTGGCTCACGGGTTCGACTCCGGTTGCGTCGCGGCTGCGCGCGACGGCGCGCTCCACGATGGGTTCGGCGGGGGGCGCGGCCGAGGCGCACGGGCTGAGCTTCGGGGGTTTCGGTGTGTGGGTCGCCGCGCACCGGGGACAGGCGCGGATCGGGGCGCTGCTCCTCGCGTTGGTCGCCCTATTGCTCTGGAATCACCCCACCGGCGTCACGGTGTTGCTGCTCGCGGTCCTGTTGTTGGTGGTCGTCGGGCTCATCGAGTTCGTCGCGCGGGCCTCGCTGGCGCACGGCGCCGCCCCGCCGGCGGCCTCTTCACCCGTTCCTCACCCCAGCGGGTGAGGAACTGCCCAATCTGCATGAAATCACCCCGGGTGGGGTGATGCGGGGGGAGGTCAAACCGGGTCAAGGTGGGCGGCAAAGGTCCGCGCGCGAAGGCTGGTGGAAATGACCCTCACACTTCCCGTCGGAACTCGGACGTGCGTCCCGCGCCTGCCCGTCCCGTGGATCCGACGGGCCCGGCTCAACCGCCGACTGTCGGAGTTGCGGCCCGGCGACGTCATGCTCGTCGCCGCGTTCGCAGGGTCCGGAAAGACGATGTTTCTCGCCGACTGGTTCTCGAACGACCGCACGATCGACGGCGCCTGGCTGACGCTCGACGCACGCGACAACGAACCGGGACGGCTCGCAGGTCTGATCGCGCACGCCTTCGAGCTCGACGGGGTCGGTCAAGAACGCCGGAGCCGCCGCGGAGACAGCATGGCGGTCGATCGCGTGCTCGAAGCGCTCGACGTGAGCGGCCGACCGCGTGTGCTCGTCCTCGATGACGTGCACGAGCTGACCTCGCCGGAGGCGCTGCGCACGCTCGATCAGCTGCTCCACAAGGCGTCGCCCCAGCTGTCGATCGTGATCTCGACGCGAGCGGATCCGCCGGTGCCGCTCGGTCGCATGATCGTCGAGGGGCGACTTTTCCAAGTGCGAACCGACGAGCTCGCACTCACCCTGGCGGAAGCGGTGGACCTCTTCGAGGCGCACGGTCTCACACTGGATGTCGCGCAGGTCTCGTCGCTGCACGCTCGGACCGCGGGCTGGGCCGCGGGTTTGCGGCTCGCGGCCCTCGCGCTCGTGCAGGAACGCGATCCGTCGCAATGGATTGCCGACGCGGTGCAGTCCGAGGCCGCGATGTCGGAATACCTCATGGAGGAGGTCCTTCTCCGGCTCCCGCCCGACATGCAGCGATTTCTCCTGCGGTCGAGCGTCGCCCAACTGCTCACGGTCGAGCTGGCCGGAGTTCTCTCGGACGACCCGGACGCGGAGTCGAAGCTCGCCCGCTTGGAGAACTCGGGCCTCTTCGTGACTCGTCCGGACCAGCCCGCGTCGGAGTATCGATTTCACTCGCTCTTTCGCGAGATCCTGCACGCGCGTCTTCGCCATGTCGAGCCCGATCTCGAACGTGAGCTGTCGAGTCGAGCAGCCGCGTGGTTCGATCGGCACGAGATGCAGGCCGAAGCCGAGGTGTGCGCGTTCGCGGCCGGCGACTGGCGGCTCGGCGGTCGGCTCGCGTGCCGGCGCTGGGTGCACGGCGTCTTGCTCGGCGCCGTCAGCGGGGTCGAGCTCGATCTCCGCCCGAGTACACCCGTCGGCGACGTCGGCGAGCTTGCGCTGCTCGAAGCGGTCGACGCAACCGCGAAGGGTGATCGGCGGACTGCCACCATGTGGCGGAGCCGCGCCGATGCGTTGTTGTCCGCCGAGGACGGGGCACCGGTCCTGCAGGTCGCGCGGCTGCTCTTGGACGTGTTCTACGCGCGGGCGTTCGGCATCGATGCACGCGCGATGGCCGCGTGCCGAGCGTTGCGCGAGCTGGAGTTCGAGAGCCATACGGAGTTGCTGCACGCGGTCGCACGCCTGCGTGAGGCGGAGATCCTCCTGGAGACCGACGACGACGACGCCACGTTGCGCGCGCTGCTCGACGCCCGGCTCCGCGGCAGCCGGAACGCCGCGCCTTGGGTCGTCGGTGACTGCGACGCGATCATCGGATTGATCGCCGCGGCGCGGGGCCGGCTCGACGTATGCGACACGTTGTTCCCCCAAGTGCAGGCCAGTGCGGCCGATGTGGCCGACACCCTCCGGCTCGCACGCGCGCTGTGCGAGGCGCAGCGCGGGCGGGTCCAATCCGCCCGTGCCCTTCTCGTTGCGGAGCCGACCGCGTCGTCGACGTCACACGCCGTCCGGCTCGGTCTGGCCGAGGCCGCCCGCCGCCTCGAGATCTCTGCGGACGCGCGTCACTACGAGCCACGAGTTCCGTCCGCGTTCGGTTCGCTCGTGCAGATCGCGCTCGGAGCCCTCGACGACTCGCCGCCCGGCAGCGTCGAACGCCAGACCACCACCGCACGGATGCTGCTCGCGCGGAATCGCTATCAGCAAGTACTGGAAGTGCTCGACGGCTGCGCGCAGGGACGCGATTCGCACGTCCACCTGCGCACGCGCATCGAAAGTCTGACACTGGTCGCGATCGCCGCCGATCGGGTCGACGACCCGGCGGTCTCCTTGACGGCATTGCGGCGGGCGCTTGAGCTGGCCGCGCCGGCCGATCTGCGCGCGCCGTTCCTCGCGTACGCGGTGCCGTTCGGCGAGGTCGTCGACCGGTACGCCTGGCAGCTCTCGGGGGAGGCGCGGTATGCGGTCGCGTTGCTGGATGACCTGCATCGCGACGAACTTCCCACCTTCCTCGAGCCCCTGACCGAACGCGAGCGCGCCGTGCTCGACTACCTGCCGACGATGATGTCGAACGCGGAGATCGCGCAACAGCTCCTCGTATCGGTGAACACCGTCAAGACACACCTGAAGGCGGTGTACCGCAAGCTCGGGGTGGAGCGCCGGCGGGACGCGGTCGTGCGCGCGCGTCAGTTGGAGCTTCTGTAGCCGGGCGCGCCGGCCCGGTCGCCCGGGGTGGCGCCACCGCTGTTGTCCGCGAGCCGGTGCACTTCGATGAGCTCGAGGCCGAGCCCCTCGATGCGGCGGAGCAGCCCGTGCAGACCCGCATCGTCCTCGACCGTGCCTTCGAGCACAGTGTCGACGGGCGCCGTTGTGCTCTCGAGGTCGAGTTGCCGGAACTCCGACGCCATGGTCGGGGTGAGCCTTCCGCGCAGCCTGATCTCGTAACGGTGTCGTGACACGGCGAGCTCCAATGGTTGCGCCCGATCAGACGATTGCACCGCGATGAGCGTCGATCGCCACCCGGAACGGGTGAAGGATGTGAGCCGTCAACGCCGGTGCCACACCGCGTTGCGCAGCAGCGCCCCGAGGCTGCGTTCGTGCTCGAGCGCGAACTCCATGCGGTTCCGGTAGGCACGCATGCTCGTCGACCAGCTCCATCGCGTGCGCTGCCAAGCATCGGCGATCAATTCCGCGGCCAGCATGGCGAGCGCGAATGCTTCTTCCGGGGGAATGTGCACGGCGTATTTCGCACCGGACGTCCGGGCGGGCGCCGGCGGGACTTCGGGCTTCGTCATGGTCGTCATCATCGTCCTTGCGGCCCCCGCCGCGATCCACCCCGTTGGGGTGATTACGCGCGGCTCCGATCACGCGATGATCAACGGGCTGCAGGAAGCGGCAATCGCGCCGTAGGTCCAGCAACTCGGCGCGATGACGGGTGTCCGCGAGCTGTCCGTCGCCTCCGAGCCGGACAGCTCGGCGGGCACCGTCCCCTGGCCCTGCCGTCGGGCATCGACGACCGCCGGAGCAGCGCCTCAGTGGAGCAGGCGAAGTTCCCGCGCGCGTTCGACCGCCGCACCCCGCGACGCGCAACCGAGCTTTCGGTACACATTGTGCATGTGGGTCTTGAGCGTGTTGCGCGAAACGTACAGTGACTGGGCGATCTCGCGAGCAGGGAGCTCGGTGGACAGGTAGCTGAGCACCTCGAGCTCCCGCGGGCTGAGGTGCACGTCACTGCGTTGCGCCTCGTCGGGGTCGACGACGCAGACGGATACGAAGTCGTCATCGGGAATGGGGTGCATCGCGCCGGGCACGTTGCGAGCCGCGATCCACTGCTCGACAGCTGCCGCCGGATCGCCGTGATCGCGATACCAGCGGGCGGCGCTGATGTGGATCTCGACGACGCGATCGGGATCGCGAGCAACCATCTCGTCGCGTAGCACCGCGCGGTACTGCGGGTGGCAACGATACAGGCCGTACTGGCCCGGCAGCCGGGAAACGAACGCGTTCGCACGGTGCAGATCGTGCAGCACGTCGGCCGCGTCGGACCGCCCGGTCACGTGCTCGCAGATCGCGGGGGTGAGCCGGGCGATGCACGAGGTCTCCATCAGGAAGTCCTGTACGTCCGCCGATTGTCGATTGAACACCTCTTCGAGCAGGAACTCTCGAATCTGTTCCTCCGCGTCGCCGTCGGAGTCGGCCGGTGACGCGGACCCCGAAGCGAGGAGCTTCAGGCCTGTCATCCAGCCTTCCGAACGCTCGTGCAATGCCGCGGTCTCCGCCGGCGAGATGTTCTTGTGCCGGCTGACCACCTCGGTCGCCTCGAAGAGATCGAGTCGGAGATCGCCATCGTCGATCTCCACCAGATCGCCCGCGGCGCGCAAGCGCCAGAGCGCGAGCGCGGGCTGTTCGCGACCCACGATGATGAGATGCATCCACGGCGGCGCGAGCTCGACGAGCTGGACCAGGCTGCGGCGCGCGGCGACCGTCGTGAGTACGTCGCTCTCGTCGACGACGAGGAACCCGTCACGCGGTGGGCGCACGCCCAGGAAGCGCCCGAAACGATCGCCGTCCAGCCGTTGCACGGCGCCGTCGATATCACTCCAGAACGTCGCCGGCGCGTTGTCGTCGTCGTCGAGTGTGAGCCACGAACGATCGCATTCGGGGCGCTGCGCCATCCAGCTGGCGGCGAGGGCGGTCTTTCCCGACCCTGCACACCCCGTGAGGATGGTCAAGCGGACGGTGGCCGCCGCGTCGAGCCGCTTCTCGACGCGCGGGCGGCGGGCGAACGAGGGCGGCGGGATCGGCATCGCGAACTTCGATGCGTTGTGCATCGTCGACGGCGCGAGCGGGGCCGACATCGCACCGAAGACTCCGCGCTCGCCGCTCGCCATTGGGCTCCCCCGTCCGGACGTGGTCCAGACTTTGCGCCGGGGGAGGTGAGAGAGCATCACCCTGAGGTGTGAACTTCGACCCTTTCGCGGCCCGTGGTCACCCGGTGTGTCCGGCGAGCCCGCTCTCGTAGGCGGCGATCACGGCCTGCGCGCGATCACGCACGGCGAGTTTGGCGAACACGTGTTTGATGTGCGACTTCACCGTGTCCGGCGAGATCGAGAGGTCGGCGGCGATCTCCTGATTGGAACGCCCCTGCGCGATCAACACCAATACCTCGCGCTCTCGGTCGGTGAGCGCGTCGACGTTGGTTCGCCACTGCGACGATTCCGTCGCGTACTGCTCGATCAGCCGTTGAGCGAGCACCGGTGACGGAAGCGCGTCACCCTCGGCGACGCAGCGGACCGCCTGCGTGAGGTCCTCGACGCGCGCGCGCTTGAGGAGGAAGCCGCTCGCGCCCGCTTCGAGCGACCGGTACACGTAATCGTCGAGCTCGTAGGTAGTGAGCACGATCACGCGCGGGCCGTCGTCGCCTGCCCCGGCCAGGATCTGTTGTGTCGCGGCGATACCGTCGACGCCCGGCAGTTGCACGTCCATGAGCACTACGTCGGGTGTCAGCTCCTCGATCTGGCGGAAGGAGTCCTCGGCGCTGCCGGCTTCGCCGACGACTTCGATATCGGGCTCGGCGTCCATGATCACGCGCAACCCGACGCGGGTCGCGACGTCGTCGTCGACGATCATGACGCGGATCGGGCCCGGCATGTCAGACCGGCTCGAGGGGGAGCTCGGCGACGACCGCGAATCCTCCGTGCGCGTCGGGCCCCGCTTCGAGCCGTCCGCCGAGTACTGCGACCCGTTCGCGCATTCCTATCAGGCCCCTCCCGCCGTTGCCGTTGTCGTTACCGCTTCCGTTTCCGTTTCCGTTTCCGTTGTGCCCGCCACCATTGCCACCTCGCGAGCGCCCGTTGCGACTCCCGTCGTCGACGATCTCGAGATGGAGCGCCTCGGGCTCGTAGCGAACCTGCACGCGGGTGTTCGCCTCGACCGCGTAACGAGCGACGTTGGTCAGCGACTCTTGAATGATGCGGTACGCCGAACCGTCGACGAGGCGGGGGAGTGGGCGCAACGATCCCTCGACGTCGTATTCGAGGTGCATGCCGGCCTGCACGAGCCGATCGATCAGCTCGTCGAGATCCCCGAGACCCTTCGGGGACGCGAAATCGGGTGACTGATCGGTCAGTCCGAGCGCGACGTCGAGGTCGCGGAACGCGTCGCGGCCGACGTCCTCCACGGTGGCCAGCAGCTGCTTGGCCTGGGCCGGATCCCGGTCGAAGACTCGCCGGGCGGCCGCGCCGGAGAGGATGATCACGTTGAGGGCGTGGCCGACGATGTCGTGCGTCTCGCGCGCGATGCGGCGGCGCTCGGTCTCCGCCGCCTGCAGTCCGGCGAGCTCCGAGCGGATCAGGTCGGTCTCGGTCAGGCGGAGGATCTGTTCGGCGCGCGCGCGTTCGGCCACCTCGACGGCGAGCGTGAGCGCGGCGAGCAGCGTGACCGCGATGAACAGTTGGATGTCGACGAGCGCCACCTCGGCGCCGTGGGTCGTGATCAGCGTGTAGGCATGCCCGTTGGCGACGACGACGCTCGCGCCGATGCCCACGCCCAGACCGGAGATAGCTACTCCGAGCGGGCCACCTCGGATCGCGGCCCACATCAGGATCGGGAGCACGGCGTACGCGCTGGACTCGTGGAAGAAGATGGCGGGAACGACCGCGACGAACGTCGCGAACGCGGCGATGGCGAGGTCCTCGGCGAGCGTCGCGGGGGTGCGATAGAAGTCGCGGCGAGTCCACGCGAGCACGGGCGTCGCCACGACGAGCACGCCCAGCGCGTCGCCGAGCCACCACTCTGCGGTGGTGCGGAAGAACCCGGAAGCCCCCGCGATCGTGGCTACGGACCCGCCGATCAGGGCGCCGACGAACGGTCCCGCGACGACCGCGCAGAGCACGTAGCGGACGAGGAACACCCGGGGCGTGGCGCGCCGCGTCTGGCTGTAGAACCGGATCAGGCTGGCACCGACGAGTGGTTCGATCACGTTCGCCGCGGTGAAGCCGATCGCCATGAACAGGGTCTGGTTGTGCGTGAGGTCGAGGGTGAACTCCGCGATGCCGAAGGCGAGCAACCACAGCCACCACGTGCGCCGCGGGGTGACCAGCAGCGTCGCGAGGGTGATGCCCGCGGGCGGGAAGAACGACGCTCCGGCGCCAGGCGCGCTCAAGAAGTGATATGTGAGAACCGCCCCGAGTGCATAGAGACCCCCCAGCACCGCGGCCGTCACCAACATGCGCAACTCTCGCATCACACCTCCTCCCGAGAGGTAGTCACGCGATGTTCGGCAGTCTGACCTGGCCAAACAATAGCCATGCAGCCAATAATTGTCACCTGAGGGTCACAAGTTGACTACTGGGGTGAGCGTGGGACTCTGAGGGGTGCGTCGCCTCGTGCGGGCTTTCCGCCGTGCGAGGATGCGGCGGTGGGACGCGAGGATCTCGACGGCCGGGCAATCGTCGTGACGGGGGCATCTCGCGGGATCGGACGGGGCCTGGCAATCTATCTCGGTCGTCAGGGTGCCCGCGTCGTCTGCGCGGCCCGCACCGTGCAGGGTGCCCCGTCCGAGCTCCCCGGGACGATCGACGAGACCGCGGCCGAGATCCGGGCGGCGGGCGGGGCCGCGGTCGCGATGCGGTGCGACATCGGGGCACCCGAAGACATCTCGGCGCTCGTCGGCGGCACGGTCGCGGAGTTCGGAGCGCTCGACGCACTGGTGAACAACGCCATGACACCGACGCACGCGTCCTTGGAGGAGTCGACCGTCGAGATGTGGGACGACTCGATGCGCATCAACGTGCGCAGCCTGTATCTGTTCACGCGCGCTGTGACACCGGTGATGCGCGCTCGAGGCGGCGGGAGCATCGTGAACATCTCGTCGGGCGCCGCCGCGCACGAGGTGAGTGCACTCATGCCCCCCGGGTACGTCATCTACTCAGTGGCGAAGGCCGCGCTCGAGCGCTTTTCGTCCGCCGCCGCACCGGAGTTGCGCCCGCTCGGCGTCAACATCAACGCGCTGCGTCCGGGAGCGGTACGCACCGAGCACACGACGCTGGAGTTCGGCCCCGACTTCGACTGGAGCGGATGGGCGGAGCCGGAGGACGTCGGTCCGCCTGTGGCTTACCTAGCTGCGCAGATCGACACCGACTTCACCGGTCGCGTGCTCGACGTCTCCGGGTTCGGGACGACCTGGGGCACCTGAATCCGTGAGGTCGAGGACGCGCGGCGGCGCCACCATCGGCCACGGCGTCTCGCGCTCGACGGCCCGCGCGACGTCGAAGAGCAGCTCGTCGGCATGGTGTCGAGCCAGCACCTGCATCCCGACCGGCATCCCGTCGACGAAACCGCTCGGTATGGATACGGCCGGATTCCCGTAGATGTTGGAGACGATCGTGAGCGCGCCCATGCGCACGAGATCGGGGAAGCGGGCGGCCATCACGTCGAGCAGTGCCGACGGCAACTTCGGGAACGCCGCCGTCGCGAACCGAACGCCGGCCATGGCTGCTCGAAAGCCCAGGATCCCGGCCCGGCTGGTCTTGACCGAGTCGATGAAGCTGGTGGTCGGATTGCTCATGGCCGACGCGGCCGGGAACGCCGGGCCGGGATTCGTCGCCGCGATCACGAAGTCGACCTGGTCGAACGCGGCGGCGAGTGCGTCGTACGCAGCGACGCGTCGCTGTTCGGCAACCGACGCAGTCTGCAGGTTGTACATCGACTGCGACAAGAGCATGCCGATCGTCAGTTCGTCGGTCAGGTCGCGCGCGCATTCGGGCCAGCGGTCGCCGAGCTCGGCGAGCAAGGTCGACAGGTTGCCCATCATCCACTGCGCAGCGAAGTTCGGGATGTCGATCCGGAGATCGACCTCGACCATCCCGGTGTGCGCCACCAGCGTTGCCGCCGATGCGCGCAGCTGCTCTTCGACGCCGCGTTCGAGCGTCACCCCACCCAGCGCCGGAATTATCGCGACCTTGCGGCCGCGCAGGTCGTGTGTGCCGAGATTGGCTTCCCAACCGGGGCGCGCGGGGAGGCTCGACGGATCGCGCGGGTCGTATCCGGCGCAGACGTCGAAATAGCGCGCCGCGTCGCGCACAGATCGGGCGAGGCACCCGAGAACGATGGTGCCCGGCGTGAAATAGGCGTGCGGCCCGCGGGGGATGCGCCCGTAGGTGCCCTTCATGCCGAGCAAGCCGGTGTAGCCGGCCGGGATGCGGATCGAGCCGCCGCCGTCGCCGCCGGTCGCGAGCGGCACGAGCCCGCCCGCGACGGCTGCGGCACTCCCGGCGGACGATCCGCCGGTTGTGCGACCGTGACGCCACGGGTTGTGAGTGACGCCGTTGAGCTTCGTCACGCTGATGTTCAGGCCGCCGAACTCGCTCGCAGTCGTGAGCCCCACCGGCACCGCGCCGCCGCCGAGCAGTCGGGCGACGACGGTGCTCGTCTCCGTCGCGACGCGATCCGCGAACACGAGTGAGGCCTCGGTCTGCGGCCACCCGGCGACCGGTTCCAGCTCCTTCACCCCGACCGGAACGCCTCCGAACGGCAGGCCGACGTCGGCCGTCGTCGCGGCCTGGAGCGCGCGCTCGGTATCGAGAAACGAGAACGCGTTCAGGTCGCTCTGTTCGATCGCGTTCAGGCATGCTTCGAGCTCCTCGCGCGGAGAACGTTCGCCGCGCCGGAAGGCGTCGACGAGCGAGCACGCGTCACCGGTCCACGTTTGCGCCGTCACCGGAGCACCGGGACCCAGTCGGCGTGCGCGTCGAGCAGCGCGTCGACGAGCGAACGGATCTGGTCGAGGTCGAGCTCGGCCGCGGTGTGCGGGTCGAGCATCGCGGCGTGGTATACGTGCTCCCGGCGGCCGGTGAGCGCAGCCTCGACCGTGAGCTCCTGGACGTTGACGTTCGTACGGATGAGCGCGGCGAGCTGCGGCGGCAGTGCACCGATCCGGGTGGGCTGGACGCCGTTGCCGTCGACCAGGCAGGGGACCTCGACCGTGCAGCCCGCGGGCAGGTCGTCGATCAGGTCGTCGTTCGCGACGTTGCCGTAGATGACCCGCGGCTTGCCGGTCTCGATACTCCGGATGATCGTCGCCGCATACTCGAAGCTGGGCTGCACCTCGACGGGGCCGCCGCCTTCGAGCCGTTCCCGTTCGTCTTCCCACTCGGCGATCTGGGCGATACAGCGGCGCGGGTATTCGTCGAGCGGGACGTTGAAACGCTCGACCAGGTCGGGACGATCGCGCTTGATGAACCACGGCACGTACTCGGCGAAGTGCTCGCTTGACTCGGTGACGAAGTAGCCCAGATGTTTCAGCACCTCGTAGCGCACGCGGTTGGTTGCCGGCGCGCGTCCGGAGCGCGCGATCTCCTGTAGTCGCGGGTAGAGGTCTTCGCCTTCGTGCGCGAAGCGGAGATAGAACGCCATGTGGTTGATGCCTGCGGCGAGATAGTCGATGTCGCGGTACGGGATGCCGAGGTCGAGTGAGAGCTCGTACGCGGTTCCCTGCACGCTGTGACAGAGGCCGACGGTCTTGATGCTCGAGGCGCGGTTGACCGCGCGACAGTTGATCGCCATCGGGTTCGTGTAGTTGAGGAACCACGCGCCCGGGCACAGCTCTTCCATGTCGCGGCACAGATCGAGTAGCACGGGGATGGTGCGCAACCCGCGCATGATGCCGCCGATGCCCAGGGTGTCGGCGATGGTCTGGCGCAGCCCGAACTGCTTCGGCACCTCGAAATCGGTAACGGTGCAAGGCTCGTAACCGCCGACCTGGATCATGTTGATCGTGTAGTCGGCGCCGTCCAGCGCGGCGCGCCGATCGGTGGTTGCACCGATCTTCGCGGGCGCGTCGAGCGCATCGGCCACGCGCCTCGCGACGAGCTCCGACGTCGCGAGCCGTTCGGGGTCGATGTCGAACAGTGCGATCTCCGAGCTCGCGAGCTCCTCGTGGCCCAGGATGTCGCCGAGCAGATTGCGGGCGAACACCGTGCTCCCTGCGCCGATGAAGGTGACCTTCGCCATGCCGGAAGGCTACGAGGTCAGTGGTGAATGGCCGCGACGAGCCCCGCCGCGACGATCGCGGCGAGCAGCCCGATGATCATCGTCCACACGACAGCGACCTGCCCCGTCCGGCGCCAATCGCGCCGTTCCGCCGGTCGGGTGCGTGAGCCGGCCGCGGCGGCGGTCCGCCGCCGGCCCTTCGCCGGTTTGCTCATCGCCGTCATGATGTCACCGGGCGTACGCCTTTGGGATGTCGGAAGTTCCCCGGCCCCTCCGGTCCGTCCTCGACTGACTGACTCAGTCAGCTTATAACGGAGAGATGCCGAGGACGACGACGCCCGACCGCTTGACCGAGATCATCGAAGCCGCGACCCGCGTATTCGGGAGGCTCGGCTACCGGCGCACTCAGGTGGCCAACGTTGCGGCGGAGGCGGGCGTCTCCCAGGGCACGATCTACACCTACGTCCGGAGCAAGGAGGCTCTGTTCCATCTGGTCTTCGTCCGCGCCTTCGGCGAGCTGGAGACCGACGTGGTGCTTCCGGTCGCGACGCCGGCGCCGGGTGAGACCGTCGCGGTGATCGCCCGCGGGATGAAGACGGCCGCCTCGGTGCCGGAGCTGCGCGGCGCACTCGGACGGGAGGAGCCGGGCGACGTGCGCGCGGAGCTCACGACGATCGTCGAGCAATACTACGACTTCGTCGAGGCGCTGTGGCCGGTTCTGGCAGTCGTCGAACGGTCGGCAGCCGACCTGCCCGAGCTCGAGACGCTGTACTTCGGGAAGGGTCGGCCGTCGCTTGCCGGCCAGTTGCGCCGGTACATCGAGCAGCGCGCCGCGAGCGGACACTTCCGGTCGGTGACCGACGCGAGCGTCGCGGCGCGGATCGTCATCGAAACCACGGTGTGGTTCGCGTGGCACCGGCACGAGGATCGAGATTCCATTGCGTATGACGACGTGCGTTCGCGAGCGACCGTCGTCGAGTTCATTTGCGATGCGCTCATCGCGCGGGGCGTCCGGGGGTTGTGATGAAACGAACAGTGCTCTCCGGCGCGGACGGCGGGTCGGGCGGCCACCCGCGCCGAGACGCTCATCGAGCTGTGCGGCGTCGAGAAGCTCTATCGATCGGGCCGGGTCGCCACCCGGCTCCACCCCGGTGAAGCTCTCCGCTACCAGTAACCGCCGCTCGACCGACGGACCGCGGAAGCGAGGAGATGCTCCAGAGAAGCTCGACGTCTGCACGTGGGACACGCCGCAGCCCGTGCCGGGTCTTACTCGCGAGAATGCTCCTTGGCACGGGGTCCTGGCGTATGCCGCGCGAGCGGACCGCTCGGTAATCACCAAGTTGGCCGGGAAGCGTCCAGGACCACGCGGAGAGCGGTGGCCGGGAACGCTCGGGGCCTGTTTCGGTGGAAAAACGCCGACTTCTCATCCGTATCGGGTGATCCGTCGCCCTGAATGCCGGGGTTGACTGCGAACGGCGGTGCCCCAGACGCGGACGCGGCCCAAGCGTGGCCCGCAGAGGAGATGGTCATGACTTCGACAAGTGCGCAGTCGGGTGGGCAAGCAGCACGCGACCGTCCGGTGGGCCCGGAGGTCTACCCCGACGACGGACCGGGTTGGGGTTGGTTGTTCTTCGCCGGGACGATTCTCGGTCTCGCGGGTGTCATGCGCATCATCGATTCGATTTGGGCGTTCAGCTACAAAGGCTCCCTGCCCGACGGACTGAAGGACGGAGTCCTCGGCTCCGATCTGAAGCACTATGCGTGGGCCTGGCTGATCGTCGGGGTCGTGTTGGTGATCTCGAGTGTGATGATCCTCGCCCGTTCGCAAGTAGCGCGTTGGGTCGGGTTCATCGCGGCGACCATCGGTGCCGTGAGTGCCATGGCGTGGATGCCGTATTACCCGGTTTGGTCGCTGACCTACGTCGGGATGTTCGTTCTCACGTTCTATGCGCTGGCCCGCTACGGCGGCCGGGAAGTCGCGTAGAGCTCACTCCACACGGTCGCGACGGCAGATCGAGTGCAGGAGGAGCCATGACCACCACCGCGCCGACGCCGGACGTGGTTGACTGGTACGCGCGTTCGCCGGAAGACACGGCGGCGGCGTTGACGGTGGACGCCGCACAGGGACTCACGAGCGTCGAGGCGGCGGCGCGCCGGACGAAGTACGGCCCGAACCAGATCACGGCGGAGAAGCCGCCGTCGGTGTGGGCGATTGCGCTGCAACAGCTGCGGGATCCGATGAACATCATGCTCGTCGCGGTCGCCGTGGTCAGCTTCGCGATCGGCGAGGTCTCGACCGGGATCATGGTCGCGTTCCTGATCGTTCTCAACCTTGTTCTCGGCTCGCGCCAGGAGCTGAAAGCGCGCGCGAGTGTCGACGCGCTGTCGAATCTCCAGGTACCGCAAGCGAAGGTGCTACGGGACGGCACGCTCGTGCTCGTTCCCGCGGTCGACGTGGTCCCGGGCGACATCCTGCAGGTCGAAGCCGGAGACATCATCCCCGCCGACGGACGACTTCTCCACTCGGCGACGCTCGAGACCCAAGAAGCTGCACTTACCGGCGAGAGCGCGCCGGTCGCGAAGGACGTCAGGACCTTGAATGGTCAGGACGTGCCGGTCGGTGATCGATCCGACATGCTGTTCCAGAACACCGCCGTGACCCGCGGGACCGGCAGTGTGGTCGTCACCGCGACCGGCATGCAAACCCAGATGGGTCAGATCGCGACGATGTTGACGTCGGTGACGCGCACGCGATCACCGTTGCAGAAGGAACTGGGATCGCTCACCAAGGTGCTCGGCGTCATCGCGTGGACCGCGGTCGCGTTCATCTTCGTCGTCGGCCTGGCGCGCGGCACTGACGCGAGCGAGTTGCTGCTGCTCGGCACGGCGATGGCGATCTCCGCGATCCCTACCGGAATGCCGGCGTTCGTATCGGGTCTCTTGTCCTACGGCGCCAAGCAGCTCGCCGACGCCAAGGCGGTCGTGAAGAACCTCACCGACGTGGAGACGCTCGGCGCGACGAGCGCGATCAATACCGACAAGACCGGCACATTGACGATGAACGAGATGATGGTGTCGGTCATCTACGCCGACGGCGCGTGGTTCAACGTCGAGGGGGAGGGATATCGCAAGACGGGTGCGATCACATCCGTCGCCGGTGTCGCCGTCCCGGACTTCACCCGGCTCGCGTTGGGAGTGGTCCTCGACAGCGACGCGACTGTCGCCGATGACGGCAGCGTCGTCGGCGACCCGACCGAAGCCGCGCTCGTCGTCTTGGCGGCCAAGCTCGGTGTCGACGCCGACGCGACCCGCCGGGCGTATCCCCGACTCGCCGAAGTGCCCTTCGATTCCGACTACAAGTTCATGGCGACCTTCCACCGCCTGGAGGTCGAGGGAACCGATCGGTGCATCCAGCTCGTGAAGGGTGGGCCCGACGTCGTGCTCGCACGCTGCGCACGCGCCGGTGGGCCGATGAGCGGCTCACAGGTGCCTATCGCCGAAGCGCGGGCCGACATCGACGCGGCGAACGAGCGCATGGGTGAGCAAGGACTCCGCGTGCTCGCGTTCGCGGCCCGCTTCGTCGACGACAGCGAGTTGACGGCGATGAACACCGACCAAATGTCGCTCACACAGGATCTCGACTTCGTCGGCATGGTCGGGATCATCGACCCGTTGCGCGCCGAGGCCAAGGACGCGGTCCAGACCGCACTGGGCGCCGGCATCGACGTTCGCATGATCACCGGCGATCATGCCGTCACGGCCCGGGCCATCGGCGAAACGCTCGGACTCGGTCCCGGTTCGATCAGCGGGAGCGAGCTCAAGGCACTGTCGGACGTGGAACTCGGGCGGCGACTTCCGGAGCTTCACGTATTCGGGCGCGTGTCCCCCGAAGACAAGCTTCGCCTCGCGCGCGTGATGCAAGAAGCCGGGCTGATCGTCGCGATGACGGGCGACGCCGTGAATGACGCCGCCGCTCTGAAGCAGGCCGACATCGGCGTTGCGATGGGCTCCGGCAGCGAGGTCACCAAGCAGGCGGCGCGCATGATCCTCACCGACGACAACTTCGGAACACTCGTGCACGCGGTCGAGATCGGACGCCGGGTATACGACAAGGTCGTGTCGTACGTGCGTTATCAGATGACGCAGCTGTTGGCTCTCGTGATGTTGTTCGTTGCTGCGACCGCGTTCAACATCAACGAGGGCGTCGCGCTGACGCCGGTGATGGTGTTGTATCTGCTGTTTTTCGTTACCGCGGCGGGCGTCGTCGTCATCGCGATCGATCCGGGCGACCCCGACGTGATGCACCGGCCTCCGCGCGATCCCAAGCTCCCGATCACGAACCGCGCCGCGGTGTCATGGTGGATCGTCTACGGCGCCGTGTTGTTCTTGTGTGCGCTGGTTCCACTCGTCTGGGGGCCCGACAAGCCGAGCACGACCCACGCCAGCGCCTCGATGACGATGACCTTCGTTGTGATGGGTCTCGGAACGGTCTTCAACGCGCTGACGAACCGCCGTGATCCCGCGAGCGGGTTCGCGGCGCCGATCCTCAAGGCGCTCGCAGTCGCGCTGGTACCTGTCGCGCTCGTCGCGCTCGCGACGATGCTCCCGAGTCTGCAGCGCGGGCTGATGACCACCGCGCTCACTGGCCCGCAGTGGCGGGCCAGTATCGGGCTCGCGCTCGTCCTCCCACTGGTGGTCGAGACCAGCAAATGGATGCGTCGCCGTCGGGCGCCGAAGGCCGCGGCGGTCGACGTGCAGCGCGCGGTCACACCGGCGCGGGGTCTCACCACAACCGCCGGCTGAGCACCGCCATGCGCGAGATCCTCGACCTCGGGAGGTGAAGGGAATGACGAAGAAGATCGAGAAGACGAAGTCCAAGCACAAGGATGAACATCAAGCGCAGGCGGAGATCGGAGCTATCGAGTCGGACCACGTCGCGGCGGAGGGAACTCCGGCGGCCGCAGCGGAGTCTGGGGTTCAGCCGAAGATGAGGAACAAGGAGTACCAGCGCGAGCTCCGCCGGCTCCACGGCGAGCTCGTCGCCATGCAGGAGTGGGTGAAGCGCTCCGGCGCCAAGATCTGCGTCGTATTCGAAGGCAGGGATACTGCCGGCAAGGGCGGAACGATCAAGGCGATCACCGAGCGCGTCAGCCCCCGAGTGTTCCGGATTGCGGCCTTGCCGGCACCCACCGAGCGCGAGAAGTCGCAGATGTATGTCCAGCGGTACATCTCGCACTTTCCTGCCGCGGGTGAGGTCGTG
>Ga0335085_10005657_pt1 | contig 19981 bp, 15 predicted proteins | sample Lox_Sample_45_FD_206712 | JGI IMG/M metagenome (GOLD analysis project Ga0335085, IMG submission 206712) | Soil microbial communities from Loxahatchee National Wildlife Refuge, Florida, United States - Lox_Sample_4.5 | ecosystem: Environmental > Terrestrial > Soil > Wetlands | place: USA...
CTGAAGCGTTCCTGAAGACGCCACGAGGGCCCGAAGGGCCCTCTTCCCGCAGCCGCTAGCACCGTTGCGCTATTGGCAATACGGGCGTGAACCAACGGTCCTCGGACGGGGTTCGGAGAGGTGTACCGACGATCTCCAAAACCGCCCGTGGAGGCCTTGCTGATGATGGAACAGGATCAACCCATACCGAACACACCGGCCTACGCCGACATGGTCCTGCGCACGATCGATGACATCGACACGCAGACGGCCGAACGCCGTGACTCCCTGCTGGCAGATCTGCTCTGCTCCTCGTGGGGCAGCGTCGTGGCGCAGAACCAGTGAACGGATCTTCCTCAACGCCGGCACCGTCCCCGGCGCAGCGGGTGCCATAGCACGGTTGCGCGATCTAAGGGTGAGCGACGCGACGACGAAGTCGGTCACGGGTTGAAGTGGTAGGGGCAGGATGGCCCCGTCTAGAGGGGAGACGCGCGACCCACCTCCAGGGGTCGTGCAGGGGGAGCAGAGCGCCCGGATAGCGCTCGCTCCCCCCAATTTTTCGCCACCCGCACGCCGATCATCGGGCGCGCACCGGGACCCGAGCCCCCGGTAGGTTGTGCGGAGCGATGTCGCTTCAGGAGGAACGGCTGGCGATTGTCCGCGAGCACATGAGCTCGGAGAACGAGCACCGCTTCGACGACACGCTGGCGACCTTCGAGCACCCCCGCTACGAGATCGTCCCCACCGGAGATGTGTACGACGGCGCCGAGCGGGTCTCCGAGTACTACCGGATGAGCCGGGAGGCGTTCCCCGACCAGCGCAACGAGAACGTGGTGCTGCATTCCGCCGAGGATGCCGTGATCGCCGAGTTCGATCTGCTGGGGACGATGCAGGGCGAGCTCGGGGGCATCAAGCCGACCGGCCGCAGCTTTCGCTGTCGCATGTGCGCCCTGTTCATCTTCCCTGCGGGCGAGAGCCGGATCGTGTGCGAGCGGGTGTACTTCGACCAGGCGTCGATCATGCGGCAGCTGCTGGGGGACGGCTAGTTCCGGGACGCCGTCCCGGGGGTCGCCGTGGCGAGGACGGCTCGGGCTGACGTTCCTAGAGGCCGTGGGCTCGCGGCTGCGTCTACCGGTGGTTAGCCGCGAAGTCCCGCGTCAGGCGGACAGTCCTGCCGCCGCCAGTGCCTGCTCGGCGCTGTTGAAGTAGTCGAGCCGGATGATCCTGCCGGCGTAGACGCGATAGACGATCCCGTCCCGGCGCTCGATCTCGATCCCGCTGGCGGCACCGGTGGCCTTCATCCGCACGATCACGACCACGCTGTCGCCGGCGTCGATCACCTCTTCCGGCTCCATCGTGAAGTGCGACCAGGCGCTCGACCAGTCGCCCAACCAGCGCTGAACGCCCTCGTGCCCGCGGTACTCGCTCCCGTCCATGATGTCGTGGTCGACGATCACCACCTCGGGATCGGTGACGTCCCAGACGAGCTCACCCGTCCTCACGAACCGTTCCAGCGATTGCTGGACGAGCTCGACGTTCGACATCGGCACCTCAGCCACGGCGCACGGAGCGCACCATCGCGAGACCCGGAAGCTGGGGCAGCCGGCGCACCCGTACCTGCTCGAAGCCGCTCTCCTGCAGCCAGCCGGAGACCTGCTCGGTGGAGTAGGTGTCGGCCCCCGAGGTGAGGTGGAAGAACAGGCCCAGGTAGCTGCCGCTGTCGGGCGCGCGCCCGGACGGACGGTCGTACAGGTCCAGCACGCACAACGGCGCCCCCGGCCGCAGCACCGCCGCGATCCTTGCGAACAGCTCACACACCCGCTCGGGGGAGAGGTGGTGGATGATGTTGAAGGCGAGCGCGCCGTCGTGGGGGCCGCCGAGGTCGGTTGCGAACATGTCCCCTTCGACGTGGCGCACCCGCTCGGACATGCCGTCCGCCGCCACCAGCTCGCGCCCGATGCGGGCGCTCCCGGGCAGGTCCACGACCGTCGCGGAGAGTCCCTCGTGCCGGCGGCACTGGGCCATCGAGAACTCGCCGTGCGCCCCGGCCACGTCCAGCAGCGAGCGCGACCCCGCCGGCAGCCGCACGGCCTTCGCGACGGCCGCGCTCGAGAGCTTCGCGATCTGGTACTGCCCGGTGATGTAGGAGCGCCAGTAGGGATCCTCGGGCGGCTTGTCGTGGAGCTCCACGGAGCGACCGTCCCTGACCAGCCCCTCGAGGTCCTGCCACCACTCCCAGTAATGGATGTTGTCGGCGAGGAAGTCCCCCACATACGTGGGGGATCCCGGGTCCAGCCACTTGCGCTGCCGCGGGGCGATCTCGAAGCGATCCCCGCCGAGCTTCAGGATGCCGGCCGAGCACAGCACTTCCAGCACCCGGCGAGTCCCCTGCTCACGCAGCCCCAGGCGTCCGGCCAGCTCCTCGGAGCTGGCCGGGCCCCCCGCCAGCTCGCTCAGCATCCCGGTGGCCTGGGCCACCTGCAGCGAGCGCGCGACGGGCATCGCGAGCATCGAGAGCCCGAGCGGCTGGGGGACGAGGTTGAGTATCCCCCCGACCCGCTCTTTGAGATCGTCGTAGCCGACCCCGATACGCATGGGCGCCACCCTAACCGGCGCGCTGCCAGGGCGACACGCGGCCTCCCCGAAACCGCTCGGTGGTGGCCCTCTACGCGCCTCGGCGGAGGCCCCTTCGCTGCTCGGTGGGCCCTCCACGCGGCTCGCAAGTGGCCCTCCACGCGGCTCGCAAGTGGCCCTCCACGCGGCTCGGAAATGGCCCGTTGCTCCGGCCGCAAAGTTCCCGTTCCGATAGGTCGCTAAACCTCGCAAAATGGCAACAAATCAGGACTTTCCCGGTGGTTCCTCATCTTGACCGCGGTGGTAGCTTTAGGGAGGAGAATGGAATGCGCCACGGACCCGCCCGGACGGGGGTAAGGCGCGAAAATACCTGGAGCGGCGTGGATTCATGGATGAGGATGCTCGGCCGGCTGCCCCTTCGCGGGACGGCCTCACAGAGACGCTCGGCCGGCGTCGGTGGCTTGTAGTGCGCGCCTCGGCCGCGACGGTGGCTCTCGCCCTGATGGCTGGCCTGGTCCTCGTGCTCGGTGCCAGCGGCGGCTCCGCCTCGACGCTGCGGCTGGTCCAGGGCAACGGCAACGGACTTGCGCCGCTCGCGCGCAGCGCCTCCGAGAGCGCACCGGGCGGAGGGGCGGGCTGCGTCGTCAACTCGTTGCCCTCGTTCATGGATCAGGGCGAGTTCGGTAAGTCCTCGAGCATCGCCGACGTCGTCGAAGTCGAGTGCGAACCGGTGTACGCCGAGCACACGATCCGCTTCAGCTCCAACGAGCTCTACAGCCGCTGCCAGCACCACCTCACGTGGTCGCTGCCATACCCGTTCGCACCCCAGAGCGGCTCCGGCTTCGTCGTCAAGCTCGACAACGACGGCAATGCCACGGCCGTGATCTGGGGCGGCCCGGGCTGTGCGGCCGGCGAAAGCCTGATCTCCGCACATATGGAACAGGCTCCGTATCTGACGGTCACCACGCCGTTCGTGGTGACGGCGCCGCACACCACCCCGCCGGGGGTGTACGCGCTGCCCTCCGAAGAGGTCGAGAACGAGGAAACCAGCAGCGTGGCCACGATCGTCCACGTCGAGTTCCCGCCCGTGTACGCGGAGCAGCCGGTGAACATCAGCGCCGAACAGCTCTACAGCCGCTGCCACATCCCGCCCAAACTGCTGTGGATCGGACCCGGAGGGGAACGGCTCGAAGGCGGACCCTCACTCGACGGCCTGAAGCTGGACAACGACGGCAACGCCTTCGTCGTGCTGCTCGGCGGGGGCTCGTGTGCGAGCGGCCCATCCGAGATCGAAGCCAGCCTCGAAACGGCGCCCTACACGACCTACACGACCACCTTCACGATCCTCCCACCCCAGCCCACGCTCCCGGTGGCGCCCGAATTCACGATCGAAAAGCTCCAGCGCATCGAAGGCGAAGGGTCGTTCACGAAGAACGAACTCACCGGCCAGACGGGCCAGGTCGTGGAATACGAGATCGTGGTCAAGAACACCGGCAACACGAACCTCTCCTTCACCCACTTCACCGACACCAAATGCGAAGGCATCTCCGGCGGCGCCACCAAGCTCGGCCCAGGTGAATCGACCGTCTTCAGCTGCACCCACACGCTCACCGGTCCGGGCACGTGGACGAACGTCGCCACGATCGAAGGCAACGAAGGTACCGGCAAAAAGGAATCCAACGAAGTCGTTGTCAAAGTTCCACCCGGTCCGGAATTCACGATCGAAAAGCTCCAGCGGATCGGGGCGGGGATCTTCACCAAGAACGAACTCACCGGCGCGATCGGCCAGACGGTCGACTACGAGATCATCGTCCACAACACCGGCGTGGTGGCGATCAAACTCTCGAACTTCAAAGACCAGAAATGTGAAGGCATCTCCGGAGGCGCGACCGAACTCGCCGCCGGCGAATCCACGACCTTCACCTGCATCCACAAGCTGACCACGACCGGCGTATGGACGAACGTCGCCAGCATCGAAGGTGGCGGCGTGCCGAAGACCTCGAATGAAGTCGTCGTGAAAGTGCCGAACCTCAAAGAACCCGCCTTCACGATCGAAAAGCTCCAGCGCCTCGACGAAACCGGGAGCTTCACGAAGGAAGAACTGACCGGCGCCCTCGGCCAGACGGTCAACTACGAGATCATCGTCACCAACGTCGGCGACGTCACCCTGACGTTCAAGAACTTCGTCGACGCCGACTGCGAAGGCATCGTCGGGGGCCCCGGTCCGGGCGGCGAAATCAAAGTCGGCCAGTCGGCCACCTGGATCTGCTTCCACGTCCTCACGAGCACCGGCACCTGGCCCAACGTCGCCACCATCGAAGGCAACGAAGGGACCGGCAAGAAGGAATCCAACGAAGTCGTCGTGAAGGTCCCACCGGAACCGCGACTCACGATCGAAAAGAAGCAGATGCTCCCGGGCGAAGCCGGCTTCACCACCAACGAACTGACGGGCACCGTGGGCCAGGTGGTCAGCTACGAGATCATCGTCACCAACACCGGCAACGTGCCCCTCTCGCTGTCGAACTTCACCGACACCCAGTGCGCCGGGATCAGCGGCGGCGCCGCCGAACTCGCCCCGGGTGACTTCACGATCTTCACGTGCATGCACATGATCACGAGCACGGCCCCGTACGTGAACGTGGCGGCGGTCGAAGGCACGCCGCCACCGGGCCAGGGTGCCCCTGTGAGGGTGGAATCCAACCAGGTCGTGGTCAAGGCCATCGAACCGGCCGGCCAGATCGTTCCCAAGGGCGAAGTCGCCCCTGCCGTGTGCGCCGTCAAGCCCGGCACGCTGGTGCTCAAAGGCGTCGGCGGCCCCAAGCGTCACAAGTTCACCGTCGAGGTCAGGGCCGGCGACCTCAAGCAGGTCACCTTCTTCCTCGACGGGCGCAAGATCAAGACCTTCACGGCGTCGACCTCGGCCCGCGCCAAGTTCTTCAAGGTGAAGATCAACCCCGCCAAGCTCCGCAAGGGCCCCCACCACATCTCGGCCGTCGGCGTCCTGAAGGACCCGTTGTGCGCCCCGGTGAAAGCTGCCGCCGTGTTCGTGCACCCGGGACCTGGCGCCCGCCGGCCCAACTTCACCGGCTGATCAGGTGAGCGCCGCGAGCGGCGCCGAGATCACACGATTTCGATCGGGGTGCCGACTTCCACCATCCGCCACAGGCGGGTGATGTCGCCGTTGCGCATGCGGATGCAGCCGTGCGAGGGACGGCCCGGTATCAGCTGCGGTTCGTCGGTCCCGTGGATGCCCACCACGCCGCCGCCGGGCCACTCGCTGAGGCTCGGGGCGTAGGCGCTCGTGCCGAGGGCGTAGGGTCCGTACACGGGGCCGCCGATCGCGAGCAGCTTCTCGGTCACGAAGAAGTGCCCGGACGGCGTCGGCAGGCTCGGACGCCCGACCCCCACCGGTGCGGTGAAGACCGCGCGGTCGTCGCGATAGAGGGTGGCCCGCTCGCTCTCGCGGTTCACGCGCAGGTACTGGTGGAGCTCGTGGAGTTCACTGAGGTCGTCGGCTATCACCCAGCCGATGCGCCCGTTGGGCCGGCCCGGGAGGGGGATCTCGATCCACTCGGTCTTGCCGATCGTGTAGGAGCGAAGTGCGAGGTACACCTGTGCCTGTCCGTCCGGGGTGAGGAACTGCAGGTGCCCCACCACCCGTGAGTGGGAGGAGGGGGAGGCGTGCGCCGGCCCCGCCGCCTGGGGGTAGGCCCAGCGCGTCAGGGTCTTCAGATTCGACAGCGTGGCGACGGTCGCGGTCGTGCCTTCCCGCGGCGTCGGGGAGCTCGCGGATTCAGCCGCAGCCGGGACGGCTTCGGCCGATGCGGCCACCGGAGCCAGCAGTGTCAACGCGCCCGCGGCGGCGGCGACCAAGAGGACGCACACCGTCCGGCGTGCGCCTGCGCGGATGTCCTTTCGCACACGGTTTCGCACGGGAGGACCACCAAAGATATCGCTGTCCGCAATTTGCGGCGCAATCGCGCCGTCACCTGCTCGGCCGATCTCAGCCGATAACTCCGAAGTCCTGCGTGTAGGTGGCACCGGCCTGGCCGGCCGCGAACGAGGCAGGCGCCGCTGCAGCGACGCCGATGCCGGTTTCGCGATATTCACCGTTGAGGATGTTTTCGCGGTGCTCGGGAGAGTTCATCCAGGCGCTCACGGTGGCGGCGGGGGTGGCGAGGTAGAGCGTGGCGCAGTCGATGTTCTCGCCCAGCTCGTAGGCCTGGTTGGACCTCGCGTAGCCGCTCGCCAGGATGCGCGTGTCGAAGGCTTCCCCGGTGGGGGTGGTGTGGGAGAAGTAATCCCTGCTGACCATGTCGGCGGAGTGCCCCTGCGCCGCGGCCAGCAGGTGCGGGTTTTCGCTCAGTGGCCCGTCCCCGTGGGCTGCCCGTTCGCGGTTGATCAGGCACAGGGTGGCCGCCCGGACTTCGGCGATGTTCGCTTCGCTGGGGACCAGTTCGGTGTCGGTGCAGGCTGTGGGGGTCGCGGGCGCGCTCGGCGCCGGGGTGGGGGCGGTCAGTTCCTGTACGGGGAGGTTGCGCCGCGTGGCGTCCGAGCTGGCCGTCCGCCGGTGGTGGGAGCCGTGGTAGCGGGCGCTGTGCCCGCAGTGGCGAGGATTGCGGTGGGCCCTCTTCCCGTTGCAGCGGCGCGCGTAACCCGCGTGACGATGCGATTGCGTCGCCGCAAGAGCGTCGCCGCCCGTCGCCAGGACCGCGATGATCGCGAACGCGAACGCGGCAAGGACCGCGAGCGGCCGGTGGTTGAGCTTGAAGGGGTGGGTTGGGCTCAAGGGCTCGTGAGCGGTGTCGCCTGGGCCGGTGGGCCGGCCGGACCGGTGGTTCAGGGCTCACGAGCGCTATCGGCTCACCCCGGGCGGGTCGCAGCCCGCGCAGGAGCACGTTGGACGAATGGTCGGGACGAGAACGGGCCACCCGCGAGCGCCGGCAACCCGGCGCCCCGGCGGCCTACTGGTTCACGAAGGCGGTGTCAGCCCGCGGGGGCGGGCTCGCGAGGCTCGGTACGGGGTTCGTCACGGCTGCTGATCCGTTTCAGCAGCTCGCGCTCGGCTTCTGCCCCCTTGCGGGTTGCCGCCCCCGCAAGGTGCGTGGCCCCACGCTGGACGCTCCAGTATCCGGTGGGGGTCTGTTTGATGGTGAGTGGCTCTGCTTGAGGCATGTTCTCCTCCGACTCTGTTGGAGCCCCCTACTGCCGGCCGTCCCACGCTCCACAGAGCGGGTCCTGCAGCTTCCCCGGCCCCGGGGTCAGGGGCGATCGGGTCGCTCGCCGTGCAACTTGCGTGGTGCGGCTCGACCTCGAGCTTAGGACATGTCTGCCGCGCCGTGTTGCGATACGGATAAATCCAGCGCAATTTCGGCACTTGTTCTAGCCCGCTGCGGTGCACCCGGGCCCGTTCCGTGATATTGGCCGGCCGCCGTCGGATGCGGGAACCGGCTTGCAATTCTCCGACCAAGCGAACGGTCTCGGGCCACGACTCCGAGCGACCCGGGGTCAGGGGCCGCGTCGCCCCAATTGGCGGCGCAGGCGATGCACACGGCGTAGCTCCTCGACGGCCTCGTCGCGCCCGCCGAGGACCGCCGTCGAGGCGTCTCCGAGGAGCAGCTCGGGGCGGATCTTGCGGCGCACCAGCTCGCCCGCGACGGCGTCGGCCCGCTCCGCTCCCGCGCCGGGGCGTGAGCTCACAACCCGCTCGAGCTGCCGGCCCCGGAAGAGCAGCCCGACGCCGTCGTCGAGGGCCCACCCGCCCGGCGTCGTGCCCTCCCGCACCGCGCCCAGCCACACCGGCAGCCGCTCCGGCTCCCCGTCGGCGTGCACGCTCAGGGAGCCCTCGAGCAGGCCCAGTCCGGCTAGCGTCTCCGGTGTCCCCCGCGATCGCGTGACGCCGGCCTGAAACCAGCACATCGCGCCCGCGCTGAGGCCCGCGAGCACCGTGCCCCGCTCCCACGCACGCACGAGGATGCGCTCCAGGCCGTGGGCGCTCCAGAGCGCGAGCAGGTTGCGCATCGAGCCGCCACCGACGTACACGATGTCCTGTTCGAGCACGATCTGCTCGAGCGTCCTCGTGGTCTCCGTGAGCCTGAACAGGGACAGGTCGCTCGCCACGCACGTACGGTGGGCAAAGCGCTCTCGGAAGGCGTTCAGGTGTGCGCTCGTCTCACCGGAGGCAGTCGCCAGGAACAGGATCTTCGGCTCCGCCGTCCCGGGCAGGGAAAGCACGAAGTCGTCCAGCAGCGGGTTGGCGGACTCCATCGTGAAGCCGCCCCCACCCATCGCGAAGATCTGGCGCCGGTCCTCCTGTGGGCCGGCGGCGGCGGCGCTCATACCAGCGTCCGAGGGTGCCGGCGCGGCGCGGCGCCGGGCCTCACGCGGCCACCAACGAGGGCCGCCGCGCGCGGCCAGCGGCGGGTACCCGCACCGCGCCGTCTGCGGCTGAGGGCGGGCTCGCACAGTCCTCGCCGAGATAGTCCACGGCCAGGCGCGTCTCGCGGATCCGCCTCCCCGATACCGCGACCTTGTAGGCGCCCGCCTGCGGGCTCGAGCTGACGGCGCGCTGGAGGCGGGTTCCGCGGAAGTGCAGCGCCACCCCGTCGTCGGCCGCATACCCGCCCCGCATCCCCTCGCCGACGGCGCGGTGGTACTCGGCGCGGCGCGCCGGCTCGGCGTCGTAGTGGACGCAGTTGGAGAAGGGCAGCAACCCGAGCCCCTGCACCGGACGGGGTGCGCCGTGGAAGGCGCTGAGTGCCTCGGCGAACCAGCACAGCGAGCCCGCCGAGGGTCCGCACAGCACGATCCCCCTGCGCCAGGCGGTGCGCAGGACCTCATCGAGACCGTGGGCCCGCCACGCACCCAGCATGCTCACTACGTTGCCGCCCCCGACGTAGATGAGCTGCTGGGAGAGCAGGTGGCTGGCGAGATCGTCCTCGACCCCGCCGGTGCCCTGGTCGCGGCGGAACAGCGACACGTGGCTGGCGTCGCAGTCCGGTGCGAAGCGGCGGTAGAAGCGCACGACGTAGTGGTCGGCGTCACCCGAGGCGGTGGGCAGGAAGCACACCCGCGGTCGCCCCGGCCCGAGCAGCGAGAGGATGTAGTCGTCCAGCAGCGTGCCGTCCCGCTCCATCGAGAAACCGCCCCCTCCGAGCGCGACGATCTGTGGGGCTGACACTGGCACGGTGGCTCGGCTCTCTTCTCCTCTCGGGCGACACGCGGTCAGCGGGCGCAGATTGCAACCGCATGATCGGTGCGCTCGGCACGGGCGGATATGGACGCGAGTCCCACATCCCGCACGGGGCGATGGACACCCGCATAGGCGGCCTTTCGGCGGCGACGGACCGCGCCCCACGCGGGCGGCGCACGGCGGCCGCGCCGACTGCTCCTACAGTTGCTGCTCGTGAAGGCGGGTGGCTTCAATGGGGTGGACGCCGGCATGCCCGCGGCGGAGCCGGGCACGGCGGCGATCTCGATCAGGGGCGTGGTCAAGCGCTTCGGTCCGATCACGGCCGTCGACGGGCTCGATCTCGAGGTGCCGAGCGGGGTCTGCTTCGGGCTGCTCGGGCCGAACGGAGCCGGGAAGTCCACCACCATGCGGATGCTCACCGCGCAGTCGCTCGCCGACGAGGGCGAGATCGCGGTGCTCGGGTATCCGATGCCGAAGGACTCCAAGCAGGCACGCCTGGAGATGGGGGTCGTGCCGCAGCTCGACAACCTCGACGTGGAGCTCACCTGCCGGCAGATCCTGGCCGTGTTCGCGTGGCTCTACCGGGTCCCCCGAGCCGAGCACGAACAGGCCATCGACCGGGCCCTGCGGATCGCCAACCTCGTGTCCCGGGCCGACACGATCGTGCGCGATCTGTCGGGCGGGATGCGCCGGCGCCTGCTGGTCGCCCGCGGGCTGATCCACCAGCCGCGCCTGGTGCTGCTCGACGAGCCCACGGTGGGCCTCGACCCCCAGGTCCGTCAGGAGCTCTGGAGCCTGATCGACGGCCTTCGCGAAGCCGGCACGACGGTGTTGATGAGCACCCACTACATCGAGGAGGCCGAGCGCCTGGCCGACACGGTCGCGGTGATGTCGGCCGGGCGGATCATCGCCCAGGGCACTCCCGGCGAGCTCGTCCGCGCACACGCCGGGGAGCAGGTGCTGGAGGTCTACGGCACGCCCACCCAGCTCGAGCAGATCACCGAGCGCGCCGCCGGCGCCGGGTGGTCCAGCCGCCGCAGCGGGCCGGCGCTGGCGATCCTGCGCGCCGAGACGCTCGACGGCGAGGCCCCCGACGGCGTGATGCGCCCCGCGAACCTCGAGGACGCGTTCGTGGCGCTCACCGGAGAAGACATCGAATGAGCTCAGACGCCCCCACCGTGCGCCCGCCCGCCGCCGGCGAGCCCAGCGCCGGCGTGCGCAGGATCGGGCGTCTGGAACCGGCCGCCCTATTCGGGGTGATGAGCCGCGACATCGCGATCTTCGGGCGCAACTGGCCCTCCACCACGTTCTCCTCGATCGTGCAGCCGACCGTCTACCTGCTGGCCTTCGGACTCGGGCTGGGAACGCTGATCGCGCGCGTGGGGCACGTCGACTACGTCCAGTACGTGGCCACCGGCGTGGTGGCCACCGCGGTGTTGTTCTCCTCGGCCTTCCCGGGGATGTTCAACACCTTCATCCGCTGGCAGTTCCAACGCACCTACGACGCGATCCTGGCGGCCCCGGTGGACGTTGAGGAGCTCGTCACCGCCGAGGTGCTGTGGATCTCGGCGCGGGCGTCCGTGTACGGGTTGGCGCCGCTGCTGGTCGGGCTTGCCTTCGGCCTGGAACCGGAAGTGGGGATGCTGCTGGTGGTCCCGATCGGGTTCGTCACCGGCTTCGGCTTCGCCTGCTTCGGGGTGGCGATCGCGGCGGTGGCGAAAACGATCGACAACTTCAGCTACATCACCAGCGCCGTGCTGACCCCTCTGTTCCTGGTGGCCGGCACCTTCTTTCCGATCTCCAAAGCCAAAAACGAGGGGTTGTGGGTGGCGGCCCAGTTCAACCCGCTGTACCACTGTGTCGAACTGGTCCGCAACGCCACCTTCGGCGACCTCGGACCGGCCGACCTCTACCACGCCGGGGTCCTGGTCGGCTTCGGGCTGCTGATGTGGCGCCTGGCTGTGAGCCAACTAGGCCGCCGGCTGATCGACTAGGCGCGGGCGCGGCGCTAGGAGCGACCAAGCCGCGGCGGAGTCTCAGGCCGCGCTCAGGCTCCACCCAGGGTCGGGCTCCATGCTCCCCCTTCGAATGAGCGCCTCGCCCAACAGCCCGACCCTGGCGGCGTCCAGCCCCTCCGCCGCCGCACCGGCGCGAGTGGGTCGCCCATGGCGGCTGCGCGAGCGCGCCGGGGCGGTCGCGGTGCGGATCGGCCGCCCGGAGCTGTGGGCCCTGCTCGGGCTGACGGCCTTCCTGAACCTGTGGGACCTCAGTCGCAACGGCTGGGCCAACGTCTACTACAGCGCCGCCGTGCGCTCGATGAGCTCGAGCTGGCACGACTTCTTGTACGCCTCCTTCGACCGCTCCGGGGTGATGACCGTCGACAAGCCCCCGCTGGCGCTATGGGTCCAGTCGCTGTCGGTGCGGGTGTTCGGCTACCACCCCCTGAGCCTGCTCGTCCCGCAGGCCTTGATGGGGATGGCCAGCGTGGTGCTCGTGTACGACCTCGTACGCCGCCGCTTCGGCCTTCTCGGGGGCTTCATCGCGGGTCTTGCCCTGGCTCTCACGCCGATGACGGTCGCGATCTCGCGGCATAACAACCCCGACGCCCTGCTCGTGCTCACCTGTGTGGCGGCGGTGTGGTGCGCGGTGAGGGGCCTGGAAGGCGGCCGTACCCGCTGGCTGGTCCTCTCCGGCGTGTGCGTGGGCCTGGGCTTCGAGACGAAGATGGGCGTCGCGCTGGCGGTGGTCCCCGGTATCGCGGCCGCCTGGATGTGGGTCGCCCCGGCTGCCAGGGGCAGGCTCCACGCCCTCCGCCAGCTGCTCGCAGGTGCCTTCGCGATGGTGCTCGTGGGCGGAGCCTGGCCGGCGCTGGTCGAACTGACCCCCGCGGGCTCGCGCCCGTGGGTGGCCGGCACCAGTGACAACAGCGTGCTCTCCCTGATCCTCGAATACAACGGCCTCGGCCGCGTGGACGGGCAGGCGGGAGGTCCCGGCGGTGGCATGGGGGGTGGTCAGAACAACATGTTCGGGGGCGGCTCCGGCCCGCTGCGGCTGTTGAACTCCGCCCTCGGGGGCCAGGTCGGCTGGCTGCTCGGCTTCGCGCTCGTCAGCGCCGTGGCGATCCTCGCGGTCTCGCGCCTACGCCGGCGCGACCCGAGGACCGGGTGGCTGATGGTCGTGGGCGGAGCCTTCCTCGTCGGCGCCGTGCTCTTCAGCCTCGCCAGCGGGATCTTCCACCCCTACTACGTCTCGCTGCTGGCCCCGTTCCTGGCCGCCCTCGTCGGCGCCGGCACGGCCGAGCTGTTCGGCGGGCGCATCAGCCCGCGGGTGGTGGCGCCGGTGGCGATCGCCGCGGGCGTGATCGTGGAGCTCGTGATCCGCGGCGACTACCCGGCCCAGCTGCACTGGCTGGCACCCGTGCTGGTCTTTATCGGCGTGCTCACGATCGCCGTGCTGGCCCTCGCGCGCTCCGCGCGGGCGCGCACGGTCGCGTTGGCCGTTGCCGTCGGCGCGCTGCTGGCAGCACCGGCGGCGTGGGCGTTCGACACCCTCTCCTACGCCGCCAGCTCGACCTTCCCCTCCGGCGGCCCCGCATCGGCCGAGACCGAAGGGCAGGGCTTCGCGGCGGGCGCCCGCGGGCGCTTCGCCAGTGGCTTCGCCGCCGGCGGCCCCGCCCTGTTCGGCAACTCGAGCTCGGGCACGACCTCCGCCGGTCCCGGCCAGGGCGGCCCACCCCCAGGCGCGGGCGGTGCCGGTGCGGCCGGGGGCCCTCCCGGCGGCTTCGGCCCCGGCGCCGGTGCGGCGGGCGGCTTCGGGGGCGCGTTCGGCGGCAACGGGAGCTCCCTGAACACGGTGCTCACGTACATCGAAAAGCACGGGGGCGGGACGCTCGCCGTCTCCAGTCAGTCCGGTGCCGCCAGCTCGATCATCTCCCGGGACGCCAACGTGGTGGGCATCGGAGGCTTCTCCGGTCGCGAGAGCGAGGTCACCCGCTCCTGGCTCGCAAACGAGGTCCGCAGCGGCAAGATCCGCTGGGTGCTCGTCGAAGAAGGCGGCCCCGGTCAGGGCACGGCCACGTCCGCCGGCTCCGGTGGGCTCGGCGGCGCGGCTGGTGCCGGCGGCTCCTTGGGGGGCTCGCTCGGGGGCTCGTCGTCATCGCTGCCCGGAGTGGCCGGGGGGCGGCCCGCCGGGGAAACCCGGGTCGGGGCAAAAAAGGTGATGGCGGTGGTGTCGAAGGCGTGTAGCCGGGTAGAACTATCAAGCTCCACCTCCACCACCACCTCCCGCGCCATCGCCACGGGCAGCCTGTACGACTGCAGCGGCGACGCGCAGGCCATCGCGGGCTGACCGCAACCTCCGCTGCACGAGCCGGTTTGCTCGTACATAGGTCCGAAGCGTCTCCCCCGAACCGGGCTGTCCTGGAGGAGAAGCGGCCCCTGCGTGCAATAACGATCAAATAAAGGGCGCAACTTCCCGCCTACAGGGGCGTCCATAGGGGTAGATAAAGGTCGTGTTAGCAGCTACCGGGAGGTTCTCATGAGGGTCAAAGCAAGGCTTCTGCTACTGGCAAGCGCCATCGTCTGCGTGCTCGCACTGTCGACCTCCGCCGCGTACGCGTCCTTCGGCATCGAAAAGTTCGTCGCGGTCAACTGCACGACCGAAACCTGCGCCGAAACAAAAGTCCCCCCCTTCTCCGAACCGCACGAAGAAACCCTCGAAGAAGTAAAGGAAAAAGAAGAAGCCTTCACACAGGCCGCCGGCCGCGTCCCCTTCGGGATCACCCACTTCAAGGTCAAGACCGAAGGGCCCAAAGGTGAAACGCCCGGTCCGATAGGCGAACAGAAGCCCGTCGGCGGCGCCGTCACCCACATCCGCACCGACGTCGCCCCCGGCCTCGCCACCAATCCGCAGGCGGTGCCCGAGTGCTCCCAGGCAGCGTTCGGGGACGAAGAACTCCTCAAAGGCAGCGGTGCGTTTCCCGCGCCGACCTGCTCGACCGCCACCGAGATCGGGAGCAACAAAGTCACCGTGTTCGTGGAAGGCGTCGGCGATGTGCCGCTTGAAGGCACGGTCTACAACCTCGAACCGCTCGAAGGTCATGCCTCGGAATTCGGGGTGGCGGTCAGCCTCGCGATCCTGGGCAAACCGGGCGTGTTCGCGCACACCCTCATCAAAGGCAGCGTCGAATGGGGCAAGGGCTCGGCTCTGCTGCCCAAATACATTGGAACGGGGACCAACGCGGGCGACTACCACGACTACTTCGAAATCGAAGTCTCGCCGGCACTCCCCCTCGTCGCCTCGCGGCTGGTGTTCTGGGGCAACGAAAACCAGGTGACGAAAACGAAAAACGCCTTCATCACGAACGGGAGCAACTGCCAGGGCAGCTCCACCACCACCCTGCTGCTCGAAAACGCCGAAGGCGCCACGGAATCCAAACCCTATACGCCTCCGCTGGGCCTCGAAAAATGCCCGGCCGTGCCCTTCGAACCCGGCTTCACGCTGACGCCGGCCACGCTCGTGCAGGACCAGCCCGACGGCTTCACCACCGAAGCGACCGTCAAACACGAAGCCGAAAGCGCAATCGACAACTCCGAGGTCAGGAGCGTCACCGTCACGCTGCCCGAAGGGATGACCCTGAACCCCTCGGCGGCCGCCGGCCTGACCGCGTGCACGCCGGCCCAGGCACGGATCACGAGCTCATCGCCGGGTGTCGACTGCGCCGCCAGCTCCGAAGTCGGAACCGTCAACATCGAAGTCCCGACGCTGCCCGCCGGATCGCTGAAGGGCAGCCTCTACCTCGGTGGGCCCGAATCGGGTCCGATCACCGGGCCGCCCTACATCATGTACCTGGACGCGGAGTCGGCCAAGTACGGCATATCGGTGCGCCTGAAGGCTGAAGTGGTCCCCAACGAAGCCACCGGCCAGCTCACGACCGTCTTCAGGGAACTGCCCGAACAGCCGTTCAGCAATGCGATCCTGCACTTCAAGGAAGGCGCGCTGGCCCCGGTCGCCAACCCGCTCTCGTGCGCCACGGGTGCCGCCACGGCGATCTTTGACCCGTATTCGGCAACGGGCGCCCTGGCGCGTTCCACCGCGCTGTCGTTCTCCGGCTGCTCCAGCCCGCTGGGCCTGGTGCCGGCGCAGAGCACGTCCATCTCCGACGGGAACGCGGGGGCCACCACCGCCTTCACCTTCAACCTCGAACGGCCGGAAGGCAACCAGTACCTCAACCAGGTCACCACCACGCTGCCGAAGGGGCTAGTCGGCACCGTCCCGGCGGTGGAACAGTGCCCCGAACCGCAGGCCTCGCAGGGGACCTGCTCGAGCGCGAGCCAGATCGGCACCGCCACCGTGCTCGCCGGCTCCGGCCCGACGCCGTTCTCGTTCACCGGCCCCGTGTTCTTCACCGGGCCCTACAACGGCGCCCCGTTCGGGCTCTCGATCGCCGTGCCCGCCGTGGCCGGCGCATTCAACCTCGGCACCGTGGTCACGCGGGCACAGATCAACGTCCAGCAGTACAGCGGGCAGGTGATCGTGACGAGCACGATGCCGCGGATCGTCAAGGGCGTCCCGACCCGGATCCGCAAGATCACGGTGGCCGTGACCAAGGCCGGCTTCATGCGCAACCCCACCAACTGTGGCGCGCTGACCACGGTCAGCTCGGTCACCGGGTTCGTCCCGGGTAGCTCCGAAAGCGCCACGGCGGCGCCCAGCTCGCCGTTCCAGGTGGGCAACTGCAGCGCCCTGGCGTTCAAGCCCTCGTTCACGGCGAAGAGCTCGGCGAAGGTCTCGAAAGCCAACGGCGCGAGCCTCGAAACGACGCTGAAGATGCCCTCGGGCCAGTCGAACGTCAAGTCGGTGCTCGTGCAGCTGCCCAAGCAGCTCGTCTCGCGCCTGACCACGCTCAACAAAGCGTGCCTGGCGGCCAACTTCGATACCAACCCGTACTCGTGCCCGTCCGGATCCTACGTGGGCGGGGTCACGGCCAAGACGCCGGTGCTGCCGGGGACCCTCACGGGTGCCGCGGTACTCGTCTCGCACGGCGGCGAAGCCTTCCCCGACCTGGACCTCGTGATGAACGACGGGGCCGTGCGGGTGATCCTCGTCGGTCACACGAAAATCACCAAAGGCATCACGACGACCAACTTCTTCGAAACGCCGGACGTCCCGGTGACTTCGGTCACGGTCAACCTGCCGACGGGGTCGCACTCGGCCGTCACCAACAACGGCGACCTGTGCAAGCAGCCGCTGGTGATGCCCACCACGATCACCGGTTGGAACGGCACCACCGTCAAACAGAACACGACCATCAAGGTCAACGGCTGTGGCGTGCGGATCACCGGCCAGAAGACCGTCGGCAACACCGCCTACCTGACGGTGAGGACGTTCGCCGGCGGGCGCATCAGCGGCAGCGGCAACGAATTCAAGACCGTCTACCGCAAACTCAAGAAGGCCTCGAAATCGGTGTCGTTGAAGGTGCCGCTCTCGAGCCACAGCGCAAGCCGCCGTCCCCTGAAGGTCCGCGTGCGGGTCGGGTTCGTGCCGAGCAAGCACGGCGAAAGCAGCTCCAAGGCGTACAAGACCGTCACCTTCCGCTGACAGCGGACGTCCCGGCCCGCAAACCAGCCCGCCCCGGTGACGCCGGGGCGAGGGCGGGCTGGCCCCGCTGACGGCGGGCTGGCCCCGCGCGCGGCGGGTCGGCCTTCGCGGGATCACAGGACCGGGCGTCGCGGCCGGCCGGGGTCGACCCCTCGCGGGCCCGGCGTGACGGGCCTCGCGGCCCACGGCCGCGGGCCGCTACGTTCGCCGCTGGTCAAACGTCCGATCTTGGCTTACATTCTGAGGACATGGATGTGATGTCGGGAATGGATGCCTCGAGGACAATCGGAGAGGGAGACAGCGAGCAGGCGGCCGCCGTGTTCGGCGGCATCCGCCGGCTGAGCGCGATCGCCGACAGCGCCTCCGAGCCGGAGCGGATCGTGCGTGCCCTCGCCTCGGAGCTGCTGCGCTCCCCTGGAGGCGACGAGGTCCACGTCCACTACCTCCAGGCCGACGGTCGTGACGGGGACGAGCTCGTCGTCGTGTACCTGTTCGAGGGCGAGGGTCGCCTCAGCTACCGCATCCCGCGTGCCGAGCGTGCCCCCGGGGTCAACTGGGTGGCCTCCACCGGGAGCAGCTTCCTGGCCGCTCACAGCGACGAGCTCTCGACCAGCGTGCCGCGGCTCGCGCAGACGGGGCCCGTCAGGTGCGCCCTGCTGCTGGCACTCGCCGACCGCGGCGAAACCCAGGCGGTGGTGATGCTCGTGCGACGCTCATCAGAGGCGCTCGGGCCCGGCGACGTGGAGCACGCGAGCGCGCTCGTGCAGCAGGCCGCGACCGCGATGGCGCTCGTGCAGGCACGGGCCGAGGCCGGTACCGATGCCGTCACCGGCTCGATGAACCACCGCGCCATGCGCCGCCGTCTGGGCGAGGAGATCGACCGCGCCTCGCGCGGCGGTGGCCCGCTGTCGTGCCTGCTGCTCGACCTCGACGACTTCAAGGGCGTCAACGACCTCTACGGCCACGCCGCAGGTGACGCGTTGCTGCGCAACGTGGTGCAGGCGCTGGTAGGGGAGTTCCGGGCCTTCGACCGTGTCGCCCGTTACGGCGGCGACGAGTTCGTCGTGATCCTGCCCAACGCCGGCGTCCAGGCTGCCGCGGCGGCCGGTGCGCGTGCGCTCTCGCGGCTGCGGGCGATCCGCGGCGAGAACGGCATGGCCCACGGGGTCTCGGCCTCGATCGGGGTGGCGGCCTGGCGGGCGCCGATGGACATCGACGAGCTGCTCGCGGCGGCCGACGCCGCCCTGCTGCGATCAAAGCGCGAGGGCAAGGGTCGCGTCACCCAGGCGCCCGACCCGGTTTTCTAGCCCGACCCCGGATTTCCGCCCGCACTCTGCGAGACTCCTTGCCCGCACGGGGTAACGGTTATCCGAGAGCGAGGAGAGCCGATGTCGCAGAACAGCTTTGGTGCCAGGGACAAGCTCGCCGTAGGCGGGCGCGAGTACGAGATCTTCAGGCTGGGGGCGCTGCAACGGGAGTACGACGTGGCGCGCCTGCCGTTCTCGCTGAAGGTCCTGCTCGAGAACCTGCTGCGAACCGAGGGCAACGGCTCCGTCGCCGCCCCGGACATCGAGGCGCTGGCCCGCTGGGACGCCAAGGCGGAGCCCAGCAAGGAGATCTCGTTCACGCCCGCTCGCGTGCTGCTGCAGGACCTCACCGGCGTGCCCGCAGTCGTCGACCTGGCCGCGATGCGCGACGCGATGGCCGACATGGGCGGGGACCCCGCCCGCATCAACCCGCTCGCCCCGGCCGAGCTGGTGATCGACCACTCGGTCCAGGTGGATGCCTTCGGCACCCGTGACGCCTTCCGCCTGAACGCAGAGCGCGAGTTCGAGCGAAACCGCGAGCGCTACCTGTTCCTGCGTTGGGGCCAGGGCGCGTTCCAGCACTTCAAGGTGGTGCCACCGGACACCGGGATCGTCCACCAGGTCAACCTCGAGTACCTCGCGCGGGTCGTGTTCGACGACGCCGACCGCGGCCAGGCCTACCCCGACACGCTGCTCGGGACCGACTCCCACACCACGATGGTCAACGGCCTCGGGGTGCTGGGCTGGGGCGTGGGGGGCATCGAGGCCGAGGCGGCGATGCTGGGCCAGCCCGTCTCGATGCTGATCCCCCAGGTGCTCGGCTTTCGCCTGCACGGCGAGCTGCCGCCGGGCACCACCGCCACCGATCTCGTGCTCACGGTCACCGAGAAGCTGCGCGAGCGCGGCGTGGTGGGGATGTTCGTGGAGTTCTACGGCGCCGGGCTGGCCTCGCTGCCGATCGCCGACCGCGCCACGATCGGCAACATGTCCCCCGAGTTCGGCTCCACCTGCGCGATCTTCCCGATCGACGCCGAGACGCTCGACTACATGCGCCTCACCGGGCGCCCGGAGGAGCAGGTCGCGCTCGTCGAGGCCTACGCCCGCGAGCAGGGCCTGTGGCACGACGAGGAGGCCGACGAGCCCACCTTCTCCGACCACATCGAGCTCGACCTCGCCGAGGTCGAACCCTCGCTCGCCGGCCCCCGCCGCCCCCAGGACCGGATCCCGCTGCGCAGCGCCAGCGCGGCCTTCCGCGAGGCCCTCGCCGAGATCACCGGCCGCAACGGCGGCAATGAGCCCGCCGGCGACGCCCACGACGAGGCCGTCGAAG
>Ga0335085_10005658_pt1 | contig 19978 bp, 21 predicted proteins | sample Lox_Sample_45_FD_206712 | JGI IMG/M metagenome (GOLD analysis project Ga0335085, IMG submission 206712) | Soil microbial communities from Loxahatchee National Wildlife Refuge, Florida, United States - Lox_Sample_4.5 | ecosystem: Environmental > Terrestrial > Soil > Wetlands | place: USA...
TTTGATCCAAAAACGTATCAGTACGATGATTCGTTCAAGCCGGGAAATCCTTCAAGGTTTGGTTCAGTTCATACTGTTCCAGAGCTCATGGCTTGTCTGGAGACTCAGAGAGACGTTGAAGCGTCTGGAATCTTTCTTGAGGCGAATCGCGATGGCGTCTACCGATACCGCAACTTCAAAAACAAAGCGCAGATCCAAGAAGCGTGGAAGAAAAACAGCCGTCTTCAGAGACTAAGAGAAGCACGCTTTCATGAGAACTACTTTCAAGGCGCAGGTTCAAACGCGGGACTCGTGGGCGATGATTTCGTCCCGCTCCTGGGTGGACCCTTCAATAAGCAGCCCTACCTCACGGACTATTTGGCCGCGCATGCGTACTGTTTCCATGAGTACCATCACCATCCGCTTGCCCGAGCCATCATTCACATTACTCGGGACTTTGTTCTGGGTCGTGGATTCAGAATCGACTCAGATGATGAAAAAGCTCTAGCGATTTGGCACGCATTCGCTGAAGTCAATCGCTTTGATGAGCTCATGGAAGATCTCGTCAAAGAGGGATCGACGTACGGCGAGAACCTGATCTGGTGGTTGCCCCAGAATCAGGTCTATATCGGTTACAAGGATCGCCCGGGTCAAGAGCCTCAGATGGGACTACTTCCGCGCATTCGATTGATCGATCCTTCGACATGCTGGGAGATCGTAACCTACCCTGAGGACATCACGCGCGTTCTCTACTATCAGCTCGTGTTTCCGACGCAGTATCAGATTTTTCAGGGGCGAGATGCGGGCGAGCCCGTCCCTGGATCGAAATTCGTGATGCAGCAATTGCCTCCGTCTGATGTCATGCATTTCAAATACAATTGCATGTCAAACGAGAAGCGCGGGCGATCGGACCTCTTCCCGGTCTTGGGATACCTCAAGTGGGTACGGGACGCGGTCAATTACAAGCTGATCGCGCTCAAAAAGCAGGCTGCGTGGACTGAAGACATCATTGTCGAGGGATCTCAGGTCGATGTTGACAATCTCTCTCAGGCGCTGAAATCTTTGGGCGAATTCGAGCCTGCGGGATCGAGATTCATTCATACCAACAAGATCACGCGCCAATACCTCACGAGCGCCGTAGGATCCGCTGGTCGAGACGAGTCGATTCTCGAAGGGATCTCGATGATCGCGGCCGGCGTTCAGATTCCAGTATCCTATTTCGGGCTTTCGATATCCTCTGGACAGACTAAGGCCTCAGCGATCGTGGGCACTGAGCCTGTCGCCAAGAAGATGGAGCGCAGGCAGCAAGAGGTCACCCGAATCATTCGCGCGATCTGGACTAAGCTCCAGAACGAATACGGAGTCAAAGGCGCCGAATGCGAGATCACATTCCCTGAGATTATTACTCAAGATCGGTCTGCTGCGATCAAGGACATCAAATTCATTGAAGATTGCGGCTACATCTCGCGCGAGACCGCAGCTCCTCTTGCTGCGAAAGAGTTTGATCTTGAAAAATACGACTGGGACCAAGAGAAAGAAAAAATCGCTGCTGAAGAGAGTCCGCCGATCGAGCCTACTTTGGTCAGTCCCTTGACCGCTCCGGGCGCTACTGCGTCGGCCTCTCCCAAGGCCCCGGCGCCCAGCGGATCTTCTTCAGCAGTGACCTCTCAAGATCGCGCTGCGATTCATCAAGACGGGCAGGTCGTGCAATGAAAGCCATCACTTCCGATCTCAGCTTTGAAGAGTTTTTAGAAGATCCCACCTCTTACGGGATGCCCACGTTTGAAGAGTTCCGAAGAAACAAAGAGAAGTATCTTGGTCGCAAAGACGATGAAGTCATTGCGATTGATCGTGGCGATCGGAATCTCCACTGCAGGCAGGAGTACTATGTTTGCGGCCATCATGTAAAAACCCTAGAACAAGGCGAACGAATTGCCAGAGACATGGGTTATGATTTTTATAACGACTTTCAGGCGAAGCCCCAGGTGCTACCGGACAGCAGCTTAAAGGGCTTTTATATCCGAGTGAACTTCATTCCAAAACCAAGGCAGGTTTCGATTGAACAAAGCACGACTGACTGACTACTTACCTGGATTTCGAGAGAGCAAAGTCGAAGAACCCGGTAAGGGCCATCACACCGATAAATGGGATCGCTGCGTTCAGGATGTCTCTAAGAAGGGATCCGCCGATAATGCCTACGCCGTTTGCACCGCACAGCTAGGTCCGTCTGTCGAGGCTTCGGACGGAAAAGGTCCCGGTCCAAGATCAACGCTTCTTGAGTGGCTCCCTGGTGGAAAACCCAAGATCGCAGGCAAAGAAGCTGCAGGAGTTTCGACCGCTCCCGCTCAAACGCGAGGCCAGACGACCGAGAGTGCGGAAGTGATTCCCGAAGGCGGGATTAAGTTCATTGGACGACTAAAAGAAGCGAACTCTGCCGACATGGGGAATCTCCCCGCGAGCCGGTTTGAGGTCGTTCTTCTTCAAGAGGGCCTTGGGAATCTCAACGATTGCTATTACTACACAAAAGAAGCTCTCGAGTCCTGCCCCCCGCTCTTTGAGGGAAAAAAGCTCTTTATCGACCATCCCGATCTCATGGAAGAGAAGACGCGCCCAGAGCGCTCCGTCCGTGATGTCGCTGGATGGTTCGAGAATCTTAGAACCGATGTCGATCAAGATGGGCGAACGATGCTCGTCGGTGAAGCGGTTCTTTCTCAGAGCCCGGATGTTTATCCTTATCGCGTGCGCATGACTGAGTCGATTGCGTTCACCAAGACTCATCCCGGACAAGACTTCGTTGCCCTATCGATCAACGCATCGGGCGACTTTGATACCATTCCCATTGAAGCGTTGATGCAAGAAGACATTCCCGCGAGTTGTTTGCCTAAGATTCAAGAGGCAATCGCTCAAGGGATTTCAGTAGTGAGACCTGTAAGGAAAATGACTTCCGCGACCTCGTGCGATCTGGTGACAGAAGCCGGAGCCGGGGGAAAGATCGCACAACTTCTCGAACAAGAGAGAGGACCTATGGCAAAAAAAGAATCCAAGGAAAAGGAAACTGAGAAGAAGGAAACCAAGGAAGCTGCTCACAAAGAGCATGAGCACGAGCACAAGGAAGACGGCGCAGGCGCTCCTCCGGCCAAGAAGGACGATGTCGGTGACGACGGCGATCACCCCGACAAGGCTCAAGACGAAGAGCTCATTCAGTCCATGATGAAAAAATATCTGGGCGATGGATTCACTGACGATGACAAAGCCATGGCAAAAGAAGCCTATGAAGCCGCTAAGGCCGCTTGTGGCGATGACCATGACGAAGCCATGAAGATGGCTGGCTATTCGATGAAGATGGCCCGTCACATGAAAATGTCTCAGAGCAAACAAGACAGCGCAGCCCCGGCTCCTGCAGCAGCTCCTGCTCAAGAAGCGGGAGAACCGTATCCAGTCAACACGACCCCGGCTGCTGGTCCCGCTCCTGCTCATCCGAAGAAGACCGATCAAGTCGAGTCGGCTTCTGGCCGTTCATCGAAGCGAGAGATTGAGCTTACGGCTCAAGTCGCAAAGCTTACGGCTGAGCTCGAGGCTGAGCGTCTTGAGAAGTTCGTCGATAAGACTCTTCGCGAGTCCAAGCTCCCGATGGCTGCCACGAAGCGGTTCCGTGAAACCATCAAGGACGCCAAGACTCAGAAAGAAGTGTCTGAAAAGTTTGGGTGGTTCAGAGAAGCCTGGCTTGCCGGTGAGGGCGAGGAGTCCGGGTTCGTTCTGAGCGCCGAAAAAAGCGGCGTAGCGAGCGGCGGGCTCAGTTTCGCTGACTGCAAAGATAACGAATAACTAAGGAAAGGAATCCTATATGGCGATTACAGCAGCAACTGCTTCCGTCGACCGCATCGTTCGCGGCGATTCTGGGAAGACTCTGTTTCAATCGGGTAAGTCGGCCACGAGCTCCAGCTCAAGCTGGAAGCAAGGTGACTTGCTCTATTTTGATACCTCCAACCACATCATCAACGTCGTTTCGGCAACCGGAAACGCTGCCACGATCCTGGGCATTGCAGACAATGCAGTGACCTCTGGAAAGCTCGTGGGTCCCTATGACGGATTGACCGCTGTCGATGCAGCTCAGGTCACTCCTGATTTCGTGGGTCCGAAATACGGCGTTGTGGCTTCGATGATCTTGAAGACCTCTGATGCGTTTAACATCGGGTCTAAGGTCTATTTGACGAACGGCGGAACGTCTCAGACGGTGACGGTCACCGATCCTTCTGACGGCAATTACATCGGGATCTTCGTCGGTCCTGCTGCAGTCGCCTCAGCCGCTGCTGGTCAACAGGGCTACATCCTGATCGGTTCGCGCTATCCGCAGGCGACCGCAACGGGCCTTAACTTCTAATCGGAGGACTCATGGAAGATAAATCGACTCAGCTTCCTTCCCGTAGAAATACGAAGGACGCAAATAAGAAGATGAAAGAAAGGGCCGTTTGGGGTTCTCCGGAAATGAAACAATTCCGCGAGTCCATCAAGGGCCAGTTCAACCTGGACATCCGCAATAAGTCGGATTTCCCGGTGGACGATCCTGAATTCTCCTGGAGTAAATTCCAGAAGAAGATCATGCGCGAGACCAACTCGGCTTCGGTCAATCCTCAGCTCCTCCGAGCTGGCGTTCAGACTGCGGTCAACAATCTTTACACGGTTGTTCCGACGACTTATGAGCAATGGGCTCACGTCATTCAATCGAATAAGGACACCGAGCTCTATGCGCCTTTGAACGCTTTGTCGTTCTTGGGTGAAATGGGCGAAGGCGAGAAATACCTCGAGAGCAACGTGGTCGGTTTGGACCTGAAACTTCGCAATAAGAAGTTCGGTCAACTCTTCCCGGTCAGCTATGAGCTGATCGAGGACGATCAGACCGGTCAGTTTGCGCAGAAGGTTTCGGATATGTCCGAATATGCTGCGCTTGCTTGGGAAGTCTATGCTTACGGTAAGCTTGCTTCTCTCTCGGGTGGATGCACGTACGGCAACCTCACGGTTCCTGCGTCTGAAACCAAGCCTTCAACTGAGAGCACGTATCCGTGGAACTCGACAGGTTTTGCGGCTGGCGGCGGTATCACTCGTCCAGTGAGCTTTGGTCTTCTGACCCAGGCGAACGTTCAGTCTGCGTTCACGGCTCTTGAGGAGCAGCTCAACCTGCAAGGCCTCAAGATGAACGTGAAGCCGGACACGATCGCGGTTGGTCCGACCAATCGTTGGAGCTTGGCTACGCTCTTGAACTCGAACTTCTATCCTTCGGGCGCTCAGTCTGCAGGCGTAGTCGGCGGGTCATTGGCGATCAACGTGCTCCAGGGGATTGCGGAACCCGTGATCTCCCGGTTCATGTTCGACAGCAACGGCTCGAGCTCGAACTCCTATGCCTGGTATGTGATGGATACGAGTAAGCCGTGGTTTATCGTCCAGATCCGTGAGGCGGCGCATGTGACTCAGGAAAATCCTGAATCAGGTGCTTCGTTCGAGCGCGATGTCGTTCGTTGGAAGCTGCGAATTCGCGGCAACGCGGACTTCATCGACCCCCGTTTTGCTTATCAAGGCAATGACGGCAGCGTGACCAGCTAAGACAGCCACGACCACTCCCGGCCCCTGGGCCCTGATCTCGGGGGCCGGGATTTTTGATCAAGGAAGACTATGAAGAAAAAAAATGCACAAGTTGCGATGACGGCACTTCCGGCGCGAGAACTGACGGCGACGAAGGCCGAGGCCAAGAAGCTCAATCCTAAGCCAGACGAGCAGAATGCTCCGACCCTGGCCTCTTTGGCTTGCAAGGTCGCTGGCACGAATGTTTCGACCGGCAACTGGAAGTTTAAAAATGCCGATAAGCACTTTCCCCATGATCCCGTCATGCGACGGGTCGATCGCTATTTTGGAAACGCGATCGGCGGACCCCTTTATCTCGATTACGCGCACGATGATGAGGACGTAAAGAGATGCAAGACGAAGGCTAAGGTGATGGCTCAAGAAGGCCTGAGATATTGCTACGTTCAAGACGACATGGAGCTTGAGGATGTTTTAGCCCAGCTGGAGACCCAGGCTGCATGAGCTGGAGCACCCAGGCGGATGCCATCGTAGCTCTTAGGACTTTGATCAAAGATAATCCGACGGATAAGCTTTGTTCAACGAAGGCTGTCATTGGTCAGCCCGATGGGACGAATACGATCTTTAAGACGTTTGAGTACCGCAGGGTCACGGATTTCAGTACGACGCTCTCGTTCCCTCTAGGCGTTTACGTGAATAACGCTATGGTAGCTGCTACTGGAGTCGTTCAAGACGATACGCAATCGGGAACGTTTCAGCTTTTAACGGCTCCCAATAGCCGGGATCCGGTTCGTGCGACCTACTATTATCAGTGGTTCACGGATTCTGAGCTCGACAATTTCCTTCAGAATGCATCTGACTGGCTTGGGCTTGGGCATCAGTATCAAAATATCCCAGACGGCCTGAACTCTTCTGCGCTGAGATTTGCCGCTCAAGAGGCTTACGAAGCTGCGGCGATGAAATATTCCACGCGGGCGAGCGAGGTCTATAAATTAGAAGACGCTCCGAACGAAGACATTTTGAAAGCAATCGATGCGTTTAAGGACATGGCCGATTCGTTCATGGATAAGGCCAGAGAGTTGAGGGACGATTATTACACCAGGCAGGGCCAGTCGTTAGCGCCTAACTTCGCCTTCTCGCTGGGGAGCGTGACTGACCCCACCCCGAGGCGCTGAATGGCGACCGGGTTAACCCAGACCAAAGCCGGAATCGAGCAGAGACTAAAAGACATGATCTCGCGCGGGAGATCGGTCTCGGCTTATCTCAATCGAAATCTGCTTCAGCAATTTAAGGACGCCCAAAATGAGCGCTGGCAGACTGAGAACTCCTCTCAGGGAGATCAATGGGAAGCGCTCGATCCGCTCTATGCCAGGCAGAAGAAGAAGCGCTTTGCAAGCTTCCCTGGGTCCGGAAACGTGATGATGGTTGCGACCGGGAGACTTTCTCAGGGCGCCATGGGCGAGAACTCTGAGTATTATTACAAGGTCGTCACCGATCGCAGCTTCATTTTTGGAATCAACTTGGGATCTCTTCCTTATGCCAAGTATCCAGGGATGAAGCGTCCTTTCATGTCGTTTAGCCAAGATACGGTCACGGAGTGGAAAGAAGGAATTAAGGCCTACATTGTCAGGGGGATTCAATGAGCAATTACCCCCAGCTTGCTGAAGGCGCATCGAACCTGATCGTAAGCTACATCCAGGCAAACATTGCTTCAGCTCTAGACACCGCTCAGGCGAATGTCGGCGCTCCGATCGTGAGCCTTGAGAACCCGCGCGATTATTTCATCTATGAGCAACCTCAGGCTTATGAGTGCCCGGCCTGCTTTGTAATCTTAGATGACACCGATTTTAAAGTGCAGGATCGGAAACCCAACTCGATTAATGCAGAAGATCGTTTCAATATCGCAATCTGTGTCGAAGATCAGGATGCCGATCTCTTGACCCGAAAGGCGTGGCGATATCAGTCCGCTCTCTTTTCGGTCATGAATGGGACGACGATCGTTTCCAATGACAATTCACTGGTTTTAAAATCTTGGGTTTATCGATCCAGGTTTAGTCAGGTTTATTCAATGAAGGAGTCTGGCGGGAAGTTTCGCAAAGAGGTGTTGCTCGAGTGCAACATCGCTCATTTTGAGAATTTTTAAGGAAGGAGATTCGGTTTTATGAGCTTAAGCAATGCAACGATTACACCGACGAACATCCCGTTATCACCCATGCGGGTGACCTGGAATGGCGTCGACCTAGGGGGCACCGTCGACGGATGCAACCTCTCGATCAAGTATGAGACCGCCGATATCATGGTGGATCAGTGGGGAAAAACGGTTGCCGATAAAAAGGTTTCCGGACATGCCTATTCGGTCAAGATGACCTTAGCTGAGATCAAAAACAAGGATCTCTTTAAGGTCGCATTCCCGTCCTCGAATGAAATTTCGAGCGGTGGAAATCACATGATCTATGCAGACATGCAGATCGGTGATTCTCTTCTGGCCAAGGCGAAGGTTTTAACTTTGCATCCCCTGGAAGCTTCAGATGCGGATTTGAGCGAAGACTACATGTTTTATAAGGCCATCCCGACTGAAGTTTCTGAGGTCAAGTATGGTCCAGACAAGCAGTCAGGTCTCTCGATTGAATTCATCGTGTTTCCGGATACGACGACTGTCCCTGCCAGATTCTTTATTTACGGAGATCCAACGATTGGAATCGTGAACGCTTCGGCAGGATCCGCGGTCGCTGCCACCGGTAACACCGGAAACGGGACGATTGATACGATCACGGTTGCCAATGCCTATACGAAAACCGAGACGATCACGGCTTTGGTCATCGGTACTGGGGCTGCGAGCTCGAACGTCTTTAAAGTCTCTGGATCTCAATCGGGGATTCTTGGGACTGCAACGCTTGCTGCGGCTGGAGCTTCGACCGTTAATTTTGTGAGTAATCCGATCAACTTTAAGATTACTCAAGGCGGTACCCAGTTTGTGACTGGGGATTCATTCACGATCGCAACGACGGCATCGAACTACTCATGATCTATCTGGCTATTGCATTTACTTTGGGTCTGATCGGAATGGGCACCTATACTTTCTCCATCTGGAAGAAAGTCCGGGTGACCCGTTCCGGTCACATTGGCGAAGACGTTAGGATCATCACGGATCTCGATCGCATGGTGGCTGGACCGGTTGCGTTTCGATGGAAAGGCCGGATTCATTATCTGAGACCCATGAGCACTGAGCTTTTTCTTAAGGTCTTAAATGAGATCTCAAAGCTGAGTCAGCTCTATAACAAAACGGGCACCGATGATCGGAAGGCCAGCGAAGAAGAGATGCTCCGGGTTTACTCGGGGATCTTCTCTGCCGTGTGTGACACGATCAGCTATTCCGACATCAAGAAAATGAATTATGCCCAGATCAGTGCTCTTTACCGAGAGATCATGGTCCTAGTGACTGGCAAAGATTTTACGGAAGCAACGGAAAAAAAAACTCTGAAAACGGCCTAAACCCTTTTCATATTCGATCAGCAATCCTGATCGGGGAAGTGTGTAGGTTCTACGGATGGACCGAAAATCACGCGCTTTCAATGCCAGCCACCCGATTCTTTGCTCTTTTAGAGGCCTGTCGTGTTCTCCGTAATCAAGAGATGGTTCTCGGATGTTACCAGGCCAGGGCAAGTGCTGTTGGTCAAGATGGTTTTAATGAGCTCGTGGATTTCTTTAACCGAATGGATATCCCGCAAGAGCGCCCGCGCGATGTGGAGCTTCCGAAAAGCTATCTCAAGGGCGAAGCGGCCCGGGCGGCATTAATGTCTGTGTTTGGTCAAGATCACAGATCGAGAGGAACGAGAAGGATTTCGGTGCATTAAAAAATGGCTGATAACGATACTTCGACATTTAAACTCGACCTAGATAACGAAGACTTTGTTAACAAAGCCAAACAGGCTTTGGATTCGATCATATCGATCGGCGCGTCTTCGGAATCAGTCGGAGCGTTGACTGCCGCCTTTGGTGAACTCGCTCCCGTTCTGTTGGCCGTCGCAGCAGCGGGATACGGCGCCAAGGTCGCATTTGAAACCATTTTAGACGCTGAACAGATTGAACAGACGAGCATTCAGTTTCAATCTCTGGCTAATAGCGCAGGTCAGTTTTCTGGAGAACTTTTAGAAGGACTCAAAAAAGCGTCGGCTGGGTGGGTAGATGAAACCACCCTGATGAAAGCCGCGAACAAGAGCCTAGTTGAGCTGCAAACTGGCACCGAGAAGCTACCAGAACTCATGGAACTGGCTAGAAAAACAACGCTGGTCATGGGTGGAGATGTAATAACCACCTTTAGCCAGATCTCTCAGGCTGTTGCGAGCGGAAATGCAAAGCAGCTCAGAAGTCTTGGTATCACAATAGATCAACAGAAAGCATTTCGAGACTATGCTGGTTCTGTAGGAATCACTGTCGATGCATTAAGCCAAGCTGATCGTCAACAAGCGCTCATGAATGCCGCCCTTGAGGAAGGCAATAAGAAATTTGGTCAAAATCAAACCGACGTTCGGAACGTTACCAATGAATGGAACAAATTTAAATCCACGATCACAGAGCTGAAGGAAACATTCGAACTAGTCTTTGATCATGTTTTTGGTCCGGCGGTTCAAAAGGTCTTACAGGGAGTCAATTACCTAACTTCAGCTTTCTCAAAATTCTCAAAGAGTACGGTCGAATATTTTGGATTTGAGAAAAAACACATTGAAGAACACAAGGCCTTGCAAGACCAAGCTGCTCACGGAGATCAGGAGCGGCTTCAAAAAAATGCCGCCGAACAACTTAAGATAAGAGAAAAATTAAACCAAGAAGAAATCGCTGGTGAGGCCAGGGTTGCTCAATCAACTAAAGAAGCAGATCGCCTTTACATGGAAGGTCTTAAGGCTCAGGGCGACGCGGTAAATGCTCAAATTAAAGAGATAGAAGCAAAAAGAGCACAGCATCTTATTGGAGAAGAAGAGGCAAATCAGCAGATCATTTTGCTCCGAAAGATCAGAAATCAAAAGATGGCGGTTGATGATCTTGCCCTAGAGAAAATAGAAGAAACGGCTCTTTCGAGGCATCTGAATTACGCCACACGAATCGATGATCAGATTGCAACTTCTGCCGTTCTTTCAGCAAAGAAAGCTGGGGCCGCTTGGAAGGCTGCTGGTGGTCTCGGCGGCACAGCCATGACTTCGTTTCAGAACACAACGATCACGGCATTTAAGAACATCGGGGCCGGGACCCAGTCAGTCACCGATGCCATGAAGGCGATGTTTTTAACCATGATCGGCGAGGTCGCGTCTAAGCAAGGTGAGGCGATCTTCTTGTCATCGTTTGAATCATGGCCAATCTGGCCAACTCCGAAAACTGCTGGCGGTCTCGCATTGATCGCATTAGGCGGTGCTCTTGGCGCTGCTGCAGGAGGTGGAGCTTCTGTTTCAGGAGCTGCTGGAGGCGGTGGGGGTTATTCTTCCGGTGGTGGCGGAGGCGGTGCTGTTGCTCCTGGATCGCTCCCAGCGTCTTCATCGACAGCGTCTCCTGGAAAGTCCGTAAGCATAGTGGTCCAAGGTCATATGCTTATGGGTGATCAGACTCAAAAATGGTTAGTCGATCAGATCAGAGCAGCTTCAGACGCGACTGACTTCCGCGTGCAAGTCGGAACAGGACCGGGGTTATAAATGGCGCTACGGAATCCTTCTCTGATGCTTTATGGGTTTGAGATCACCGCTTTGAACAGATACATTTCGTTCGGGACGAGTGCCGGTGAGAATCCAGGCTCCATGACGACTAGGACCGCGACTTTGACGGTAGGATTTTACTCGCTTACAACTCTTGCGACAGAGGTCGCGCGCGCACTCGCTGCCAGTGATAGTACTCACACTTACACAGTTTCAGTTGATAGAACGATTGCGGGTGGGCTAGAGAATCGCGTGACCATATCGACTGATTACTCCTATCTGGCTATTTATTTTTCAACTGGAAATCCAAGTAATCCTGGGACTCTTTTGGGATTCGGCTCGGTCGATCTTACGGGATCAACAAGTTACACCGGGACCGCAACAGCAGGGACCGCTCTGATTCCCAATCAACTGGGATATAATTTCCTAAGTCCGACGGCGATGCAAAAGAATTTCGGCGTCTTGAACATTTCTGCATCAGGACTCAAAGAGTCGATCGTCTTTGCGCTTCAAAGCTTCTGGCAGGTTCAGTTCAAGTACATTCCAGAGAGTCTTTTAGAGAGCGATTGGCTCCCCTGGGTTCAATGGATGATTCAGCAGCGCGAGTTTGACTTTACTCCGGATATCACGGACCCCACGACTTTCTATACCGGAACGCTCGAGGATCCCAATCAGGGACTCGACTTCACATTCTCTGAGATGCTTCCTAATTTTCCTTTCAACTATCAGACGCCGATAATGAAATTCCGCGTGAGGCCTACGTCATGAAAAACTACTTTGTCGTATTGACGCTATTTCTCCTCTGTCTCTCCATTCCTTCTGACGCCGGGGTGAATGACGGTCAGCCCGTGAATGCGGCGATCACCAATGCTGCGTTTCTGAATAAGAACCAAAACGACACCGATCCGTTCGTGATCACGCTTTCAAACTCGGCTGGGACCAGCGGGACCACGATCAACAACGTTCAGAAGCAACTCAATTCAACCTCGTCGTTTCTTGGAAGCTCCGTCAACCAGGGGCTCAGCTATCTTCCCACCTGGGCGACGACCAATCGCGGGACCTCTGGAGATTCTGTTTTCACTCGCGTTGAGGCGATCGATACCGCTTTCGATGGAAGCTCGGGCCACACCCATGATGGGACGACTGGAAACGGCCCCCAGCTCTCGTTCTCGACAGCGACCACCGGAACGGTGGGAATTAGTCGCGGTGGGACGGGTCAGACGACTGCAACTGCTGCGTTCAACGCGCTATCGCCGATGACTACGCTTGGGGATTTAATTTATGAGGATTCCACACCGTCTGGAGTCAGGCTTGCAGGAAATACGACGAGCACGCGGATGTTTCTGCGTCAGACCGGGACCGGGTCAGTCTCTGCCGCTCCGGCTTGGGACACGCTATTAGATGCCGATCTTCCACTGACCAATGCGCATATTTTGGTCGGTAACGCGAGTAACCTCGCTGCTGATGTTGCGATGAGTGGAGACGTGACGATTACGAACGCAGGAGTCACCGCGATCGGAAGCAATAAGGTCGCAAACTCTCAGTTAGCCCAGATGGCTGCCCACACGTTCAAGGGTAACAATACCGGATCGACTGCGAATGCGAGCGATTTGACTGACACTCAGGCTACAGCGGAGCTGAACGCGTTCGTTGGAGATTCTGGATCGGGTGGCACCAAGGGTCTCGTTCCGGCTCCTGCCTCTGGCGATGCCGCTGCTGGAAAATTCTTGAAAGCTGATGGGACGTTTGCGGTTCCGTCTGGGAGCTCTACTTCTACCGATCAGTCTTATGAGCTTTCTAACTGCGGAATCAGCGCCACGATCTCGTCAAATACAGTCGTTCTCAATCTGAAACAGGCTGATGGGAGTACAGATCCATCTACTGGAACCTCTGCATGCACGGTCGGATTCAGAAGCGCCACGGCCACGGCTGGTGGATATCAGACCGTGAACTTCACGGCCGCAAACTCCATCACGGTCGGAACGACTGCAAGCCTAGGGCATACATCGATGAGCGGAGCAAATATTTATGCGTATCTCATCCAAGATACGACGAGCGAAATTTGCGTCTCTAATTCTCCTTATCTAGACGACGGAATTTTGCATTCTGCCACGGCGACGCCTGCCACTACGGGTGGAACGCTCTATTGCACAAACAGTCACACATCTCGCCCAACCCGTCTCATCGGCGTAGTTCAGGCGACCTGGTCAAACCCCAACTGGTCTTCGATTACTAAGGTCGCTATGGTTCCGTTCAGGCGTTACGATGAAGATACCATCTTTGCGATTTATAACTGGCAGGGTTCGCACACCTATTCTGGTGCAGAAACCATGAGATTTGACACGAAGGAGCAGGACAACCTCAATGCGTTCAGCACCTCTACGTTCACATTCACAAATCAAATACCCTCTTTTTGCACTGCTGGAATAGATAGCGAATTCAACGCCCTGGATGGCGTCACCGATGCCTACTTAGAGGTGACGGTGTGCGGATCTTCACAGCAATGTTACAGCGCCAGAAATGCATCCAACAGCGCTAGCAGTGCTGCTGGCTATTGTGTTTGGTCAAGACAGTGCTCGGTTGGCGACACCATCTTAGCAACAGCAGGTGGTGACGCCAGCTACACGTTAGACAACAACGGCCAGAGGACCAAAATTTGGATTCGATGTTCTCCGTATCCACAATAAGGTTAATTTAAAAAAATGGCAACCTCCGGAGTTCCAGCAAATTATCTTCTGCTGAACACGCAGCAGACCAAGAACCCGGTCATCGTGGTGAAGATCCAGGGGCTAGGCGATGTTCTTACTAATCGACCCGTTTATACGAGAATCTTGTACGGTGATCCTGGTGTCGTATATGGCGGCGCTGGTCTCGTTTATGGGGGATTGCGTCCTTATGTCAATGCGGACGGATCGACCTTCAGAGACTATCTCTCGCTAGATGCCTCATCTCTCACGATTGGTCAGCGTCTTGAGCCTGAGCAGGGACGGGCATCAGTCACGACGCTCTCTTTGGGATTCATCGATTATCAGGGATACATGACGGATCTTGTGACCCCTGGAGTTCTGATTCCTGAGATTCTTGGGGCAGAGGTCCGAGTGTTCTTGGGATATGAAGAGATCTCTTACCCTCAAGATTTTTTTGAAGTCTTTCGTGGGTATGTCTCAGGAGTCGATGACGGGCCTGGGAATATCGTTCTTCAGCTCTCAGACCCGAATATCAAGCGAAGGCAGAATGTTTTTTTCATGGGTCAGACCGTGTTGGTGGGTGACATCACCGATGCGGATACCACGATCACGGTTGGAGACACTGGAAACTTCTTTGCTCCGATTACGGGTCCCGATGGTGGATCGAGCAATAGATACAGCCATTGCTACATTCAAATTGATGATGAATGGATTGAGTGCTACCCGGCGACGGATACGACGTTCACTGTAGTCACTCGAGGGGCTCGTGGAACCACGGCTGCGGCCCATACGAGTGGGGCATCGGTCGCAGCGGGATTTCAGCTAGGAGATGCGACCAATCACCCGAACGCCATGGACCAGGCGTTACAAGTCATGCTCTCGGGATGGAACGGTCCATGGACGACAGGAGAATCTCTTCTTTCGATCGGACCCGATCCCGACACGGACCCGTCTACCACGACGACTGATTACGTGATTCTTCCTCAGAAAGTGGATGCGGAGCTCGATTACGGGTTAGTCGCGGGAGATTACATCATCCTCGAGGGAAGCGCTCATTCCGGAAACAACGGGACTTATTTTAAGATCGTCAGGTTTGACAGTCTGGATGATCAGCTCAATCGAATCATTTACGTCGATGCGACCTTAGACAAGGACACCAGCGGGTCTGCGACGATCGGATTTCGGTCTCAGTATGATGTGCTCCCGATCTTGGCGGGGCTTTCTTTGACGCCGAAAGACGTGGATATCGATCAGCACATTTATGTGAAACAGACGTTTTTAAATGCTCCGGGAAACGACCTGATCTTTTTTATGACCTCTCAGCAGGACTCCGGGAAGGAGTTCTTAGAGAGCCAGGTTTATTTTCCGATCGGGGCCTATTCGTTGACTAGGCGCGGAAAGCTTTCGTGCGGGTACCATTCCCCTCCTGTGGCCAATCAGAACATTTTCTTTTTGGACTCCAGCAATGTTCTTGAGCCCCAAAGCATCCGAATGACGCGGGCTTTAAATCAGCGCGCGTTCTTCAATGAACTCGATATCACCTACAACTACGACGACTCTGGAAACGCGCTCTCGTCGCTTGTGATCACGGATTCCGATTCCCTGGCTGATCCATCAGACGGGGGGATTGGGATCGTTAGCGCCCTTCCTATCGACGCTCAGGGGGTTTATGAGGGATACTCCTCAGATCTTCTTCAAAAGCGCGCGTTCTTTCTTCTGACCCGGTATAAACGCGGCGCGGTGATGTTCACTGTGAAGGTGAATTGGCAGATTGCGAGTCTCGTCGAGACCGGCGATATCGTCACCTTTGATGATCAGGGGACTCTGCAGATCGCCAATTTCCAGACGGGCGATCGCGCGATCGATAATCAGCTCTTTGAGGTCATCGACCGAAGCTTTGATCTCAAATCAGGAAACGCCACGATCAAGATGGTGGGCGGCGTGGGAGCGACCCTTCAGGACCGATTCGCCACGATCTCGCCCAGCTCTGTGGTCGTAGGAGGCACTTCGACGACGGTCGTTATCGAGGATTCATTTGGAGCGATCTTTCCTGGGGATGAGGCTCAGAAGTGGGAGAACTACATCGGGCTTCCGATTCTGGTTCATTCGCCCGATTACTCGGTCTCCGCAGAAGTCACTCTCGAGGATATAGACCCGACGAATCGGTATCAGCTTCTGGTCAACGACTTGGGATTTACCCCGCAGCCGGGTTACATCGTAGATATCGCCAACTATCCAGACTCGACCGATGCGACTGAGAATGCTCTTTATAAAGTCATGCATTGTTTCTGGGATCCCCAGGTTGCGGTTGTTTCTGGATCAGACAATACTCATTTTGATGTGGGCGCAGGCGATATCGGCAAATTCCATGTGGGAGCCCCGATCCGAGTTCACACTCAAGATTACTCATCTGATTCGGGTGATCTGACCGTGTTATCGATTTCGAGTGACACGATCGAAACCTCGGCATCGATGGGATTCACTCCGGATAATACATTTGTTATTGATTTGATCGGCTACCCGGACTTTACTACCACAGGAACAACCGGGGAGCCCTATAGATTTTTATGAGAAAAATATCTGAAACAATTTTAAAAAAAACAAAGAAGACCCATAGCGGGTGCTGGCTTTGGATTGGATACACAGAAAATGGATATGGAATTACAAACGTAAAAGTTAATGGAAAGTACGTAAAAGGACGCGTACATAGGATTATTTTCGAAGACTTTGTCGGACCAATTCCAGATGGCCTACTGTGTTGCCATCGTTGCGATACAAGGAATTGCGTAAATCCGGAGCATATATTCCTTGGAACCCACAAAGACAATTATGAAGATGCTCGTTCAAAAAACAGAATTCCTCGTGGAGAAGAAATGCCACAAAGTAAACTCACATCAAAACAGGTGCTTGAAATAAGGCGTTTATCAAAAACACACTCAACTCGTGAATTGGCTGCTCTGTTTGGGATATCAAGTGCGAGTCATATTAGTAAAATAATCAGGGGAATAAAATGGAGTCATATTTAAAATGGCCGATGTAACTCCGTCAAGAATAAACTTGCCACTTCCCGGAACACAATTTAGGGCAGCCGTCAGCGAGTACATCGCGCAGACTCTTGCAGGAGCGGTGAACTTTCAAAACTATTTCGCCTACGCCCAGAAAGAGTTCTTCATCAACGGAAACTATTCGGTCGTCACGGCTCCTCAGTACGGAGTCGATGGACTCGCTGTTTTTGAATTCGATGCGCAGATCATTGACGTTTGGATGTTCAATCTCGTCGCTGGTACCGCTGGAACAACGGAGCTCGATATTCAGATCGCGACGAGTCCGGGGGGATCATTTACCTCGATCTTTACGACGACGCCTAAGATCAGTTACACGGCGGGAGATAACGTGTGGGTCGGAGCGCCGACGAGCGCAACGATCGGCCCTGCGTTTACCTATCCTGCCTATTCGCCGCCGTCCGGGACAACGGCACCCGTGCTCAATGCCGGTGTCACGACTTTGATTCCCGCGTTCACCGCAGTCCGGCTCGATATTCTTTCTTCTCAAACCAATCCGCAGAATGCGGGTATTTTGCTGCACTATCGCAACGCATAAAAAGCTAAGGGGGGTATCTCTACGAGCACTTACGGCGGAGGAATGAAAATTGTCGCGACTCGAATCACGACCTCAACAAACACGACTGGAACGGTCTACACGGTTCCGTCAGGACAATATGCGATCATTAACTGGGTGATCGGCGGGACCGGCACCGGGACGCTGGCGCTCGATGGTGTTGTGTTCTGTCCCGCTACGTCGGGAAGCGGATCCCTTTATGGGGCGTTAGGAGGAGCGGCGTCTCCGATTCATGCAGGTCCGGGCACTGTCATCAGCACGGTGATCACGGGGTCTTGTACGGTAGCTTTGGTGGGTGTGTTATTCTCTAACTAATGAAGAAAGGAATCTTCTTATGCTTCAGTTGATCATCAATTTTATCATGGCTCATAGTTCGATCGTTGGGACCCTAGGGGTTGCGATTTTGGATCTGATCTTCGCGATCAATCCGAGTGCAGAGTCCAATGGTATTCTTCATTGGCTCTTTGTTCAGCTTGGGGTCTTAAAAGGCTCGAGCTAATCTGCCATGAGCGAAGCATCTCTGTACGGGATCGAGATCATCGCTGGCCTCATCATCATTCCGTGGAACGTCTGGGTCGGTGTGAGCATCTTTGCCCTCAGGGAAGAGGTTCACATCATGAGGGCCGAGGTGGATCTTTTGAGAGAGATCAAAAGGCTCGTTGAAAAGACCAATGAAGCCCACTGACTTCGGGGCTAATTTTTATCTTTACGACGATCTTTTTTTGAAATTCTCGACGCTTTTTGGAATCCCGATGCCGATTCCGAAGGCGATCTGCATGGTGGAGTCCGCCCTGGGACTTGATGTCCGGGTTGCGCGAGGGCTTCTCAATCCCAGCGATGTCGGAAATTCGGCCTCCAGGGACGGGGTTTCCTGGGGGCTCATGCAGATGAAGCCATCGACGTGCCTCGTCTATGATTCGTTTGCGACCCCAGAGAAACTGAATCACGCCGATTATTCGATCAAGTTGGGATGCCAGCACCTGGCCAGACTTTCTAATCGTCTCGATCAAGACGAATACAATATCGTGCGCGCTTGGAATCAAGGACTCAGAGCGACGAGGCTTCAGATCGCGGGAGAAATTCCAGGGAGAGCAGAAGAGTATTTGACCCGTTATCTCACCTGTAAATCTATTTTATAGACCATAAAAAGTGGGACAATAAGACGAGTGGATGAGCACGAGCTGGTTTCAGCGCTCAAAGCGCTAGCACTAGAATTGGGCAAGATCCCGACCCGAAGAGAGTTCACGACTCGACATCGTGGGGCAGACTATAGCCTTACTAGAACATTCGGGACCTACATTGCGCTTGTGAAAGCAGCCGGGATGGAAACCCATAACGGGAAGCTCGATCGAACGATCGAAAGCCCATTCAATGCGAAATCTCCCCAGGCGCTGTTGAGAGAATACAAAGCCCTTTGCTCAAGAAGAGAACAGATCCAGGGGTTTTTCAGGACCGTTCTAGATCTGAAAGATCTCTTTGAAAGAGCCGGAAATCCTCCCGTTCTTAAGCTTTTGGCTCAGGGGGATACGCACGCAAAGTTTGTGGATCGCGCGGCGTTCAACGCTTATAAGAAATTTGCGTCCTATTATTGCCCCGACATTCATCTCATTATGGGGGATTTTGTTGACTGTGAGGGCCTGAGTCATTGGCCTCCAGACGATCTTGAGCCCAGGCGGATCGTGCCAGAAATGAAGATCGGGAGAGCTCTTCTTCAGGAAACCGTTGAATCCACACCCACGTGCTCAACGAGACTGTTTCTAGAGGGCAATCACGAACGCTGGATCGAGCAAGCGTTTACTAAAATGCCGGAGCTTTTTGATGGACTCGCTGAACTCGACATTGAGATCAATGTCAAAACTCTTTTAGGCCTGTCTTCTTTCGGATACGAATTTTTTCCGCTCAACGAGCTTCTGCAAATCGGTGGCGCTCATTTTACACATGGGCTCTATACCGGAAAACATCACGCGGCTAAGCATCTAGATACTTTCAAAACGAATATCTACTACGGGCATCTTCACGATACCCAAGAGCATAATCAGACCGGTATTGATGGACACGTCGAGGCTTCTTGCTTGGGGTGCCTTTGTCGTAAAGACGCAAAGTTTTTAAAGGGAAAGCCGAACAACTGGGTTCACACGGCCCCCGTGTTTGAGTTCTTTCCTGATGGTTCTTATAACCATTACAAGCCTAGGATCTTTAACGGTCGAATGGCGTTTAATGGGATGGTGTTTGACGGGAATTAGGTTTTTTTCCGAGCTAAGGCCGAACGCACTTTTGCAGTCATGCCAGAAGATAGTTCTTGTTTCCCACCTGGGATAATAAGTCTTTTGGGTCCGCGCTGCAGAATGACATGCGAACCTTTACCCTGTCGAACGATAATAAACCCAGAGGCGACGAGATTGCGAATAGCTTCACCGGAGCTCATCCCCCACCCCATTT
>Ga0335085_10005659_pt1 | contig 19975 bp, 16 predicted proteins | sample Lox_Sample_45_FD_206712 | JGI IMG/M metagenome (GOLD analysis project Ga0335085, IMG submission 206712) | Soil microbial communities from Loxahatchee National Wildlife Refuge, Florida, United States - Lox_Sample_4.5 | ecosystem: Environmental > Terrestrial > Soil > Wetlands | place: USA...
TCCCCTTCACCGCCTCAATATCGCTTCGCGTAACTGATTCTCTGCCGGCTTTCTTCGCTTCTTCATCCAAAAGTTCCAGAGTAAGCAGGCTTGCATGCCCTTCATTCATATGGAAACGCTCGATCCGGTCATATCCGAGAGCCCGCAGCATCCGTACTCCTCCAATCCCGAGAATGAACTCCTGACAGAGTCGGTAATGCTGATCGCCGCCATAGAGAAAATCGGTCAGTGTTCTATCCCATTCCGAATTTTCAGGTTCAAATGCGCTTGCCCTAAAGCGGGAACTGAGTGTAGTTGATTACGTCAATTCATCCAGAGAGGGTTATCGTTGCGAGCCTCTTCACCGCAGTCACAAGCTCTCTGTAAAGGGATAGCTCTGTACGGTATGTCTCTGCTGCACGCACATCTTGAGCTACCCTAGCGGAAATCGCAGTTTCGACGGCGGCCATGTCCTCATCGATCTCCATAGGATGCGGAAGCTCACGACCGCGTATCTTATCAGCTACCCTCTCGATGGTTGCAGCGATTCCCTCGCCAAGCCGCAGCGTCTCTTTCGAGACCGGGCGGTCGGGAACGGTCGGCCTATGACGAGCGATCGCTAACAGGACAAGGAAAAGAGTTTGGGCGACGCTGACCAGCCGCTCGATTTGCGCAGGACTGGCGGCGCCCGGCTCGAACTTGGATGACTCTATGAAGCCTTGGACGTCCTCCATCTGTTGCGAGATGAGCCGGCGTCGTTCCTCCACATCGGTCACGTCTACGGTTTCCCTCCGCATGGATACGAGCGTCAAGCCTGCTAGTGACTTGAGCGCATCCACCATTCGCTCTCGCATGCGATCCGCCGCGCGGACAGGCCAGAGAACGTGTTCCACCAGCCCGAAGACGGTAAGGCCCAGGGCGACGCCGGCCATGCGATCGCGGAAAACCGTAAGATTGACGCTCGGACCAAAGTCATGCAGCGTAGTCTTGTAAAAGGCCAGGCCCATTTGATAGCCGGCGTACGATAATCGGGGGGTGCCGAAGTTGACCCATGCCGCGACGGCGGTGCCTGCGCCGAAAACGAGCCAGAATCCTCCGATGGTATCCACGTTGGGGAACAGATAGATCAGGGCCAACATACCCATGCCCCCCCCGACCCCGGCGCCACCGAAGCGAAGAATACCTTTCTGGTTGCTCGAGCCGATCGTCGTCAAGGAGACGACGAAGCACGTAATCACAGAAGTATAGATACCCCGGTAGTCGAACCCGACCAAAAAAAGGTAGCATATGAAGGCGGACAGGGCGCCCTTTATGGCGAAACGGACATATTCTGGATTGGTGAAAGCATCAGGCACCAGGAGACGTAGCCTTGCTTCCTTCGGCCGCCCAGGTTCAGTTTTGACACGGGCGACAAGTGCGATTTCTTCGAGGATCCGTTCCATATCCTTAAGAAGCGGACTCCTGGGGACCGGATCGGGCATTGGAGCCATTCCGTCATGCGCGCCCGGCATATCGCGGTCTGTAAGCATCCGGCGACACCTTGCGCAGGCATCTGCCACGCGGGCCAGTTCCTTTCCGTCGGCGGGCGTCGGCGTCACGGTCTGGAGCGCCCAGGCGTCGGTCACAAGCCGATCGACGAGGGTAATAATCACTGACAGTTCATCGTGGCGCTGTCGTGCCCGCACGTGCGTCAGCGACGCTTTCTTGAGCAGTTCGAGGGGAGCGGACATGCCGGAAGTGGCGAGGGAGGCGAGGGACGGCGGGGGCGCTGTTTCACCTCCGCGCGGTTGCCTCCCCGACATCCGCCGCAGCGTCTCCTCTACGACGCGGAGCCTCGTATCGAGTTGACGTTCAAGCAGCATCAGGGGATCCCCCGGCCACAGCAGGAGCTGCACGCCAAGGTTAACGGCGACACCGACGAACACGCAATCCCACATCCACAGCACGAAGTCGACCATGAACTCGGGGGATGGGGTGCCCTTGGTCGTTGTCACTATATCGGGCAGGACCATTGCCAGGGCCGCGGGGAGGCCAATGGCCGATCCTAACCCGGGGATCGAGATGATCCTCTTAAGGAACAGCCCCGCGAAAAGAAATGCGGCAAAAAAACAGAGCCGCAGCCAAGGGACGTCCAGGGAGATCTCCCAGGCAAGGAGGCCCGCGCCGAGGCCGATGGTGGCGCCAATGAGCCCCAGGATAGATCCAAGGAGCGTGGTCGACGTGTCCTCCCGCGTAATCAGATACATCACGATCATGACGACCAGCCCGTGGGGGATATGATGAGTCATGATCGGGATTGTCGCTGCTACGCATGCCAGGGTGAGGCGCAAAGTAGCGGCCGCCCTGCCGGGCGTCGGTCGCAACTCTCGGCGCAGAAGGTCGAGGAGGGCGGAGAGGTTCATCGGGCCTTCTCAAAAAGGGTGCTGTTCACCGTGGCTACAGCCGAAGCGCCTATCCGGAAGGAATCGTTCGGGTCTTCGACCTTAATGCGCACGGGAAAGCGTGTCGCAAGGCGAATCCACTCGAGCGAGCGCTCGACGTAGGGCAGGCCCATCACGCTTGTCCCGTTGTCCGGCAGCACGGCCCAGCCGAGACCGACGACCGTTCCCCGGAAATGCCGGCCCGGCTGTGACTGGAGGTATATGTCTGCCGGAGCACCGGCGTGAATGTGGCGCACGTCGACTTCGCGAAAATTCGCCATAACATACCAGGTGCTGGTATCGACGAGGGTGAACACCTCCATGCCAGCCCTCGCAAAGGCGCCCGGCGAGATGTTCAGGTTGACAACCTTCGCGGAAAAAGGCGCATAGACCCGGCAATAACCCAGATCTAACTCTGCCGCGTGCACGGCCGCTTCGGCCGCCGCGATCCTGGCATTCATATCCGCAACCTGACCCACGGCGTCCACGGCTCGACCCCGCTCGCTTTGTGCTTGCTCAAGGGCGGCTTTGTTGGCGATGTGTTGGGCCCGTGTGGACGCGAGGGTGGCCACGGCTGCCTGTTTACGCGCCCGGGCTTCCTCGAGTGCCGATCGAGCCGCGTCACGTTCTGTACGCGCTTCTTCTACCCGGTCTGCTGTCACGAATTGCCGCGGCAGCAGCGGCTCAAGCCGCCTCAGATGCTGCTCGGCATGGTTGAACTTCGCTTCGATCCGAGCAATCTCCGCGTCGGCCGCCACCGGTTCCGTCTCCCGGCGCACGACCTCGGCCTCGGACGCATTGAGTTGTGCCTCGGCCCGAGATAGGGCAGCGGCAGCACTTGCAACGCCCTTTGTAAGGCCGTCTACCTCCTTCCTCGTGAGTGCCAACGTGGCCCGGGCGCGGTCAAGCGCAATCCGGTACGGCCGTTCGTCGATGACGAAGAGAAGATCCCCCTTGCGCACCTGTTGGTTGTCGCGCACAGGGATCTCCATAATATGGCCGCTCACCTGTGGCGCCATACCCACGAAATTGGCCCGGACTGTGGCATCGTCGGTCTGAGGCCTCGTCTCCCGCTGCAGAAGCGCCACCATGGCGGCGATGGCTGCTGCACCGACGATGAGAACCCCGAGTACCCGGCCTATAAGACGGCGTGTCCGGTCAGACGAAACGTTTTCTGCATTCATACATTACCCCCTGAAATAAGTCACCCATAAAACGAGGGTGATGAGAATGGCAAAGCACGAATAGAAAAGCACGGGAGGACCCACGTAGGGATCAAGCCGAACCTTGACCAGGAGGCGCCGCGCCAGCAGAGCGGCCGCGATTCCGATCGCGGCACACAGCATCCACGAAGGGAAAAAAGATCCGACAATATTGATTCTTGGTCCCATGTGACGATCCTCTCAATCCGGCGAAGGGCTGCTGAAAGCCAGGGCCGCTGAAGCGGTGAGCAACTGGAGCTTGGCGTCAAGATCAACGAAGCGTGCTCGGCTCAGTTCGCGGTTGGCAGCCAGGAGATCGATGAGCGTCCCGATGCCGTTCCGATACGACTCAAGCGTCGCCTGGTAAGACTTATCGGAGGCATCGAGCAATGCCGCGGCGACTTCGAGCCTGCGAACCGCCAGCTTCACGTCCGTGTAGGCCTTCCAGACCTGTCTGATGGTTTTGTCGCGCAGGGCGGTCACCTCGTCCTCGGCGGCCCGGCGTTCAGCCTCTGCCGCCTCCACTCTCCGCCGTCTCGCTCCGCCCTCGAAGATGTTCCATTGCAAAAACAGCCCTACCCCATAACCCGGCTCGGCTGCGTGGAACCATTCATTCGGCAAATTTGAATGTGTGATCTGTACCCGGCCGGCGAGCGTGTTGACGTTGGACACAAGGGACAGCGTCGGAAAATAGGCGGCACGGGCCTCCCGCACTTTGGCCTCCTTGGCGCGGAGCGCCGCCACCTGGGCGATGAGATCCGGTCGTCTTTCGATCGCGCGGTCAATCACCTTATCCACTGAGTCCTCGAGCGCCGCGGGCGAGGGCAAGGCGGAGAAGTCCGTAATCTGGATAGGCACCGTAGGGAGGATGCCGATACTCTCCGCCAGCGCCACCTGGGCGTCACGCTCCATGGCGAGAACATCGTGGAGATCGAATTCGGCTTGCGCCTCCTGCTGCCGGGCAAGGGCGACTTCGGGCAGGGTGGCCAACCCGCTCTGCAAGTGATCTTCCGTCGATTCCCAAACAGCGCGGGCCGACTCGACCGAGCTCTGGGCTGCTGCGATCTTGCCACGAAGGGTCGCGAGAGCGAAAAATGCCCTCTGGACGTTGAACACGATCTCCTGATGCTTGCGGTTGAAGCCGAGGTTCGCTGCCAACAGCTGTTCCTTGGCCGCGTCCAGCGCACCTTTACGACGGCCGAAGTCGAGGAGCAGCCACGATAGCTTCAGCGCGGGAAAGGCCTGCTCGAAGTTTGCGCGGAAGAAGCCATCAGATGCAACATTCTTCGGCGCAGGAAAGGCCTCATGCTGGTAGCCCCCGAGTACGGAGAAGACGAGCATGGGAAGGTATTCGCTCTCGACCAGTCCAACACCGGCGGCGGCTCTGCGTGCTTGATTCCAGGCGATTCGCGTTTCCGGGTTGATATGCTGGGCGAGATCAATAAGCTCAATGAGTCCATAGCGCTTCTGAGGATCGATCGGCGAGCCCTCCGTCCGCGTGAGCAGGTTCGTATATCGCGCCAGGTCCGGTGAACGCCATGGAGCAGTGGGTGTCGGCGCGACCTGCCGTGCCAGCCGCTCAGGCAACAGGCGGTCGCTTTGGGCTGGGGCGACATCGACGCTTCGTTCCTCTGCAGCCACGGATTTCAGCAGCTGGGTCGAAACGACGCACACGGTTATGACCAACAACAGCGAGATTGCAGTTTTCACTTGCGCTCCTTCCATTGAACAGATAAATCATGGCCTTACCATCTAAGACAAGGGTGCCAGATGAAAAAGTTACATTTTGACCATGAGGCCCAAGGTGAGGGCGAGCATTCACAAAAACCTATGGAGGCGCCAGACAGACCGCGGCTTCCGGACTTTTGCTGATTTGACAGAGGTTTAAAAGGAGGAAGGAGCGGGTAGTGTGGTCTCCCGGGTATTTTGTATCCACGGTTGGACTGAATGAGAAACAGATTATGGCGTATGTAAAATGGCAAGCACATCAGGATTCAGGTCAAGCGAAGCTTGAATTGTTTTGAAAAGTGCGACGGGCTATGCCCGTGGGTATCTACAGAAAATAAGCATTCAGAACGTATTGCTGAACCATTCGATGGGTATTAAAGAAAGAACCGTTGAGCGCGATGCAGTGGAGCATGATATCGATGAAGCGATCCCTCTCATGATAGAACATAGGAAGAATAGTCTGCTCCAGCTTGGAATAAAGCGACGCAGCATCTTTTGGCCAATCCGAACTTCCCTTTTCCCCAATAGACCATCCGGTCACCCCCTCAATGCACCCCTCAATCCACCACCCATCAAGGACACTCAAGCTTGGAACTCCATTGAAGGCTGCTTTCATGCCGCTTGTCCCCGAAGCTTCAAGAGGAGGTTGTGGTGTGTTCAGCCAGACATCTACTCCCGAAGTCATCATCTTCCCGATCTCCATATCATAATTATCCAGGTAAGCAATTTTGACGTCTCCCTTTAGCGCTTCTTTCGCCCGGAAAATCCGTTTGATGAGTTCCTTCCCTTCTTGGTCCTGAGGGTGCGCCTTCCCTGCATAGACGATCTGAAAGAGGCCAGCTTTTGACGAAATACTCTTAAGTCTCTCAATATCCGTGAAGAGGAGGTCCGCTCTTTTGTAGGTAGCTGCTCTTCGAGCAAATCCGATCGTAAAAACATCCACACTCATTCCGATGTTGGTCTCCCGATTGACGTATTCAATCAACCCCTTCTTTGTTTCCATGTGTGCATTCCAGATCTCCTGCTTTGGAATACTGAGGGCGTATCGGAGACTGAAATTGTCCTGTCTCCACCCCGGAATGTGGCCATCATACAGATTCTGAAAGGACCCTGCCGTCCAGGTCGATGCATGGACTCCATTGGTAATGGCATCAATGGTATATTCCGCAAACATCAGTTTCGAGACTTCTCCATGCTTTTTGGCAACCCCGTTCACATAGTGACTCAAATTCAGGGCTAGATAGGTCATATTGAGCTTGTTCTCGCCGCGAATGACTTCCTTAGGGTCGAAGACGCGTTGCCGGAGGATATGGGCGACTAAGTCCGTACAATAAACATCTTTCATGTCAAGAAAATCATCCCGGTCCCCAAGCACTCGCCTCATTAAATCGATTGGGAACTGGTCATGTCCTGCGGGCACTGGAGTGTGGGTGGTAAATATGCACTTCCCCTTCACTGCCTCAATATCGCTTCGCATGACTGATTCTCTGACGGCCTTCTTCGCTTCTTCATCCAGAAGCTCCAGAGTAAGCAGGCTTGCATGCCCTTCATTCATATGGAAACGCTCGATCCGGTCATATCCGAGAGCCCGCAGCATCCGCACTCCTCCAATCCCGAGAATGAGCTCCTGACAGAGTCGGTAATGCTGATCGCCGCCATAGAGAAAATCGGTCAGTGTTCTATCCCATTCCGAATTTTCGGAAAGATCTGTGTCCAAGAAGTAGACGGGGACCCTGTAGCCTCCGACGCCTGAGACCTCGTACTTCCAGGCCCGCAGTTGAACGGTTCTTCCCTCGATCGTGACGGAGGACCTTGCCGGCATCTCTCCCAGGTAGTCATTTACGACCCACTCACTGGGTTCCTCTCTCTGCCATCCGGTCTCATCCAGTCTCTGATAGAAGTAGCCTTTCCGGTAAAGAAGGGTCACTGCCACCATCGGCACTTTGAGATCGGCGGCGGAGCGAATCGTGTCCCCTGCCAGTATGCCCAGACCGCCGCTGTACGTGGGCATCTCCGGATCAAGTCCTATCTCCAGGGAAAAATAAGCAATCTTTTTTTGATCATCCATCGGCATTCCACCATTCTTCCGTTATTCTATTCCGCCAACACTGCCGATGCCATCCATCCAGGTCATCTTTGCCGTCGGGCTCGGTTCTAATTTGGGCTCACCCGATTCGACCCACACCGGTGAAAGCGAGATTATCACCAGGATGCCCGCCGTCGTCACCCTCACACCAAAACCCTCCTTTCTGTGCCTAATCAGAGTCTATGATCAATCGTCGTTTCGGCGAAAGCGCTGCGCCGCATGGTGTTCATCGGTCCCGGGTTGCACTCAATCGCAATATCCGTCCCGCCCGCAGCACCTTCACAGTGATCGTATCTCCAGGTTTCATCTGACTGAGTCGACTCACAATCTTCTGATAGCAGCCCTCGCTGACCTCGATCCCGACCACTTTCAGGATGATGTCTCCTCCAAGAAACACCTCGCTCAAACCGATCTGAGACTTAATCTCTCCGGGCTGAATCCACAGGCGGGCAGCCGGAGAATTGTCAGCAATCTGCTGGACGAGAAGTCCCATCGGCTGGGGAACATTAAAAGCCGCAGCCAATTCATCTTTGAGCACAATTCCATCAAGGCCAAACCAGAATGACGGCTCCTCCAGTAATAACCGCTTGGCTGTATTGGATGTTATGGCAAATCCCAGCCCTTCGGAACCTCCGGATTTCGTAAGAATCCGGCTGGCTATTCCAATGACTTCTCCGGCCATGTTAAACATGGGCCCCCCGGAATTACCCTGGTTGATAGCGGCATCGGTCTGAAAGATCTCAACCTCCTCGAAGCTCCCCGATAGGGTATTCAGTTTATGCCGGGCGCTGAGATGACCGGCCGTCAGGGTATGGCTTAACCCGTACGGGGTACCTACAACGAAAACCTCGTCACCAACCTCCACCTTCTCGGAGTCGCCAAGCTTTGCGACCACGACCTCCCTCGGTACTGGTTCAAGCTGCACCAATGAGACATCGGCAAAGGGGGCTGATGCTACGACCCGGGCCCCAACGGCTTCACCCCCCAATGATTTGACCTTGATCTGATCAGCGGTATGGACCAGGGGAGCCGCAGTGATCACCTTCCCGCTCTTCGAAACGAGAACACCGGAACCGACATCAAGGCCCATCGTCTGCTGGATACCGGCAGGGACTGAAGAAACTTTATGCAGAGCCACAACCACCGTCACCGAACCATCCACCTCTTTAAAAAGATCAGTCTCCTTCTTGTCGCACCCAATAATCCTCTTATTTGATACGGTTTCTTTTCCATGCGATCACTTCGATAGGACAAGGATCGTCTCTGCAATATCCCGGCTCAGGGAGGCCAGATTACGACTCTGCGCTGAAACGAAGGCCCCATAGTCTCTCCCTCCGGTGGACTCTTTATAAGTTGACCGTTCTTGGCGGCTGGTCATACTATGTGCCTCCCAGATCTGAATCCTTAGCTCGTTGTGGATGTGCTTCCTGGAAGCCTCACTATCCAGGATAGCCATGGATAGCATTACCTGCGCCTCGAGTTTCGAGGTGCGGTTAGAATTCGTTTGCGCTTGTCCTCCTTCGTGATGGTCTTCGAGTTCGCCAATGCCTTCGCCACTAATAACGGCTCGTCTCGGTCGGAGGTTCCACTGTAGCCCTCCCATTCAAAGATTTCCCTTGTGGCTAAAAGTAGCCCTTTATCTGTGACTTCACCTGAGGTTGCAGCGTTTGCCATCCCTCTTGACCTCTTTCGTCCATTTCCCCGTGCGCCCATAATTCCTTCGCCCTGTCAAATCCACATCAACCGTCACTCAAATCAGCCCGTAAGCTTTGAGTTGCCTGATGGTGCTCGATACAAAGACTTTGAAGACGGTGATCACGGGGATGGCGAGCAACACCCCGGCAAAGTCGAACAGGATGCCCCCGGCTACCACCCCGATGACTACCACCAGCGGGTGAAGCTTGACCGCGCCGCCAAGAACAAGCGGTGTGTAGAAAATGTTCTTGAGCAGTTCGGCTGCTATCACCGCCGCAATCACCCATAACGCCAAATTCTCTGTGCTCACCAGCGGCAGGAGCGGATGAACTTCCTCCGCCAGGAGAGCATAGGCGAGCCCTCCCACCAACGCAGTCGCGGTGCCCAGGTAGGGAACGACGTCCGTCGCAGCGGTGAAGATCCCTAAGACGATTGCCCATTGGGGGGCAACGCCCACGATGGCGAGTAGCAACATGGCGGTAGAACCCAAAGCGAGAGACTCAAGAAAAATGCCGCGCACATAGTTACCCAAGGCGCGGTCGAGATCTGCCAGGACCGTTAACGCCGGTTCGAACAGGCGATTGGGTACCATCCTGAGAAGGCCGCGCTTGATCTCGCCCGTATCCCGCAATACGAACAGAAAGACCAGGGGGGCCACGCACCAGACCGAGAGGATATGGCCCAGGGTTGCGAGAGGCGGCTTCAATGCCGGGCCCGGCGCTTGGGCAGCAGATGGAGGAGTAGTTCTAACCCCTCCGGCTTCAGGAGAGGTCGCCTTAATCCGCGTCCTGAGCGTCCCGAGGTTTGCGCGATGGTAGTCGAGCAAACGGTCGGAACCCTTCGCCGCGCCGAGGTCATGCAGCCGTGAGGATAGGAACAGGGATTCCTCTTCCCCGGTAAGGGCGAGAAACCGGTCGATCCGCTCAACGATAGCATCCAAATCTTCATGAAATAATCGGTACATCCGATTACCTTTCGTTAAAGATGGGTCAAGCCCCATCAACCGATTGTAGCCATCGTTGAGCTTATAGAGCGTGCGGATCTTGAGCTCAATCATTTTGCTTTCGGAAGGCATGATCGTGCTTATCCTCGTCGCGACGAAAAGCGCGGCAAGACCGAAAAAAACAAGGAGTAGCCCCATGCCCAGACCACGCGGAATTCGATAATGTTCCAAACGAGCAATAAGGGGGCGGCAGATGTAGGCCATCAAGCCGCTGGCGGTAACCGGAACGATCAGACTCCGCAGCTTCCAAAGCAGGTATGCAGACAGGAGCACACCGGCGGCAGCCACGATGACCTCGAAGAGCATTCTTGCGGGGCTGAACTCATTGCGCGGAATCACTGTTCGCACTCCTCTCCTCATTGAAATATTCAGCCTCCAAAAGGGTCTCAAGCTGAACGGCAATGATCTGGGCCAGCTTCATAAGGATCTTGTTCGCCAGGAGAGGGAAGTTGCGGCTGAGGGCATCGAGGTCCGAACGTCCGATGGCCACCAGGGAGACCGGGCCGTGAGCCCGGGCCGAGGCCCAGTGGACCACCTCATCCCTCACCGCAGCCAGCTCCTCAAAGGAAGCGGGCGGCTCAAGCATGGCAAGGGGGATTTCCTCGCCATTGTGCCTTTTCCTCGTGATCTCGACCATGCCACCTCGCAAGAGGTACAGGGCCACGCCGGGTGTTCCCTGTTCAAAAATGATCTCGCCGTCCCGATAGGCCCGTTCGTGGACGATACGTGCAAGCTGTTTAAGATCTCCGTGCGTGAGATCCTCGAAGAGATTCACCTGCTTGAGGAAGTCCACGAGGTCCCGTCCTCTCTCGCCTGCGGCCGTTTCCGGAGCTTGGCCGAACATCACCCGGCCCGGACCGGAGGTATCCAAAAAGTCCCGGGCTTTTTGCAACGGGAACAAGATTTTCCTGAGACCGGGATAGAACGCCTTTTTCATGAGAAGCCCTTTACCTTTCTTGGAACGTTTAGATTCAATTAACGCTTCACGTCTTTTCCTTATCAGCCCTTCGGCTATCTATTACGGATAATGACACCAACCGCGCTAAAAGGATGGCCGGATAGAGCTGCCCGACAAGGGCTTCTACCGTCGCTAAAGTCCGGGAGAAAGGATGCACAGGAACGATGTCTCCGTACCCCAGTGTGGTGATTGTCGAGGTGCTGAAATAATGAAAAATGTACCCAAATCGGGGATCGTCAATCCTTGGTGTCTTACCCGGGAAGCTAAATGCCCCCGGGATAAGAAAGGAGATGAGAATATAGCCTAAAGCAAAAGCGAGTGTGATAAGAAGGTATGCGGCAACGGCTGCTTGAATGCGCTCCGAGGTGACCGGGCCTTCTTTGTAGACATATCTTATGGTGAGACCCACAAATGCAATTAACACCACCAGCGAGAGCAGGATGTCCCACCCCAGAAGCCAATGTGCTCCGAAGACAAAGCGTGCCGAACGAACAGAGATTACGAATAGAATAATCACGCCAAGAACCATTCGGGTGATTTTATGGCGGGTCAACGCAAAAAATCCCAATGAAAGTATGGCGGCCATAACCAAATCATTTGTAAGTTGAATTGCAAAACTGCTGCCGATCACACCTACAAGAGGATAGCCTATGACTGCGTCAAAGGTCAGAGCGATCACCAATCCTGTCAGTTTCCGTTCTCCGGACCAGGATTTAGTGAGATATCCGAAGACGCTTTCTTTTTGTTTCCCCATCATTCATTGACCCTCTTATGTTGCCGGAGATGCACCGATCACCCCTCGCATCGTCCTGATTAAATCTGCAGCCGGAATGTGAAGCTCCCCGGCCTAAAGGCCGGCGGCTTCCCGGTAAGGTACTTTCATTCATATCGTGCCCCCTTGACCCTCAGCCTGAAGGCCGGGGCTTGCCGGGGGCAAACTCCGGCCAGACCGATGCAGTTTAGAAACGGATTCATTTTATTTCCTGCCGAGTAATTCCTTCGCGGCGGTCGCTACTTTGTCCGGCTCGAAACCGAACTTTTTCTGGAGTTCTTTTAGCGGCGCCGATGCCCCGAACGTTTTCATGCCGATCATACGGCCCGATCTGCCGATGTATCGCTCCCACCCGAAAGTCGACGCTTCCTCCACTGCGACGCGCGCCGTCACATCCGGCGGCAGGACGTTGTCCTGATACTCCTGCGTCTGATGCTCGAATATTTCCCAGGACGGCATGGATACAACGCGCGACCGGATGCCCTCGGCGATGAGCTTCTCATGAGCCTCCACAGCGAGACTCACTTCACTACCGGATGCGATCAGAATCACTTCGGGGTTCCCACCTGAAGCGTCAGCGAGCACATACGCTCCCCGCGCGAGTCCGGAGGCCGGAGCGTATTTCTTCCGATCCAGTGTCGGCAGGGGCTGGCGCGACAACACCAGCACGGCAGGCTCATGACGCAGCTGCATGATGTAGCGGTAGGCTTCAATCACCTCGTTGGCGTCACCGGGCCGCAGGGTGACCAGGCCGGGAATCGCCCGCAATGACGCCAGATGCTCTACCGGCTGATGGGTCGGGCCGTCTTCGCCATCCCCCATCGCGTCGTGTGTGAAGATAAAGATGGCAGGGATCTCCATCAACGCGGATAGCCGGATCGCTGCCCGCGCGTAGTCGCTAAAGATAAAGAAAGTCGCGCCGAAAGCGCGGAGCTTAGACAATGAGAGCCCGTTCACAATGGCAGCCATCGCATGTTCGCGGATGCCGAAATGCAGGTTTTTTCCGGCAGGGTTATCGGCCTGAAAGTCTCCTGCGCCCTCACACGTCAGAGTTGTCTTGTTCGATGGACCAAGATCGGCCGAGCCTCCAAGCAGCCATGGAATGTTCTGAGCAAGAACGTTCAGTGCCTTGCCCGAAGCGTCCCGTCCCGCGATTCCCTTTGGATCAGCAGGGAAGACGGGAAGGCCGCGATCCCAGCCGGCGGGCAGTTCGCGCCGCTGCATCAGCTCGATCTCGTTAGCCAGATCGGGATATTTAGATCGATAAGCGTCGAAGAGTTCGGTCCACTGCCGGCGCGCTTCGGCCCCCCTCGCGCCGAGGCCGGAAGCAAAGTGTTCGTACACACCGTCGGGCACAAAAAACTTCTCCTCCTGCGGCCAGCCATAAAACCGCTTGCAGAGGCGGACCTCGTCATCTCCGAGGGGCTCGCCGTGGGCGGCGGAAGTGTCCTGCTTGTGCGGGGAGCCGTAGCCAATGTGACTGTCAAGAACGATGAAAGTGGGTCTGTTTTTCGTCTTGTGAAAGATGTCAAGGGCGTGCTCGATGCGCTCGATGTCATTGGCGTCGCCCACCCGCAATACATTCCAGCCGTATCCCAGGAAACGGGCTGCGACGTCCTCTGTAAAGGCGATTCTCGTATTCCCCTCGATGGTGATGTGATTGTTGTCGTAGATCCAGCAAAGATTGTCGAGCCCAAGGTGGCCCGCCAGGGATGCCGCCTCCCCCGATATGCCCTCCATCATGCATCCATCTCCGCAAACGGCATAAACATTGTAATTGAAAATCTCGAAGCCGGGCCGGTTATAGTGGTTGGCGAGCCATTTTTCTGCGATGCCCATCCCGACGCTCGTGGCCACCCCCTGGCCGAGTGGGCCGGTCGTGGTTTCAACGCCTGAGACCCAATGATACTCAGGGTGTCCGGGTGCTTTGCTGTCGAGCTGGCGGAAGCGGCGGATATCGTCGAGCGAAACCGAAGGATGGCCCAGGATTTCGTAATCGGCATTCACTGCCTGGGTGCGGGTGAGATGGAGCACGGACCAGAGCAGCATCGAAGCGTGGCCATTCGACAGCACGAACCGGTCGCGGTTGGGCCAGATGGGGTCCTGCGGATCGAAGCGCATCACGCGATTCCAGATCGTGTAGACCAGCGGCGCGAGTGCCATCGGCGTGCCGGGGTGCCCGGACTTGGCCTGCTGGACCGCATCGATCGAGAGCGTGCGAATCGTGTTGATCGCCAATTGAACCATCTTCTCGTCGGTCATCGTTTCCTCCTATCGGTTTTACCTATTCTTTCCTGCTAATTTGTCCTCAGTTTTGCTGCGGCAGCGCGGTCGGCCATCACCAACGCCTGCTCCTGCCGAATCCGGCCGGCGGGAATTGAACTGTCAGCGTCCTGGAGGCGTACAAGCATCCCCACCTTCTCCGGTCCGGTTACAACCCACAGGATTCGACGCGCGCGATTGAGAACTGGATAAGTCAGCGTCATCCGCCGGCGGTTCTGGTAAAGCCCGGTGAGCGCCACGTCCCGGTCGGTAACGTTCAATACAGGATCATTGGGAACAAGAGAGGCCGTGTGGCCGTCCGGGCCGAGTCCAAGATGCGCGAGGTCGAGCACCGGCGGTGTGCCGGCAATCTGCTGGAGGGTGTGGGCATAGCGTCGGGCCGCACGTTCGATCTCCGCTTCTTCCACCGGCATGGCGTAGATCTGCCCTGCGGGCAGCGGAGCATGTTCGAGCAAGCTCTCGCGCAAGTGTGTGAGATTTCGGTCGGGATCTCCGGCGGGAGCGATGCGCTCGTCCACTTGCCCCACGTGCACAGATTCCCAAGGGACAGCCTCGTTCGCCAGCGCGCGTAGCATTTGCCACGGCGTGTGGCCACCACTGACCGCCATCACGAAGCGGCCCTGCGCGGCCACGGCAGCACGCGCCTTGGCAGCGATGAATTTTGCCGCCTCCCGTACGACCGCATCTGCATCATCAAACACTTCGATCTTCACTGAAACCCCAGAAGAATTGGAGTAATGGAGTATTGGACTCACTGATTGGGGCATTAATCAACATGAAAGCTTTCTTGTTTCTAACCATTACTCCAGTGCTCCGATCTATTTAAGTTGTCACGATTGGATTATGCCAGCCGCCAAGCGGCGTGACCTGGTCAACTTCCTTCGGCCCCCAGGTATTTGGCTCGTATTCATATAGCGAAGTGTCTGCCTTCAACACCGGATCAACAATGCGCCAGGCTTCCTCCACATAATCCTCCCGGGCAAAAAGCGTGGCGTCACCTGCCATGGCGTCCCCCAGCACCCGTTCGTAGGCGTCCATCTCGCCCGGACCGGGATGGCGTACCCCCAGCATCTCAAAAAACTCGCCGACCTCCTCCCCCTGGGCTAGGACATTCGTTCCGATTGCGACCATCGTCTCGGGGCTGATCCGGAAACGAAAGTAGTTCTGCTTCAGCTGGAATCCCCGGTACACCGGAGGAGGCAGACGGAGGCGGAGAAGGATCTCTGTGCTCGTCACGGGCAGACACTTCCCGGCCCGGATGTAGAACGGCACTCCCTGCCAGCGCCAGGAGTTGACTTCCAGCCGGAGAGCGGCAAACGTTTCCACTTTCGAATCGGGCGCCACTCCCTTCTCCTTCCGGTAACCCAGGAACTGTCCCCGGACAAAGTTCTTTTCGCTTAAAGATGGTATCGCCTTCAGGATCTTGACCTTCTCATCCCTGACCGACTCACTGTCGGTTCTCACAGGGGGTTCCATGACGAGGTTGCACAGGACCTGGAACAGATGATTCTGGATGACGTCGCGGATAGCACCCGTCTCATCATAGAAGGCACCCCTCCCCTGGACTCCGAAACTCTCGGCCATGGTGATCTGGACACTTTCAACATGGTTGCGATCCCAGAAAGCCTCCATGAAGGGATTGGTGAATCGGAAAAAAACCATTGTCTCCACGGGACGCTTTCCGAGGTAATGGTCGATTCGAAAGATGGCCTTTTCGTCAAAGGCCCCGAGGAGGACCCGGTTGAGGTCGAGCGCCGAAGCAAGATCTCTCCCGAAAGGCTTCTCGATGACGATCCTGGCGCCCTTGGCACAGCCCGACTTCTCGAGCTGTTCCACGACAACCTCGAAACTGGTGGGCGGGATCGCCAGGTAATATGCAGGCCGTTCGGCACTGCCGAGCTCTTTACGTAGCGCCTGGTACGTCGCCGAGTCTCCATTGTCGCCTCGCACGTAGCGCAGCAGGCTGCTCAACTTGTCGAAAGCCACCGAATCGAGCCCTCCATGCTTTTCGAGGCTGTCGCGAGCCCGGGCCCGAAGCTCGTCAACGTTCTTGACGGACCTCGCCACGCCGATCACCGGCACACTGAGGTGGCCCCGCTTGACCATGGCCTGAAGGGAGGGAAAGATCTTCTTGTAAGCCAGGTCCCCGGTCGCTCCAAAGAAGACAAAAGCATCCGCGTGTGGAAGATTCATTGTTTTCTCCTCATTTTGAAAGTTTTTCGAGGTGGCCCCCGAAACCGAAGCGCATGGCCGAGAGCACCTTCCGCGCAAAGTCGTCCTCGCCCCTGGAGCTGAACCTCTGGTAGAGGGCCGTGCTGAGCACAGGGGCCGGCGCTCCCTCGTCAATGGCCGCCAGGATCGTCCATCGCCCCTCTCCGGAATCCGACACCTTTCCTGCGAACTTCGACAGGTCTGGACTTTCGGCGAACTCCATGGCGCTGAGATCGAGAAGCCACGAGGCAATGACGCTTCCCCTGCGCCAGAGTTCTGTGACGTCTGCCAGGTTAAAATCATACTGGTAATGCTCGGGGTCTCGCAGGGGTGTTGTCTCCGCATCCACCACGTGGTCCTTTTTCCCCACGTTCGCGTGGTGGAGGATGTTGAGCCCTTCCGCATAGGCAGCCATAATGCCATATTCGATTCCATTATGAACCATCTTCACGAAGTGACCTCCGCCGGCAGGCCCGCAGTGAAGATATCCCTCCTCTGCCGTTCCCCCCATCTTCTCACGGCCCGGTGTCCGTGAAATCGAACCCCGGCCGGGAGCGAGAGCCTTGAAGATCGGGTCCAGATACTTGACCGCCTCTTTCGGCCCGCCGATCATGAGACAGTACCCGCGCTCGAGGCCCCAGATGCCTCCGCTCGTTCCGCAGTCGACATAGTGAATTCCCCTAGGCGAAAGCTGTTTGGATCGCCGGATGTCGTCGATGTAGTAAGAATTGCCGCCATCGATGACAATATCCCCCTTTTGCACATAGCCCACCACGTCATCTAACGTCTTATCGACCACGGCTGCAGGCACCATCAGCCAGACCACTCGCGCCGGCTTAAGTTTGCCGACAAGCTCGGCGATCGACGATGCCGCATACGCCCCGGTCTCCTTCGCGAAAGTCTCCCTTGTTTTTGCCGTGGCTGAGTATACAATAACCTCATGACCCGCACGCATCAAGCGGCGCACCATGTTACCGCCCATTCTTCCAAGACCAATCATCCCGAGTTGCATGATATGTTCCTCCTTCAGTATAGTTGTTTGTTGTACAATTCGATCTATTGGGAAATTCGCATTTTGTGTTTTAACCTTATATTTTCTTGGCTTGCGGCGTCCGGCAACCGCCCGCCGGACAATGGCAGCTGCACCCGACGGTCCGGACACTCGGCCTCTGCTTTCAGCCAAGGCAACCTCAATCCTCTCTTTCTTGTGAATCACAAGATTGTCGGACAGTAACTGGCTTCCGGCTGGGTCTGGCAAGACCCATACACCTTTTCCGGAATAGCTCCTTCAAGGGAGGTCTCTATTCATTTTCTCTCTCCTCCGGCCTGGACGCGATCAATGAGACGCGCCATGGCAGTCACTACAGCTTGTCTCTTTGTAAGAATCACCGATATCAACAGGATGGGGATATGGATCGATGGTCAGGATAGCCTGACTTTTCTCCTTCTCCATCTGGCGTTTTATAAGAATATGGCAAAGGGAGCAGTCCTTCGATAGCACCTTTCCATCGTTGCTCACATGGTTGCCATCATGGCAGCGGAAGCAACCCAGGGAATACATGTGACCCTGGTTGTTGGGGAAGTTTCTCCAGCTGACCTTCATGGCAGGATCATAATTTAATTTGTAAAGGTTCTGGATCTCGGTGATCGCCTGGTTGATCTGTTCGTTCTTCGAAGAGTAAATGTCAGGATACTTCTTCTGGTAGAGATCGCTGAGAGTGGTCCCGATAGCGTAGAATCCCTCCTTCTGGCCCGCATAGGTGTCCTCAAGCACCTTGACCGCCACGCCCTTAATCCCAGGCAGAGAGGGATCGATCAGTTGCTTGCTGATGAGCACATTGACGATCTGGTCGGCCGGGTAGAAGCCGTGTCCAGTGCGGTTGTGGCAGTCGATGCAGTCCATGACGCGCTTCTGCTCTGGTGTCGGTTCTTTGTCCGAAGCATTGCCATCTTTGATGCGGTAAATTCTGGCCTTGCCGTCGAAGCCGATAGCGCGGACCCACGGAATGACCTCGCGCTTAGGATCAGCGGTTCCATACTCGATCTGCTTGGCAACCGCGTAGTGCCAGTGCATCATGGGAGGCCTGTCCGTCGGAACCCTCACGACACCCATCTTGAGCAACAAACCAATTTCCCATTCCGTGTTCTTCGTATCAGAGAGATAGTACTTTCTGCCCTGGAGGTTTTCCGTTAAGGCATACTTGGGACCATGACAGGTCTCGCAAATCTCCCTTGAAGGTCTGAGACCCTTGATCGGCGCAGGAATAGGTCTCGGGAATGTATTCGACAGGAGACTGTAAAGCTCGGTGGTTCCCGTAAGCTTCGAAAGGACAAAATACTTAGTGCCCGAACCCACATGACATGCTGAACACCCAACCTCTTCGTGAGAGGAAAAGGCATGAGCCCTATCCTGAGGTCCCATGACGGTGTGGCAGACCCGGGTGCAGAAAAAGTCCGATTCGACGAATTCATAGCCTTGGTGCATGCCGAAGGCATACAGCAAGGTGAAAAAGAGAAACCCCATTGAGAGAAGTATCACACGCCTGCGCTGTTTATGATCATTGAAATCGAGCACGAGCAAGCGTTGTTCTTCTGAGGGTCCAGCTTTCTGGCTTCTCCGCTGCCGAACAATCCCCAGCAGGATAAACGCCACCCCAATGAGGATGAACAGGGGTAAGATGAGCAGGATGATCAGGTCCGAATAGGGCTTCGGACGCTTTGCCAGGAGATCGACGATAAGGAGGAACACGATCAGACCGAGGTTGAATAAAGCAATAAATGAGCCGAACAGTGTAAGAGGGTTATAGAACGATGCTGGAAGGATTCGTTTCATCTGGTTCTCCTTCGTGGTTCGAATTCAAGTTATACGCCATCCATTAAGGGATCTCTGCCTGCTCAATGGCCTCTGCCATCTCTCTCAGTAAATTCAGTGTCTCCAGAGCCGCCTCTTCATCGAGTTTCTGAAGGGCAAAACCAGCATGAACCAAGACGTAGTCGCCGATTTTCACTTCCTTGGGAAGAAGCATCAACGAGACGTCTTTCGACATGTCACCCGTTTCAACCTTCCCAACCCCAGCAAGGTTGTTGATTTCAACGAGTCTCAGGGGGATAGCAAGGCACATCTCGCACCCCACGCTTTCAGCTTTTGGAAGACCCGATCCATAAGTTCCTCTAACTTGCCTATGATGCAATCGGTCATCTCCAGTCCCATCTCGACGGATTCCGGCTGTATTCCAATCAGGCAAATTTTGGCCGGTTTCAAATCCATCCATTTTGCGGCAAGGAGGAGATCGACCAGGCCGATGTGGTGAACGGAAAGTTTCGTTTGAAAGGCAGGAAGAATCTCATCATCCTCAATTTCTCCAATATAGCCCGGTGCCCTGCCGAAATCGATCGCGTCAACGAACAGGACTTTATCGCCTGTCTCCAGAAAAGGTAAAAGATCGAGCCCCAGAGTTCCGCCATCGATGATCTCAAGGCTGGCGCTAAAATGATATCGTTCTTTCAGGATATGGATGACGTGAACGCCAACCCCTTCATCTCTCAGGAGAATGTTCCCTAATCCAATCAACAGGATCCTATTCTTCACCAATGTTTTTGTATCCGCTGAAGATCGAACTCTTGGCCCCGGTCTTTTC
>Ga0335085_10005660_pt1 | contig 19971 bp, 21 predicted proteins | sample Lox_Sample_45_FD_206712 | JGI IMG/M metagenome (GOLD analysis project Ga0335085, IMG submission 206712) | Soil microbial communities from Loxahatchee National Wildlife Refuge, Florida, United States - Lox_Sample_4.5 | ecosystem: Environmental > Terrestrial > Soil > Wetlands | place: USA...
TCTTGCTTCGCGAGCTCGCGGTTGTGGTTGTTGTCGTCGTCCCAATTCTTGCCGAAGGCGCGACTCACCGCTTCGCCGGAATTCGCGTCGATCGCCTTCTTCGCCTCGGGCGAGAGACCGTCGTAAACCGACTTTTTCATGAACACCATCGCGGCGGCGGTGCCCATCGACTGGTCGATATGGTAATGCGTGACCTCGCCGATCCGGAACGAGAAATAGACGTTCCAGGAGAGGATCGTGCCGTCCGCGGTGCCGCGATTGATCGCCTCATAGGCTTCGGGCGACGACAAGGTGATCGGCTGCGCGCCCATGTATTTCGCGGTCAGCGCCGTCATCTGCGTCGGCGCGACGAGCCGCTGGCCGGTCAGGTCCTTCAGCGATTTCGGCGCCGCGCGCAGATGGACGAGGGACTGCGGCAAGGCCAGCACGAAGAGCGGTTTCGCCTGGTCGTATTCGGCGTTGAGCACGCCGCTTTGATAAAGCCGCCACAGCGCGACCGATCCCTGCTCCGCGTCGGGCGCCGTGTTCGGCAGCGCCGCGACTTCGGAGAACGGGAACTTGCCCTGCACATAGTTGTAGAGCACGAAGCCGATCTGGACGACGTCGCTCATCACGCGGTCGTACATATTGGTGATGTTCGCGATTGCCATGCCGCCGCGCAGGTCGATGGTGAGCGCGCCGTGTGAATCGTCGGTGACCTTCTTCGCCCAGGGCACGAAGAAGCTGTCGTACGAGAAGGTTCCCGGATTCTGCCCGGGCACGAAACGCAGCACCGTCGGATCCGCATTGGCGGTCTGCACCGCCGCCGCGAGCAGCCCCGCGGCGATCAACAAGCTCTTCATCGTCTCCCCCGTTCGTCTCTTAATGATTCCGGCGTTGCCGCCGCTGTTACGCCCAGCCCATGGTATGGGCCATGCCGTCATGGCCGGGATGGTAATCGGTGTTGGTCTGCTCCGGATTGCGGTTGATCAGCGGCCGGCCGAAGAGCGGGTGGCGCATGCTGCGCACCTCATGCTCGACCTGGAACAGCACCTTCTTCGTGTCGAGATCGACGATGTCGGTGAAGCGGTATTCATGCTCCAGCGTGTCGACGCTGAGGAGGCCAAGCTCGCCGAGCTTCTTATAGGGGCCGGCGAAATCGGCGATGTAGATCTGGATGTGGTGCTGGTCGTATTCCGGCAGCTTCTGATCGGTCTCGAGGAAGATCAGATGCTGCTTGGTGCCGACCTGCACCCAGGCCTTGCGCCCTTCGCCGTCTTCGCCGGCATGCGCCTGCGTGCCGAGAATGTCGCGATAGAAGCGCGCGATGCCCTCCGTCGTCCCTTGCGGCACGTCGAAGCGGACATAAGGCAGGCCGAGCACGATCGGGCCGAAGAGCTTCTCGTCCGGCTCGTGGATGCGGAAGCGATTGCCCCAGGGGCAGGTCGCCTCGACGTAGTCGTTCTTCTCGGCGTAACTGAATTTCGTGCCGTGGAGCTCGCCCTTCACCTTGGAAAGCCGATCGAGCAGCGCCTTGCGATCCGGTACCACCAGCCCCGCGACGCCGCGCAGCACGTCCGGCCCGCCGGTCGGCAGGTGGAACTGGCTGGTCCCCATGTTGATCCACATGTTGTTGGTGCTGACCATGATGAACGGATCGCGGGTGAAGCCGAGCCCGGCGACGTAAAACAGCGTCGAAAGCCGCTGATCGGTGATGCGGACGTTAACGTGCTCGAGCTTGACGATATTGCCGAGATCCTCGGCGGCGCGATCGTAGCGGGGTTGCATAAGGCGGGCCTCCGGCGCGGGTTTTCCGTCAGTCTGGGCCGGGTCCCTCCGGCCGTCAATTGGCGGCGCGTCAACGGTGCCGGCCGTGCCGTGCGGTGCCGCCCGCCTCGCTGTGAACTTGGCGAGGGGCGCGCTATATAAAGGCGATGGAAGCTCTTCTCCCGATCCTCGTCGTCGTCGCGATGCTCGCGACCCTCGGCGTGCTGCTGTTCGGCGTCATCAACATGGCGAAGGGCGGCAATCCGCAGCGCTCGAACAAGCTGATGCAACTGCGCGTCTGGATGCAAGGCGGGGCGCTGTTGCTGTTCGTCATCTTCATGCTGCTCTACCACCGCCACTGAGCCTGGCATGGTTCAGCTCACGCGCATCTACACCAGAGGCGGCGACAAGGGCGAAACCTCGCTCGGCGACGGCAGCCGCGTGAAGAAGCATTCGCTGCGCGTCGAGGCTTACGGCACCGTCGATGAGGCCAATGCCGTGCTCGGCGTGGCCCGGCTCCATGCCGAGCGCGCGATGCTGGAGATGCTGGCGCGCATCCAGAACGATCTTTTCGACCTCGGCGCCGATCTCTGCACGCCGGAGACCGGCCGCAAGAGCGAGGGCGCGTTGCGCATCCTGGCGAGCCAGACCGAGCGCCTCGAGCGCGAGATCGATGCGATGAATGCGGACCTCAAGCCGCTCGACAGCTTCATCCTGCCGGGCGGCACGCCGCTCGCGGCGCAGCTCCATGTCGCCCGCACCGTCACGCGCCGCGCCGAGCGGCTGGTCACCGCCCTCGCCGAGGTCGAAACGCTGAACCCCGAGGCGGTCAGATACCTCAACCGGCTCTCGGATCATCTCTTCGTGCTGAGCCGCGTCGCCAACGGCGCCGCCGGCGACATCCTCTGGCGCCCCGGCGCCCATCGCTAACCACCTGGAAACCTGCCGTTTCGGATATTGCGCTGCGGCGGACCCGCCCCGCTTTGGCGAGGAAAGGCTTGCCTTCGCGTTGTGCGGGTGCAACATTCCGCCCGCTTTGCGCGTTCTACTCACATATCGCCGACTGTCCCGATGAAAGTGCTCGTCGCCGTCAAACGGGTCATCGATTACAACGTCAAAATCCGGGTCAAAGCGGACAAGACGGGCGTCGAGACCGCCAACGTCAAGATGTCGATGAACCCCTTCGACGAGATCGCCGTCGAAGAGGCGATCCGCCTCAAAGAGGCCGGCAAGGTCACCGAGATCGTCGCCGTCTCGATGGGCCCACAGCAGTGCCAGGAGACAATCCGCACCGCCCTCGCCATGGGCGCCGATCGCGGCATCCATGTCCTGACCGATCAGGCGCTCGAGCCGCTCGCGGTCGCGAAGCTCCTCAAAGCCATCATCGCCAAGGAATCGCCCTCGCTCGTCATCCTCGGCAAGCAGGCGATCGACGACGATTGCAACCAGACCGGCCAGATGCTCGCGGCGCTGCTCGACTGGCCGCAGGCGACCTTCGCCTCGAAGCTCCAGCTCGAAGCGACGAGCGCGAAAGTCACGCGCGAGGTCGATGGCGGGCTCGAGACCATCGAAGTGACGCTGCCGGCGGTGATGACCACTGATCTGCGCTTGAACGAGCCGCGCTACGCCTCGCTGCCCAACATCATGAAGGCGAAGAAGAAGACGATCGACCAGACCAATCCGGAAGCGCTCGGCATCGATATCGCGCCGCGCCTCACCATCCTGCAAGTGAGCGAGCCGCAGAAACGCCAGGGCGGCAAGAAGCTCGGCTCGGTCGAGGAGCTGGTCGACAAGCTCATGCACGAGGCGCAGGTCATCTGATGACGAATCTGGTTATCGCCGAGCACGACAATAAAAGCCTCAAAGGCGCGACCGGCCATGTGGTGAGCGCCGCGGCCGCGATCGGCGGCAACATCGACCTGCTCGTCATCGGCGCCAATTGCCGTGCCGTCGCCGAGGAAGCGGCGAAACTCGAGGGCGTCACCAAAGTGTTGCTCGCCGATGCGCCGGCGCTGGAGCACGCGACCGCGGAAGACCTCGCCGCGCTCGTGCTCGGCCTTGCCAAGAGCTACAGCCACGTGCTCGCCCCGGCGACGACCTTCGGCAAGAATTTCATGCCGCGCGCCGCGGCGCTGCTCGACGTCGCCCAGATCTCGGATATCCAGGGCGTCGATGCGCCCGACATTTTCGAGCGGCCGATCTATGCCGGCAATGCGATCGCCAAGGTGCAATCGCGCGATGCGATCAAGATCATCACCGTGCGCGGCACCGCTTTCGCGCAAGCCAAGCCCGGCGGCAACACCGCGCCGATCGAGACCGTCGCCGCGCCGGAAGCCAACAAGCAATCGCATTTCGTCGGCGCCGAGATCGCGCAGCTCGCGCGGCCGGAGCTGACCGCGGCGCGGATCATCATCTCCGGCGGCCGCGGCATGCAGTCGGGCGATAATTTCAAGATCCTCGAAAGCGTCGCCGACAAGCTCGGCGCCGCGGTCGGCGCCTCACGCGCCGCGGTCGATTCGGGTTTCGTGCCCAATGATTATCAGGTCGGCCAGACCGGCAAGATCGTCGCCCCCGATCTCTATATCGCCGTCGGCATCTCGGGCGCGATCCAGCATCTGGCCGGCATGAAGGATTCCAAGGTCATCGTCGCGATCAACAAGGACGAGGAAGCGCCGATCTTCCAGATCGCCGATTACGGCCTCGTCGGCGATCTCTTCCAGCTTGTCCCGGCGCTCGACGCCGAGCTCGCCAAGAAGCTCGCGAATCGCTGACCAGCAGCAACCAGCATAAAGGCAGAACCCATGGCTACCCCGTCGCTCAATTCGATCCGCTCCGTCGGAGTCATCGGCGCCGGCCAGATGGGGAGCGGCATCGCGCATGTCTGTGCCCTCGCCGGCTATGACGTGAAGATCGCCGATATCAGCGAGCCGGTGCTGCAGAAGGCCATCACCTCGATCGACACCAATATGGGCCGCCAGGTGGCGCGCGGCCGGGTCAGCGAGGAAGACAAGGCCGCGGCGCTGAAGCGCATCAACGTGGGCACCGACTACAAGCTCTTCAATCAATGCGATTTCGTCATCGAGGCGGCGACCGAGCGCGAAGAGATCAAGCGCGACATCTTCAAGAAGCTCGTTCCCAATCTGAAGCCCGAGGCGGTCATCGCCACCAACACCTCGTCGATCTCGATCACGCGACTGGCGGCGACCACCGACCGGCCGGAGCATTTCATCGGCATGCATTTCATGAATCCGGTGCCGGTGATGACCTTGGTCGAACTCATCCGCGGCATCGCCACCGACGAGCCGACTTTCGCGGTGGTGCGCGAGCTGTCGGTGAAGCTCGGTAAGACGCCGGTCGCGGCCGAGGATTTCCCCGCCTTCATCGTCAACCGCATCCTGCTGCCGATGATCAACGAGGCGGTCTACACACTCCACGAAGGCGTCGGCTCGGTCGATGCGATCGACACCGCCATGCATCTGGGCGCCAATCACCCGATGGGGCCGCTGGCGCTCGCCGATTTCATCGGTCTCGATACCTGCCTCTCGGTGATGCAGGTGCTCTACGAAGGCCTCGCCGACTCGAAGTACCGCCCCTGCCCGCTGCTCGTGAAATACGTCGAGGCCGGCTGGCTCGGCCGCAAGGCGGGACGCGGGTTCTACGATTACCGGGGCGAGAAACCGGTGCCGACCCGCTAGGGCTGGTGCGCCGCACGCATTGCCATGGATTTGTCACGCTCAGCGTGCTACTTACGGAGGTGCTTGGGGTAGGCTGCGATGAGGTGTTGGTTTGTCGCTAGCGCTCGATAATTGCCCGGCGCTTGTTTTGAACGCCGATTTCCGGCCCCTGAGCTATTTCCCCCTATCGGTCTGGCCCTGGCAGGAAGTCGTCAAAGCCGTTTGTCTCGACCGCGTCCGCATCGTCTCGCATTACGACCGCGTCGTCCGCAGCCCGAGCTTCGAGATGCGGCTGCCGAGCGTCATCTCGCTCAAATCCTATATCGCGATGGCGCGCCGCCCGGCCTTCACCCGGTTCAACGTTTTCCTGCGCGACCGCTTCGTCTGCCAGTATTGCGGCGACAATTTCCCGACCCACGATCTGACCTTCGATCATCTGGTGCCGCGCTCGCGCGGCGGCTGGACGACCTGGGAGAACGTCGTCACCGCCTGCTCAAGCTGCAATCTCCAGAAGGGTAGCCAGCTACCCGAAGAGGCGGGCATGTTCCCGCGGCATCAGCCGATCCAGCCGACGACCCAGATGCTGCGCGACAACGGCCGCGCCTTCCCGCCCAACTATCTGCATCATAGCTGGCGCGACTTCCTCTACTGGGATAGCGAGCTCGAAGCGCGATAAGCCGCTATTGGGGAATCTGCCCCATCTGCTCGGCACGGTTGGTCGTGTCGATCTTCTCCTCGTTGCGCCACGGCGTCAGCACCGGCGAGGGATTCTTCGCGGTGAAGGCCGGCGAGGTCACGGTCGGCCCGACGACATGGGTCGCATCGATATCCTGATCGATCGCACGGCCCTGCGCATAGCCGGGCGCGGGCACGGAATCCGAGCAGGCTGCGAGCGCCAGCGCCGCGATCGCGGCCAGGGACAAAAGCGCGACGGCTCGTTTCATGGAACCCTCCTGCTGAGCTTTGCACTATGATAAAGGGGCGATCGACAAGAGTGCCCCATGAGCCTGCTGCGACACATCGAGCTCTGTAACGACTACCGCGCGGATCGTTTCCTGCCGTTCCGGCATGGGGCGGACCGGCTGGGCCTGATCCGCAAAGACAACGCCACAGCGCTGCGCCGGTTCCCCAAGCTTTTCACCGTGACGGATGAGGATGTGCGCTTTCTCGCCGAGGGCAGCTTCGACGAGCTCAGCAAGATCATCGACGACGTGACCGAGCAGCTCGTCAGCGACGGCGTCGTTGCCAAATGGCGCTACGAGTGCTTCACCGTCGCGCCGTCCTGGGGGGCGCCGGCGCATTTCAAGCTCGATCGCGGCGCCGTGCCGTTCTTCGGCGTCAAAGCCTACGGCGTCCACCTCAACGGCTACGTGCGCGACGGCGACGGGCTGTCCTTATGGATCGGCCGCCGCTCGCCCAAGAAAGCGGTGGCGCCGGGCAAGCTCGACAACATCGTCGCCGGCGGCATCGGCTATCCGCACGGGCTGTTCGAGACGCTGATCAAGGAATGCAGCGAAGAGGCAAGCATCCCCGAGGCGCTCGCGAAACGCTCGCTGCCGGTCGGCGCCGTCTCCTATCGCATGGAGGTGAAGCACGGGCTGCGCGACGACGTGCTTTTCTGCTACGACCTCGACTGCCCGAAGGATTTCACGCCGCGGGTCGGCGATGATGAGCTCGTCGGCTTCGAGAAGCGCGACGCGCGCGCGGCGATCGCCCTGGCCGGCCAGGGCGACGATTTCAAATTCAACGTCAACCTGGTGCTGATCGATTTCGGCCTGCGCCACGGGCTCATCCCGCCCGACGATCCCGACTATCTTGCCCTGACCGCGGGAATCCATCGCCCGTTCGATTGAACGCCGGCCATGCTATGCTCCCCGCAAAACCAAGCCTCCGGGAGGGAATGGCACCATGGATTTCGGCTATTTCTCGCTGACCGACAATCACTATCTCGACAACAAGCGCAGCGCGAATGAATGCATTCGCGACGTCGTCGACGAGGCGATCTATGCCGAGAAGCTCGGCCTCCATTCCGCCTGGATCGGCGAGCATCATTTCAACTCGCTCGGCGTGCTCTCCTGCCCCGATCTCGCGCTCAGCTACATCGCGGCGCATACCAAGAAGATCCGCCTCGCGCCGGCGGTGACGGTGCTGCCGATCCACCATCCGATCCGCGTCGCCGAGCAATGGGCAACGCTCGATCTCCTGAGCGACGGCCGCGTCGATTTCGCCACCGGCCGCGGCTACGACCGCCACGAATACGAGCCCTTCGAAGCCTCCTTCGAGAACAACGTCACCGCCTTCGCCGAAGGGCTCGAGATCGTGCAGCGGCTGTGGTCGAGCGCCGAGCCGATCTCGCATCACGGCAAGCACTACAATTTCGATGGTGTCATGATCACGCCGCAGCCGGTGCAGCGGCCGATCCCGATGCATGTCGCCGCCTTCTCGCGCCCGACGGTGGAGCTCGCCGCGCGCTTCGGCTGCGGCCTCGTCGTCGCGGCCTTTGCCGCGGCGATCACGCTCGGCAGCCTGCAGAACGTCGCCGACATGTATCGCGAAGCCAGCGCCAAGAACGGCAAGAAGCCGGGGCGCATGATTTCGAGCTACTTCCTCCACTTCGCTGACACGCCGGAGCAGAAGCAGGCGGCGCTTCATCGCCAGGTCCGCTACTGGCGCGAATGCGGCGGCGCGATTCAGATGGGACCGCGCGAATCCGCGCCGGAGAGCTATCAGTACTACTACGACTTCAAGGCGAAGATGCTGGCGTCGAAGCCCGAGGAGATCACCGAGCGCGCGGTGCTGCTGGGCAATGCGCAGCAGATCACCGACACGCTGAAAGGCCTCGAGAAGATCGGCTTCAGCGAGGTAATCCTTTATTTCGGCGTCGGCCTCAAACCGCACTCCCAGGTGAAGGACGAGATGGCGCGCTTCATGGAAGAAGTCGCGCCGAACTTCAGGTAGCGCCGCGCCGCCGCCCGGCGCGCGATCCCCGGGATGGAACCCCGGTGACCAAGTCCGGGTTATTGCCGGTTGGACCGCTTCCTCGGAGGAGAGCAATGACGCTCGAGCGGCCAGCCGCGCGCTTTGCCGCGCGTCAATCCTGATGGGCGGGAGCGAAACCGCATGCCGCGCCGTCCGCCCTCGAAGAGATCAGCCTCTACCAGGGACAAGTCTCCGAGCGAAGAGCGCGGCATCACCCAGCAGGAAGTCAAAGACGTCGAGGAGCGATCGAGCCCGCGCACGCCGGTCATCTACGAGATTGTCCGTCGCATCGGCGAAGAAGAAATGGCACGGCCGATCACGTCGCTCTGGTGGTCAGGCGTCGCCGCCGGCCTATCGATCAGCTTCTCGCTGCTCAGCCAAGCCGTCTTGCAAGACCATCTGCCGCAGCAATCGTGGATGTTGCTCGTCAGCGCGCTCGGTTATTCCGTCGGCTTCGTCATGGTTGTGCTCGCGCGCCAGCAGCTCTTCACCGAGAACACCGTTACGGCCGTTCTGCCGGTCATGGCAGAGTTTACGGGCGCAAACGTCTGGCGCCTCAGCCGGCTTTGGGGCGTTGTCTTCGGCGCCAATCTCGTCGGCACGCTTTTCGCGGCGGCATTCGCGACCTTCACCCCGGTGCTGACGCCCGACATCTATGGCGCGATGCTGGAGATCAGCCGCCACCTTCTCGGCCAGAGTTGGTGGACACTGGCGTTCAAGGGCGTCGGCGCCGGGTTTCTCATCGCCACCATGGTGTGGCTGCTGCCGAGCGCCGCCACCGCGCAGGTCTTCGTCGTCATCCTCATGACGTGGCTTATTGCCGCCGGCGAATTCGCCCATATCATCGCCGGTAGCGTCGAGGCGTTTCTCCTCGCGATCCACGGCGATGCCGGCTGGGGATGGGTCATCGGCGGCTTCATCGCGCCTGTGCTTATCGGAAACATCGTCGGCGGGACAGCGCTCTTTGCCCTTCTCTCCTACGCACAGGTCATGAACGAGATTTGATCCCGGGGCGAAAGCCTTACGGCCGCTCCAGCCTCAGCACATAGATTCCGTGATTCTTGTCGGTCACGTAAATGAAGCCGCGCTTGTCGACGAGCACGTCCTCGCTTTGGCAGACGAGCTTCGATTTCGGCAGCATGCCGATCTGCTTCAGCGGATCGGGCGGCACGAAATAGGCGATCTCCTTGACCAGTTTGTCGTCGGAGATGTCGAAGATGCGCAAACCCGCATTGAAATAGGTGAGGAAGCAGAGATCTTCGTCGTGCAGCAGCACGTCCTGGTATTGATGCTGGTGCTGGTTGTGCGGGCCGAAGCGGCCGCCCTTCTCGCAGAAATTCTTGTAAGGCGCGTCCTCGGGCGGGCGCGGCAGCGGAAAGAGCGAGCAGAGCCGCGGCTTCGCGGGGTCCTTGATATCGACAAGCCCCGCATAGCCCAGCGGCTCGTTGCAATTCTCGGCGATGGCTTCGGAATTGCACACGACGAGCTCGCGCTTGGTTAAGGGCTGCGCCGTGTGCACGGCGATGAAGCTCTGGAAGGGCGGCGAGAACGGCAGATCGCCGACGAGCGTCGGCTTCTTGATGTCGCTGATATCGAGGATGACGAAGCCGCCGCCGCCATAAGGCAGATAGGCGCGCTCGCCGCGGCGATAGGCGCCGCCATGCAGCATGGTCGATTGCGGCGCGCCGGTCTCGCCGCCGGCTTTCCACTGGCCCTTGCGCCACCAGCGCGATACCTCGACCGGATGTTTCGGATCGGCGATATCGACGATCTGCAGGATCTGGCCCTCGTAGCCGTCGAGCAGCGCGGTCGCGAAGACATAGCGGCCGCCGTCGAAATAATTGCGATGCGTGCCCCCGCCGCCTGTCTTCCATTGTCCCAAATGCTCGGGGTTCTCCGGATCGGCGAGGTCCCAGATGTGGAAGCCCTCATCGTAAGGCGCGCCGGGCGTGTCGCCCCAGCCCGGCGAGATGCGCTCGGCCGAGGTGATCATGCGGCCTTCGGCGATCTGCACCTGCAAGGTCCAGGTATTGGGATGGCCGGCGACCCAGCGGATGTGCTTGGGATCGGTCGGGTCGGTGATATCGAGGATATGGAAGCCAGAATCCCAAAGCCCGGGCGAATAGAGATACCAGCGCTCGCCCTTCTTATGGATCGCCAGCTTGAAGCCGGGCTTGCCGTTGAGGTCGTGATAGCCGACCGCCTTCACACCCTTCGCGTAAGCCTTGCCCGGCGGAAATTCCATCACACCTCTCCCTCTCGATCGTCGACCATCGCGCAGACATCCGCGGGCGTTTTGCCGCTCTCGCGCAGGGCCCTCAAAGTAAGGGCCTTGTCGCGTTTCGCAAAGCGCTTGCCGCTCGGATCGGTCAGCAGCTTGTGGAAGCGATAGCGCGGCACCGGCAGATCGAGCAGCGCCTGCAGCAGACGGTGGATATGCGTCGCGCCGCGCAGATCTTCGCCGCGCGTAACGAGCGTCACGCCTTGCAACGCATCGTCGACCGTGACCGCGAGATGATAGCTCGTCGGCGTGTCCTTGCGCGCGAGCACGACATCGCCGAGCGAACGAGGATCGGCGGAGATCTTACCCTGGCCGTCCTCTTCCCATTCGAGCGGCCCGGTCCGCGCGAGCGCACGCGCCACATCGAGCCGGAGCGCGAAGCTCTCACCGGCGGCGACGCGGCTCCGTCGCTCTTCGGCCGGCAAGTTGCGGCAGGTGCCGGGATAGATCGGCCCTTCCTCGCCTTGCGGCGCACCGCCTGCACGCGCGATCTCGGCAGCGATATCGGCGCGGGTGCAGAAGCAGGGATAGATCAGCCCGGCGACATCGAGCTTATCGAGCACCGCCGCGTAATCGGCGAAATGCTCGGATTGCTTGCGCACCTCGCCGTCCCAATCGAGACCGAGCCAGGCGAGGTCTTCGATGATCGCATCGGTGAATTCGGGCTTGCAGCGGGTGCGATCGATATCCTCGATCCGCAGTAGAAACGTCCCGCCCGCCGCGCGCGCCGCCCGCCAGGCAAAGAGCGCCGAATAGGCGTGGCCGAGATGCAGATAGCCGGTCGGGCTCGGCGCGAAGCGGGTGACGATCATGGCCCCTGCTCGATCAATTCATCGTCACCTCCGCGAAAGCGGGGGTCCAGGTCGTCTCCTGGATTCCCGCTTTCGCGGGAATGACGGCTTGAGGTGATGTCGAGGCGTCACACACCCGTTTCGCGATGAATGAACGCGATCGCGGCGGCGACGGCGGCTTTGGCGTTGTCGCTTTGCGGCTCGCTGCGCGGGGCGTCGTATTTCGTGCCGTGGAAGAAATGCGTCTCGAGCTTGCCGCCTTTGGCGCGGTAGGCCTTGATGAAGCCTTCCATCAGATGGCGCGGATGAAGCTCATCGGCGGGGTTCTGGATGTAGAGGATGTGCGGGAATTCGACCGCGTCGCCACGCTCCAGCGCGAGGAGGCAACTCCCCTCGCCCATCGCCTCCTCGGTCAGCCAATAGCGCTCCTGCTGCGCGACCGCGCCGCCGCGATTCTGATAGGCCTGCTCGCCGGCCGGCTTCGCCTTGCGATCGCGATAGCGGCCGAGCGGGCAGATCACCGGCCAGAAGCTCACGACATAAGGCACATGCGCATCGAATTTCTCGCCGCCGGGCAGCTTCACCGCGGCATAGCGCGGATCGTCCGGCTTCATGCCGTTGAGGACGACGAGATGCCCGCCGCTCGACGTGCCCATGCTGCCGACGAGCTCGGGCCGCGTGTTGAAGCGCGCCGCATTCGCCTTCAGCCAGCGCACGCCGTAATTCACGTCGGCGACCGAGCCGGGATAGGTCGCGACCGGCGGGTTGCGGAAATCGATCGCCGCGACGACGACGCCGCCTTTCGCAACCTCGCTGTTGATATTGTCGTTGTTGGCGCGATTGCCCTCGCACCAGGCGCCGCCATGCGCCTCGATCACCGCCGGGAACGGCCCCGGCCCGCGCGGCTTGTGCACCCGCGCCATATAGGCCGTGCCGTCATGGCGGAGGAACTCGACCTCCTCGATATCGACCTCGTAGCGCTGGCTCATTTCACACCTGTCGGCTCGGCGGGTTCGGGGATGAAGCCGGCGTCGCGCACCGCGGCGATGGCGATCGCCTCGTCGTCATCGGCCTCGTCGCCCGAGGAGCCGACCGCGCCGATGATCTCGCCCTGGCCGTTCTTGATCAGCACGCCGCCGGGCGTCGGCACGAGCCGGCCTTGCGTCGCGACCGCGAGCGATTGGATGAAGAGCGGATTGTTCTCGCCGATCTTGCCGATGGCGCGGCTCGGCCGGTTCATCACCAGCGAGCCGAACGCCTTGCCCATCACCACATCGAAACGGCGGATGCCGGTGCCGTCCTCGCGCTTGAAGGCGATGAGATCGCCGCCGGCATCGAGCACGCCGATGGTCATCGGCCGCAGCTTCTTCTGCCGCGCGGCCTTCAGCGCGTGGTCGATGATCTTTTCCGCGGTCGCCAGATCGACGCCGCGCACCGCCGCACGAGAAACATTCGCCATGGATTGCCTCGATGTGCCTCTTGCCTCGCGGCCAGCGTGGCATAGGAGCGGAGCCCTGCCAAGCCGGGGCCTTAACAAACCCGCCGCGCTGCTCTATCCCTCTTCCCATGCCTATCCTCGACGGACCCCGCCTCCTCCCGAAACACGGCAAGCCCGCGCAGCTTGTGCTGTTGCTGCATGGCTTCGGCGCCGACGGCAACGATCTCATCGGCCTCGCGCCCGAATGGCAGCCGCTGCTGCCGCAGGCCGAATTCCTCTCGCCGCACGCGCCTTTCCCGTGCGAGGCGGCGCCGTTCGGGCGGCAATGGTTCGGCTTCCAGGGCCGCACCCGCGAGCAGGTGCTCGACGGCGTCAAGAAAGCGGCGACGATCCTCGATCAATTCATCACCGAGGTGCTGGCCGAGCGCGGCCTCGATGAGAGCAAGCTGGCGCTGGTCGGCTTCTCGCAAGGCGCGATGATGTCGATGTATGTCAGCCTGCGCCGCGCCAAGCCGGTCGCCGGCGTCGTCGCCTATTCGGGCCGGCTCTTCGCCGCCGAGGCGCTCGCGGTCGAGATGAGATCGAAGCCGAAGATGCTGCTCGTCCATGGCGACGCCGACCAAGTCGTCGAGCCGGAATCGCATCCGCACGCGCTCACCGCGCTGCAAGCCGTCGGCGTCGCGGTCGAAGGCCTGCTGCGCCCCGGCCTCGGCCACGGCATCGACGCCGAAGGCCTCACCCGCGGCGGCGAGTTTTTGAAAGCTGCGTTCGGGGTCTAAGGTTTCTCCATTCCGATGATACGCGTCCCTCCCCCCTTGAGGGGGAGGGTTAGGGAGGGGGGCAGCGCGGCGAAAAGCTTGCAGCGCTCCTGCGCATGGCGGACATCTCTCCCCCCACCCTGCCCTCCCCCTCAAGGGGGGAGGGGCGATTGCTTTGACCGGCAGCGCAAAATTATTTCGCGTCCATATACGGACGCAGCTTCGCCAGCATCGCGTCACTGTCCCAATTCGCGCCGCCTTCCTCCTTGCCGACGATGGTGCCGTCGCGCGCGACGAGATAGCTCGTCGGCAGGCCTTGCGCGCCGAGCTCGCTGGTCGCAGCAGATTTGGGGTCGAGGAAGATCGCGAGGTGCCGGATGCCGTGCTTCTCGAGGAACGGCGCGACCGCCGTCTCGCCCTGGCGGTCCTCGGAGATCGCGAGAACAGTGAGCTTGCCGCCGAGCTGCGCCTGCAGCCGGTCGAGCGACGGCATCTCCTCGACGCACGGCCCGCACCACGTCGCCCAGAGATTGACCAGCACGAGCTTGCCTTTGTAATCGGCGAGCTGCTTTTCCGCGCCGTCGCGCGTCGTGAAAGCGAGCGCCGGCGCTGGCAGCGGCGCGGGCAGCGCGGTAAACTGGCCGAGATCTTGGCCCGTCGCGGAAGGCGCGGGCGCTTGCGGCACTTTCTCGAGGCGGGCGGGACGCAAGGACAGCACCAGCAGCGCCGCACCGCATAGGATAAGCAGCACCGTGAGCGCGCGTATCGCAAGTTTCGTCTTCACTGGCATCGCGCCATGAGCGCAGCACGGACCAAAGCGCCCGTCAATGCGGCGCGCTCCAATTTGGCCTGGGGCGGGCGTTTCGCCGCAGGTCCGAGCGACATCATGCAGGCGATCAACGCCTCGCTCGAGATCGACAAGCGGCTCTACGCGCAGGACATCGCCGGCTCGCTCGCGCACGCCGCGATGCTGGCCAAGCGCCGCATCATCTCGCGCGCCGACGGCGCCGCGATCGCGCAAGGACTCCAGCGCATCCAGCGCGAGATCGAGCGCGGACGCTTCCCGTTCCGCATCGAGCACGAGGACATCCATCTCAACATCGAGGCGCGGCTCGCCGAGATCATCGGCGCGCCGGCGGGGCGGCTGCACACCGCGCGCTCGCGCAACGACCAGGTCGCGACCGATTTCCGGCTGTGGACGCGCGACGCGATCGACCGGCTCGACCGCCAGATCATGGCGCTGCAAGCGGCGCTGATTGCGCAGGCGGAGAGACACGCGGCGACGATCGTGCCCGGCTTCACCCATATGCAGGTCGGACAGCCGGTGACCTTCGGTCATCATCTCCTTGCTTATGTCGAGATGCTCGGCCGCGACCGCGGGCGGTTTGCGGATGCGCGCAAGCGCCTCAACGAATCGCCGCTCGGCGCCGGCGCGCTCGCCGGCACGTCGTTCCCGATCGACCGCGCGATGACGGCGAAGGCCTTGGGCTTCGATCGGCCGTCGGCGAATTCGCTCGATGCCGTGTCGGATCGGGATTTCGCGCTCGAATTCCTCGCCGCGGTCGCGATCGCCGCGACGCATCTCTCGCGTCTCGCGGAAGAGATCATCATCTGGCTGACTGAGCCCTTCCGCTTCATCAAGCTGAGCGACGCCTTCACCACCGGCAGCTCGATGATGCCGCAAAAGCGCAACCCCGACGCGGCCGAGCTGGTGCGCGCCAAGGCCGGGCGGCTGATCGGCACGCTGACCGGCTTGCTCGGCGTGATGAAGGGCCTGCCGCTCGCCTATGCCAAGGACATGCAGGAAGACAAGGCGCCGGTCTTCGATGCCGCCGACAGCCTCGCCTTGTGCCTTGCGGCCTCGGCGGGCATGGTGCGCGACATGAAAGTCGACAAGGCGGCGATGCGCCGCGTCGCGCAGAGCGGCTTCTCGACCGCGACCGATCTCGCCGATTGGCTGGTGCGCAATCTGAAGATCCCGTTCCGCGAGGCGCATCACATCACCGGCGCTCTCGTCGCGCGCGCCGAGGCGCTGCAATGCGACCTCGCCGAATTGCCGATCGCCGAGATGCGCCGCGTCGAGAAGCGCATCAAGCCGGCGATCTTCGACGTGCTGACGGTCGAGCGCTCGGTCGCGAGCCGCAAGAGCTTCGGCGGCACCGCGCCTGCCAATGTCGCACGCGCCGCGGCAACGGCGCGGCGGCGGTTCGTGAAGGAATGAGCAGAATGCGCGGCTTACCCTCCTCCCAACCCTCCCCCTTAAGGGGGGAGGGCCCGAATCATCGCGTCCGTTCTCTTCCTCCTCGCCCCTTGAGGAGGAGGGTCGGGGTGGGGGGATTCCTCGCCGCGCTGTTGGTCGTCGCATCACTCGCCCTCGCCGGCTGCGGCAAGAAAGGGCCGCCGCAGCCGCCGCCGGGCGTGCCCAATACCTATCCGCAGAATTATCCGGCGCCGTTGGACAATCCGGCGCCGTGAGCTCTAAGACCGCGCAGCCGTCCAAGACGGCGCCCTGGGCGCCCGAGATCGCGTATCGCGGCGGCGCGCTCGCGATCGAAACCATCCCGCTCGCGCTCATCGCCGACGAAATCGGCACGCCCTGCTACGTCTATTCGGCGGCGCAGATCGCGCGGCGTTATCGCGAATTCGCCAATGGCTTTGGGAAAATCGGCGGCTTCGGCGATGTCGGCCCCTCGATCTGCTATTCGGTCAAAGCCAATCCCAACCTCGCCGTGATCGCCTTGCTCGGCAAGCTCGGCGCCGGCGCCGATGTCGTCTCGGAAGGCGAGTTCCGCCGCGCGCTGGCCGCCGGCATTCCGGGCGACCGCATCATCTTCTCGGGAGTCGGTAAGACCGAGAGCGAGCTCGAATTCGCCCTCGCGCACGACGTGCATCAGATCAATGTCGAATCCTATCCCGAGCTCGAGATGCTGAGCGCCGTCGCGCAGCGCATGGGCCGCACCGCGCCGATCGCGATCCGCATCAACCCCGATGTCGATGCGCGCACCCATGCGAAGATCACGACCGGCAAGAAGGAAAACAAATTCGGCATCGATCTCGCCCATGCGCGCAAAGCCTATAAACACGCGCGCAGCCTGCCCGGGCTCTTGCCGGTCGGAATCGCCGTCCATATCGGCTCGCAGCTAACGAGCCTGCGCCCGTTCGAGACCGCGTTCCGGCGCATTGCCGAGCTCTATCGCCAGCTCCGCGCCGACGGCGTGGGCTTGGAACGTTTGGATCTCGGCGGCGGGCTCGGCATCCGTTATCGCGACGAGGCGCCGCCGGCGATCGCCGATTACGGCGCGCTGGTCGCGCGCATCTTCGGCAATCTCGGCGCCCGGCTCAGCTTCGAGCCCGGCCGCGCCATCGTCGGCAATGCCGGCGTGCTGTTGGCCAAGGTCATCTATGTGAAGCAGGGCGTCAGTCATCGCTTCGTCATCCTCGACGCGGCGATGAACGATCTGATCCGCCCGGCGCTTTATGAGGCATGGCACGAGATTTTGCCGCTGAAAGGCCCCGCGCCGCGCCGCGGCATGAAAGAGGCCGACGTGGTCGGACCGGTCTGCGAGACCGGCGACACGTTCGCGGCCAAACGCAAGCTGCCGCCGCTCACCGCCGGCGATCGCGTCGCCCTGATGTCGGCGGGCGCCTATGGCGCTTCGATGAGTTCGGGATACAATACCCGCCTGCCGGCGCCGGAAGTGCTGGTCAATGGCGGCCAATTCGCCGTCATCCGGCCCCGGCCGAGCTATCAGGCGGTGCTCGGCGAAGACCGAATTCCGCCCTGGCTCACCGAGAGTTGATCCGGCCGCAGCCCATGAGACGGGGTTGGGGCCGGGTTGAGGACCTAGCCGTGATGGTCGCATGAGCATCGACACCGCCGTTCCGCCCGCCGCGCCGCCGCGCATCAAGCGCCGGCTCGATCTCGCGACCGTGGCGCTGGTGTGGGAGCGGCTGTGGCCGGCGCTGTGGCCGAGCGCGATCGTGGTCGGCGCCTTCCTGACCCTCGCTTTGTTCGACGTGCCGACGCGCCTGCCCGCCTGGGGACATTGGCTGCTGCTGGCGGTCGCGCTGGTGCTGCTGACGCTCGCCGTGTTCGACGGCATGCGGCGATTCACCTGGCCGAGCCGCGACGACGCGCGCCGCCGCCTCGAAATGGCGAGCCGCCTCCAGCATCGCCCGCTCACCGCGATCGCGGACAAGCTGGCCGGCGGCAGCGACGACCCGGCCGCGGCGGCGCTGTGGCGCGCGCATCAGGAACGCATGGCCGCCGCCGCGCGCGCGCTTAGAATCGGCGCGCCCGAAGCCGGGTTGCTGCGCCGCGATCCGTTTGCCTTGAGGGTTGCGCTGGCGCTGCTGCTGCTGATCGGCGCGATCGATGCCGGCGACGATTGGGCCGCCCGGCTCGTGCGCGCTTTCACGCCCGAGGCCGCGCATAGCGTCGCGCCGCAGATCAGCCTCGATATCTGGGTGACGCCGCCCGATTACACCGGCCTGCCGCCGCAATTCCTGCCGGCGAGCGGCAAGCAGCTCATCTATGTGCCGATCGGCAGCACGCTGCTTGCGCAGGTGCATGGCGGGCGCCATCCGCCGCGCCTCAAGATCGACGCCGCGGCGAGCGATTTCTCGAAGCTCGACGACAAGGATTTCAAGGGCACGGCGACGATCACCGCCGGCAAGCATCTCGCGGTCGAGCAGGATGGCCGCACGCTCGGCGCCTGGAACATCGCGGTGGTGCCGGACCATCCGCCGGCGATCGCCTTCGCCAAGCCGCCGAGCAAGACCGACCGCATGGCGCTGCGTCTCGACTACAAGTCGACCGACGATTACGGCGTCGAGGGCGCCAGCGCGGTCATTCGCCGGCTCGACGATCCGAGCCTGCCGCCGCTGACCCTGCCGCTGCAGCTTCCCGGCCAGCATCTGACCGATCCCAAAGGCGTCGGCTTCTTCGACCTCACGGCCAATCTCTGGGCCGGCATGCCGGTGCGTATCGAGCTCCAGGCCAAGGACGCGCTCGGCCAGGTCGGCACCAGCGAGACGATGGAGACGGTGCTGCCCGAGCGCCAGTTCCACAATCCGGTCGCCAAGGCGCTGGTCGAGCAGCGCAAGGAGCTGTCGCGCAAAGGCGCCGACAAGGACGCCGTCGCCGAGACTATCTCGGACCTGTCGCTGCGGCCCGATCGCTACAACAACGACAAGGTCGCCTTCCTGGCGATGCGCACGGCGCAGGCGCGGCTCCATCTCGATCGCGACCGCTCGTCGATCGCGCCGGTGCAGCAATTGCTGTGGGATACCGCGGTCAGGATCGATGAAGGCCGCAGCCCCGCCGCGATGGAGGATCTGCGCAACGCGATGAAGCAGCTCCAGGACGCGCTCGCGCGCAACGCGCCCGACGCCGAGATCCAGCGGCTGATGAACCAGCTGCAGGAGGCGATGAACCGCTACATGCAGCAGCTCGCGCAGCAGATGCAGAACATGGACCCGAGCCAGCTCCAGCCGGCCGATCCGCGCAACATGCTGTCGATGCGCGATCTGCAGCAGATGCTGGATCGCGCGCGCGATCTCGCCCGCACCGGCGCCAAGGACCAGGCGCGGCAAATGCTCTCGCAGCTCCAGCAGATGCTGGAGAATCTGCGCATGGCGCGGCCGATGCCCGGCCAGGGCAGCCGGCAGCAGCAGATGATGAGCCAGATGCAGCAGATGATGCGCCAGCAGCAGCAATTGCTCGACCGCTCGTTCCGGCAGTCGCGCAACGGCCAGCAGGGCCAGAACATGCAGGGCGATCAGCAGCAGCAGCAGGCGCTGCGCCAGATGCTCGACCAGATGATGCAGCAGATGCAGCAGCAGGGCATGGGACTGCCGCAGGCGATGCAGCGCGCCGAGCGCGCGATGCGCGGCGCCGAGCAGGCGCTGGGCCAGAACCAGCCGGGCCAGGCGGTCGGGCCGCAAAGCGACGCGCTCGATGCGCTGCAGGAAGCGGCGCGCGCCATGGCCAATCAGATGATGGGCGACAATTACGGCGACGGGCCGGGCGGCGAGCCGCTCGACAATCCCGGGCTGCGCCAAGCGCAGCGCGATCCCTTCGGCCGCCTGCTCGATACCGAGAACGGCAATGGCGGCATCGACGACGGCGGCACGCTGCGCCTCGGCAAGAGCAACGAATCGGCGCTCGACAAGGCGAAGGAGATCCTCGAAGAGCTCCGCCGCCGCGCCGGCGAGCGCGAGCGCCCGGCGATCGAGCACGATTACATCGACCGGCTGCTGAAGCAGTTCTGAGACGCGGCCTCTAAAATTTAGAAATCGCTTT
>Ga0335085_10005661_pt1 | contig 19968 bp, 17 predicted proteins | sample Lox_Sample_45_FD_206712 | JGI IMG/M metagenome (GOLD analysis project Ga0335085, IMG submission 206712) | Soil microbial communities from Loxahatchee National Wildlife Refuge, Florida, United States - Lox_Sample_4.5 | ecosystem: Environmental > Terrestrial > Soil > Wetlands | place: USA...
TCGCACACCCGATGTGATTTGCGTGCATGGCTGCATGAGTTTGGACGGCAACGTTGACGCTGCGGATGCGCAGACGTGCATCTGGGGGCCGGAGGGTTTTCCGGAGGAATACCGTGGCGAACACAAGATTGTCTATGGCCATCACGGCGACGCGGTCGAAGATGCCGAGGGCTGGCCGCGGCCCTGCGTGAATGAGAATCGAACCTACGGCATCGACAGCATCGCCAGGGGGGTGCTGACGGCGATGCGCTTCCCGGACGAAATGGTCTATCAGAGCGCACGCCATCGTGACGGCTAGGAGCGCCGGCTCAATCACGCCCCGCGCCGCGGGGCCCGCGGCATGCACACGATCGCAGCTTGCGCACTCAGGACGCGGGTGCTACCGTGCGGGCCGCTGATTTCGGACAACGTGGCGGGAAGGGCGCGGCTGTGCCGTGCCCCTGCGAGCGGGACGCATCGCGCACGAAGGCCACGCGCGACGGAGGAACGGAGTGGCGGCAAACGCAGCAAACACCGGCAACGCGGCGGGAGAATTCCGCCCGTATGTGGCGGCGGAGCAGTCGCTCGCGGAGTTCACGTTACGCACCGTTGTGTTTGGGATGCTGTTTGGAGTGTTGTTTGGCGCGGTGACTGTTTACGTGGGGCTGCGCGCCGGGCTGACGGTTTCCGCTTCCATTCCCATCGCCGTGCTGTCCATCACTGTGCTGCGCGCCTTCGGCCGGTCCACCATTCTGGAAAACAATATGGTGCAGACCATCGGCTCCGCGGGCGAGTCCGTGGCTTCGGGCGTCATCTTCACGCTGCCCGCGCTGATCTTTCTCGGTTTTCCGCTGGAATACTCGCGTGTGTTTCTGCTGGCGCTCTTGGGCGGATGGCTGGGCGTGCTGTTTATGATTCCGCTGCGCCGGCAACTGATTGTGAAGGAGCACGGCAACCTGGTTTATCCGGAAGGCACGGCGTGCGCGGACGTGCTGGTGGCCGGGGACAAAGGCGGCTCCTTTGCCGGGCGGGTGTTCTGGGGGCTGGGCATCGGCGGCGTGTACACGTTGCTGATGAATTCCGTGGGCCTGTGGCGCGGCCGGCCGGAGTACCGCCCGCTGTGGCTGCCCGGCTCGTCGCTGCGCGCGGACATCACCTCGGAATACCTCGGCGTGGGCTACATCATTGGGCCGAAGGTCGCCGGAACGATCTTTGCGGGAGGCGTGCTCTCCTGGTTTGTGGTGATGCCGGCCATCAAATTCTTCGGCTCGCTGGCGCCGGAGTTGGCGCTGTATCCAAGCACCATTCCGATTCCGAAGATGACTCCCGACCAGCTCTGGGCGATCTACATCCGGCCGATGGGCGCGGGGGCGGTGGCCGCGGCCGGCCTGTTCACGCTGATGCGCACGCTGCCCACGATTCTCGGCGCGCTCAGCTCCGGGCTGAAGGACCTGGGCGCGGGAGCCGGCGCGGCGGCGGGCTCGAAGCGCACCGAACGCGACCTGCCGATGAGCACGGTGGTGATCGGCTCCGTGGTGTTGCTGGCGATGATGTGGGCGCTGCTCACGTTCAAACCGGTGCCCGGAGCTGAGACCGGCGTGTTTTCCAATCTGATCGCCGCGCTGTTTGTGGTGGTGTTCGGCTTTTTGTTTGTGACCGTTTCTTCCCGCATCTGCGGAATCATCGGCACGTCCGCCAATCCGGTGAGCGGGATGACCATCGCCACGCTGATGGCCACTTGCGCCATGTTCCTGGTGCTGCGCTGGACCGGTCCCGCGTATTCCGTTCTGGCGCTGACCATCGGCGGGGTGGTGTGCATCGCCTCGGCAAATGCCGGCGCGACTTCGCAGGACCTGAAGACCGGCTTTCTGGTGGGCGCGACCCCGGTGCGGCAGCAACTGGGGCTGGTGCTGGGGGTGATGGCCTCCGCGCTGGTGATCGGCCTGACCCTGATCCTGATGAACACGGCGCTGGCGCAGTTCACCTCGGCGCAGATTGCCGTGGACGTCGCGCACCTTTCGCCCGGCGTGCAGATCGAACAGCAAAGCTACGAGCACAACGGCAAGAACTTCGTGTTGCTGAATGCCATCGGCTCGCGCGAAGTGCCCGACGGAAAGTATCTGTATGACCCGGCCACGAAGCAGATCGAAATCCAGTGGATTCAGGGCATCGGCAGCGACAAAGCGGCGGCGCCGCAGGCGCGGCTGATGGCCACGGTGATCAACGGCATCCTGAACCAGCGGCTGCCGTGGCGGCTGGTACTTCTGGGCGTCTTCCTGGTGATCACCATCGAACTGCTGGGGATTCGTTCGCTGGCGTTTGCCGTGGGCTCGTACCTCTCGATCGCCACGACTCTGGCGATTTTTGCAGGCGGGGTGGTGCGCTGGCTGGCGGAGCGCGGCATGCAGCCCAGCGAACATGCAGAGAGTGAAGTGAGCCCCGGGTCGCTCTACGCCACCGGGCTGATTGCCGCGGGCGGCGTCTTCGGCCTGCTGGCCATGGTGCTGACCGTGCTGGGTGATCCGAACTTCAAATATCATTTCCTTCCGGAGAACTTCCTGGGCCGCGGAGGCGCCTGGCTGGCGGAAGCGACGAAAAGCACCTCGCTCGGCGACGTGACGCAGAACAGCGTTGTGGCCGTGGTGATGTTTGCGCTGCTCGCCTATTCGCTCTATCACTCCGCACGCACGAAGCTGGACTAGATTCGACTCCAGCGATCGCAAAACAGGGCGCAGGTGGGGCGGGGAACCGCCTGGCGCGCCTGGGACTCGGAACGAAACTCCGCCCCTTGAGAGACGTGGTACTTTAGCCCGGCAAACAGCGCGACCACCCGCCCGGTTTTCGGTTTTCTCTTTTCGATTTTCCCGGCTAGACTGATAGGCCCATGAGCACGTTTCGCACCTACCGGCCGATGCGCTTCGACTGGCGCCGGCATTTCACTCCCGCCATCCGCTGGCTGATCCTGGTCAATTGCGGCGTGTTCGTATTGCTGAAGGTTGGCTCGCTCACGGTGGGGCCGGAGGTGGAGCGCGCGGTCTTCCTGTGGCTGGGCCTGATCCCCTATTCGGTGGTGCATGGGCTGAAGGTCTGGCAGCCGGTGACCTACCTGTTCCTGCATGCCGGAGTGATGCACCTGATCATCAACATGCTCACGCTGTGGATGTTCGGCTGCGACCTGGAGCGCTCCTGGGGGACCCGGCGTTTTTTCACCTACTATTTCATCACCGGAATCGGCGCCGGGTTGTGCGTGGTGCTGGTGAACGTGTTGCCGGAACTGTGGGGACACCCGCAGGAGCCGGTGGTGACGGTGGGGGCTTCCGGCGCCATCTATGGAATCCTGATGGCCTGTGCCCTGATGTATCCCGACCGGCAGGTGTGGCTGTTGCTGCCGCCCATCGCGCTGCCCATGCGCATTTTTGTACTGCTGTGGGGCGCCTTCGCGTTCTTCAGCTCCCTGGAAGGCTCCGGAAACGGCATCAGCCACATCGCACATCTGGGCGGGCTGCTGGTGGGGTATGTGTACCTGCGGCGCGGGTCCTTTTTCTATCAGGCGCGCAATCGTCTGACCGACTGGCGGCAGCGGCGCCTGCGGCGGAAATTTGAAGTGTACATGCGGGAACATCGCGAGGAGCCGCCGCGAGAGCCGGACCGGTGGGTGCACTGAAGCGCGAAAATCGAAAAACGACAATCGAAATCCGGCTCCAGCCCCGCGAGGGAAGGCGGCGATTCCGCCCCTTCTCGAGTTTCGATGCTCGTTCCTACGCGACGGTATGAAGTTTCATGAAGTTGGTGTGACCGGGGATGCCGAACGGCGTTCCGGCAACGATTCCCACCACGTCTCCGCGGGCCACCAGCCCTTCTTCCAGCAGGCGCGCCGCGCCAATCTCGGAGAGTTCATCAATGTTGCGCACCTTGGCGATGGTGCGCGGGAGCACGCCCCAGTAGAGGCTAAGGCGGCGGCGCGTCTCCTGGTTCGGTGAAAAGGCGATGATGGGGCAGGGCGGGCGGTACTTGGAGACCAGGCAGGCGGTCGAACCGCTCTCCGTGAATACGGCAATCACTTTCATTTTGAACATGGCGGCGGCGCGGCAAATGGCTTCGCAGATGGTCTCGCCCACGGAAAGTGTGGCCGGATGCGGCCGCGCGGCGTCGCGAATGTTGGCCTCCGCCTCGCGCACGATGCGGTCCATCATGCACACGCTTTCCACCGGGTAGCGGCCGGAGGCGGTCTCCGCGGAAAGCATCACCGCGTCCGTGCCGTCGAAGACGGCGTTGGCCACGTCGGAAGCCTCGGCGCGCGTGGGCCGCGGATGTTCGGTCATGGATTCCAGCATCTGCGTGGCGGTGATCACCGGCACACGCAGCTCGCGGGCCAGGGCGATGATGCGCTTCTGGAGCACGGGCACCTGTTCGGGCGGCAGTTCCACCCCCAGATCGCCGCGCGCCACCATCACACCATCGGAGGCGCGCAGGATTGCTTCCAGGTTTTCCATGGCTTCCGGCTTTTCCAGCTTGGAGATGACCGGAGTATTACGTCCCGCCTTTCGGATCACCGCTTTCGCGGAGAGCACGTCGGCGGCGGTGCGCACAAAACTGACGGCCACATAGTTGGCGCCGGCCTCGAGGGCGAACAGCAGATCCTCATGGTCTTTGGGGGTGACGGAGGCGACCTTCAATTTCACGCCGGGCAGGTTGATGCCTTTGTGTTCGCCGAGCTCGCCGCCGTTGACCACGGTGGTCACCACATCGCGGCCGCGCACCGCGCGGACGCGCAATTCCATCAGGCCATCGGCCAGCAGGATGCGGTCGCCGGCATGCACGTCCCGCGGCAGGCGCTCAAACGTGGTGCTGACGCAGGCGGCGTTTCCGGGCACTTTCCGGGTGGTGATCACGAACTGGCGGCCGGACTCCAGGCGCACCGGCACGCCGCCGGCGAGCGGTCCGGTGCGGATTTTGGGGCCTTGCAGGTCGGCCAGAATGGCCAGCGGCTTCTGCTGCCGGAGCGAGGCCTGGCGCAGGGCGCGAATGGCCGCGGCATGCTCGTCGTGCGTGCCATGGGAAAAATTAAGCCGGGCCACGTTCATGCCCGCGGCCAGCAGCCGGTCTGCCATCTCCGGCGAGCGGCTGGCCGGACCGATGGTGCAAACGATTTTGGCGCGGCGGAGAGTGAACGGCGCGGGCGCGGATGGAGATTTACGGCGCACGGACGAAGTCCTCGGTTGCGCGGTAAATGAATTCGATGCCCGGACGGATGGAAGCAACGGGAAGCCGCTCATTGTCGGCATGCATGCGGCCGATCTGCTCTTCGGTGAGCGGGAAGGGCACCAAGCCGTAGCAGGTCACCCCGCGGGCGCGCAGCTCCGCGGAATCGGTGGCCCAGGTGGACATCATGGGCACCACCGGGGCGCCGGGAAAAACCGCGCGGGAGGCGCGCTGAATCGTGCGGAAGAAATCGGTGTCCACATCTGAAGGCGGCGAGGGACGGGTGTTGATGCTATCCACCTCGATGCGCACCTGCGGGTCGGCCACCACTTTGTTCATCTCTTCCAGGAATTCTCCGGGCAGCTCGCCGGGCAGCAAGCGCACGTTCAGGATGGCGCGGGCCTCGGAAGGAATCACGTTGGCGCGCACGCCGGCCTGCAGAATGGTGGGAGAAACGCTGTTGCGCAGCATGGAGTTCCAAACGGGATTCGTGTTGGAGAGAATGCGCGCGGCATGCTCCTGGCGCTCGGGGGTATCCAGGGCGCGCATCCACTTGCCCAGCTCGGGATCTTCGATCTCCGCCAGGCCCTCAAAGTACCGGCGGGTGATGGAAAGCGGGTGCGCCGGCGGCTCCCAATTGCCGAGCTTTTCGACGGCCGCGGCCAGGTGCACCACCGCATTGTCTTTGAGCGGGATGGAAGCGTGGCCGGAAGTGCCGGTGGCGGTGACGCGATAGTTGACGGAGACTTTTTCGCTGGCCTGCACGCCCACGTAGCTGACCTTTCCATCCTTGACAATGGTGCGGCCGCCCTCGTTGATGCAGTAGGCGGCGGCGATCTTGTCCCAGAGATGATCTACAAGCGCGCGGATGCCGGCCTCACCGGCCTGCTCCTCATCGCCATCGGCCAGAAAAATCACGTCGCGCTGCAGGCGGATCCCGGCGCGCTTCAGGGTGATGAAGGCAGCCAGATTGGCGATGAGCGGGCCCTTGTCGTCCACGGTCCCGCGGCCCCACAGGGCGCCGTCTTTCACCGTGGCGCTGAAAGGATCCTGGGACCATTTGGAGGCGTCTACGCCAACCACATCCATGTGCCCGAGCAGCAGCAGGGCGCGGGAGGGATCGGGGAGCGCTCCGGCCTGAAGCCGCGCCACCACGGCGCCGCGCCCCGGCGCCGTCTCGATCACCTGAGGCGCGATTCCTTCTTTTTCTAGAATGCCCGCCAGGTAGCGCGCCGCGGCCAGTTCGTTTCCGGGCGGATTGACGGTGTTGAGGCGCAGCAGGCCGGAGAGCCATTCGGTAGCCTCCGCGGCCAGCTTCTCGAAATCCACCGCCGCAGCCGTGGCCGGTGGCTGCTGCGGAATCGCGGGGATCGCAGAGAGCCCGGCGAGCAGCGCGAGCGTCAGGATGGTTCGGGGCGAAGTCAAAAGTTCCTCCGTGCCGTTCGTTTGGAGACCGCAAATGTTAACACGCCATTCCGGGCTGCCGGGCCGCGGCCCTGTGCGGGTGTGACCCATTGTTGGCTGGTGGCACGGGTTGTCAGACCCGGGCCACGATCCGGGCTTTTTCCCGGGGTTGGAGTGCGGAGGAGGCTGAAAAACCCGGGACGAACCCGCCCCGACAAGCCGGGATGGGCTACATCCGCGTGCGTCACGACATCCTGGGCGGATGCGTTGACCGCCTTCCGGCCTCGTGGCAGCATCTAAGGATTCGAGGCAGAGGCGATGAAGACCACTCACCTTCGCGAATTTCTTGCGGGATTGCTGTTTTGCGGTTTGACGTTTGAGCCGGCCTGGCTTCCGGCGGTCCGCGCCGCGGCCCAGACGCAGGGGCAAAGCCAGGGCCAGAGTCAGGATCAGAGCCAGAAGCCGGCCCCGGAGCAGGGCCAGGAACAAAAACCGCCGGTGAACGTGCTGAATCCGGGAAGCGGCCAGCAGCAGGGGAATAAACCAGGCGACCAGTACACGCTGAGCGTGGAAGTGCCGGTGGTGAACGTCCCGGTGGTGGTGGCGGACGACCGGGGGGACACCATCACCGGGCTGAAGCAGGTCAACTTTCGAGTGACCGAAGATGGCGTGCCGCAGAGCATCACCAACTTTGCCGTGCCGGAGGCGCCGATCACCGCCGTGCTGCTGGTGGAGTTCAGCAGCATCGGAATCTATGGGTATCCCGTGTTTGCCGCCAACGCGGTGAACTGGGCCGATTCCTTCCTCCATCAACTGAAACAGCAGGACTGGGTGGCGCTGATGTCTTTCGACCTGCACACCCGGGTCGAAGTGGACTTCACGCAGGACAAGATGGCCGTGCACCAGTATCTCTCCCGCATGATCATTCCCGGCTTCCGCGAGTCTTGCGTCTACGACGCGCTGCTGGACACCCTGGATCGCATGGCAGACGTGAAAGGGCGCAAGGCGGTGCTGCTGCTGGCGTCGGGGCACGACACCTTCAGCAAACACACCTTTGACCAGACCATGAAGCGATTGAAAGAAACCGATGTGGCCGTCTTTCCGGTCAGTGTTTCACAGATTGTGCAGATTATGCGGGAATCGAACAGTCCGTACTCCCGCGGCTCAATCACCGATGCCCAATCCAACAGCCAGATGAAGGAGTTCGCCATTCTCACGGGCGGCCAGGCGTTTTTCCCACGCTTCGACGGAGAAATTCCCGGAATTATGCAGCAGGTAGCGGGCATGCTGCGCGCGCAATATAGCTTGGGTTATACCCCGACCAACGCGGCGCGCGACGGGAAATACCGGAAAATCAAGGTGGAGGTCGTGGATAAGAACGGCGGGCCACTGTCCGTGCAGGATCAGAAGGGGAAGAAATTGAAGCTGGTGGTGTTTGCCCGCCAGGGTTACAACGCGCCCAAAGGCCCCGTTTCCTGAACTTCGATAGTCCGGGTGGCGCGGCCCGATGCGCCGCCGCGGAATCAATATCCGCGGGCCAGATCCACCCGGTTGCGCAGCCCGCGCCCGGCGAACCAGCGCTCCAGATTGTCCAGCAGCAGCTCCGCTTGGCGCGGCCAGAGCGCGTCTCCGGCGCCGCTCAGGTGCGGGGTGAGGAAACAGTTCTCCAGCGGCCAGAGCGGGCTGGATTCCGGGAGCGGCTCCTCGCCGGCCACGTCCAGTGCGGCGCCGGCAATGCGCCGTTCGCGCAAAGCGGCAATCAGCGCCGGTTCATCCACCAGCGAGCCGCGCGCCACATTCACCAGGTAGGCGGAAGGCTTCATGCGCGCCAGCCGCTGCGCGTCAATCAGGTGGTGCGTTTCGGGAGTTTCCGGAGCGGCGAGCACCACGAAATCGGCCTGGGCGAGCAGGGCGTCCAGCTCGATGGGCGGGACGACCAGATCCGTGACTCCGGTGAGGTCGCGGCCGGAGCGAGTGACCGCGGCCACGCGCATGCCCAGCGCGCGGGCAAGCCGCGCGATCTCGCGGCCGATGGCCCCCAGACCCACCAGCAGCAGCGTGGCCCCGCGCAATTCGCGCGGCTTCACCGGCTCGTCCCAGATGTCCTGCTGGCCCCAATGCCGCGCGGCCTGATGGCGGAAGGAAGAGGGGAAGCGCCGCGCCAGGGCCAGCAGCAGCCCCAGCACGTGCTCGGCGATGGGGATGGTGTGCACGCCGCTGGCGTTGGTTACGGCGATGCCGCTTTGGCGCAGCTCGGGATACATGAGCTGGGCCACTCCGGCCGCCGTGGAATGCAGCCACTTGAGTTTTTTTGCCGCGAGGAATTGCTGCGGGCGCAGCGACCAGCCGACAAAGATGTCCGCGTCCGGCAGTTCCGGGTCCAGCCCGCTGTAATCGAGCAGGTGCACCACCTGCATGGCGGGATAGCGCTCGCGCAGATGCGCCGCCAGCCACTCCGGCGCGCGCCACAGAGTGAACGGGTGCCAGACGCAGAGGACGAGCTTTGTGTCGGTGGGATTCGGCGCGTCCATCGGCCGCCTATCGCCGCTCATTTCTGATCACGAGGTCGCGGCCGGTCATTTCCTTCGGTTGCTCCGCCCGCAACAAGCGGATGATTGTGGGGGCCACGTCCTGGAGCGCGCCTCCGGAGCGCAGCGCGATGTGCTCTTCGCCGCTGACCAGGATCAACGGCACGGGGTTGGTGGTGTGGTAGGTGTGCGGCCCGCCGGTGACGGGATCGATCATGGTTTCGGCGTTGCCGTGGTCCGCGGTGATGATCCAGGCGCCGCTACGCTGCTGGAGAGATTGGTAAAGCCGGCCCAGGCCGGCGTCCACGGCTTCGACGGCTTTGATGGCCGCTTCAAGCTTGCCGGAATGGCCCACCATGTCTGCGTTGGCGTAGTTCATGATGATGGCGTCGAAGTCGCCCTTCTCAATGGCTTTCACCACCGTATCGGTGATGCCCGCGGCGCTCATCTCCGGCTTCAGGTCGTAGGTGGCCACCTTTGGCGAGGGGACCAGCACGCGCTCTTCGCCGCCATAGGGCTTTTCCTCGCCGCCGTTGAAGAAGTAGGTGACGTGGGCGTACTTCTCCGTCTCCGCGCAGCGCAGATTACGCAGGTTCATCTCCGCGAAGACCTGGGCCAGGATGTGCTCGGGACGCTCCGGGGCCAGGACGTAGCGCAGCCACGGCCAGGTTTTTTCGTACTGGGTCATGGCGACGTAGAAGAGGTTGGCGGGGCGTTTGGGGTCCGCAAACTTGTCGAAACCGGGCTCGGCGAGGGCGCGGGTGACTTGCCGCGCGCGGTCCGCGCGGAAGTTAAAGAAGATGACGGCGTCATCTTCGCGGATTGTGCCCACAGGCACAGCGGATTGGCCGTGGCGCATCCCCTGGGTGACGACAATCGGTTCCACAAATTCGTCGGTGACTCCGCGCTCGTAGCTCTGGCGAAGAGCGGCGATGGGACTCGAGTCCTGGTGCAGTGCGTAGCCATGAACCATGGCGCGGTAGGCGCGCTCGATGCGCTCCCAGCGGTTGTCGCGGTCCATCGCGTAGTAGCGGCCGATGACGGAAGCGATGCGGCCCACGCCGTACTGGCGCAGCTTCTGCTCGAGCTGCTCGAGGTAGCCTGCGCCGCTGGTGGGCGGGGTGTCGCGGCCGTCGGTGAACGCATGGATGAAAACGTTTTCGACTTTCTGCTCCGCGGCCATGCGCACCAGGGCGATCAGATGTTCGAGCTGCGAGTGCACGCCGCCGTCGCTCACCAGGCCCAGAAGATGCAGGCGGCGCTCGCGTCCGCGGGCCATGGCTTCCAGCAGCAGCGGCTGGCGGAAGAACTCACCGGACTGGATCATCAGGTCGATCCGCGTGATGTCCATGTGCACCACGCGGCCGGCGCCCAGGTTCATGTGGCCTACTTCGCTGTTGCCCATCTGCCCTTCGGGCAGGCCCACGGCCGGGCCGGAGGTGTGCACCAGGGTGTTGGGAAATTTGCGCAGCAGCAGGTCGTAAGCGGGTTTTTTCGCCAGGGCGATGGCGTTGCCGTGAGTTTCCGCGCGATAGCCCCAGCCGTCCAGCACGGTCAGCACGATGGGTTTGGGACGCGGCATAGGCCGCCAGCATACAAAACGTCGCGGTCAATGTCAGCCGCGAGAGATGCCTGTTTCGCTCAGGAGGCTGTAGAGACGCGCCAAGGGCAGGCCGACCACGTTGAAGTAGCAGCCGTCAATCCGGGTGATGAAGCGTCCCGCGCGCCCCTGAATGGCGTAGGCGCCGGCTTTGTCCATGGGCTCGCCGCTGGCCACATAGTCCGCGATTTCTCGCGGGGTGAGGCGGGCAAACCATACCGCGGTGGATTCAACCCCGCAACGCAGGAACCCGACACGGTGCGGGCGGCGCCCGTGTGAAGGGCTTACGAGCTTGAGGACCGCGAGACCGGTGAGCACGCGGTGCTTGCGCCCGGAGAGCAGGCGGAGCATGCGCCGGGCGTCAGCTCGGGAGCGTGGCTTCCCCAGAATCTTGCCGCCCACTACGACCACGGTGTCCGCGCCAATGATCACGGCCGCGCCGCGAATGCGTTGCGATGTGGCCAGGGCTTTCTCGCGCGCCAAACGCTGGACATGTTGGACGGCGGATTCACCGCGCAGCGGGGATTCATCCACCGCGGCGGGAAGGACTGAAAAAGAGAATCCGGCGTCGCGCAGGATTTGCGCGCGGCGCGGGGAGGAAGACGCGAGGATCAGGCCGGTTTTGCGATCGCGCTTCATGCAGGGTAATTCATGGTCGCGAGGTGAGCGGGGCGGAGAGACGCACAGGCAAGAGTGCCTGTTCTGCCTCCTCCTTCGTCCAGCGGAAAAGGCGCATCAGAGTCCGCGCATCCGCTGCGGGATGCCATTCGAGGTACTTCTGCGCCAGCGCATGGCGCGCCGCCTCTCCCGTGACGGCCCGCGCGGCCGCGACGGCTGCCGGAAAGGCCTGCGCCGTCAGCTCGAAGCGAGACGAGGCCCAGGAGTCCGTTTCCTGCTCCGCGCCGGAGTGCACCACCAGCAGGCGGCGGGAAAGCTCGAGCATGGCCTTCTTGTAGCGGCGATTGCCGGTTGGCGTGTCGAATTTACAGGCGTGACGCAATTCGAGCGTGGCCAGAGGGCCGTGCTCCGCAAGCGCCTGCCAGAGGGTGCGGGCGTCCGCGGTGATGCGCCCGGCGGCGTAAGCGCGGTCGAACTCACCGGCAAGGCATACGCTTCCTTCCATGGCCAGAAAGTGGGGCAGCAACTTCAGCGAGATGAATGTGCCGCGGCCTTTGAAATATTTCACATAGAAGGCCCGGCGCCGCCGGCCGAATTCGTCCTTCCACTTCCAGATGCGCAGGCAATATTGATCCCAGCTGGTACATTTGCGGCGGGCGCAGGCGAAATAAAGCGACGGCAGGGGCAGGCCTTTGATCGGAAAGAGCAGGCAGAAGCCAACGTCGTTGATAAAACGGACCGCATCCGCCGGGGTGGCCACGCGCCCGGGCCTGGCGGTGGAGGGCCAGCGTACCTCGCCCTCGATCCGCTCAAACGACAACGGTTTCTTCATATTCGCCAAAGACGCGGCGCAGCGCGTCGGCGATTTCGCCCACCGTGGCCCAGGCCTCGACGGCGGCGAGCACGGCGGGCATCAGGTTTTCGGAGGTGCGGGCACGGCGCTCGACTTCGGCCAGGGCGCCCTGGGTCTTCGCGGCGTCGCGGCGGGCGCGCAGGGCGCGCAGGCGCTCCACCTGGGAGCGTTCGATTTCCGGATCGATGCGCAGCAAGGGGATGGGAACGTCCTTTTCCGTCTGAAAGCGGTTCATGCCCACGATGATTTCCTCGCCGCGCTCAACGGCCATTTGATAGTCGTAGGCGGCCTTTTGAATCTCGCCCTGCACGTAGCCCTGCTCTATGGCGCGAAGCATGCCGCCCAGGGCGTCGATGCGGCGGAGATAGTCCGTGGCGCGGCTTTCGATGGTGTTGGTGAGCGCTTCGATGGCATAGGAGCCGCCCAGCGGATCCGCGGTGCTGGCCACTCCGGTCTCGTGAGCCAGCACTTGCTGGGTGCGCAGGGCGAGCAGCGCGGTTTGCTCCGTGGGCAGGGCCAGGGCCTCGTCCAGCGCGTTGCAGTGCAGCGACTGGCAGCCGCCCAGGACCGCGGCCAGCGCCTGAATGGCCACGCGCACCAGATTGTTTTCCGGCTGTTGCGCGGTGAGCGAGGAGCCGGCGGTCTGCGCGTGGAAGCGCAGCAGGAGCGATTGCGGCTTCTGCGCGTGGAAGCGCTCGCGCATGATGCGCGCCCACAGCCGGCGGGCCGCGCGGTACTTGGCCACTTCTTCGAGCAGGTCGTTGTGCGCGTTGAAGAAAAAGGAGAGTTGCGAGGCGAACTCGTCCACCGGCAGGCCGGCTTCGATGGCCGCCTGCACGTAGGCGATGGCGTTGGCCAGGGTGAAGGACACTTCCTGATCCGCCGTGGAGCCGGCCTCGCGGATGTGGTAGCCGGAGATGGAGATGACGTTCCAGTTGGGCATCTCCGTGCGGCACCAGGCGAACATGTCCGTCACCACGCGCATCGCGGACTTGACGGGATAGATGTAAGTGCCGCGGGCGATATATTCCTTCAGCACGTCGTTCTGTACGGTGCCGGCCAGGCGGCGAACCTCCGCGCCCTGGTGGCGGCCCACGGCCACATAGAGCGCCAGGAGGATCGCGGCCGTGGCGTTGATGGTCATGGAGGTGGAGACGCGCTCGAGGGGAATCTCCTCGAAAAGCGCCAGCATGTCCTCCAGTGAATCAATGGCCACGCCCACCCGGCCCACTTCGCCGAGGGCCAGGGCATGGTCGCTGTCCAGACCGATTTGCGTCGGAAGGTCGAAGGCGGTGGAGAGCCCGGTCTGACCCTGGGCGAGCAAGTAACGGAAGCGGTGGTTGGTTTCCGCAGCTGTGCCGTAGCCCGCGTATTGCCGCATGGTCCACAGCCGCCCGCGGTACATGGTGGGATAGACGCCACGGGTAAACGGAAATTCGCCGGGATAGCCCAGGTCGGTTTCCGGATCGTGGCCCGCGAGATTCGCGGCGCTATAAAGGCGCTCGAGTGGCAGGCCGGAAAGCGTGCGGAATTCCTCTTTTCGTTCGGCGGGATTGGAGGGGCGGCCGGTGGATTTGGAGGACATGATTCCGCTCTGCGGATCGCGCTCGCCCGCCGGCCTCAGCGCACGCGCCGGGCGCTGCGGAACGAGGCCAGGGCGAAGTAGGCCATCATGCCGGTGAACGAGGCGGCCAGGGCCACCAGCCAGGGACCGGAAGTCCCCGGCGTCATCTGCTTCCAATAGCGCCAGGTGGAGAGCGCTCCTGCAGCCGCCAGCAGCAGGAAGAGCGCGCCCGCAGTTTCATGGAAGAGCTGTCGCGCCACCCGCCACAGGGTGGCGAGAAAGGTCTGGATCGCCCGCCACAGCGCCACAAAGAAGCGCCATTCCATGCTGCGATTGTAGTACAGATTGGAAACGCGAAGATCGAAACTGGTGACGGAGAAGCCGCTGGGGAGGGACGGATGTCTCACCGACGACGGCCGGCCCGCTCGGGATAGGCAACTCTTTCCCGGCGGGGAGGCGTTGCCACTCTGTAAACGTTGCGCGGCAGACGGTCTTGTACCGCGCCCAGCCGGGCACTAGAATACGAATTGCGGCGCCACCGGAGGTCCGACGTGCAACTCGACGACAATCTGAAGCAGTTGCTCCGCGAGCTGGGCCGGGCGATCAACGAGGCGGTATCCGATTCGGACCGAATTCAGAAGGCCATCGCCGGGGTGCGTTCTGCGGGTTACGACATCGTGCTGAAGCTGGACGCCACCATCGGCCTGGCCCCGCGGGAGTCGAAGCCGGTGCGCATGACAGTACAGGACCGCCGCTTCCTGGATTCGCTGCGCATCCGCGTGGAAGATGAAATCCTGGAGGATGAAACGGAAGAGGAGCGCGTGCAGATGACGCCCCAGGACGTGAAGTTCCTGCGTTCGCTCAAGATCAGTGTGGAGCATCCCGACGACTAACCGGCGCATCCTCGCTTTCATTCTGGGACTGTGCGGCCTGGCGCTGCTCGGTCCCGGGGAGACGGCTGCCCAGCAGCCGCCGGCCAATCCTGCGCCGGCGCAAGCGTCTTCCACCCCGGTGGATCCACCCCTGGTGCAGGCCAATGTGCAAACGCCGGTGATCCGGGTGACCAAGCCGAAGCTGGACCACTACAAAGGCCACGTGCTGGCGTTCAATCTGGCCGCGGTCATCGTGCAGAGCGATGCCAACCCGAAGTTTATCTGGTCGTTCCAGTACTCTCCCGAACTGCGCACCAAAGTGATCGAATTGCTGAATACCGGCGGTTACCGCAACGGAGACCGCATTCAGGTGTACTGCCATCCGGGCACGATGGTGGCGGTGAAATTCAAGGGCCGGCCCTCCGGCTCCGGCTCGAGCTAGCCGGCACAAGTCTTCAATCACGCCGCAGTCAACACGCACTCGAATTTACGGAGAGCAGGAGCCTGCGGAGCGCGCGGAGCCCACGTGCGCGGGGTACTCGTGCGCACTCCAGGCATCGCCGGGCCGGAAGCACCGGCTGAACGCCTGTGCTACGCTAGCCGCAGGACGCCCTATGATGCGCGCACCCGCCGTTGCCGGGCGATTTTATCCCGGCAATTCCCGGCAGTTGGAACGCGATGTACGGCAGTTTCTGGGTCAGGCCGGCGAAACCTCGCCTGAAGAAACAGCGCCCGGGAGCCAACCTCGAACGCCCGCAATTGGTTGCATCGTTCCCCACGCGGGGTACGTGTATTCAGGCGCGGTGGCCGGCGCGGTTTATGCGCGGCTGGATTTGCCACGGCGCTTCCTGGTGGTTGGTCCTCGACATTATCCGCAGGGCGCGCCCCTGGCCATTCTTTCCGAGGGCGCGTGGCGCACACCGCTGGGGGATGCGCCGCTCGATGCCCGGATGGCGGAGGCGCTGGCGCGTGCCTGCCCGCTGCTGCGCGAAGATGCGCTGGCGCACGAACGGGAACACGCCATCGAAGTGCAGTTGCCGTTCCTGCAGCTCTTGCGGCCCGAATTTCAGTTTGTGCCCATCGCCCTGGGCACGGACCGCTACCAGGCATTTGAGGATTTGGGGCGGGCGGCGGCGGGAGTGATCGCGAAACTGAAAGAGCCGGTGCTGCTGGTGGCCAGCTCCGATATGAATCACTACGAAAGTGACGAGGTGACCCGACGGAAGGATTCCCTGGCAATTGAGAAGATTCTGGCGCTCGATCCCCGCGGGCTCTATGACGTGGTGCGGCGCGAAAGCATCTCCATGTGCGGTTACGGCCCGGCGGTGACCATGCTGGTGGCGGCGAAAGAGCTGGGCGCGACCCGGGCGGAATTGGTGCGCTATGCCACCTCCGCGGAAGTCAGCGGGGATTACGACCGGGTGGTGGGCTACGCCGGAATCGTGGTGTCTTAGCAGACGCTTCGTTCAGAGGATTTGCGTCAGGGTTTTCCACTGCCTCCGGAGGATCCGCTGGAGCCGGCGGAACCGCTGCGCGGCGCTGCGCCGATGGACGCTCCGGAATGTGTGGCGGATGAACCGGCGGGGGATCCCAGCGAGCGCGCTGAATCCGCATGGCCCCAGCCGGTGGTGGGGGCGTGGCCCGCGGAGAAAGCCGCAGGCGGGCGATAAACGGGCACCGTTCCGTGGAGCGACGGGGCCCCAGCAAGCCGCGGCGCGGGCCCGGCGGGCATTTTCTCCGCGATGCCAGGACGCCACGCGGAAGCGGCGGCATTGGCAGCAGCGAAGCGCGGAGTGGTGACGGATTGTGACCGCACCACGGCTTGGCCTTCCTTGGTGAGGCGAGCAAGTTCCGCGTCATTCTGCCAGGCGCCCACCACGCGCACGCTGGAGAGGGAAGACGACGCGAGCGGGGAATTCAGCGATCGCGCCGCCATCCCCTGGGGCGTATTTGTCACCACGCCGTAGGCCAGGTTTTTGAGCTTCGGTCCGGATTTCTCATGAGGCCGCAGCGGAACCCAGCCCACGCCGGTTGGCGTGCGCAGCCAGGCAACTGTCGCCGGACTCCAGGCCTGGAAGTTTCCGGGAATCCACACCCACCCGTAGAACGGGGAAGCCACCCAGCCGCCATAGTGGTACGGCAGCCAGCCCCAGGGTTCATAGCTGATCCAGGTAGGGCCCAACGGACCGAAATTGCTCCAGAAGCCGCTCAAAAAAGGCGACCAGCCCGCGCCCACACTCCAGGGCTGCCAGCCGTAGCCGTAGCCGGGCAGGCTCACCCAGTCGCCGTAGTAACTCAGATCCGCAAGGCCGTAGGCAACGCCAGTGCCGGTGTAGCTTGCGGAATCGAAGCGGGCCGCATCCAGGGCACCGCTTCTGTCGGCGACCCACCGGTCCCACCCGTCGGGTGCGGGACTGTGGCTGACCTGGAGATTCTCCGCAGCGTCGCCGCGAAACGAGAGCGTGGTTTTCGAGGAGACGCGCCGGAGCCTGCCGCCGGCATCCGCATCAATCGAACCGCCAAGGGAGGTGATCGAGGTCCCGTCGTCAAACACGTCCACCCGGAATCGCGCCGAGCCGGGCACGCGGATTTGCGCATGGCCTGCCTGGATGACGAAGGAATCGTGCCTACCCGCCTTCATCTGGAAGCTGGCCGTGCCCTGCCTCACCACCAACCCGGTGAGCCGGGTGCCGTCCGCGAGCGCCAACTGCGGAAACTCAAGCACGGTATTGGAGGAGATCCAGGCGACGGAGCCGGATTCAAATTCCACTTCGGCGCGGCCGTCGTCGGTGGCCAGACTCATGCCTTCGCGGATGGGAATGTTGGCGATGGCCTTCTGCCAGCCCGCGCCGGCCGGGTCTGCAGCCGCGGTGGAATCTTCCGCGGCGCCGGCTTCCCGGAAGCCTACGGAGCCCTGCACGTAGCTGAGACGCACGATGCGGGCGTGGCTGACTTCTGATGCCCCGGCCGCCGGCGGATGGAGCAACAAGGCCGCCGGGAAAAGGAGAATCAGCAGACCGCGAGGGAAAGTACGGCCATGGCTCTCCCAAACACTTCGAGTTGGCCGCATTCGGATGCTCCCTGGCTCCAGGATCCCACGCGAAGCCCGTGTGGAGACGTGATCACCGTAATCCATGCTTCGCAGAGGAAGTCGAATCCGGGGCTTTCCATTTGTCCTGGAGCTTCGCCGGAGAGCGAAAGCGCCAAGGAGGGTTCTGCAAAGCTTCATTGCGGCCTCCCCTGGAAAGCGCCCTTCTGTTTGGAAGGCCGCCCGCTCCGCAGGGTTGCACCACCGGAAAGGCCCATACTCCTCTCCTGCAAGTCAGCCGTCAACCAGGGCCTGTCCGGCAGCGCAGGCGGCGCGGCCGCAGGCGGGAAGAGTTTGCTCAAAGCGCCCCGGAGCTGCGAATGTAATCGGCGAGGCTGCGGGCGCGTTTGCGGGCGATGTCCAGGAAACGCTCGTCTCCGGCGATCTGCTCGAGCAAGGGCAGGAATCGCTCCGGCTGCGCGAGCACCTGGTGGCGGATGTCCTCGTCAATCTGCTGGAGCGTGTCATTGACTCCCAGCCGGTCGTATTTCATGCGCCGGGCCAGGGTGGTGATTTCCTCCTGCTCGCGGGCCAGGCCTTCGAAGATCTGGAGCAACTGGTTGGCCTTGGGATTGAGCGTGTAATTGAACTTCACCTCGCTGGCCTCGCCGCCGCGCTCGTAGCGAAAGGTCTTTTCACCCAGATAGGCGATGCGCCGCTGGATATCCAGGGTGATGCCGCGGAAATAACCGAGGTCCGCGGCCAGCGCGAAAATCCGCGCGCGGAGCGCGGGACTGAACTCCACCGCCTGAGGGTCCGGCTCATCGTCCAGATTCCGCTGGTCGCAACTTCCCACACCTTCTCCGGGGACGCGAATCTCCGTGAACTCCGGTGAGCTGGATTTGAAGACTTTGCGGTACACCACCACGGCGCCCGTGCCGGCGGGTGCGGGAGTCTGCCGGGCATCACCGGCGGTCACCGCGCACAGGGAAGCAAGAATCGCGCCCAGCGCGGCTATTACGAGGCGCGCGGGCCGGGGCCGTTTGCCGTCCCGGGACGCGGGGCTCTGGCTGGTGATTGCAGAGCGCATCGAGATTTCCCGTCAACGCGCCCGCGCCGCGCGGGCGGCACCGGTGCCAGAGGCTGCGGCCCGGCTTTCCGCGGGAGCGGCCAGCGCAGCGCCCATCCGGGCGCGCGCGCGCCGGCTGTGGATGTGGCACAGCGCCACGGCCAGGGCGTCTGCGGCATCGTGTGGCTGGGGAAGCTCAGCCAGGCGCAATTGGGAGCGTACCATGACCTGGATTTGTTCTTTGCTGGCCTGGCCGTGGCCGGCCACGCTGGCTTTAATTTCCCGCGGCGAATAGCTTTCCACCGGCACCTGGCACTGGGCCGCGGCCAGCAGCACCACCCCGCGCACCTCCGCCAGCAGCAGTGCGGAGCGAATGTTCAAGGCGGCGAACGGAGCTTCGACCGCAACCGCGCCGGGCAGGAATTCTTCGATCAGGCCGGCCACCAGCCGATGGATTCCTTCCAAACGCACCGCGGGCGTGGCGCGCCGGGCGGGGCGGACGGCGCCGTAGCGCAGCACGCGAAACTCGTTCTGCCGCACGGGATCCGCTTCCAGGATGGCGTAGCCGGTGGCCCCGGCCGCGGCGGGATCAATGCCCAGCACGCGCTCCGGATGAGCCGCGAGCGTTCGGGAGGCGCCATTGCGGGCGGGGGTGCGCGCGGCGGAAGTCATGCAGGGAGTGTACTGCCGGCGAGGGTGGCGCGGAAGGGCGGGCGGGAGGGCGTGTGACGCTTCAGTTCGCTCCCACCGTGGCCTGGATTTCCTTCTCGTCGATGTCGAAGTTGGAGTAGACGTGCTGCACGTCGTCGTGCTCCTCGAGCGCTTCCATCAGCCGCAGCATCTGCTGGGCCTGGGCGCCGGAGAGTTTGACGTAGTTTTGCGGGACCATGGAGATCTCCGCGGAGGCGGGCTGGATGCCGGCCTTCACCAGAGTGTCGCGCACCGCGTCGAACGCCTCGGGGGGCGTGATGATTTCCCAGGAAGAACCGTCGTCGCGCAGGTCTTCTGCCCCGGCATCGAGCACGATGCCCAGCAGCTTGTCTTCGCTGGCCGCGCTCTTGGCAACGGAAATATCGCCTTTGCGGTGGAACTGCCAGCCCACGCTGCCCGCCTCACCCAGGTTTCCGCCATTTTTGCCCATCAGGTGGCGGATTTCGCCCACGGAGCGATTGCGGTTGGTGGTCACCACCTGGACCAGCATGCCCACGCCCCCCGGGCCATAGCCCTCGAAGGTCACTTCTTCCAGCGTCT
>Ga0335085_10005662_pt1 | contig 19967 bp, 16 predicted proteins | sample Lox_Sample_45_FD_206712 | JGI IMG/M metagenome (GOLD analysis project Ga0335085, IMG submission 206712) | Soil microbial communities from Loxahatchee National Wildlife Refuge, Florida, United States - Lox_Sample_4.5 | ecosystem: Environmental > Terrestrial > Soil > Wetlands | place: USA...
TCGGGCGATACGAGCGCTGCGTTCGGCCGCGCACTCGCGCCGGGCGGGCTGGTTCAGATTGAACAGGAGATCGTCCAGGTTAGTGGAAATAATCCGGATGGCAGCTCGACCGTGAGCCGGGGCGCGCAGGGAACGAGTGCCGCATCGCATGCCGCCGGTGTTCCGGCTTATGCACTCGATGAGAGCGTGGTGATCGTGCCATTCATCAAAGGTTTCTTCGGAAGCCCGGCGAGCGGAGACTGGCAGTATCGCGTGTCTCTGCCGAACGTGCGTCTTGCCAGCGCGGAGCTTTACATGACCAACGCGTTCGGCGCCGGCGCTACGACGGCGAGGGCTTATACGGGCACAATCGATTCGGGGCTGCGCACCCTTGCGGGTGGCCAGTATTCATTTCAGATCACGGGATTTCTGGCGATTCAGACGAATGCGGCGCCGGCAGTGATCGTGGATGCGGACCGGTCCGTGCGCGACATCTACGCGATCGTAAACACGGCGCCCGCCGGAGCGCCGATTGCGATTCAGATCACTCGGAACGGCGTTTTGTATGTTTCGCTGCAGATTCCCGATGGGGCGGCGACATCGAATGTGGTGAATGGTTTCGGATTGACGGCGCTGCGGGCGGGAGATCAGCTGAACGTGAATATCGGCGGAGTGGGAACGACAGTTCCGGGGAGCGATCTGAATCTGATCCTGCGGCTGTGAGGTCTGTGAAAGGGACCGACAGCCTGTGCACTGTCAGCAAAACGAAAACATTGATGCAGTTTCGCGGCTGAGAAAAACCTACGATTTGCGGACCAGGCGGATTTCGTAGAGTTTCGGCCAGAGTTTGCCGGTGACAAAAAGGCGGTCGCCGAGTGAATCGTAGGCGATTCCGTTGAGCACGTCTGCGCCTTCGGCACGTTCGGCGGCCGTCAGTAAACCGGCGAGATCGATCCAGCCCGTCACATGGCCATCGGCCGGATCGATGCGGACAATTCTGTCGGTCTGCCACACATTGGCGTAAATCTCGCCGCGCACAAATTCCAGTTCGTTCAGAGATTCAACCGGCGCCGCGCCGTCATGCACGTTTATGCGGCGCGTTTCCCTGAGCGTGGATAAATCCCAGCAGCGAATCTGCGCGGAGCCGTCACTCATATAGACCTGTCGGGCGTCGTGCGTGAGTCCCCAGCCTTCGCCTGGGTAATCGAAGCCGCCGATGGGGCGGAATGTATCGCGATCGTAGATAAAACCGTGATGGGATTGCCACGTGAGCTCGATGATCCGCCGGTCGAGGATGGTAATGCCCTCGCCGAAATATTGCGGGGCGACGTCGGCGCGCTGAACCACTTTCCCGGTTTCGAGTTCGACCTTGCGAAGCGTCGACCTCCCGTTGAGCCCGGTTCCTTCGTAGAGAAATCCGCCGCGAAATTCAAGACCCTGCGTGAAGGCCCCGGGATCGTGAGGATAAACGTGAATGACTTTGTAGCCGTAAACGGTGGTTCGTTTTTGCGGAGTCGCGCACAGAAGTCCGGACAGCAGTGCCAGGCCGATGAAAACCGGCAAAGCCGGACAAGAGCGCATCGTCTTCATGATAGGCCGTAAACTGGTAATTTGCTGCTGGTTCAGAACGTCTCGAAGCTCTACCAACTCTACAGAACGCCCTTTGACCGCATTCGGGAGCTGAATCCGCTGCGCCGGCATCCGCTGCATACCGATTTCTGGGCGCTGCGCGATATCTCGTTCAGCGTGGAGCGCGGCGAGGTAGTAAGCCTCGTGGGTCCTAACGGCTGCGGCAAAAGTACTTTGCTGCAGATTATCAGCGGCATCCTGCAGCCGACGACGGGACGCGTGGTGACACGCGGACGAGTGGCAGCGCTGCTGGAACTTGGGGCCGGATTCAATCCGGACTTCACCGGCCGCGAGAATGTCTTCATCAACGGCGAGATTCTCGGTATCGGCCGCGCCGAGATGCAGCGGAACCTGCCGTTGATTGAGGCTTTCGCGGAGATCGGGGATTTCATTCACCGGCCGGTCAAGGAGTACTCGAGCGGCATGTATGTGCGGCTGGCGTTCGCGACCGCCATCCACGTGAATCCGGAGATCCTGATCGTCGATGAGGCGCTCGCCGTTGGCGATGCCGTATTTGCCAATCGCTGTGTGCGCAAATTCGAAGAACTGCGCGAGAAAAAGACCACGGTTCTTTTCGTGTCGCACGATCTGGGGCTGGTGAAGCAGTTGTCGAATCGTGCAATTTTTCTGCTGAATGGGCGCATCGAGGCGCAGGGCGAACCCAAGCACGTCATCGACAAGTACATTGGCGTTGTGCTCGAAAGGCAGAAAGCGTTTGAGCACGCGGGGAGCCAGACCAGATTAAGGGCCAGCAACCGGCACGGCGACGGGTCGAGCGAAATTCTGGATGTGGCGCTGACGGGCGAAAACGGGGAGCCCTGCGGCGTGGTTGAGAGCGGCGAGATGGTCACGATTCGGATCCGGACTTTGTTTCGCAGGAGCGTGGCCCCGATGGTCGGGATTCTCATAAGAAACCGGATCGGGATGGAGATCTACGGCACCAATACGCGGATCGAGCAGGTGGATCTGGGGAAATTCGATCCCGGCGAAGAACTGGAAATCGACTTTCGTTTTGGATGCTGGCTGACGCCGCAGCATTACACCGTGACAGTGGCGACGCAGTATGCCAATGGATCGAGTCACGACTGGCTGGACGACGTGCTTTCGTTCGAAGTGATTTCGCGGCGCGTGGCTGCCGGAGTGACGGATCTGCGGGCGCAGATCGAGTGGCGTAAGACTGTGGCGAATGAAAGCCCGACTCACGCTTAAGGTGCGGCCAGGGGCGCGAAAAACGGCGTTCGCCGGTCAGTATGGCGATGGCTGGAAGCTGCATGTCGCCGCGCCGCCGGTAGACGGGAGGGCCAATCAGGCGATCATTCTTTTCCTTGCTGAACTGGCGGGCGTTTCCACACGAAGCGTTCGTATCGTGTCCGGCCTGAGCGGCTCAACGAAAATCATCGAAGTGGATGGGGTTGATTCCGGGACGCTGCAGCGCGTTATTCTCGAATCGCATGGACATTCTTCGGATTCAGGAAGCGCTGCGTCGCGAAAACATTGACGGGTGGCTTTTCTTCGATCATCATGAGCGGGATCCGCTCGCGTATCGCGTACTGGGACTGCCGTCCTCCGGACACGTCACGCGGCGCTGGTATTATCTGATCCCTGCCGCGGGCGAGCCGCGCGGTATGGTGCACCGGATCGAATCCGGCGTGCTCGACGCGCTGCCGGGTGAAAAACGAAAATATTCGAGCTGGCAGGAGCAGCACGCCGAACTTGGCCGATTGCTGAAGGGACTGAAGCGCGTCGCGATGCAGTATTCGCCGTTGTGCGCCGTTCCCTATGTGGCGATGGTCGATGCGGGAACCGTCGAACTCGTGCGCGCGCAGGGCGTCGACGTAGTTAGTTCGGCGGAACTTGTGCAGGAATTCGAAGCATGTCTCAATGATGAGCAGTTCGCGGACCACGTCGAGGCGGGACGCCGCGTCGATAAGGTCTGCGCCGGCGCATTTCGACTGATCGGCGACAGGCTGACGAGCGGCGTGAACGAAGCAATGGTCCACGACTGGATTCTCGATGAATTCCGTAAAGCCGGCATGACCACGGATCACGGTCCCATCGTGGGAGTGAATGCTCATGCGGGCGATCCGCATTATGAGCCGACGCCGGAAACGAGCGCTGCGATTTGTCCCGGCGATTTCGTGCTGATCGACCTGTGGGCGAAACTCGATCGGCCGGGCGCGGTCTATTACGACATTACCTGGACGGGATTCTGCGGAACGGCGCCGGATCGCGTGCGCGAGGTGTTCGAAATTGTGCGCGACGCAAGAGACCGCGCCATCGATACTGTGGCTGATGCCGTCAGGTCGAAGCGCGAAATTCGCGGATTTGAAGTGGACGACGCCGCGCGCGAATACATCCGCAGCCGCGGATTCGGCGATCGCTTTGTTCATCGCACGGGTCACTCGATCGGAACAGAAGTCCACGGCACCGGCGCCAACATGGATAATCTCGAGACCCACGACGAGCGGCGGATTCAGCCGGGTGCGCTGTTTTCGGTCGAGCCCGGAATCTACCTGGAGGATTTCGGTGTGCGTTCGGAAGTCAACGTTTTTGTTACCGCCGGTTCCGCCGGAACTACGGGAGCTGTTCAGCGCGAGCTGGTGCGGATCGGATAATCTTCGCCGCCCTGGCGAAAACTTCATCGAGCATCGCCTGGGTCAGCTTGCCGGTCGATGTGTTCTGCTGGCTCGGATGGTAGGAACCCAGCAGCGCAGGCGACAGGCTTTCATACAGCAGACCGTGGCCGAATGGAAAATCGGCGACACGTCCAATAGCGCGGCGGCCTTTCAGAACGCCGAGGTAAGTGTCGAACGCGATCTTCCCCAGGGCGACAACAAGCCGCAGGTTTGTGAGCAGTTCGAGTTCGCGTTCGAAATAGGCGCGGCATGTATGCAGTTCATCCGGAGTGGGTTTATTGTCGGGCGGGGCACAGTGCGCTGAGGCTGTGATCCACGCGTCGTGGAGTTTGAGGCCGTCTTCTGAATGTGTGCTTTCCGGCTGGGAAGCGAATCCGGCGCGATGTAAGGAACGGTAAAGAAAATCGCCGGAACGGTCTCCGGTAAACATGCGTCCTGTTCGATTAGCACCGTGTGCGCCCGGCGCCAGACCTAAAATAAGCAGCCGCCCGGATGCGTCGCCGAACGAAGGCACGGGCTTACCCCAGTAGGTCCAGTCACGATATGCCCGCCGTTTTACCGCCGCCGTTTCCCGACAGTGTTCGATCAGGCGTTGGCAGCGCGTGCATCCGACGATTTGCTGATTCAGGGAGGCCAGATCGTTCGCGGGGGAAGCAGGTACTTTCATTCGTAAGTCCGATACATTAAAAGCAGTAAATGTTTTCGGAAAGAACTGTAGGAAAGACCGCAAAACGAGGATAAACTACAAGAGGCGAGTGTTGTGATATGCACGTGAGGAATCATACGGAACAGTTGACCTGCGGGGCTGAAAGCGCAAAAATAATGTTTCCGGCTGCTCCCCGGATTTCCGCGCCGTTGGCCGCAATGAAATCATACCGCTGGGGACTCTTTCGGGCGACTGTTCTGATCCTGGCCGCAGGACTGGCGACGGGAGCCGCCTTCGCTGTCACCACGCCGGTCAAGCACCACAAGAAGAAGAAAAAAGTGTCTGCCGCGGCTGCGGTGGCTGTTTCCGTCGCCGCGCCTCCGGCCGTTACGGCGGCGGTCGCGAAGCCGCTGCTTGCCGCAAGCGCCAAACCCCGGAAAAAGGGCTGGGTCCAGACCTGGGACGAGCCCACCTACAAAGACTCGATTTCGAATGACAAAGTTGACGGCGAGGACCTGACGGTTCGCAAAGCCGCCGTGGATGCGCTCGGGCCTCTCAATGGCGCGGTTGTTGTGGTGGACCCGACGAACGGGCGCGTGCTCACCATCGTGAATCAGCCGCTGGCTCTGGGAGTGGGATTTCAGCCGTGCTCGACGGTCAAAATCTCCGTGGCACTGGCGGCGCTGCGCGAAGGCCTTGTCGAGCGCACAAACCCAATCAAGTTTTACAGCCGGCGTTCCATGGATCTCACGGATGCCCTGGCTTATTCGATCAACTCCTACTTCGCCAATCTGGGCGTCAGGCTTGGATACGAGCGGATGAACTATTATGCGCATCTGTTCGGATACGGCGAGAAGGCGGGGCTGAATATCGAGGGCGAACAACCCGGCTCGTACCCGTCCGCGCCGCCTGCCAACGGCGGGATGGGCATGCTGACCAGTTTCGGCGAAGAGATCCATCAGACGCCGCTCGAATTAGCCGGACTGATGAGCGCCGTGGCCAACGGCGGAACGCTCTATTGGCTGCAATATCCGCGGTCACAGGAAGAGACGGAATCGTTCGAGCCGCGAGTAAAACGGCATCTGGATATCGGCAATCTGATTGAAGACATCAAGCCCGGCATGAGAGGCGCGGTCGACTTTGGCACGGCGGTTCGCGCCAAACAGGAGACCGAGATTCTGGGCAAGACCGGCACCTGCAGCGAAGGCCGCACCCGCCTTGGCTGGTTTGGGTCGTTCAATGAAAACGGCGGCCGGAAGCTGGTGGTCGTCGTGATGCTGACGGGTGGCCGGCCATCGATTGGCGCGCTGGCTTCGGGTGTGGCGGGCGATGTCTATCGCGAACTCGTCAACGAAAATTACTTCAGGGTGAACACCCCACTGACGCCCGCTCTGCTGTCACCCCTGACCCGATAACGCGAACAACGCGGCCGGCGCCGGGTGTGCCTTACTCCTTTTTCCGCAACTTGTCGAGAAAGTGAAAGAGCGCAACGCCGATTACCGCGTTCAGCGCGCCCACCAGCAGTTCCGTCTGCACATCGAATATCGCGGGCTGATCCAGCAGCGCTCTCTGCAGCAGCCAGTAGAAGAACTGGTGGAACAGATAGAAAAAGAAGCACAGCAGCAGGCGGACGAAGGGATGATCGGCATCGAACTGCATGCCGATCGAAGCCGCGAAGTATCCCACCAGCGTTTTGCAGATCCCGTACATCCCGATATGCTGCTGGAAAACGGAATCCTGCACGAGACCGAGAGTCATGCCGATCGTCAGGCCGCGGATCTGCGAGCGGCGCATCAGAGCGAAGTAGATGGTGACCAGCAGGGGGAGTTCGATGCGCGATACCAGACGCAGCGTCTGAAACAGCGGCAGGTAAACCTGAATCAGCAGCGCGATTAAGGGAACCGCGAAGTAGACCCAGATCGGGTAGGAGGCGGAACGCACCTGACGCGGGCCGTCAACCATGACGCGGCTTGTTGCGGGATATTCCATCAATGCTGCGGCTCTTTAGCGGGCGGGGGCGGTGGCGGTGGCGTTGTTTTCGGCACTGCCGGCACGGCTGCCGGCGGTTTGGCGCTGGTGTCCGTTTTCTTGCCCGGCGGTGCGGCCGCGGGTGCATTTTGTCCCGGAGCCACTGCAGGGGCATTGACGCCCGGCACTTTCAGATTGAAATTCGGTGGGAGCGTGCCGGGATTGCCCACTCCAAATACATGCTTCTGCGCGTCGCCGATTTTTTTGTATTGATCCACCAGCTTGTCGGCAGTGGTGAGGCCGCTGCCGCCCTCCTGCGAGCTCTCATCCGGATTCACATCGGGGGCGAGAAAAACAGGAGCGTCTGCGGGAACCGCGTCCGGAATAGCCTGATGGACAGGGTCGATGATGACGAGCACTTCCTCGGGTGCGGTTTCGGTTCCGGAAGGCTGCACGGTGATGTCCTGAAAGTTGCTTCCTTCGTGAACGCCGGTAACTTTGCCGACCGGCAGACCCTTAGGGAAGACGCGGTCTTCGCCGGAGGTGTAGAACATTTCACCGACCTCAACCTTCTGACCGGTGGGAACGAAGTCGACGCGCGCGCTGCTCGATCCCAGACCTTTGAGCACACCATGCACGTGATTTTTCTGCGATTCGACTCCCGCGGCGAAGCCCGGATCGGTGATGGTGCGGACCTGGCTGTTGAAAGGAAAGACGGCGATCACGATGCCGACGATGCCATCGGGAGTCACTACAGCCATGCCGCGGCGCACCCCCGACTGCGTGCCGCGATCGATCAGGACGGATTTGGTGCCGATGCCCGGTGTGGCGCCGATCACGTGAGCTCCGATCATCTTCGACGGATTGTGCGCCTGAAAACCGGCGAGCGTTTCGGCGCGCTGCGCCGAGCCCAGTTCATTCTTCAGCAGCTGATTCTCGAGCCTGAGCTGCTCAACTTCCGTTCGCAGCTGGCGGCTTTGTTCACGCGCGTGCCGAAGTTCGAAGTAGTTGCTGAAGAAGCCGGTAGTGCCGTTGCGGAGACCTTCGATCGCAGCGGCAACCGGAGCGACCGCCGTAACTGCCCAGACACGAACGAGTGGAACGTCAGCATCGCTCCTCACCTGCCAGGCGAGCAGACCAAGCTGGGCGCAGATGGCGATCAGCAGAACGATGATGTTCCGGTAACGGTGGATGATCGATTCCATTACGCGGGTACCCTACATCACTATTTTCGACTAATCGATGGAGATCTTGCGCAGCAATTTGAAATCGCTCAGCATTCGGCCGGTTCCGAGCACCACGGAGGCCAGCGGATCGTCGGCGATCGAAACCGGCAGGCCCGTTTCCTCGCGGATGCGTTTGTCGAGATTCTTGATCAGCGCGCCGCCCCCGGTTAACACGATGCCGCGATCGCTGATGTCGGCGCTGAGTTCAGGCGGCGTCCGCTCCAGCGCGACCCGGATGCCGTTGATGATGGTCGCAATGCATTCCGACAGCGCCTCGCGGATTTCGGCATCGTTCACGGTAACTGTCTTGGGCACGCCTTCAATGAGATTGCGGCCCTTGATTTCCATGCTTTGCTGTTTGTCAAGGGGGTACGCCGAGCCGATCTCCATCTTGATGGTCTCTGCGGTGCGTTCGCCGATCAGCAGATTGTATTTGCGTTTGAGATAGAGCATCACGGCATCGTCCATGGCGTTGCCGGCCACGCGCACGGAACGCGAATAGACGATACCCGAAAGGGAAATCACCGCGATGTCGGTGGTGCCGCCACCGATGTCAACGACCATGTTGCCGGAGGGTTCGGTGATCGGAAGCCCGGCGCCGATCGCGGCCACCATTGCCTGTTCGACGAGATGTACTTCGCTGGCTTTAGCGCGGTAAGCCGAATCCATCACAGCGCGCTTTTCCACCTGTGTGATCTCGCTTGGAACGCCGATGACGATGCGAGGGTGCACCAGCATCTTGCGGTTGTGCGCTTTCTGGATGAAGTAATTCAGCATCTTTTCGGTGACTTTGAAGTCAGCAATGACGCCGTCCTTCATCGGTTTGATGGCGACGATGTTGCCGGGAGTGCGGCCGAGCATCTCTTTGGCTTCTTTGCCGACAGCCTCGACTTCACCGTTGGTTTTGTTGAGCGCGACGATCGACGGTTCGTTGACAACGATGCCCTTGCCTTTGGCGTAAACGAGCGTATTCGCGGTTCCGAGATCGATCGCGAGGTCGGACGAAAAGAGACTAAAAAGAGAGCGCAGATTCATGTAAATTGTTCAAAACACAAGGCGAGCTGTAATGCTTCATCGTAGCACGCGAGAGTTCTAGTACGAAACAAATTTATGGGCGGAGCCAACGCGAAATCTGCAGAGCCAAAGTGTCAACGCTGGTGGTTATGCGGTCTGTCTCCGTGTTGACCAGCGTGTACTGATCCGAATCGGCGTGTTCCGTTGCGAGGATCGCATTGTGCGCCTCGCGCAGGTCGGGCAGGCGAGGCACAGGCATCGACGAACGAAGAGATCGGGACAGCGCCTGGAGCGTGAGGTTAACCTGATTCGCGAAAGCGGCAGTTGCCGGCCGAACCCGCTGCCGTTGACTCTGATATAGAACAGATTCGAGCGCCATCACGGCGCGCACGAAGTTGTGCGCACTCGAAAGGATTCCGTGCAGAAGGTTGGCGCGTTCGATTGGCGTTCCGGGTTCTCCCGCGATGCGATCGATGAGATCTTCCGCATTGGAGCGCGCCAAACGCGCTTCTGTTCGTGCCCGGTTGCGCTCGGGCTCATGAGAATGTTCCGCGATGTAAGCATCGGCAACGCAATGGAAGTAATTTGCGTAAGAGTCCATAAGGTTGGCCAAAACCGGTCCCGCCTGCGTTCTTTCCCACGTGGGCCAGATCAAATAGGCGACAAGCGCGATGATCCCGCCGAGTATCGTGTTCACCGCGCGCGCGGAGGTGACATCGGCGGGGCTGGTGCCGGTCAATGCAAAGAAGACGACGATGTAAGCGCTGATAGCCGTCACGAAGATTCCGTAATTCGCCGGGCCGATCCAGCGCAGCAGAAATACGAATACGGCGAGGAATACGATTTCGCTGTCTTGTCCCGAGTGCAGGACGCGGAACAGGCCTGTGGCGAAGAGAAGGCCCGCGAGAGTCCCCGTAATCCGCAGGATGCCGCGAATAAAGGTCGACGTGTAGTCGGGGCGCAGCACGATGGCGATGGTCATCGTCAGCCAGTAAGTGCGCTGCAGATTCAGAAGGTGTCCGAAAGCTTCGCCCCCGCCGACGCAGATAGCAAGCCTCAATGCATGACGGAATGCGGTCGAGCGGAAGGTGAAGTTGGCGCGCAGGACACTCAGGATCGAATTGGGCGCCGGCGGAGCCGCGGTGACAGCAGGTTTTGCGCGCGGCCGCCGGCTGGTGGAGGCAGTAAGGAGATTGCGCACCGCTCGCAGCTGACCTCCGAGTGCATCGATCTGATGGCTGGCATCGCGGATCGCGGCGCTCAGCAAGGGCGATCGCTTGTGTTGCGCGATTTTCCGAAACTCGTTCGCCGCCTGCTCCACCGCATCGAGAGCGATGCCGGTCCGGTCCACCACCGCGCGCGCCGCCTCCGCGAGCGTTCCCGACGAGGCTGCGAGAAGACGCTCGATCGCTGCACCTGCCTCGGTTCCCTCGGGATTTCTCTGCAGGCGATGCATGAGCCGCCGCAGAGTGAGAATGACGAGGCGAACGCGTTCCGCCTGGTTCACGAGGAAGGTGTAGCGTTCCGCCTGCCGGGTCCGGTCCGGGGCGAGAGACGTGAGAACCTTCTGCGTTTCAGCCAGCTGCGGCGTGGCTGGAGGTGCGCCGCCCGGGCCCGCGGGCGACACGCAGAGATCGGCCAACGCCTGATAAAGCGAACCGATGATCCGGCGTTCCGGCTCGTAACGATTCACTGGCCAGAATGCGACTGCAAGGAGAGTCTGCACCAGTCCGGCGCCAATGGCAATCATGCCGGACTGAAGCGCCTGGAGAGAGCCCAGTGGCCGCGCGGCAAAGACCACCAGCGTAACCAGCGTAGTGACGCCGAGATTTCCCGCCTGCGGTCCGAGCACGACCATCAGCCCCGCGCCGAACGCCCAAAGAGAAACGGCGACGACAGCGGCTGCGTGATTCCGGCCTGCCAGCGCGCCCGTCACAACCGCGAGACTCACGAGCAGAGTGGCGCGCAGCATTCTTTGGGCACGCGCACTGTATGGGTCGCGGCTGTCCGAGTAGGAAACGTTCAGGGCTGCAAGCGATCCCACGGCGCCCGCGGAGATGTTTCCGAGCAAAACTCCGGCGAGCAGCGGGAGAACGACGCCGATTGTGTTGCGGATCGCGACGTCGGGCGTGATTCTGGCTTTGTCGAAGCGAAGGAGCGCCCGCCAACTCGCGGCTTGATTCGTGCGCCCTGGACGTTGCATCCTGAAGGCCAATGAAGTCGACAATCATCGCCCTCCTGATCGTTGTTTTTATGCACCCGGGTCCTTTTCAGATAGTAAAGGGTGCGCCGCAGGGCCGGCCGCAACAGGATCGGGCGCGCGATGCGCGAGAGCGGCCGGAAGTGCACTTCGTGTCGTTTGTACTGGATGATGTGCAGAAGAACTGGGACCGGATGCTGCCCGCGCAGATGCGGGTACCGTATCACCACGCGCGGCTGGTCCTGTATCGCAATTCATTTCCGTCTGCCTGCGGCAGGGCGAGCATGGCGACGGGGCCGTTCTATTGCCCGGGCGACGAAAAGGTCTATCTGGATCTGGCATTTTTCGAAGAACTGAAGCGGAGGCTCGGCGCGCCGGGAGATTTTGCGCAGGCCTACGTGATCGCCCACGAAATCGGGCATCATGTGCAGAAGCTTCTTGGCACGGAGGCGAAGATTCAGCGGCTGCGGCACGACCATCCGGGCGAAGCGAATCCGCTGTCCGTGCGGCTGGAACTGCAGGCCGATTGCTATGCAGGCGTGTGGGCGCATTCGACCGAACAGCGCGGACTTGTCAACCAGGTTGACGTCAATGCGGCGATGCGCGCCGCGGCGGCAGTGGGCGACGACAGGCTGCAGCGCATGGGGCGGGGGTATGTCAATCCGGAATCGTTCACGCATGGAACATCAGCGGAAAGAGTGCAATGGTTCCGGCGGGGGCTCGATTCGGGTCAGGTAGCGGCGTGTGAGACGTTTCGGTAAACGGGCTACTTGCTTTTGGCGTCTTCCGAGTACTGTGGCTGCGGGGGATTCAGTTTTATCGCAATCGTCTGTTCGGGCATGTTGAGCTGAAAGATGTCGCCGAAGGTCTGATAGTGAGGGGCGATAACCTGAATCTGAATTTCGCCCATCGGTATCTCAGGAATTTTTACGCTGCCTTCCTGGCTGGTCTTGGTCTCCCAGCGTGTGATCATTTTTTTCATTTTGACCGGATTCAGTCCATGGCGAAACTGAACGATCACGCTGGCGCGGTCGATCGGTCTTCCCGTGTCGGCGGAATTGACCTGCACGGTCAGATGTGTGCCTGAAGAAGCGCCAAAGAGCGGCAGGATTATAAGTGCAAACAGCAGTACCCGGAGAACCCGCATGGCTTCATTATGCGACATCGCGAAAACGGCCGCAGAGCAACGCTGGAAAACCGGGAACGGGCAAAAGAAATTCCGAAGACGAGCGTGTTCTGTTTTCACCAGGTTGCCTGCGCGGAGTTTCGAACCCTGTCTCCGTTTTACCGACCCAGGGGCAACTGGAGTTCTTCGAGGGCGTGCTGAAGTTTTTGCGCAAGCGCGGCGTAGTCGTCGCCTTCAAGATGCATTGGCGCGCCGAATTTCACGCGCGCTTTGCCCGGTGTCGGGAATTTCGCCGTGCTGTGGAGGACACGTTCAAGTCCTTCGAGCCGAATGGGAACGACGGGGATTTTCAGGCGGGACGCGAGCATTCCCACTCCAGGCTGAAAGGGGGCTATTTCGCCGGCTTTAGTGCGCCTGCCTTCGGGGAAAATCAGAATGCATTTGCCTTCCGACGCCAGATCGGCGGCATAACGCAGAGCTTCGCGTGCGCCGGCTTCGCGCTGAGGCAGGGGAAACGCCTGAAAGACAAGCGCCGCCAGGTAGTAGTTCAGGCCGTTGGTGAATCGTTTGCGCCAGGGATAATCCGCGGAGTGGAAGTGCGCGTCGAAAAACTCCTTCGCCATCGCGGGGCAGGTGCGATAGCGCCAGCTTCCCGGCATTGCCCGGAAAATCGAAGGCACGTCGAAATGGCTTTGATGGTTCGACGCGAAGATGACCGGAGGTTTCACGGCGCGGAGGTTTTCGAGTCCTTCCACTTTTATCCACGCGAACAGGCGGACGAGCGGAAGGATCAACCCGGGGAGCGCGATCCGGCGGAGTATGTTGGCGGACCTGGAGCGATTCCATTCGGGAAAGTCGATTGGATCTTCGGGCGCGGACGCGGGCTGGATATGGGCAAGGTCGGCGATCGTTTTGGCCTGGGCAAACTGCGATTCGCTTACCGCGGCGCCGGTGCGCTGTTCCAGTTCCATCATGAGCTGGATGCGATCGAGCGAACTGAGCGCGAGGTCGGCGAGTGAAGTGTTCAGATCGACTTTGCGTCCTGCCGCGAATCGGCGAATGATATCGGGAACCGAGCCGTCGGTGGGCGGGGTCGCTGAAGCGCCGAGGCGCCTGGCGATTTCAACGCGTTTGAGTTTGTTCGTGCCTTCGGTGCGCGGAAGCGGAGGATCGGGCCAGACGGAAAATGCGCGGATGCGCTGGTAGGATTCGAGCTTCTCATTCGCTTCATTCACAACGGACTGAGGATCGCGGTCTGCATCGAGCACGAGCACCGCATGCACCTGTTCGCGCACACCTTGTTTTTCGGGCACCACCGCCGATTCCCGGACTCCAGTGATTGAATTGAGCACGCGCTCCACATCCTCCGGGTAGACGTTCAGTCCGTCCGGAGAGACGATCATCTCCTTTTTGCGTCCGAGAATTTTCAGACGGCCTTCGGAATCCTTTTCGCCGATATCGCCGGTATGGAGCCAGCCTTCCGGATCGAGGAGAGAGCCCTCGCCGTAGTATCCGGGGGTGATGTTTTCGCCGCGGAGGAGGACCTCGCCATCCGGCGCGATGCGAATTTCCACGCCGCCGATGGCTTTACCCACGGTTCCTTTGCGCGAGTCGAAGGGATGATTCAGCGTGGCGACAGGCGCGGTTTCGGTGAGGCCGTAGCCCTGAATCACGATATAGCCGAGCTTGCCCCAGAACTCTTCGAGCGAAGGATCGAGCGGCGCGGCGCCGACGACGAAGCACCAGAACTTCCATCCGAATCGGCGATGCACGCGGCGGTACTGCCACCATCGCCAATACCATTTCGCGCTGCGCGCAGGAGCGGCGGCTTCGGGCACGGCCTGCACGATGTAATCGCGCATCAGCTCGAGCATCTGGGGCACGCAGACAAGCACGGAGATGCGGCGCCGGCGGATGAGATGCGCTGCGTCGCGCGGGCTGTATCCCGACATGAAATGAACTTCGCCGCCAATCAGCGGAGGTATGAAAGCGGCCATGGTCTGTCCGAAGAGATGGCTGAGCGGAAGAAGGTTGAGAAATCGAATGGGCGCGAAGGGGCCGATGTACCTGCGGTATTTTTCGAGTTCGGTGTCGATCGGTTTCAGGTTGGCGAGAATGTTGCGATGCGTGATGGTGACGCCTTTGGGATCGCCTGTAGCGCCCGAGGTGAAGAGAATTTCCGCGATGTCGTCCGGCGCGGCGGGCGCGAACCCGGATGAGGCGGAGCCGAGCACGTCGTGCATCGGCCAGACAGGGCAGGGAAGGGTGGCGGGCGCACGCACGGCATCTCCGGCAAGCAGGGCGCGCGCGCTGACGATTCCGGCGACGCGCTCGACAATGTTGGCCGAGGAGCGGAAGTCGATGGGAACGGCGACCACGCCTTCGAGAATCGCTCCCCAGACCGCGACGATCCACTCGGGGCGGTTTTCGCTCCAGAAGAGGATGCGTTCGCCTTTCGCGATCCCGGCCCTGCGCAATCGCTCGGCAAACGCCGCTGCGGCCATCGCAGCGTCCGGATACGTGAGACGGCTTACAGCGATGTCGCCTTCGGAGCGCAGGAAAGTGCCGCGAAAGCCGCGCCACACATTAAAAAAAGCCGCCAGCGAGGGAGGATCGCCAATCACCTGTTAAATTCAAGCATACGGGTAGGGGACCAAAGCTTATCCGTTAGTAACAAACTCCAAGTAAAGAGGAAAATACCTGAATGTCAGCAGCTGTCGACAGCGCGAACCTGATTCTCAAACTTTATGAACTGCGCCGCGAGAGTTTGATGCGCGAGGCGCGCGCCTACTTTTTTTCATTCAACCCGACGTCGGCGCAGGAGTATCTGGCCGGCATGAGCGGACAGCACAGCGCTCATATCCGGATGGTCACGTCGTACTGGGAAATGGCGTGCTCGCTGGTAACGTCCGGCGCAGTTGATCCGGCGATGTTCGATTCGTCGGCCGGTGAGCATATCATCGTGTTCGGAAAGATCGAAGGTTTCCTGCCGCAACTGCGGGAAATGATGGGGAATCCGGGTCTGTTTAAGAATCTCGAACAGGTCTGCACCTCGGCTCCGAGCAGCCTCGAACGCGTGCGGTCGCAGATGGCGCGTATCCGGGCCATGATGTCGCAGAGCGCAGCGGCGTCGAATTGATTCTGGGTCTGGAAGGCAGGGCGTCACGACTGGCGGCCTGCCTTTTCGCTTTTGCGCTAACCCTGGCGGCGCAGACGGGCAGATTCGCAGTCACCGCGATCAAGCCGAGCCGGGCGAGCGGCAATTACGCGGTTGTCGTCAGCGGCCGCAGGTTTTTCAGCTCGGACTGCGGCTGGCGCCGAAGAAGGGTCCGGCGCCAGTGCTGGTAGTGGATCGCGTCGAGAAGCCCGCCGGCAATTAAGCGCTGAAAAGCGAATCCAAGTCCGGAAAGGCTGCCCCACCAGACCCGGCGGATCAGACGAGCGTAGCGAGGGCGGTGCGGTTGAAAGTGTTGAGCTGGGCAAGTGCGCCCGCCTGGATTTTCTGCGGCCAGTCGGGGTTGGCGATCAGCGAGCGGCCTATTGCTACCAGATCGAATTCGTCCCGGTCCAGACGAGCGAGGAGTTCGTCGAGTCCGGTTACCGATGCGGTGTCGTCGGTGCGGAAGGAATGGACGAAATCGTCGTTCAGGGTGATCGACCCCACGGTGATGGTGGGCTTGCCCGTGAGCTTTTTCGTCCAGCCGGCGAGGTTGAGTGGACTGTCGGCGAATTCAGGTTCCCAGAAGCGGCGCTGCGAGCAGTGGAAGATGTCGACACCGGCGCGCGCCATCGGCTCGAGAAATGACGCGAGTTCGGCGGGCGTGCGCGCGAGTTTCGCGTCGTAGTCCTGCAGCTTCCACTGCGAGAAGCGGAGGGCGAGAGGGTAGGCAGGTCCGATGCGGCGGCGAACGGCTTCGATGACCTCGACAGCGAAGCGCGTGCGGTTGACGATGCCGCCGCCATAGGCGTCGGTGCGCTGGTTGGTCCCATCCCAGAAGAATTGATCGATGAGATAGCCGTGTGCGGCGTGGATTTCGATGCCATCGAAGCCAGCGGCTTTCGCGTTGGCTGCTGCTGCGGCGTAGGCTTCGATGGCGACGTCGATTTCCGGCTGGGTCATGGTGGCGCCGACCGGTGTGATACCTGGCGCGGGTTCGCCGCGCTGTCCGCCGAAGACCATGCCGACGTGCCAGATCTGAGAGAAGATTTTCGATCCGGCAGCGTGGACCTGACGAACGACTTCGCGCCATCCGGCCAGGGAGTCTTCGCCGTAGAGATGCGGGACGCGCGGATCGAATCCGGCCGCGGGATGGGGCGGGTACGTGCCTTCGGTGATGATGAGTCCGACACCACCTTCGGCGCGGCGGCGGTAGTAGGCGGCGACATCGGGGCCGGGGATGCCGTTGGGAGAGAAGGAGCGCGTCATGGGGGCCATGACGATGCGGTTCGGGAGGGTGAGGCTGCGGAGGGTGAAGGGAGAGAAGAGGGCGTCAGGTGTCAAGATTCAGCATCGCAAATGGGGGTGCGCCGATGACGCCGGGCGCCAGGTGCGCGGGAGGTGGCATATTTTTACAGGTTCAGCATTTCGCGGAGCCGCCGGCTTTGCATTCGGCTCACCGGGACTTCGCTGGATCTTTTGTCATCCATCTTCAGCTGATATGTCGACTTGAACCAGGGCACAACTTCCCGGATGCGGTTGATGTTCACCACGTACGAACGGTGGGCGCGCCAGAAAGCGTCAGGGTCGAGAACGGCCAGAAGTTCCTCCAGCGTCCGGAAATTGGACTGGCCTTCCACCTGAGTTGTCACCAGAGTGATGACGCCGCTGTCGATAGTGGCATAAATGAGCTCCTGCGGGTCGACAATCATGTTGCGCGTTCCGTTGCGGACCAGAAGCTTGGTGAATCCGGGCGCCGGACGCGGGCTGGGGGGCGGGGCAGGGGGCTCGGTGATGCGGTCGGCTACGACGCGGCGGGCGCGGCCGATGGTTTCTTCCAGACGGGCGCGCTCGACCGGCTTGAGCAGGTAGTCCATCGCTTCGAGCCGGAAGGCCTCGACGGCAAACTGATCGTAAGCTGTCGAAAAAATTACGTGGGGCGGATCGATATTCTGCTCGCGCAGGCGGCGAAGAACCCCAAGACCGTCCAGACCGGGCATCTGGATGTCGAGAAAGGCGAGGGCTGGATCGAGGCGCTCGATGGCGTCGAGGGCTTCGAGTCCGTTTTCAGCCACAGCCACAACTTCAACGTCACCAATCTGATCGAGGAGAAACTTCAACTCCTCGCGGGCCAATTGCTCGTCATCTGCGATGATCGCGCTCATCGGCGCGGTCGCGCGGGATCGCATGAACTGCTATTATAACGTTGATTTTTCGCGCGGCCTCCAGACTACAGCAATCATAACGGCGCCATGAAGCGCACCCGAGAAGGAGTTAAAAGGTTTGTCCTCAACACCGCAAGGCACATCGACGGATCCCACCCAAAGGCCCACACCCAGAATCGAACCGGCAGACGGCAAGCTCGGCATTCTGATTCCCGGGATGGGTGCGGTGACGACCACATTCATAGCGGGGGTGGAGGCGATTAAAGCCGGAATGGCCAAGCCGATCGGGTCTCTCACCCAGATGAATACGATCCGGCTGGGCAAGCGTACGGACAACAACACGCCGCTGATCCGGGATTTCGTGCCCCTGGCGAAGATCGAAGACCTGGAGTTCGGCGGCTGGGACATCTTTGAGGAAAACTGTTACGAGACCGCGCTGAATGCCGGCGTGCTGGATAAGCCACTGGTTGAAAGCCTGCGAGGTCCGCTTGAGAAGATCAAGCCGATGTCCGCTGTCTTCGACCACGATTACGTGCGGCGCCTCAATGGTCCGAATCTGAAGCCTAAGGGCTCCAAGATGGACCACGCCGAGATGGTGATGGATGATATCCGGAGCTTTAAGGAACGGACCGGATCTTCAAGATTGGCAATGATTTGGTGTGGCTCGACCGAGGTTTTCCATCGCCCTGCGGCGGTACACCAGACGCTCAAGGATTTCGAGTGCGGACTGCAGAAGAGCGATCCGGAAATCTCGCCCAGTCAGATCTATGCGTATGCGGCGTTAAAGATGGGGATTCCGCACGCGAACGGCGCGCCTCACCTGACAACCGACATGCCGGCGCTGATGGAACTGGCGCGTGATCGGGTGGTGCCGATTGCAGGCAAAGATTTCAAGACCGGCCAGACGTTTATGAAGACATTGGTGTCGCCCGGATTGAAGTCGCGCATGCTCGGTGTGGCGGGATGGTTTTCGACCAATATTCTGGGCAACCGGGATGGTGAAGTGCTGGACGATCCGGGATCGTTCAAGTCGAAGGAAGAATCGAAACTTTCCGCGCTGGAGCAGATTCTGCAGCCGGACCTGTATCCGGACTTGTACGGCAAGATTCACCACAAGGTGAGGATTGAATACTATCCGCCGCGCGGGGACGCAAAGGAGGGCTGGGACAACATCGACATCTTCGGCTGGCTCGGATATCCGATGCAGATCAAGATCAATTTCCTGTGCCGCGATTCCATCCTTGCGGCGCCGCTGGTGCTCGACATCATGCTGTTTATGGACCTCGCGCAGCGCGCGGGCATGAAGGGTGTGCAGGAATGGCTCTCGTTCTTCTTTAAAGCGCCAATGACAGCGCCCGGCCTGTATCCGGAGCATGACATCTTCATCCAGCTGATGAAGCTGAAGAACACGCTGCGATGGATGCGGGGCGAAAACCTGATCACGCATCTGGGTCTGGAGTATTACGACTAAAGCGCCATGCGCGTTCTCGTAATCGGCGGGACGCTTTTCATCGGTAAAGCTCTGGTCAAACGGCTGCTCGCCGCGGATCACGAGGTTACCGTTCTGCACAGAAAGAAGGACCATCCGTTCGGGCGGCGCGTGCATAATGCGGCGGCGGACCGGAACGATGCGGCGTCGATCAAAAAAGCGCTGGCGGGCATGCGCTTCGACGCCGTTTATGACATCGCGTACGACTGGGAGCGGGGAACCACGGCGGCGCAGGTAGAGGCGACCGCGAAGTCGATTCCCGGCGAGTTGACGCGGTATGTGTTCATGTCGAGCGTGGCGGCTTATGGCGACGGGCTGAATCACGCGGAAGACGATCCGCTGGCTTCGGACATTCATTCGGACGCTTATGTGCGGAATAAGGCGTCGAGCGAACGGGCGCTGTTCCGGATGTATCACGAGTCGCGTTTTCCGTTGGTGACGATCCGGCCTCCGTTCGTGTACGGCCCGGAAAATCCGTTTTATCGCGAGGCCTTCTTCTGGGACCGGTTGAAGCACGACCGGCCGATCATTATTCCGGGCGATGGCAATCGGCTGATGCAGTTCGTGTATGTGCACGACCTCGTGGAGGCGTGCTTTGCGGCGCTGGAGAAACATACCGCGCCGGGCAGGGCATTCAATGTTGCCGATGAGAAACCGCTGACCCAGGTCGAGGTGGTAACTGAGCTCGCGCGCGCGATCGGCAAGCAGGCGCAGATCGTGCGGGTGCCGCGG